>Ga0209048_10001777_pt1 | contig 21813 bp, 23 predicted proteins | sample FrelakmetCRP12CR_FD_187146 | JGI IMG/M metagenome (GOLD analysis project Ga0209048, IMG submission 187146) | Freshwater lake sediment microbial communities from the University of Notre Dame, USA, for methane emissions studies - CRP12 CR (SPAdes)... | ecosystem: Environmental > Aquatic >... | reverse complement strand
TCCCACCCTCTCCGCAATCCATTCTCCGCAGCGGCCACTTTGCGACAACCCGCCACCCGGCGCGCACCGCAGCCGGTTCAATTACGGTGTGGAGGCCCTACGAAGCGTCGTCCATGCAGCCGCGGAAAACACCAGTACGTTGGCAACGATGACCGGTGGCGCCTTGATCAACACGCCATAAGTCACCCACAGCAGTGCCCCGAACATCTGCGCACCGCGGAGCAATGACGGGCGGGCGAAGAAGTACGATCCCACAAAAACCGCGGTTGCCGCCCATCCCAAGAAATCAATCCAGAGCTGGTTCATGCAGCCTCTGCTTCCGCTGGGTCACTGCTCGGAGGCATCTCGCTAATCGTCACGCGATCAGTTCGCTCCTTTTCCCACTCGTTCAGCGTCAAGCCGTAAGATTCGAATAAGGTCCGAATGTCCCCCGTCCGCCAATGGAGAATCTGATCGAGAATGGGCACCATGATGCTGAAAGCGTTATCGCTGAGCACTGTAGTCCTCGCGATCCGCGCGAGCTGCTTGTTTTCAGAAACCGCAATCGTGAAGCCATCGCGGTTATTGACATGCAGCATGACATGAACGTCCGAGCTGCCGTCGCCGACGTAAATCATGCGGTCCGGTGCGATAGCCAGTCGCTGTTGAAGCTCCTCAATTACCGCGACTTTCCCGTAGCCGGCGGGTACGCGCTTGATGGCGCGTACTTCGCCTGAAGCCGGGTCGAATTCCAGTTCTGTTCCGTAGATGTGTTCAGCAGGCACCACGCCTGCAAGAGCCGAGGCCACGATTTCGCGCGGCGCCGCGGATATCACGAAGAAGGAAAAGCGATAGCCTTCGCTGCCGCGGCTCAAGAAGTCGACCAGCGCCGGTATCGCACTCTTGAGGCGAACGCGACGCCCGGCCTCCACCAGATGCTCACGACGAACGCCGCGAAATTCCGGATCGTGGCGAATCAAGTAGGCCAGCTCGCCTCCCTGTTGCACGAGATTGCTGCCGGCAAGGCCGGCAACGCGGTCCTCAAATCCGGAAATGCCCAGCAACTCGCTCAATACGAGTCCCGAATCATTGAAACTCAGAGTTTGGTCGAAATCTGAGGCCAATAAATAATGTCTAAGCGGTGTTTCAGCCATTTGGGGACACTCGCCGCTAGAGGGTCGTCAGAATCAACCCGATCGTGATCAACCCCATCCCGGCCAACAGCGCGTTATGTCCTAGGCGTGCGAAAAATTCAACCATGGCAAACCCTCCTATATTTTGCGCCGCAATAAATCGAAACGACTTAATGGAGCGCCTAGGCAGTATGAAGATGATTGATGGCTTCTCAATGACGTGTTTGTGACGAACGCCAAATTTTCGTTAATTATTGAAAATCAATGACTTAAACATGCATTGATGTTCGGTTGCATGATATAATCAACAAATATTTGTGGATCGACGTTGCTCTGTGTACGATTTCATCCAGTCTTTTGCAGCGCAAGACGTCAACCCATTTGGCCGCTTCGCGGACGTCGTTGAAGTGGTGATCGGGCTTTGGACCTCAGCAACGCCTTTGGCCGTGCGCGCGAATTCCTGGTCAGCAGAGCCGGACCGATGACCAGTGCAAGGCGAGCCCGCCGAGATCGGAGGTGCGAGAGACCGCCGACTGGAAGGGTGGGCATGGGCTAATTCTCAATTCCTAGAATTTGAGCACCTTCACGTACCGGACGTGGGGCAACGCTCGCAGTTTCTGCTGAATGGTTTCGGGCACGACTTGGTCGACACCCACAATGGCAATGGCGTCCTGCTCTGCGGCGTGGCGGCCGAGGTGGAAGGTTGCAATATTGATATTGGCCTCCCCCAACATGGTGCCCAGCGCGCCGATGAAGCCAGGCTTGTCCAGATTGTTGATGAGCAGCATCACCGGATGGAAGTCCGCTTCCAAGGCCATGCCTTTGACTTCGACGATCTTCGCGGCTCCCGCGTTGACCACGCCGGCGAGCGTCCGCCAACGCCCTCCCGTGAGCACCTTGATCCGGATCAGCGATCCGTAGATGGGGGAGGTATCGCGCCTGGACTCGGTCAACGGCGTGCCTCTTTGTTTCAAAACAACGGGCGCGGACACGATGTTCACGTCCGGCATCAGCGGTCGCAGCAGTGAAGCCAATGCAATCGCGGTCAGGGGTTGGGTGTTGAGTTGCGAAACTTCCCCTTCATATTCAATCTCGACCGCCTCGAGGCCATCGTCGGCAATCTGTCCGGCAAAAGCGCCGAGCTTGTCGATGAGCCCAATGAAGGGCTTCAGACGAGATGCTTCTTCCGCGCTGATCGAGGGCATGTTGAGCGCATTGGTGACCGCCCCGGCCTGCAAATAGTCGGACATCTGCTCCGCGACTTGCAGGGCGACATTTTCCTGCGCCTCGTTGGTGCTGGCGCCGAGGTGGGGAGTGGCCACGAAATTCGGCGCGCCAAACAGCACGCTCTCCTTGGCGGGCTCGGTGGCAAAAACGTCGAAACCCGCCGCGGCGACGTGACCGCTTTCGAGAGCCGCACGCAGCGCCGCCTCGTCGACGAGGCCGCCACGGGCCGCATTGACGATGATGACGCCTCTTTTGGTGCTGGCGATGGCGTCCGCCGATAAGATGTTTTTAGTCTTGGCGGTCAGGGGTGTGTGCAACGAAATGGCGTCGGCGCGTGATAACAATTCGTTCAGCTCGACTTTCTCGACCCCGAGCTTGACAGCGCGATCCGGCGAGAGGAAGGGATCGTAGGCGATCACTTTCATCTTGAGCGCCAGCGCCCGCTCCGCGACCAAGGCGCCAATATTCCCGCAGCCTATGAGCCCGAGGGTCTTCGCATAGAGTTCGACGCCCATGAAGCGGGTCTTTTCCCACTTACCCGCCTGGGTGGAGGCGTCGGCCGCGGCGATCTGGCGGGCCGCGGCAAACAACAGGGCGATGGCGTGCTCGGCGGTCGTGATTGAGTTTCCGAACGGGGTATTCATGACCACGATGCCGCGCGCAGTGGCCGAAGGGATGTCGATGTTGTCGACGCCGATCCCGGCGCGACCGATCACCTTGAGTCTCTTTGCGGCGGCAATGACGTCCTTGTCCGCCTTCGTCGCTGAACGCACCGCCAGGCCATCGTAATCGGCGATGATCTCTATGAGGCCGGGCTTGTTGAGGCCGATCCGTACGTCGACCTCCACCCCGCGGCTGCGAAAGATGTCGTGGGCTCTCGAACTTAACTCATCGGCAATAAGAACTTTAGGCATGGTGCATCCTTATCCAGCGAAATCGAGTTCCCTGAGGCAGCTTTCAAACGCCCAGTCGAGCCACGGCGTCAGGGCTTGCAGGTCACTTTGCTCGATCGTGGCGCCACACCAGATACGCAATCCGGGAGGGGCGGACCTATACGATGCCGCATCGAGTGCGACGCCCTCCCTCTCCAGAATCGCGGCCAGATTCTTGGCAAACTCCGCCTGGCCGGCTTGCGCTAGCGAGGTCACGCGTTCATCGACCACCTTCAGGCAAACACTGGTGTTACTGCGAATCGCTGCATCGGAAACGAGGAAATCAATCCACGGCGTCCGCGCCACCCAGTCCGCCAGTACGTTGGCATTGGCATTCGCACGAGCCTGCAATGCGCCAAGGCCGCCGATTCGATCGCCCCATTTCAGCGCATCGAGATAGTCCTCGGTGGCGAGCAAGGACGGCGTGTTGACGGTCGCGCCTTCGAACAGCTCCTGATCGAGCTTGCCCTTTTTGGTCATGCGAAAGATCTTCGGCAACGGCCAAACGGGCGTATGGCTTTCCAAGCGGGCCACCGCACGGGGAGAAAGAATCAACATGCCGTGAGCCGCTTCTCCGCCCAGCACCTTCTGCCATGAGAAGGTCACCACATCGCACTTTGACCACTCGATCGGCTGCGCGAATGCGGCGCTGGTCGCATCGTTGAATGTAAGCCCCAAGCGGTCCGCGGGTATCCAGTCGAAATTTGGGATCTTCACACCCGAGGTCGTGCCGTTCTGCGTGAAGACGATGTCAGCGCTTGCGCGCGCGAGAGACAGATCCGGCAGCTCTCCATAAGGACGGCCGACATGCGGTCGGCAATCTGAAAGCTTCAACTGCTCGACCGCATCCGTCACCCATTCTTCGCCGAAACTTTCCCAGGCGAAAAGATCGACCGGGCGCGCACCCAGCATGGACCACAGCGCCATTTCCATCGCACCCGTATCGGATGCGGGCACGATCGCAATCTTGTAATCGGCAGGGACACGCAGCAGCGCGCGCGTGCGGTCTATTGCCTCTTTGAGCTTGGCCTTCCCAGGTTTGGAACGGTGTGAGCGGCCGAGCAAGGCGCCCTCGAGCGCTTGCAGGCTCCAGAGCGGACGCTTCTTGGTTGGTCCCGAGGAGAATCGAGCATCAGCCGGACGGACGCCCGGCGGCGAAATGCGTTTCATCAAGTTGTACTCCCATCCTTACAGATGAGCGTCCGCCGTTGGGAGCGGATGGCCCGGAGCGAAGGATAGAGATACTTTCCGATCTGTCAATCGATATCGACTTGTCCCCAAGCGATCGCTGGTGCGCTCAGGCCGTCATTCGAAGCGTTGGTATCCCGGACTGATCGCTGAGAACGCCAGCGGGCCCGCGCGCAGCGCGCCTGCGGGATCATTCTGGCCGCCGGCTCGCTCTTTAGTTGGCGGTGAGCGTGAAGTAACCGACCTTGTTATTCGAAGGAGATCCGTACCACATGCGGCCCTGCGCATCGCGGAAGATTTCACGGATGGTGTTTTCCGAGTGCGGGAATGGATATTCGACGGTCTTGCCGGTCTTCGGATCGAAGCGGCCCAGGACATCCATGTTGTACGAGGAATACCAAATGTGATTATCCGCATCGATGCCGAGACCATAGGGAGTCGGCTGGGGACCGGGTAATGGATATTCCGTGAAGGTTTGGGTCTTTGGATCGAATCGTCCCAACTTCCCCGCGTTAAATTCGCCGAACCAGACGATTCCGTCGGCAGCGATCTGCATCCGCCGCGGAAAGCAATTTGGCGTCGGTGGGGTCCACAGGGATACTTTCAGCGTCTTCCAGTCCACCATGCCGATCTGGCTGGTGTCGGGCCGGGTAAACCAAATATTGCCGTTGCCGTCCACCTCGACGTCATAAGTGGAGGCCATCTCGTCGAAGCGCGTAAATTTCTTGGTCTTGCGATCGAGCCGGGTCAACGGATTCCCGGAGGACCAGGCATTTCCGTCCGGATCCAGGCGCACGGTGTGCTTGGATCCCGCCCCGTAGCCGAGTTTGCCGGGAATATATGCATCCTGGAACTCGGTGATTCTCTGCGTATGCGGATCCCATTCTCCAACTTTGTTCGATCCCTGCTCGGTAAGCCATACGGTTCCGTCCGTCCCCGGCACTGCGGAGTGAACCGCGGCGGTGCCGACATTCGGAACCGGAAAATCCTGCATGGCGCCGGTTTTCGGATCGAGCCGGCTGATCTTGTTCGCGACGCCGAAGTTGGGGATCCAGAAATTCCCGTCCTTGTCGGGCGCGGCGCTGAAGGGCATGCGGCTCGCGGACGGCATGTCGTATTCCACGAAGGTGATATTCATGGCCTCGCTGCTGATTGGCCGCACGGTGTCCTGATATCCCGGCGCTTGCTCAGCAGATCCCGGAAGCACGGATTTTTCGCCGAACAGACTGTTCAAATAGGCTGCAATTTCATCGACTTGCTGATTATTGAGCCGGTCAGCCAAACCAAAACTCATGGCGGCCTGCATATACCGGACTCGACCCAGCCAGCCCTCCGCATCGTGCTGCACCGAGGCCATCCGGGTTTGAAATCCATGGCAGGTGAAACAAGTTGAGAAAACCTTGTCCTTCACCGCGGATGCGGGCCACAGTTTGCCAGCCTGGTAAATGGAAATTTCATTCCACTGCACCGGACTTTTGTGCAGCGCCATATCGAAAGAGGCGACCTGCTCGGCCGTGAGCTTCACCTCTGTGGCTGGGCCGCCTGCGTAGCCCGTGATCTTGGTCGACAATTGATAATTTCCCGCCGGCAATTTGTCCAGGCGGTAATGGCCCAGGCTGTCCGACAGGGCCATGAAGGTGGTGTTGACCTTCTTGTTCTGTGCCCGCACGAAGACGCCTTCCAGAGGCGCGCCCTCCGGGCCTTTCACGGTCCCGCCGATGGTGGCTCCATGACTGACCGATCCGCCGTACGCAACCAGCGTCATGAGAATCAGGAATGCGTTGCGTGCGTTCATGGTGTTGTCTTTCTTGGGTGAGGGGGGCGAGGCCGGGTGGCCCATGATGCGCAGTGGGAAATGCGAAATCAATGGCCCGAGCGCCAAGTACAGCAACCGATACTGCGCCTGCCCAAGGTCTGCGGCGGCGCAACCGGGTGGGAGCCGGACGCGGTCCAGCCCGGGGCAGCGCGGAAACCCCTTAGTGCGATCGGTGGGCTACTGCCGTAGATTTTCCGAGACTGAGGCTCAGCGGATCGCTGCGTTGGTCATGGATTGATGAACAAGGAGACTGGGTCAATGTACAAAAGAATCCTGGTGCCGATTGATGGAAGCGAAACGAGCTTGCTCGGACTTCAGCACGCGATCCGGCTCGCGAAGGATCAAAAGGCCAAGTTACGGCTGCTGCACGTGGTGCACGATTATTTGATCGCCGAGGGTCGCCACTCGATGGTGACCTCGAGCTATCTGCTGAAGGAGCTTCGCGAGCGCGGTCAGACCATTCTGAAGGAGGCGGCGAGCATGGCACATAGAAAGCATGTCGAGGCCGAAACGCAAGTGGTCGAAACCCTGATGGGCCCCGTCGGCGCCTCGATCGTCAAGTGCGCGGAAGCGTGGCCGGCGGATCTGATTGTGCTCGGCACCCACGGGCGTCGCGGCATTCGCCGTCTCGTCATGGGGAGCGACGCGGAGTACGTCGTACGCACCGCGCCTGCACCCGTGCTATTGGTGCGGGGCACGAAAGCGAAGGGCTAGCGCGTCGAAGCTCGATCTTGACGGAGTGAAATCGGGGCGGTTGGTGGGTCAGCACCCGGCCGGTGCGAGACGCAGCCGGCACTATTCTCCGCTCATTCCTCGTTGCCAGTCAGATTGGATCCCCGTTTCTCCTCGATTTCGAGCAGCGCGCGCTCCATCGGCAGGTCGGCCGTGTGCGCCTCTGTGCTGGCCTCCGGCATTCCGATGTCATCGGATTCCAGATCGTCATACGGCCCAACCCAGTCTTCGGGTTGTTCGCAGCTTTCCAGCTCTATCGAGGTCCATTCGTCCATCGATTTCTCTTCCACGGTGCCGTCCGTGTATTGAATGTCGATCGAACCGTCATCCTGATTCACGCTGACGACTTGAAACATATCTCCGGTGCGCCGCTCCAGGTACCACTGTTCCGGTTCCGGGTTGATTCGACGGTTCATAGAATCTCCTACGTAGCTATTTCTTGTCCTTAGACACTGGGCCCAGGGCGGCGGTTGCGAAATGCGGTGAACTACCTAGGCGGTTGCGAGCATTCGCGATTCGCGGCGACCGCGCCCGCCATTTTCGCGGTTTGAGTTTCATCGCCGAGATCCGCGGGAAAAAATGTCGCCGCTGCGCCGGCGGCCTGTAATTCGCCCAAAACCTTGGCGCCTTTGGCGGGGTTGCGACCGGTGATCGCGACCTGAGCACCCTTCGCGGCAGCGCTCAGTGCGATCGCTCGGCCGATGCCGGAGTTGCCGCCGGTCACCAGAACTCCTTTGTCGCGTGGTTTCATGGTAAATCCTTGTCCATTTCATCTTAATCGAAGCATCATGGGCGCACCTGGCAACCGCGGCGCGTAACGTGCGTGCGGCGGATGCGATTGTCATAAAGGACACATGTGATCAGCGAAGTAGAAGCACGAATTCATAAGGCGCTGGAGGCCCATCCTCTCGAGAAGATCGAAGGCGGCTATCGCAGGGTGCATGAGACCGGGACCACGACGCTGCGTTTGCTGCCCGCCGACGTCACTCGTGACCAGCTGCATGTGGAGGCGGTCGCGGAAATCGACACGAAATACACTACGGCGGGATTGCCTCCGTTCAATGAGCTGGGGGTTCAGAGACTCAATGCAACGGCGTTGCACGGCGCCTACTATTTCAAGGACGGGAAATTGCGTCAGACGGCGCAGTATTCGATCTATTCCAACGAACCCGCGGTGCATCTCGCGGCACAAAGCATACTGAATGCCTTCGGCGCCCAGCTGCCGATCGGCCGATCCACCGCGCTTGCCGCCGCATCCGCCACGGTGCTGGAGCAGCAACGCGCTCATCATGCCATGCCGCGTCAGTGGCAAAAGACCTTGGACGAGGAGTCGCTGAATGCCGCAACGGCGATGCTTCAAGAGCGAGGGTTGGCGGCATCGAACGATCTGACCGGTGTTTGGGCGGAATTGCCCCTAAGCGGCGACAGCCCGTCGCGGGCGATCGATCCTGCGGCGGAGACCGCATTGCTGCAAGTCACCGTGGCGGTTCCTCATCCGATTGCGGGGGCGGGGTATCTGGCGACCATCACCTTGCCGCACCCGAGCGTCCCACCCAATTCCCCCGAGATCTGTCGCCGGCTGAACGCGAAGGAGCTCCGGGAGGTCGATTTTGTACCGCGACTTGGGGCATGGGGCCTGCAGGGTCCCCACGATCTGCCCGGCTATTGCTGCTTCATACCGTGCGCGGAAAGTTGGGGGGATTTGCATGTCACGCTGATGTGGTGGAGTGTGGCGCGCGCGGCCTGGATCAGAGACCGATATTGGATGCCGAAAGTGGGTCTTCAGATGCCCTAATCGAGGCGCCTTGGGGCCAGCACCGCCATCTCGACTGCGCAATGGCTGGCGCACCGGACAGCGCCGAGACGTCGATGGCGGGAATGGGCGGGATTACTTCTCGGGCTTTTTGAACTTGAGCACGAAATTGTCCGCTTCGCCGACGGCGATGTAGCGCGCGCGGTCCTTTTCGCCCTGCGATAAAGTGGGAGGCAGCGTCCATACGCCGTCGACCCAATTCTTGGTGTCCTTCGGGTTCGCGTTGATTTCGGAGGAGCCGACCAGCACGAAGCCCGCTTTCTTGGCGAGTGCGATCGTGTAGTCCTCGCCCACATAGCCGTTGGCGGCCTTGGGGTCCTGCGGTTTGTCGGCGGGGCCTCGATGCTCTTCGATCCCGAGAATGCCGCCCGGCTTCAGGGCTTTGAAGCTCGCCGCCAGAGCCTGATCGGCATACCCGCCGTCCATCCAATTGTGCAAGTTGCGGAATGTCAGCACGAGGTCAGCGGACCCCGGCGGGGCGATGTCCAAGTGACCGGCGCCGAGCGTGGTCTCATGAATCGTCCCGAGACGATCCTTCTGTGCCGCCATCCGCGAACGCCAGCGTGCAACCGATTTGTCTTCCTCGTCGTCGCCGGGCGCGGGCAGCGCCGCATAGTAGGTTCCGCCCTTGGCGAGGTAGGGTCCCAGAATTTCCGTCCAGTAGCCGCCGCCGGGCCACAGTTCAACCACCGTCATCTTGGGTGTGAGGCCGAAGAAAGTCAGTTCCTCCGCCGGGTGCCGCGCTTTGTCGCGCGCCACGAAATTGCCGGTGCGGGCGGGATCCGCGATCGCCGCAGTCAGGGCGGAATCGGGCGCCGCGGCGATCGCGCCGAGGCATGCGCCGAGCGCGGCAAGAGCGGCTGAGGCGCGCCCCCAATGTGAGAGCAATTTGTTCATCGCGTAGGGTCCTTATTGGGTTGTGAACCGCGCTCGCTACCGAGCGAAGCCTTCTCGGAACGCCACTCCCGTGGCCATACCGACACTTTACCGGGGTATCTGCGGCCGTACTAGCGCGCAAGCAGCGGGGTGACGATGCTTTCCAAGCGCTCCGCCGTCCACGCCGCCTGCGCGTCCTTCCAGCCATCGTCGATCAAGCGGCCGCGGCGATCGATGGTGAAGTTCACCGGGATGCGCCAGATCCGTCCGTACCCGGGCAGGCTGGCGTCGGCCAGCAAACCCACCGGGAAATGCCACGCACGTGCCGCCGCCCGAACCTTGCTCAGGTCCTCCGGTGCGTCCAGGCTGAAACCGAGCACCGTGAGACCCGCATCGGCATGCTGCGCCGCGTAGGCGGAGAGCAACGGCAATTCCTGGCGACAGGGTCCGCACCAGGTGGCCCAAAAGGTGAGAACGACGACGTGCCCCGTCAAGTCCGAGGTGGCGATGCGCTCGCCGTCGAGCGTGACCATCGTGGCCGGAGGCGCGGGCTGTCCCACGCGCAAAGAGTTCTTCGCCCGGACCCAGCCCGGCAACAGCGACTCGATACAGAGGGCCGCGCCGCCGAGCAGCGTGGTTCGGCGTGCAAGGTCAAAACGCATAGCTCAGACCCACCGTGGCCGTCCAATGCGGGAACAACTGATAGCCGTCCAGATTGCTGTACACCGGCACCTGCACCACGCCGTACAGGTAAAGCTTGTGCACGATGTGCACGGTGAGACCCGGGCTCATATAGGCGACGGTACCCGCCGTGTCGGTAGTGTCGGCCAGCGCGCCCTGGTCGGCGCTCTTGTGCGATAGATTCACCTGCAGCTGTGGAATCCACTTCGGATTGGCTTCATAGCGCAGACCGAAGCTCAACGTCGCGGCGTTGCCGGGGCGGTAGTCATTGCCGGGCTGATTCTGCTTTTCGGCAATCGCGGATTGGAATTGGACATTCGCGAAGGCATCGAAATCTTGGCTGACGGCTTGATAGTAGTAGGCACCCACGATCAGGTCGGTGCTGCCGGTGCCCGCCTGCAGGCTCGCATCGAGAGGAGTGCCCGCGTTCGGTCCGTTGTAGAAGTTGGCCGCGGTGCCGTATTGTCCCGTGGGCAGCTTCACCCCCAGCTGCAAGCCGAGGTTGTGCGTGGGTAGCAGCCCCTGATAATTGCCGATCAGTTTGACGTCCCCGAGACTGGAGAGGCGCGCGCCGCTGATTTGATCGTACGCGGTCTCCGAAGGCGCGTAAGGCGAGGGCTGTTGGCCGTAGGTCCAATGACTGCGCGACACATACGGAACCAGCAAATTCACACTCCAATCCGCGTTGGGGCGGTAGATCACGCCCAGGGTGTAGTAACGATTGATCGTTTGCTTCTCGATCTCGCCGCCGCCGAGTGCGGGATTCGACGGATTGTTGACGACGGCGGCCGGGCTCGCCGTGCCCGTGCCGGAGCGCAGCTCATCTTGATCGACGAACGTGTACTCGAGATTGAGACGCCAACCGGCCGCGGCCGAATATCCCATGGCGGCATCCGAATTGAGGGTGCAGCTGCAGGTGGCACAGGCCCATAGCGGTCCCGGGGCGATGCCGGCAAGCAGCGCCGCAATACACGCACGGATTGTGAAAGGGTTCATGGATGAATCGCTCTGCGCCCGGCGTCGCAAGCGCAACGATCGAATTGAAGCAACTGGACCGCGGGCGCCATACGACACCCTGCGCAACCAGCACATGACTCTCAATTCAAGCGGGAGTGGGCGGCCCGCGAGCGCGATGCGCCCGCTTCAGGGCAACGCCCCATCGCAGCGGCGGTTCGGGCAGGGCGTGGGCCTCGATCGGTCCCGCAGGCTCAAAACCGCTGAGGTGGGTAATGGGTCCAGCGGCAGGAGCGCTGCCGAATGGACAGTCCCCGAAATAACCATGCCCCCCCGGTTGGTGCGTATCACCGGTCTGTCCATGGTGCCGGTGCGCCGGCGCTGGCAGCTCTAGCCCTTGCGGACAGATTTCCAGCCGGAACGGCGCACCGCTTGCCGGCATGAAGCCGAGCGGCACATAGGCCCGAAACAGAAGCAAGGCCAGCGTCAAACTGGCTGTTCGGTATTGCCGCTGATGGACGGATAGGCGCATGGCTCCTGTGCACCATGCCAGAGTGCGCGGCTGCATTCCACTGGATTGGCCAGGTACCGTGCGATGCCATCGGGCGCCGGCGCAGGGCGCTCTTTGGCTGATTTGGCGCTGCCGACCCAAGCGGGGCAAACTATATGCGAATCAATCTCATTCGTATTTACAGGCGTTCATCACCTGCAGATCAACGCGAGCGCCGAGCGGACCATATCGCTCCCGAGGTTGTTTCCGATGTCCATCCGGGTGAGCGTGCTCAAGGTCCTCGACCGCGTGAATCAGATCCGCCCGGCGCAGGGAATTGGGATCCTTCAGGCGGCGGCCGCGCTCATCGATCATCCATGGCGAGAACCACTCGGAATCTTGCCTTGCCGCTCATCATTCGTGCATAGGCCTCGGAGGCGCGCTCCAGCGGATATGTTTCAATCATCGGACGAATGTTGGCAAGTACGCTGAAATCCAAGGTGTCCTGCGAGTCGCTCGCGGTACCCGACGGCCAACCCGAGATTGAGCGGCGACCCGAGATCAACGCGAGTGGCGAAACTTCGATCGGCTGCAGCGAGGCGCCGACGACCAAGAGCTTGCCGTCGATGCTCAAGCCGCCGACTGCATCGCTCATCGACTTCGAGTCGGTCACGGTGGCGAGAATCACCCGCGCACCGCCGAGCTTGGTGAGTTCCGCAGCCACGTTTTGGGTTGTACTGTCGATGTACTGGTGGGCGCCCAGTTTGAGCGCGAGCGGCTGCTTGTCCTTACCCCGGGCGATCGCCACGGTGTGGCAGCCCATCTTGGCCGCGAACTGCACACCGAGGTGACCCAGTCCGCCGATGCCAAGTACCGCGACGCTATCGCCGGGGCCTGCGCCGCTGTGTCGCAGTGCGTTGAACGTGGTTATGCCGGCGCACAATAGCGGAGCGCCTTCCACCGCGGACAGTTCGTTTGGAATCGCGGCGAGCGCCTCAAAGGGAGCAATCATGTAGTTGGCGTATCCGCCGTCGTAAGAAATGCCGGGAATTTGCCCGCTCGAACAGGTGATAAAGTCCCCTTTTCGGCACGAGGCGCAATGGCCGCAGTGGCCGCCGTGCCAACCCAAACCGACCCGTGCGCCGATCTTCCAATCGGGTACCGCGGCGCCAACCGCGTCCAAGCGGCCCACGACCTCGTGTCCCGGCACGCGCGGGTATTGGATTCCTGGAAAGGAGCCCATCTTGGTAAACGAATCGCTATGGCAAATTCCGCAGGCTTGCACTTGGATCCGAACTTGCCGTGCACCCGGGGTTGGGATGTCGCGCTCGACCAGTTCGAATGGGCCATTGGGACTACTCACTTGAATTGCGCGCATACGTGGCATCGTCGACTCCGATCGTCGTGGGAATGGGCAGGGATCGTACCGCGTGAGAGGGTACAGGCAAAATTGAAACAAATCGGGCTCGCCGTCTGGATGTCGAAGCAACGGCGAAAGGATTAATCTAGCTCGGATCCATATCTCCGGAACATGCACTGATGAGAACCGCCGGCTCGAATACACGTCCGCCACGACGCGGCGCAGGCACGTGAGAGCGTGGATGTTGCTGCTTCCCGCGGTGGTGATAGCCAACGCTACTCGTGCCGCAGATTCAATCGGCGGGTCGATCGGCATCACCAGCGATTACGTGGTGCGCGGCATATCGCGCAGTAACCAAGAGCCCGCCGTGCAGGCCGACCTCCACGTCATCACCGATCGCGGTCTTCTCGCGGGCCTGTTCATGTCCAATGTGCAGTTCGATGCCGGTGACAAGCGTAGTGCGGAGCTTGGCGCATTCGCCGGCTTTGCGTGGCAGGCAAGCAGCGCGTGGCGGATGAAGACCTCCGTCAGCTACTATGGCTATGTGGGGAACGACTCGGGGTCGCGGTACGATTACGCAGAGCTCAACGTCGAGGCGGCGTACTCAGAATGGCTGGACCTGAACGCCGAGTACTCGCCGGATGCTCCGCGCTCCGTCTATGACCGAGTTCTGACGCGTGTCGCACAAAAGTCCACCGAGGTTGTCGCGCGCACTCCTTGGCGTCATCATCTGTCGGTCAGCGCGGGCTTCGGCTATTCGGATTTCGGCGGTCCGGGCGGCTGCGGGTACGCCTACTGGAGTGCAGGCGGCGTGCTGGATCTCGCGCCGGCGTCGCTTTCGATCAGTTATTTCAACGCCGGCGCCGGCGCGGCCGCACTGTTCGACGGTGCGGCCGTGCGCAAACGCTGGATCGCGACGTTGATCTGGCGTTTTTAATTGAACCCGCGCAACCTTTTTGGCCGCCGCCGGTACTTACCCAATATGGTTCCGATCCGTCAATTACAGGCTCCGAAAGACGAGGAACTGCTGCGGGCAGTCGCGCGCGGCGACCGGCAGGCGCTGGACCAGCTGTATATCGCCTACCACCGCCGCCTGGCGCATTTCCTGACACGCGTCACAACCCGGTATGAGACCGCCGAGGAGATCATCAACGATACCTTCATGGTCGTCTGGCAGCACGCCCGGGACTTTCGCGGCGCTGCGCAGGTGTCGACATGGATCATTGGAATTGCCTATCGGATCGCACTGAAATCCCTGCGCGGCAGTGACGGGATGCTGCACACGGTCAACAGCGAGGACGTTCCCGAAGGATCCGTAGAGCCGACCGCGATTGCGGAACTGCAGGACTGGATAGCGCACGGCCTCAGGCACCTGCCGGTTGACCAGCGCCTGACCCTGCAGCTGGCATATCAAATGGGCCACTCGGTCGAGGAGATCGCCGAGATCACCGGATGTCCGGTCGGAACGGTCAAAGCTCGAATGTTCCATGCGCGTGAGAAGTTGCGACACTACCTGCCGGTTCTCGGCGGGATGGCCGGCTATACCGAAACCCCCAACCGCACCAGACAGACATGAAACAGCGAACGCAAGCTACGTTGCAACATGCGGAGACCTGGGAGCTGCTGCCATGGCTCGTCAACGGTCGGCTCGGCGAGGCTCACCGGATGCGCCTCGAGGCGCACCTTAGAGAATGCAGCGCCTGTCGCGAGGAGGCGTCGGTTCAGCGCCGAATCTGCGAGGCCATTGCCGCAGAAAGCGTGATCGAGCAGATCCCGGCAGCCAGCCTCAACAAGCTGCGCAGACGCATCGACCAGCTGGACGCTGACATCCCGGAACTGAGCATGGCGCATGATGAGGCACTGCAGCCGCTGCACGGTGCCTTCACCGCTCGGCTACGGGCGCTATCGATTGCCGCGACGGTGCTTGTGGCCGCGGTGCTGCTCGGCATTCCGGCGGCCCACTATTGGCAGCACTCAACTCGGGAGGGCGCCGGGGCTTCGTACTACACTGTCAGCTCGCCTGCACCAAAGAGTCCGCGCGCGGTGATCCGGGCCGTATTTACCCGTACACTGACGCTGGCCGAACTGCAGGGGGTTCTGGATGACGCCAAGCTGAGTATCGCGTCAGGCCCGACCGAAGCTGGCGTATATTCTTTGTCCATGAACGGATCCGAATCCACGGCATGGGCGCTTCAGCGGCTGCGAGCGTATGACAGTGTGCGATTTGCAGAGGCCATTACGCCCGAGCCCGCCGCGCCGCCGTGAGCATGCGGCTCGACGCGGTACTGCTGACTGCGTGCCTTTGCGGTTGCGTGGCCACGCGCATCCAGCCTCCAGCACAATCCGCCGCGCGCCAGCTCGACAGCGACACGGACAGGTACATCTTGGCCGGAGTCGAGAATGAGGAACAGGTGCCCGTGGGGCGCGCCGCCAGTTCGCCGAAAGGATACGATGGACTGACCGTCTACGGCCCCAGCCCACGCGCGATACAGCGCCTGCATGGTATCGAGCGTGAATATGGGCTGCGCGAGATCCAGGCATGGCCGATCATGCCATTGCACATGCATTGCGCGGTGCTTGAGCTGCCCGAGAACGCGGACCGCGCCACGGTATTGGCAGCGCTGGTGCAAGATCGTCGCGTCGTGATCGCGCAACCGTTGCAGACATTCGCTACGCAAAGCGCATCCTACAATGATCCTTACGTCGGACTTCAGCAGGGATTCCAGCAATTGGATGTCGTCGACGCGCATGCCTTGTCGCGCGGTGAAGGCGTGCGGATCGCCATTATCGACACGGGCGTTGATACCCGCCATCCGGACCTGGAGGGGGTGATCGTGGAGAGCCGTAATTTTGTCGATTCCGATGCCGAACAATTCCGGCGCGACCGCCATGGCACGGAGGTGGCGGGTATCATTGCCGCGGTCCCCAATAATCGCCAGGGCATTGTCGGGGTCGCACCGGGCGCACGTCTCTACGTGTATAAGGCGTGCTGGCAGCTGCGTGCGGAAGCGGACGCTGCAAGCTGCAATTCCTTCACGCTCGCCAGGGCGTTGACTGCGGCCATCGATGCAGGCGTACAGCTGGTCAACCTGAGCCTTGCGGGACCTGCCGATCCGCTCCTGCATGCGCTGCTTGAGGCCGGAAAGCGGCGCGGCATTTTGTTCGTCGCCGCCGCACCTGGGAACGGCGCCGAAGCCGGTCTGCTCGGTCACGGCGGCGTAATCGCTGTGGCGAACGGCGGTGCGCAGGAACAGCCTGGAACGCCGTTGCGCGCGCCCGGTCGCGAGATCCTGACCTTGCTCCCAGGAGGACACTATGACTTTGCTTCCGGGGTTTCTATGGCCACCGCACATGTTACGGGCACGGCCGCGCTGTTGTTAGCGCGCAATCCCCGGCTATCGGGCGCGGCGGTCTATCAGCTACTGCGCGACACGACGACTGCCGTCGCGGCCGCCGATGGTGGAGACAGCGGCGACGACAGCATCAATGCCTGCTCCGCCGTGACGGCGCTGGAGGGCCACGGCAGCTGCCGCGGCGGAGCACCCGAAGCGCACCGCGTCGCGATGCATTGAACGCGTATCAATCCTGCCGTTCCTCAGGCGCACGGCGCGAACTGCCGGGGCCACCGCTCGGCCACTGCTATCCACACGAATAAGGAGCACGCCGAGGCGCACGAGAAGATGGGCTTCAGCCAGGGCTGGGGCAAGGTGCTCGAACAACCAGTCGACTACGTGAAGACCACGCCGATGAGCTGATGTGAGCGGGGTCTCGCCGCCACCGAAGCGACATCCTCGAGCTGCGGCTGAGACGGGCGTTTCGCGCGCCTCATCTACCACCATCCGCGGCGCTTAAACCATAGGATCGGAAGCACGGCGCTCAGCGCTATCAGCGCTAACCCGTATGGATAGCCCCAACGCCAGCCAAGCTCCGGCATGAAGTGAAAATTCATGCCGTACATACTGGCGATCAATGTCGGCGGAATGCCGACCACGGACACGATCGTGAGCACCTTGAAGATGTCGTTCTGCTCCGTATTGATGAATCCAAGAATGGCGTCCAAGAGAAATTGCGTCTTTCCGGACAAATGTGCTTCGAAATCGACCAGCGAGGCAAGGTCCTGGCGTGCCGTGTTTAAGCGGGCCGCTTGTTCCGCCGGCAACCAATTCGCCGCCATTTGCAATACGAACCCGATGATCCGCTGCAGACCCAGAATACTCTCGCGAAAACGCGACAAATGATCTCCCGCGGTCCCAACGGCGCTGAGGCTTTCGTGCAGCGCCTGCGTGGCGCGCTTTCCGTGGCCTGGCGGAGGCTGCTTCGGGGCGAAGGCTCGGGCCGAGACAGCTGCGAGATCACTGCTCAATTTTTCGAGCGTATCGGCGCCGATATCCACCATGCCATCGACCAGAGCGGCAAACACGGCGGCGCTGTCCATGATCCCGCCGGCTGCGACTCGCGCCGTGATCTCCGTAAACGCATGAATCTCGGAATAACGCACGGTGACCAACAGCTGCGGCGCAAGGATGAATCCGAGCGGTAGTGGCAGAAAGCCGGCCGCGTGGTCCTGTACTGAGAGCGGCATGCTGACGTACAGCACTTGGTTCTCTGCTCTGAGCCGGCTGGAAGTCTCAATTTCCTGCAACGATTCGCGCGACGGCACTTGTATGCCGAATTCCGCCGCCACTCGTCCGATCTCTTCCGGAGTGGGATTAAGCAAGTCGACCCAGAAAGGTTTCGCGCTCCGCGCGCCCGCGTCCCCGGTAGTGTCGCGGTGTGCGTTCAGCATTGGCAACTGTCCCTGCTTCGCTCCATCCCGATCACTCGATCCTAGGTCGGTTTCGCGGCGAAGGTGTCACAGGAGTCGATCTGTCCGGAATCGACACCGCGTTTGAACCAGGACACGCGTTGCGCGCTGGTACCATGGGTAAAGGATTCCGGAACGACGGTTCCGCGGGCGCGTCGCTGCAACGTGTCATCGCCGATCTGCGAAGCCGCATTGAGTGCGGATTCGATGTCGCCCGGTTCGAGTCGCCATCCCTGCTCCTTCTGCGAGCGGCTGGCCCACACGCCGGCGAGGCAATCGGCCTGCAGCTCGAGCCGCACGCTGAGCGCGTTTGCTTGCGAAGCCCCCGCCCGGTCTCGCTGCGCGTTGACTTGATCAAGGATACCCAAGAGGTTTTGCACATGATGCCCGACCTCGTGTCCGATGACGTAGGCGTGGGCGAATTGGCCTGGTGCACCAAGTTGCCGCGTCATCACATCGAAAAAGTCCAAGTCCAGATAAACGATACGATCCTCTGGGCAATAAAAGGGTCCGGCAGCCGCTTCTCCCTGGCCACACGCCGTCGGATAGCTATCACGAAACAAGCGCAACTTCGGGTCGACGTAGGTTTTACCACGCTCTTGGAAGGCTGCAGCCCATACTTCCTCCGTGCTGCGCAGCACTTGGGAAACAAACCTCGCCTGAGTATCGTCGGCGGGGGGCCGCTGCGCTGGTTGATCGGCTGCGGTTGGGACGTTCGACGAATTATCGCCGCTGAGCAACCCCAGAATCTGGAGTGGATTGATGCCGAAGATCCATCCGCCGATGATGGCGAGAGCGACGGATCCGATCCCTATGCCGTGAATGGGCCTGAATCCGCCCCCCGTGCCGCGGACGTCTTCGACGTTTTGGCTCTCTTGCTGATCATCCATTTGCATGCGTCATTCTCCGGCCGCGCGCGGCATGATATGTTGCGGCAGTGTATCGCGCGCATCGTGCGCCTGCATTAACCTCGTCACTGCATCCTGATTTCGATCTCTACACCTAAGGAAGCGCTGATCTACCGGCACTGTCTGATACGTCATTGAAGTTCACGGGATGCGCAGCATGAAGCCACAGACACTGACGGGATTCGAGCGATACGGCAAGACGACAGCTCAATGAGCGATCTGCTATATCGTAACGGGTGGACTCTTTCAGTCAGTTCACGCGCCCCAAGGGCAAGAATTTCCTTGGACAACATAAACGATGTCTGCCCTGCATGAACTACGGTCAGAGACTTGAGTTCGAGATCAGCGAGCGCCGAGCGCATTGATGGGGTGATTGAGGGAGCAACGGTGCGCTTCACCTCAAAGCCCATCCGTCGCGCGCCGCGAACGACCAACAGATCCAGTTCGGCGCCGCCATGCGTTCGCCAAAAATAAACTTCCTCGGGTCGTGCGCCAAGGCACTGCACAATCTGGAGGTTGTTGTATGGGTGAACGTGTCGCGTATTATTCGGCCTGTAGGTGAATCCTCGATGCTCAAATCCACGCTTATAGCCGCCTCGATTATCGGCACAGCGGCCGCGGTCTTCCAGGCGGCATCGGCTGGGGCGGCCGTTGGTTCTGACAATCCGGCGATACAGCTGCGCACGTTGTTCACCGCCAGCGACGAGGCGCACCTGAAGCGTAATCCCGTGTACGCGCTCGTTCGCGGCGACCTGCGGTACGCTGACCAGTTCGGTGATTACATCACCGATGCTTATTTTGCCGCAGAAAAGCAGGCGGCGGAGGATGACCTTGCCGCCCTTGCTCGCATCGATCGCAGCTTGCTGAAGCTTCAAGATCGCGTCAGCTACGATGTCTTCAGATACCAGCGCAGCGATGATTTGAAGGGATTCGGTCGCTCGGTGCTTCGAACCATTATTGACCGCCCAATAGACCACTTCTTTGGATTCCAGACATTCGTTCCCGACATGTCCTCCGGTGACGGCGTGGCCCCGTTTAAGACAGTGGCTGATTATGACAATAATCTGAAGCGGCTCGACGGCTACATTGTCTATATCGATCGCGCGATCGGCCGAATGAAACAGGGGCTGGCCGACGGCATCACCAATCCCAAGGTGGTCATGGCGCACGTCGTCGAGCAACTTGACGCGCTGATCGCAGAGGGTGTTGAGGGCTCTACCTTCTACCGGCCCGTCAAGAAACTCACCGACACCGACACCATACCTTCCACCGATCGCGCGCGCCTGACGGCCGCGTACGCAGAGTTCATCCGCGACAGGCTGCTACCTGCGCACATGAGGCTGCGAGACTTCATCAAGAACGAATACCTGCCCCGCGCCCGGGATACGGTAGGGCTCGGACAAATGCCGGGTGGCCCGGAATTGTATCGATACCTTGTCGGCAGCACGACAACGACGGACCTGACCCCCGACGCAATCCACGCGCTCGGACTGTCGGAAGTAGAGCGAATTCACGGGGAGATGGAGCGGGTCAAGACAACGACCGGTTTCAAAGGCAGTTTGCAAGAGTTCGCCAACTTCATGCGGACCGACCCCAGATTCGTACCGAAGTCACCGGAAGCGATGCGCGATGCGTTTTTATCTATCAACAAGACGGTGGCCGCGGCCCTGCCGAACGAATTCGCGGTCATACCAAAATCGCCGCTCGAGATCCGGCCCGTGCCGGCGTACAGGGAAAAGACCGAGGCGGGAGGCTCGTATCTGGACGGATCAGCCGACGGGTCGCGGCCCGGAGTCTTCTACTTCAACACGTATGACCTACCAACGCGCTTTACCTGGGGCTTCGAGACCCTGTTCCTGCATGAAGGCATGCCCGGCCACCATTTTCAAGGAAGCCTGGCGCAGGAAAACAGCTTACTGCCGGCATTCCAGCGCTTCGGTGGCAATACCGCCTACTTTGAAGGCTGGGCACTCTATGCGGAAAGCCTCGGCCCTGAACTCGGGATGTTCACCGATCCGTACCAGCTGTACGGTCACTTGAACGACGAAATCCTCCGTGCGATGCGCCTCGTCGTTGACACTGGAATCCACAGTCAGGGTTGGAGCCGCGACGCGGCAATTGCTTATATGCTCGACAATTCGGCGATGAGCCGCACCGACGCGACCGCTGAAGTCGAACGCTATATTGCCGTTCCGAGTCAGGCGCTCGCATACAAAATAGGTCAGTTGACCATCCAACGCCTTCGCGCAAAAGCGGAGAAGGAACTTGGCCCGAAGTTTGATGTTCGAGCCTTCCATGCTCAGGTGCTCATGTCTGGCGCGCTTCCTATGGAGGTGCTGGAGAACAAGATCGATGATTGGATCGCAGCGGTGAAACGCTCGAGCTGACTGACTTTCCTGAAAGCCGCCGCTCGCCGTCGGCGGCAATGGGTCGACGGACATTGCTCCGATCGGACTGAGGTTTGGTCTACCGGCAGACCGTCGTCATACCTGGACTGTCGCGAATCGGCTTGGGGATTGTCGTCTGGCCCTTGCTGGTCAGGGTGGCTTCTGTACTCATGATTGGATCCATAATCCTTACCATATCAATTATGGTAAGGATTAGATGTCTGGGCAAGCAAGCAGCAATTAATGGCGCATTTCGGCTGCCGCAAGCCTGGACTTGGGCGTCAGGCGGCGGTTGGCGAGACCGGTACGAATAGCTGGTGTCCGGCGACTCCCGGCCGCCACCCGCTGCACACCAAACTAAGATGTTTGCGGCAAAGCGGACATCGTTTCAGTACAGAGCGGGCTGCTATACGACTCCGCGCGATAAGCCAAAAGGCGGCAACCGTTTACCGGCTGCGCTTGTAGAGACCGTCGAAGACAGTCTCCCATGTCGACTGCTCAGCCTTCATCATCTGCCAGTGCTGGCGCACGGA
>Ga0209048_10001776_pt1 | contig 21816 bp, 11 predicted proteins | sample FrelakmetCRP12CR_FD_187146 | JGI IMG/M metagenome (GOLD analysis project Ga0209048, IMG submission 187146) | Freshwater lake sediment microbial communities from the University of Notre Dame, USA, for methane emissions studies - CRP12 CR (SPAdes)... | ecosystem: Environmental > Aquatic >... | reverse complement strand
CTGGCGCTTCGCACCGCCCTCCCCGAACATGAACATCAGGCCACCGATGACGATGGCCACGAGGGCGAGTGACCGAGCGACGGGGCCGGTGAAGGACGCCTCCAGGTTGGCGGCGGCTCGTTCCCAAGGGGATTGAGCCAGTGCGACGGCGGGTGCAAGCACGAGGATGGTGAGCGCGAGGGACAGGGTGCGGCGGACGGTGCGAACATTACGGTTCATGGCGGCCTCCTGCACGAAAATGGTTGCGCTGAAACCGATGTTTGATCTACAAGCATACGCATGTCAAGAGAAAAGATCATGAGCGCCGACGAACTGACGAACGAGTTGTCTCGATTGCTCGGGTCACGCCGAACCGCTCGACTCCAGCGGATCATGAAGCAGACGGGACTCCCTCCGGAGATCCTTCTGGACCTGGCGCTCGAAATGCTTGATTTGGCCAGCAGAAAGCTGTCTCCCACGCCAATTCAGCGCACGGCCGTCGGTCTTGGCGCCGCCCGTTGGCGACACGTGAGTCCGGAGGAGCGGAGCGAGACGCTCCGTCGAGCAGCACAGGCCCGCTGGGCGAAGAAGAAGGCCAACGCGGACGAGAATGACGGGGGGACCTCGTAGGAATCCATGCAAGCGTATGGAAGATTCTGCAACCTGCTGATCCGCCCGGCGAGTGTGTTTGAGAATTTGCTACCCATACAGCAGAGCTTGTGGGAAGTTTCTACGCGGGATACTGACCGGCCCAAGCGATTTTCCTAGTAAATCCGCGTCTTTGCCAACTGGTCCATTTCCTGCTTTGTCTTCCGATGGCGGGAGTCCATTCCACCCAATTCGGACTGGTCAAGGAGGGATGAACGATGGACGCAGGGCAACGGCAAGAACCCCTCTGGCGTGAGGAGCCGCCCAGTGCTCCTCGTCCTTCCCCTGTAGAACTCGCGGCGGCATACGAGTTGGTCCGCGATGCCGAGCAACAGTGGCGCGAGGAATCGCGAATTCCGGCGCTCGAGGCGTTGCTCGAACAGACGAACGGACTGAAACTCAGCCGGTCGTTATTGCTGCTCCTCCTCGAGGAGCTCTCGATCGACGACGATTTCGACGTCCTCGTGGGGACCCCCGACGAGCTCCCCGCCTCACGCTTTCCACAAGCGATCGCCATGGCCATCGCGCTCCGTCACAGTTGGAGGCGCGATGATCTCGATGGAATTGCCGCACAAGATGGCATGTCCGATCGGCGCTAGGAAACGTCATCAAGCCCGTGCAGGAGTCAGAGTGGACTCAACGGCGCGGCTGCAGCTCCCCGTACCCGCAATCCTCGCAGTACCTCGTTGGCATCGCCGACGTCCATCAGCTCGCGTGCGACGAGTTCCTGCTCGACGAGTGCCGGGAGGCACGGCTGGAACTTGGAGACGCGTGCGTTGGCGCTCACGTCCGTCCACCCGGCAGCATCAAACCAACTAATCTGCGGCCCGTCCGCGAGTTCGCGGATGGCTTGCCGTATCGCGACATCGCTCTTCGCCGCATCTCCGGAGAACCGCAGCGCCTCGTTGCCGGCGGTGATCTTCTCGCCGAGACGAGCCTGCAGCGCCGCGGCAAGTAGGCGGTTGCCCCGACCGCCCGCGAAGGTCCACCACTTCACCGCGCCGTCGCTCTCCGGAGCCAGCGGCGCCGGCTCCTCGCGAAGGAAAGCGTGCGTCTCTCGCAGTTGCGCGATCGCGGCAGCGGCTCGCTTCGACCACCACGGGCGCATGGCGTCGCCGATCAGAACGCCGTGCATCGATCGACAAAGTGCACGGGAGAGCAGTGTGGGCCGGCCGTACCACCGAGGGTAGACGCCGTGTTCGGCGGGCTCGACTTCGCATGTTGCTGCCTTCCAGTTCACGTTGAGGATGCGCCACGGCCGACCGCCCAGCACGAAGGCCGCGCTTCGACTGTCCTCGTCTTGGAGGAAGAAGGCGTCGACCATCCCGATCTCCTGCGCGCCATGGAGCACGCGAACCACACGGGGCGTCGAGAAGACCGCGTAGAGTTCGAGGAAGTTCTTGGCGCCGTAGAGCCTCTGGCCACGGTCGCCAAGCACGAGCCGGTGGTCGACCTCCGTCAGGATTCCCTCGCGGACCATGTGCTGCGCGACGGCGTTGCGAGTCTCGCTGGTGATCTCCGAGAATGCCGAGCACCCCTCGAGCCAGCTCCACCACTCGAGCGCCGGCACGCCCCGCTGCTGCATCGCGAGGGCGATGAGCTGCTGCGCGAGAACGTGAGGAGCCCAGCGAGAGGCGCCTGCCGGCTCGACGAAGCCTTGACCATGCAGTTCGAGGAGGGCTGCCGCCTGCAGGACGTCGTCCTCTTCAATGCAGAGGAATGTGCAGTTGGCTGTGGTGCCGGCGCGACGTCCGGTTCGTCCCATGCGTTGAAGAAACGACGAGACGGTCGACGTGGCGCCGATCTGGATCACGTGATCGAGGTCGCCAACATCCAGGCCCAGCTCCAGGGCGCTCGTGGCGACGATGACGCAGTTCGAACCTTCCATGAACGCCGCTTCGGCCGCCGCACGTTCGGACAGCGCGAGCGAGGAGTGCGAGAGGTACACGTCGACGCTGCGCTGGGCCAAAGTGCGGCCGATCCGCTCGACACCATGACGGCTGTCCAAGAACACCAACCGACGCGTGCCCTGGTACATCCGGTCGATGAGGAGCGCTGCGTTCTCGATGCTTCCCACGTGATCGAGCACGAGCTTCTGTTCCAGGCGGTCGCCGCCCGGGTCGACCACCCGGGTGGGGCGCATCGAGCTGCCGCCCAACCACGCGACGATATCCTCGGGATCGCCGACCGTCGCCGAGAGACCGATTCGCTGGATGTCGTGTCCCGACAATCGCGTGACCCGCTCGATGAGCGACACGAGGTGCGAGCCGCGATCGTCCGCCGCAAAGGCGTGGACCTCGTCGATGACGATGGCGCGGACATGCCCCAGCATGTGCTCGGGCGGCACCCGTGTGCTCAAGAACATCGCCTCGAGCGACTCCGGGGTGATCGCGAGGATGTCTGGGCGCGACCGGAGCATACGCTTCCGGGCCGCCTGTCCAACATCACCGTGCCACTTGCCCGCGGTTCGGCCGACGAGCCCCGTCAGGGTGCGCAGGCGGCTCTCTTGATTGTTGAGGAGCGCCCGGATAGGAGCGACGTAGAGAACCGAGACGGGCTCGAGGTCCTCCGTGTTCATCCGCGACAAGAGCGGCAGCAGCGCAGCCTCGGTCTTGCCCCCTGCGGTCGGTGCCAGGATGACGCAGTTCGTTCCGTCGAGGATGGCGTGCGTCGACTGCTCCTGCACCGGGCGCAAGCCCGTCCAGCCCAAGCCGTTCACGATCTGGTACTGGAGCGCAGGAGATAGGCGTTCGAACGCTTCCATGCCGCCTCAGACTTCCAGATCAAAGTCGTCGGGTGAGGCCCCGCCGGCTGCGGCCCGTTCCTCGACCGTCAGCTCGTCCGCAGTGAGCGAGAGTTCGAAGTCCTGATGAGGGTCGAAATCAGGGAAGAGGTCCACCCGATCCAGCAACCCAGCCACGAGCTTGCGCAGAAAGATGCGTGGTGCGACCCCGACCGTCCCCCCGAATCTGCCCGCCACCGCGTTTGCGAGGCCCGTGAGCACCTCGTCGTCGATGCGCGCCGCGAGACGCTCAGGCGCTTCCGTCGGGTAGAGCTCCCGCACCCGTCGCCCCACCTCCACCAGCCGGGGGAGATCGAAGGGATGCAGACGCACCTGGACGTCCCGAGGGTTATCCCAACGGACATCACCCGAGAAGTCGACGTGCAGCCGCTGGGCGAGCGGTGGAAGTCGCCGGATCCCGTTCGGCCCGTCGAAGAACGCCGGCGTGCCGGTGATCAGGACGTAGAGCCCCGCGAATCGACCGCCATACAGGTCGTCGATGAGCTTACGCAGGGCTTCGAGGCTCCGGTCGCGGCTGTCGGAACGCGCCCGCTGAATCGTCTCGACCTCGTCGAGAACGAGCAACAACCCGGGTCGCCCACTTTGCTGCAGCACGGCCAGAAGGCCTCGGAAGAACCCGAGCGCTCCCGTGTGATCCACGTCGCCCTTGATGCCGGCCTTGCGCTTGATGTCCGCCGACACGTTCGGCTGCCCCATCAGCCAGGCGATCAGGCCCTCCGCCACCGCGTGATCTTCGCGCAACTGGGCCGCGTGGTAGGCGCGCAGCACTGCCGCGTACTGGGGCTGTACCGCGCTGACCTCTGCGAGTCGTGCCTCCATCAGGTCGCCCACGCCCCGACCAAGGGCGTCGAGATCGTCTGGGTCACGCAGTTGCTTGGTGACCTCCTCTTCGAGGCCCATGATCCACTGGGAGATGACCGCTCGGAATGCGCCCGTTTCCCACTCGGCGGTGCGCAACCCCTCCATTGCCCGGCGGTACACAGTCTCCAATCGGTGGAGCGGCGTGTCGTTCTCCGAGATCTGAACGTCGGCGACGGCGAAGCCCCGAAGCATTGCCTGTTGCTGATACCAGCGCGCGGTGAAGCTCTTGCCGCAGCCGAAGTCGCCGCGTAGCGCCTTGAAGACGGAGCCACCCGCCGCGCAGCGATCCAGCTCCTCTTGGAGCGCTCGCTCGAAGCGGGCGGTTCCCACCGCGAAGAGATCGAGACCTCGCCGAGGCACGGTTCCACGGCGCAGGGCCTCGACCACGTCGCGACGGAGCAGCAGGCTGGGGGCGCTCACTCTTTGATCCCGTAATGCTGGACCAGCCGGGAACGGTGGAGAACCACCCGTCTTCCGACGTGGTCGTGCTCAACCATGGCGAAGCCGTCTGCGTTCAGCACGCCCATTCGGGCGACGACGCCGGCCACCTGATGGGCACGGATCCCGGCCGTCGCAGCGAAGTCGCTCGCCGGCAAGGAGTCCCCCTCCGCAACGAGGATGGTCAGCCAGGAGAGCACACGCTCGACCTCAGCTGCGGGCTGTCCCGCAGTCTGGCTTTGGAAGACGTTCGAGCGACGCAAGGCTGCAACGAAGGGCGGAGGCGGCAACGCAGGGGGCCGCGACGACTCTACGGCCGCCGGCGCGAAGAGAGACGCCTGCACCGCACGTTCTGGTCTAGGGGAAGGCTCCGCCGTAAGTTGAACGGTCGGGCGTGGCACCCGAATCTCCCACCAGCCCGGCGTTGGCAATGGACGAACCGCCAGCCCCGAGTCGTCCGGAACGGCTCGCTCGAGCCAGTCTGGTGCGATGAGGATGGCAGGGGCGACCGCTTCGGAGAGCGAGAGCCCTCCGTGCTCGCCATAACTCGCGGAGCGGTTCATGACAGTGGGATCCCAAAGCGTCGCGATGCGATCCCAACTGCGTGGAACCCATGACTTCTTCGGGAGCGCGACCTCTTCGGCCTCGGGCGTCTCCCCAACCGCCAGTGCGCGCCACCGCGCTCCGCCCGGTCGTCCGCGGTCCAATCGTCCCTCGAGCCGACGAGTTCCGTCGCCAAGCACATGCCCGTGGTCCGCGACGAGAAGCACGACCCGCTCGCCCTCCTCGGCTGCGCTCAACAGGGCATCGAGCGGAAGCACCGGGGCAAGACTGTAGTCCTTCGCCACCTGCACGCTGCTCTTCAGGTCTTCATCGACCGCGTTGACGACGACGGCCACGGCCCGGCAGTCGCCCTTGATGGCATCGCGGATGTCGGTGGCCAGATCGTGGCCGCTCAGGATGTCGCGGCGCACAAAGAGCGGCGGTCCATCATCGCCGAGCAGCTCCGCCAGGGCATGATTCGCCTTCCAGCGAGCCGGGTCTTTGTCCGTGCCCTCGTCGCTGAACCTCGCGTCTGCCTTGCCCGCGAAGAAGGCCGCGCGGCTGATTTCGGTCAGCGTGGGTGCCACTGCTAGGACGGGTGGCAGAGGCAGCACACCGTGCCAGCCGTCTCGACGCCACGCGATCGGTCCCCACCGCCGCGCGCTTGTGAGACGCGTGAGCACCTGAACCGCTGCGGCGTAGCTCATCCCGTCCATGAGCACAACGAGCAGTCGCCGGCGCTCGCCCCCGTTGAGGAACGGTGCGATCACCTGCTTAGCGACATCCTCGATGGGAACTGCATCGCTCGACGGCTTCCCAGCCTCGAGCCAGCTCACGTACGCCTCGGCGAACGTCCGATGATCGTCACGTTGCGCTCCGGCGGCCTCGAGCTCGAGGTTGCGTGCCGCGCTCAGCAACGCTTCGTCCGCGCCGCGCAACCCGCGGAGCTGCTGACGCGCCCACTCCACGTAACCACCCTCCTCGGCATACCGCCGGGCCAGATCGGCCGCCGGCTGCCAGCGCGTTCCGTCCGGCACGTTCGTCTCACGGCTTGCCAGCCAGAGTGCGATGCGAGCCAGACTTCGGCGTGCGGCCCGGTGGTCTTCGGCGCGCAGATGCTTGTCGAGCGCGTGCGCCTCGAGCCGCTGCAGCGCCTGTACTACCGCCGCCGCTCGCTCGGCGCCGGGCAGGTCGAGGAACGCTTGCACAGCGCCGCCCAGGTCACGTTCTCGGGCGCGATGCCCCCCGGGGAGGCGGCTGCTGGCCACCGTCAGCTCGCCGAGCCCTGCTGCCTCGGCCAGGGACTGACTTCGGTCCAGAGTCGCCAGCAGCGGTCCACGCTCCAGGGGCAGAGCGGCGTTTAGGTTCTTCTCGTCGGTCAAGACCGCGTCGATGCCCCGCACGGCATCCGCGACTCTTGGCAGCCAAGCCGAGAGCTGGCCGGCGAGCCGTCCCGCCAGGAAGGCATCCGCCCCATCGCGCGCCGCAGCGAGCAGTGGCAGCACCTCAAGCAGGCGCGTCGAGAGCCCGAGCTCCCATGCCTGCCAGACCACCACCGCCGCATCACCGAGGGTCGCGCGAAGCCAATCGCTTAACTCGCGCCGCACGTTCCGCCAGAGGTCTTCGTTCTCGGCCTGGCGGAGGAAGGCCGGGCCCCCATCGTTCGACGCGGCCCACGCGAGGAGCGCACCGGGAGATACAAATGCTGCCTCAGGAAGACGAAGCCGAGTCTCAAGCAAGCTGATCCAAGCTGCGGTCTGGGTGAGCTGCAGTCCCTGGATCTTCCGCGGTTGCGGCACCGAACCGGACAGGAAGAGCTTAGCTAGGGCGCTGCCTGCAAACCCCGGCTCGACCTGCCGAGCGCCAAAGAGCGCCGCGACGCGGGCATCACGAGCCACATGGTAGAGCCGACCTCCCGCAAACCGACAGGCCACATCTAGCGGGAGCACGTCGGCGGCCCAGTCGACCAGGAAGACGTTGCCCGCTGGGCCCTTTTCGTCGGGTCGCGGAAGCCGTTCACGCAGATCGAGCTCGCACCGAGTGGGCACGATTCGCCACCGACGACCGCCAAGCTCGAACTCGATCGCTTCACCGCGCCCATAGAGCGCCAGGAGATGCGACCTGTGCTCGCGGCGGAAGATCCGCTCGACCTCCTGACGCACCTCCGGAACAGTGAGGAACGGCGCGTCCATCATGGCTTGCGCTCCCGCCGGACGACGACGGCGGACAAGTCGACACGGAGCTCGCCTGGCCCCGCAGCGGCCTCCTCAACCTCCGACGCCAGCGACCGCAGCAACTCCGCGAGCTTGGCCGGGTCATTGACTCGAATCGACTTGTCCAGCACGGTCTTCCAGCCCGACTCCTGCGGAGGCGCGGGAGGCGGGGTGACCCGAAGCAGTTCCTCCGACCGCCGGGTCAACTCCGAGAGCCCGTCGGCGAGCATCTGATTGACCTCGTCAGCCGAAAGGACCTTGTTTAGATCAGTGAGGAGCAGAGTCGCGCGATGCCCTCGACTGTCGTCATGAACGAGGTTGCGGACCTGTTCGAACACAATCCAACGCGGTCGCTCGGTCAGCAGCCGCCGCGCCGACTCGGCGGTCGTGAAACTGCGGCCCATGGCTGGGACTGAGGTCTGCGCATTGAACTCCGCGAGGGCGCGCACCATCGCGGCGCCCTGCGCTCGCTGGAGCTGCGTGACGAGATCCGCGCACGCGCGTGCGGTGACCAGGCGGGGCGCATCGCTCTGATCGGCCCATTCTCGCACGCAGTCCTCCAACGGGACCACCAACGCGTTCACCGCCGAGAGCCCTGAACACTTCTCGTGGACTTGCTCGACGAACGTCGTCAGGTTGCGCGCGGTGAGCGCCTTGCCGGCCAGTGCGATCCCAAAGAGGAGTCCCGCTCGATCCAGCGCGTCAGCCCAGTGCGCAGGCGTTGGTAGCTCGGGACGTAGCAGCTCGACGTCGTCCGGAAGCTGCCCCAGCCGCGTCGGCGTGTAGGCCCGCCCGCCTCGCTGCAACGTTCGCCCGCTCCACGCGCCCCAAGTGAGTACGAGCAGGTCCTCCACCTCCGGCAGCAGGCCACGCGTGTCGGCGGGGTCGAGCCAGGCTCGTACGTCCCCGACAGTCGGCGTATCGAGCCCCTTCTGCTGCCGCGCCTGCTCCAGTTCTTGGAGTGGGCGGTCGCGGAGAACCGTCACCACGTCCCCGGTGTCGGTGAGGCCGAGTGGGTCGGAGTAGGCTTTGAGGTCGCTCCGTTCGTTCCTCTCGACATTCATCCGCCGGTCGCGGGTGTCCAGGAGCCGGTCGAGTAATCCCCGCACGCGCTCCATCCGGGAAGCGTTGACGGGTCCATCAAAGCGCGGGTGATGCGGGTAGCGCTTCGACAGGACGGCATCGACGATCTGCTTGAACCCATCGCCCATGTTGCCGGCGAGCACGCTGCGAATCTCGAGGTCGTCGAGGAGCGGCAGGATGTGCTCGTCCACCGAACGAGAGGGGTCGAGGAGCGTCGTCTTGGCGGCGATAGTCAGGCCGTACGCATCCGAGAGAGTGCGTTTGATCAGCGATTCCTTCTGCGCACGCAGACTGGTGAGGTCCGCGCGGGTCGTGTGCTGGTCTTCGACGCGCAGGTGTCCCAGGTACCGGCCCGTTTCGCCATCCAGGATGTGCTCCAGGACGACGAGGTCGCCCAGTTCGTTTTCCATCTCCCGTGAGAAGAAGGTCGCGAGCCAGATCACCGTTGGATTCGGCCGCCCAGAGCCCGCGTGCGAATCTCGGTACGCCTCGACGCGCGCAACATCCTCGGCCGGGTCGTGGTCGCGCTCGTCGAACGGGTAGTCGAGAATCACCTGCCACTCGGCATTCTCGGCGGCCGTAAGCGTCCCGTCGTCCATCTCGCGTACATTGCCGTAGCGCACCCGGCCGCCGCGCTTCGTGCCGAAGTAGCTCTGCTCGGCATCGACGATGCTGCCCTCGGCCGTCAGGCCCAGCGCGTCGAAGAGCAGTCGGCGCATCGTGTTCTTCCGAGCACCCGGCTTGTCAGCGTCCGCCGCTGCGGCGAGGATGGGCTGGAGGTCGATCCCCGCGAGGTGCACTGACACCTCGGGGTCGGCCTGGTCGCCAAGGCGCAAGGCCCCGATCTGGCTCGCCCACTCTCGCAGCCGCTGCGCAGCGACCTGCATCTCGGCACCCGGGATAGGCGAGGCAATCGTCCCGTGGTTCAGATGGACGAGCCGTTTGACAGTTAGCGCCTTGAAGGGCTGTGCCTCGGGCACGAGCGCCGCCATCAGTAGGGTCTTGGCGAGGCGGTTGTCGTTGCGGCACGCCCGCTTCGGGCAGAGCGAACAACCCAGCCGGCGGTCGTGATCCACACGCATCCGCTGGCAGTCGGTCGGGTTGTCGGTCACGTGGGACCGTCGGATGAGAGGCAGGAAGCCGTTGCGGTAGACGTCACGGGCCCGCTCAAAGCGCGCCTTCATCACCGGGTCGTCGATCGGGTCCTCGCTCTCTGCGAGGGCGTCGAAGGCATCGCCCACCGGCACCACGCGTCCGAGCTCGAGGTCGGGCAGATGATAGACGAGCAGCTCCATGAGGATCCGGATGGCGGTGCGCTCGCGTTGCAGACAGTCCGAGAGCGCCACCAGGGCTTCGACCAGCGCAGGCGAGAACGGATACACCTGTCTGAATGCCGCCTCGTCGCCCTCGCTGCCAATGAGGACGCTGGCGGCCTGTCCAGCGGCGCGCCATGTGCGGGCAAAGTCGTCCTTCAGTTTCTCGGCTGCCTCGTCGGTCTTCGGCCGCACGACACGGTGCTTCACGATCGCCGGCAGGTTGCTGTCCGCGAGGACGACGTTTTCGAAGCGCCCTTCGTGATGCGAGAAGTTGCGCGAGAGCTGGGCACGGATGGCGCCCTGCGCCTCGGCTCCGAGGAAATCGGAGAGGTCTCGCTGACGGGCGATGAAGCTGACGATCGGGGTGGCGCGGGACGCGTCTTGCGCCTCTTTTAGCTTGACGAGCTTCTGCACCTCCTTGCCGACGAACGGCAGGTCGCCTGAGCGGCCCGCAAGCCACAGGATCAGCTCGTCGAGGTACAGGACGACGGCGTCGTAGCCGAGCCCCTTGGCATGGCGGCTGACGACTCCGAGCCCGGTGTCGAGATCGACGAAACGGGAGCCTTGTGCCGTCCAAGCCGTGTAGAACGTGCGAACGAGGTCGCTGAACAGGCGGGCGCGAGGGCTCTTAGCGTCACGATCCTCTTCGCCCAGGTAGACGCTGTTCGCGGCCGCCGCAAAGCTTAAGGCGTCCCACGTGGTCGTCGTCGCGCGTTTTCCCCAGCCCGATGCCGCCTGTTGGACGCCTCCGTTGAGCTCGGCGAAAAAGGCTTCGTCGCCCATGCTGGAGCGCAGGCGCTTGGCGTCCTCGAAGAGCCCCTCGTCGACGTACACGGCTGGCACTGCGGCGTCAGGGTGACGCTCCGCGACCCAGCGGACGTAGGTGCCGAGAATCTTCGACTCCATGTCCTGCGCATCGAGCATGTGGATCGGAAGTTGGACCAGCTTCTTCTGACCGATCCACGGATGGGCGGTTCGCAGCTCATGAAGCTCAGGCCGTCGCCACGGCGTCGGGTCGTCGGCGAGCATCAGATCCAGCACCGCCATGAAGTGCGACTTGCCGGAGCCGAAGGAGCCGTCGAGGAAGGCGGCTTGGCTGCGGTTGTCATCCAGCGCGCTCTTGAGGATCGACAGCGCCTTCTTGAATGACTGCACGATCATCGGGGTGATCGCGTAGTCGCGCAGCGTGGCTTCTGGCTTTGCGATACCGTCGGTGAGCCCCTGGACGAAATCGCCCTTGCGGACGGCCTCGGGCAGGTCGAGGAGGTCGTGTACGAGCGTCGTCATGCATCGTCTCCGGTCGCCAGGTACCGCGCAGGGCGGCCATCAAGCTTCTCGATTCGCCCGTCGGCGAGCAGCGCCTTGAGGGCCTTGTTCACAAGGGTCTTGGTCGCGCCGACTTCGCTCGCGAGCTCGTCCGGCGTCGGGCCCTCCGGGGGCTCGCTGACCTCGTCCTCGTCGGCGTCTTCATCGACCTCGGGCACCCAGCGTAGGAGCGCGGCATAGAGCTCATCCGGGTCGAGCGTTTTGCGTTTCTGTGCGGCAGGTGGCGTCCACGTGCGCAGGTCGTCGGTAGCCATACTGAAATCAACCGCGATCCCGAGGCTCCGGGCTTCGCTGGCGACGAAGTCACGGAAGAACTCACCGAGCTTCATGCCGGCAAAGGCATCACTCGGATCGTTGTGCCATTGGAGCAGCCACGGGACCCGCTCGGCGAGACCGGCGAGCAGCGGCACCAGGCGATCGCCCGTCCAGCCGTCTTCGGTCTTGCGTCGCTGGTAGAGCGCCGCTAGGGCCTGAGCGGTCTGCAAGTGGTCCCATCCGGCCCACCCGCACAGCGGGGTCGGGTCATCCTCGCTGCTGCCACCCGGGATCGTGAGGAATCGTTCCTTCGGCACGTCAAGCTTGCCCCGTAGGCCCCAGTAGTGCCGCAGAAAGTCCTTATTGGCATACGTGTCGGGCAGCGGGATCGCCTTCAGGCCCAGGCTCTGGAGCTCGGGCTCCAGGGCGCGTGCGTCTTCGAGCCGCTGGAGCCGCCAGGTCCCCTCCCAGATGGCGCGTTTCTCCATGCCCGCGTCGCTGTAGCGAAAGCCGGCGAGGAACGGGACGCCCTCGGCGTCGACGAGGTCGGATACGAGCTTCACGAGATCGTCGCCGCTGTCTTCGGTCACCAACTCGTAGGCCGCCTGGGCCGCGGCGTCGCGACCAAGGTCGAGCGCGAGCTGCCGCGCCGTTCGCAGCTCCGGCGTGGGCTGCTCGCGGAAGACGCTCTCGGTACGTTCAAGAAGCCACGTGCGTACGGCCTCCTTGAAGGCTCTCGCGTCGTCGTGAGGCGACCAGCGCCGCTTAGTCTCAGGCGTCTCGAGGAGTCGCAGATGCCGGCCCCGATCAGGATCTTCGAGGAGGCGTAGCCTCTGACGGTACAGGTCGGCGAGCGGGCCCCCAACATCGGTGAGGCCCGGGCGCTTGTGCATCCTGAACCATTCAGATGCGGAGATATCGGTCGCGATCTCGCGAGCGAGTCGCACCTCGAAGGGGCGGTGGTTTGGCTCGACCGGCACACGCACTGCATCCAGCGACGACGCGGTTACCGTAGGCAGACCGAAGATGCCGTAGATCCGCCAGTCCATCTCCTCCTGCAGCGAGACGAGGATGCCGCGCAGTCGGGCGCGCTCGGCGACGCTGCGGGCGCGAGCGCCCCGAAGTGCGGTCATTGACGGCGTCGTGGCGAGCGTACCTGGCACGACCTTGTCGGCCGCCTCGTCGGCCATCGCCTGCACGGTTTGCTCGGCGGCGACCACTAGATCGAGGAGATGCTCACGGAGCACATCGAGGTCGGGCACTGGGAGCTGCTTGAGGGGGTTGCCCGCGTACTCAAGATGTCGATTCCACTGCGTTGCCGAAAGCCGTGCCCCGTCGCCGACTTGGTCTCCGCCCTTGGGGAACATCACCAGGCGACACCAAAAACCGACTGTGGAGGAGTTCAGGTAGCCGAGCAGGGCTTGGTGGTCTGAGTCGGTGCGGTAACTCTTCAGCTTGACGACCGGAGCATGCCTGTTGAACAGCACGCCGCCTCTCGTCAGACAAAACTGATTGTGCGTCGCGACCGATGCGAAGGCGATCGCCAAAGGTGTCTTGAGCTTCGGCCGGTCCCGATACATGTGCTCAAACCAGACCATGCCGTTCTGTTGTGGAGTCTTGCCGAAGATCAATCTTCGCGACAGCGAGGTTCGATATGCCCAGAGGTGCCTCCGAGCAATCGTGTGGGTCGGATCGTACGGTGCGCCCGTCATCGATGCGTACGGGAAAATGACGCAGCGGTCGGTTGATACGGTCCAGTCGCGCACGGCTTCGCCTGTTGCGAATGGAATGGTGTAAGCCGCGAGGTGTCGTCTTTGCGCGTTACTTGGTGTGGCGAGAAACGCCTCATCGAGTCCTATGATCGTTGTATACCCCACGGACTCCGCTTCGCTACCAAGCGACGGCCTTGATCCTTCAGCCATTCGTTCACGAAGCAGCCGCGCACCGCCGCCGACGAGAATCCAGGGGTGTCGCCGCAGTTCCGTCGGAGGCAGCAGTTCGACGGAAACGAAACTGCCTTCAAATCCAACCTGGTTGTGGTGACTGCGGATCTCCGTCCATACCGGCGCCGTGTCAGGTTCGGCCGGCACGGCTTGCTCGCCACGCTTGCCGAGTACTGCGACGACGTCGCCGTCGCACCCTGACCGATTGCGACCAAACAAGAGCAGTGTCGGCGTGCCGTGGCCAGGCAAGTAGCATCCCGCAGTGTCAACGATCTTTTGAACGTTCAACTGCGGTAGCACCTTTTCGATCAACGTCCGGCCATAGTCTCGCTTCGTCCAGGCGTTGCTGTTGATCAAGCCTACGAAGCCCGCCTCCACAGCCAGATCGAAGAAACGCTCGGTGAACGGCGCGGCCAATCCGTACTTGCCCGCTGCGCTCTCGTACATGTCTCTGTACTTGTTGCGCTTCGTCGCGTCCTTCTCGGTGATATACGGCGGGTTCCCGACCACCGCGTGATAGCGCTGGCCGAGCACCTCTGCAACCGTGCCCGGCTCAGCGAGTCGAAAGAGCGAATGACCCCAGCTCGCCCACTCGTCCATCGAGAGCTGCTGTGAGAGCCGAAGCTGCTGCTCGTTCAGACGATGCAGCAGACTATCGGCGACCACGACGTGCGGCTGCAGGGCCGGCGCCCTATCGAGTCGCGTGATGCCGACCGCATCCAACACCGCGAGCACCAGGCGGAAGCGCGCGATGGCGACTGCATACGGGTTGATGTCCACCCCGTTCACCTGGTCGAGGGCGCGCCGCGCGAGCTCTTCGATGGGGGTTGTCGGCTCCTTCGCCTGCCACGCGGCCAATAGGTCCCGAAACGCGCCGAGCAGGAAGTGGCCGGAGCCGCAGGTCGGGTCGATGAGCTTCACCTCTGCGAGTCCGAACTCCTCGATGGCCGGCACGAGCGTCTGTTCGAGGATGAACTTCTCGACGAAGACGGGGGTCTGCAGGAGCGCGTAGCGCTTGCGCACTGCTTCCGAGAGGTCCTGATAAAGGTCGCCGAGGAAGCGTGTGTCCAGGCCCGGGAAGGTGAAGATCGGGGCGCCCGTTGCACCATCGATCTGCTGGAAGAAGTCGAGCAGGGCTCGCGCGCCTTCGCTCGAGGGCGCCAGCACCCAGACCGGATTATGCCGGGCGTCGAAGACCTCGCGGGCGCCCGGTAGGTGGGCGAGCTCGCGGAACACGGCCAGCAGGTACTCGCGAGGCCCGAGGAAGGGCGCGATCTGGACGAAGGTGGCCTCGCGGTCGCGGGCGCTGGCGAGGCGGCGGTCGTCCGGCCCCGCTATGCGTGGGTCGATGAGGCCGCGGTCTTCGAGGGTGCGCACGAACACGACAGAGAGTACCCACGCCACGGCAATCTGCGTCACGCGGGCACGGCGCCACGGATCGAAGCCCTGGCCGGTCTCGCCCGCCTGCTTCTCTGCCTCCCAGGCGGCGCGAAGGCCCGCCTCGACGCTCGGGTTCTTCGCCCGCTCGAAGAGGTCCTTCTCGAGGGCCTTGAGGGCGGGCTGGAGGCGCTTCGGGAGCGGCTTGTCGGTCTGCGTGCTCACAGCGACTCCGCTGCCCGGTGGGCGTTCGCGAGCCAGGGCTCGGGCATCTGAAGTCGTTGGCCAGGCAATGGCGCGGGCACCGGCAGGCGACCGTTGATCGAAGGCGCGAGCCCGTCGGCGTGCGAGGGCACGACCAGCAGCACCGCGCCTGTGTCGCCGCGTTCGGCACGCTCAACCAGCCGCGACAGGGCGCTGGAGAGGCCATAGCGAGCGAGCGCCCCGGGCCAGACGAGGACCAGCGGCTCGGCATTCTGTCGGGCGCCAGCGCCCACCAGCGCGTCGACCATCGCTTCAGCGGCATCGCGCACGAGGCCCACGAGCAGGGGCCAGTCGGGTCCCTCCGGGCCTGCCCGATCGGCCGCCTCGATGTTCGACCACTCCACCTCGTCGGCCGCGGCACGCCGGCGCACGGCGTCCGCGAGCGCATGGTCGAGGGAGACTGGGGTCACACCGAGCGTCTCGCCCAGACGCTCGGCCGCCGCGATGGCCAAGTCGGCGCGCACCTGGATAACCCGGAATCGGCTGCTGGCGACCCCCCGGTCGAGTTGATCCTGAAACGCCGCCGCCCGCTGGGCGTTCGGGTCACGCCGTACGGGCAATCCCGGTCCGGCGGTGCTCGCGCGCCGGGGAAACTGCACCGTCATCGATGTCGCGCCGTGCTCACCGGCGCGTAGGTACTCGCCCAGTTCGGGCACGAACGCCAGGCCATGTGGGGCGAGCAGCCGGTCGAGATCCGGACGATCGGGGAGCGGGCGCGCCTCGGGGTAGCGTGCCGTCACATGACGGCGCAACGCTTCGACGGTGAGCCCGCCGGCTGTCAGCGCCGACAGTGAGAGCGTGAGCGCGCGACCCGCGGTCATGCCGCGCGGGTAGAGCTCCAGGCGAGCCGAGGCTGCTGCGGTGCCACTCGCGCGGGCCGCCAGCAACACGCGCTGATCCGGCGACAACGACGCTAGCGGCGTGCCCTCGACGGCCTCGGCGAGTATCTGGCGCACCGTGTCTGTCGAGGGAAGCGGTTCGGTCGCAGCGAGAACGTCTGCCGCGGCTGCAAGCGCGGGCAGGGCATCGAGGGCCGCCGCGTCGCAAGCCAACCAGGGGCCGGAGTCCAGTCGACGCCAGTGCGCGATGGGGCTTGGTCGCAGTTCGAGCGCCACACGCACCAGCGCGCACGCGGCGGCGAAGTCTTCGGGGCTCACGCCATTCGGACACCGGGCTTCGGCCAGCGCCTTGGCCAAGTCCTCCAGTGCCATTGCAGGCTCAGCGAGCAGTGGCCGGAGCGTGTCGACGAGTGTCTGCGCAACCGGGCTCTCCGCCCACTTCTTGGTACGGAGAAATTGCAGGCTCGCGTGGATAGGGGCGGTCTCCATTCCCATCGCCGACGCGACCTCGGCGACACTGCGGGCAGCAGGCAGCCCGGTGTCCGGTCGATCGTCTGGCAGTGAATCGAGACCGACGAGGATGCGGAGGCGTCGTTGCGCTTCGGTGTCGCTCTTGCGTCCGATGAGGTCTCGCACCCAATCAGCGAGCGAGCCGGGTGCAGGTTCCGCTGCTGCCAGTTCGCGGAGGCGCTGTGCGAGCGCTTTCGCGGCTGGCTCCCCAATGAGGAGGGAGACGCGGCGATGCGGCGCCTGGCCGACGTCGACCGTATTGGTGAGGCCGGCAGCGCGGAGCGCGTCAATACTGCGAGCATCGAGACCGAGCTCGCCGTCGTCGAGCGCCAAGCGAGGCTGAATGAACCCAACGACGAGCGGATCTGCGGCGCTCAAGTCGACCTGGCCACGCAACGCCTCGGCAAGCTCGAAGATCTCCTTGGTGACCTTTGTCCCGATGCCTCGAATCACCGAGAGCTGATTGCGGGGTAGCAGGAGCAGGTCGCCGACCTGTCGGACGCCTGCGCGATCGAGTGCATTGCGCGCTCGAGCAGAGAGCGGCAACGCTTCCACCGGTGTCTCCTGCCGTGCCTTGGACAGATCGACCGGTGGCAATGTCGCGCCGACGCCCGCGTGTTCGCCGGGGGCAAGGGCGGCCAACCACGCCTGGCGCATTTCCTCTGCGTGCTCGAAGCGCTCGGCCACATCGCGCGCGAACGCGCGGCGGAAGAACGCACCGAGCCGGTCGCGTACGGCGGCGTCGAAGCGTTCGGCATCAACCGTGATGGCATCATCGACCCCTGGCCCCGTGGCCTGAGTGGGACGGACGCCGGTCAACGAGTGGTAGAGAACTGCGGCCGCTGCAAAGCGATCCGCCGCGGCGTCCCATCGACCGCGCAGGTAGAGCCAGGGGTCACGCCACTCGGCAGTCCCGGCATGGACCGCGGTCGGGTCGCCGGCGGCGAGAGAGAAATCGAGCAGTAAGAGGTGCTTCTGCCGTCCCTCGTAGCCTGTAAAGCCAATGTTGCTGGGCTTGATGTCGCGGTGGGTGATGCCACGCTCCTCGAGGTATTGCACCGCGGACAGAACGTCGTCACCGTAGCGACGGGCCAGCTCGAGCGAGAGCGTGCCTTCGGCGCGAAGCAAGTCCGCAAGCGTGCGCTCACCGGCGAAGTCGAGGAGAAGGCACGGTCGGTCGGCGAGTGTCACGACGCCGTGGAGCGCGACGATGTGCTCGTGCCGGAGGTCGCGAATGACGGACGCCTCGGCGAGTAAGCGCTCGCCGGTTGCCTGATCGTGCGGAACCTTCAGCGCGTAGTCCTTCCCTTCGCGACGTACGTGCAGGACGAGAGCCGTTCCGCCACTACCGAGCCGGCGCTCGACTCGCAGGCCACCTACAAGCTGATCGCCCTTTTCGGCCTCGTGCGGATCGAGGTTGGCCGATTCATCGACAACCGGCCGCGTTAGGACATCGAGAATATATGCGTCGAACCACCCCGCCACGTCGTCGGCGCGTTCGTGCTGATTGGGACAAGTGGCGTAGGCGATGCCCTCGTCAAGAGCGGCAAGATCCGGGCGGATGGACGACGGGCAGAGACCTGCTTCTGGTAACGCATGCAGGCGCTGGTCACGTTCCTTGAGAGACGGTGCAGGCGCCTGGCCGGTGAAGAGAAGCCACGCAAGGCACCCAACCGAGAACACGTCGCTCTCGGCGATGGCCTTCGTCGGATCGGATAGGACCTCCGGCGCCTGGTACAGGCGGTCGAGGCTATGGGCGAGGTCATCTACGTGTAGCGTCCCCTGGCTGCTATGCTCGACCCACGTCGACGTCTGAAAGCGATGGAGGCGGACCGAGAGCGCGCCGCTCTCTTCTCGCCGCACAAGCACGGATGCCGGCGAGAGGTTGCGATGAAGAACGCCAGCGCGGTGGCAATGCGCTACCGATTCGACGATCAACTGCAGGATGCGAAGGCGCTCGTCGAACGAGAGATCGGGTTCCTGGCGGAGGAACACGTGCAGGGGGAGCGCGCCGTCGAAGGTCTCGAAGATGACCGCCGGTCCGAGAGGCCCGTCGTCCACGTAGGCCCGGTAGCCCAGGATGCCGGGGTGCTGACCGAGTTGAGAGAGGGTCTGCGCCTCGCGACGGGCGGCGCGCTCCAGCTGCTGCCGTCGCGCCGTCGAGGTCGCCGCGGGTACGAGATACGAGCGAATGCGTGCATGGTCGTGCTCAACGGCCTGGTGCTTGGCAAGGTGCTCCTGGTAGCCCTCACCCTCATCGACGAGCTTGTCGAGGACGAAACCCCCGACGATGCGCGCGGTTCGGCTCGGGCGCAGGCCGAGGCGCGGCGCCGCCTGCAGCAGCGCCTTCATGATCGGCCGGTTGACGATGCGCCGGGGCATTCGGTCGTCGAGCCCGTTAGTAAGCCGGCTCGCAACGTCGTCCTTCAGCAGCAGCCAGGACGGTCTTCCGTCGTCGAGGTTGACGGCAGTGACGTTGGGCGTGAACACCGCGGCGTGGACGAAGGGCCGGTCGTCGACTTGGCGCTCGAGGAGCGAGGCGAGGACCTTCGCCTTATGGTTGACCGTGGAGTAGGGGCACTCGATGGTCCGACGCCGACCTCCCGGCTCGGTGAAGGTCCAATCCACGACATCACCGGTGAGGACACCGGGATGGCTCTTGATCTCGACGAGGAAGAGGCCGACGCGAGAGAGGAAGAGCAGATCGATCTCGTAAAGACGACCGCTCGACGGGTCGTGGAGCTCGTGCAGCTCCCACGCCTGATAGGGATCGATGTCCGAAATGCCCGCGTAGACCAGGTCGAGGGCCTCTCGCTCCCAGGGGTATGGCGTCGGGCGGCCACGGTGGACGCGAGCATCAGACAACGGCATGGTCAGGCCACCCCTGCCGCGCGGCGCGCGAAGTTGGCGCACGCCGGCTCCGCGTCCGGAGAAACTACCGCGACATCGACCTGCGCGAATCCGGCCCCCTTGAGGGTGGCGCGGAGATCCTCACCAGGAAGACTCAGCCGTGTTCGCGCGGCAGCGCCCGTGAATACGGCCAGCAGCCCCGCGAGCTGACGGTGGACGGGCTGCGTTGCGACCGCGAGCACCTGATCGGACCACGAGAAGTCCTGCCGCTTTACGAAGATCTGGGCAACGGCGACGAGCGCGGCACCGCCCGCAACCGCCAAGCGGGTAGATGCGGTGATTGCCGGTAGCTGGATCACCGCAGACTCCACGTCCATGAGCTTGCCAAGCTCGGCAGGGTCCGACACGTTCATATCCGCATTGAGGTAGCGCCGCGCCGCTGCGGCGCTCATGGGCTGCCAGTCAGGACCGAACGGCTCGTCTGGCGCGAGGCCGAATAGGCCGAAGGTTTCCGCGGGCGAGAAGCCGACGCCCCACGTCACCGCAGCATCATGAAGCAGGAAGTCGATACGGTCAGAGTCGTTGAGCGCGCCCTTGAAGGACGCCCACCGGGTGTCCGCGTCCAGACCGAAGCGTCGCGGCGATCGTTCGCGCCCGTCGAGCACGCGGAGTCCGGCCACGGCGGCGGCGTAGAAGATGTCGCGGTCCTTGGTCGTGACGCTGACCGGATCGCCAGAGGTCATCCCTGCTCCTCCTCGTCGCGGTCAGCGCCCGGAGCAGCACCACCTTGACGCACCCACTCGTCGACCTCCGAGACCTTGAACTTCCACAGCCGCCCCATCTTGTGGGCCGGCAATGCCTTCCGCTCGATCCAGCGGTAGACCGAGTCCTTGGCGACGCCCAGGTGGAGAGCGATGTCGTCGACTGAAACCCACGGTTCGGCGATCACGGTGGCACCTCCACGTGAAGCGGCGGCAGGGCACACCAAGGAACCTACCGGGCTGCGTCCCTGTGAACGGACGCCACCGTATCACGGCTGACCTCTTCAGACAATAGCAGGCAAGAGTCGACGAGAGCCGACGAGGGTCTACCTTGCGGTTGTCGCCCCAGCTCAGCCCTGTTACGCGACGTTGTGTGCGCGCCAGCCAACGGACTACGACTGGTGATTGTGACGGACCGAGTCGGTCAGGCGGGCGAGGCGAGGCTGAGGATTCTCCTGCGCTGCGCCTCATTCAAAGCGTCGTCGGCTTGACGCGCTCGCATCCGCGCGAGCTCGCGCTCAAGGCCGAGAATTCCCCTCCGCCTCGGGCCTCGGGTGATCCCTCCATGAAAGCCGCGATCGTTGGGTCAAGAACGCAAGATCGAAGGGTAGACAGCCGCGGCCAGCGCGCTCAAGAGGCGGACACTGGAGAGAGTGCAGGGATCGGCTGAGGGGATTGCTTGGCCGCCAGGTGCCGGCACTTGGCTTCACGCGGGGACGGATGGCCGGATCACAATTCACGCCGTACTGCTCGCCTGATCGAGCGACGTCGCGGCTATTATCGCAGTGAACTCCGTCAGGATCTCTGCGTGGTGCAGCTGCAGGTAGCGTTTGATACTGGAGTTGCGGACAAGCTTGGATAGATACCCCGACGCGATGACCAGCTGAAGCACGTCCTCGCCGTAGCGTGATTCGACAGACTTCAGATCCTTCTGCAACTTCTCCATCTCGCGCTCCATACGCGCAATCTGTTCGGCCGTCATGCCCGCGATCTGTTTAGGCTGATCAGCCTTTACCAGGTCATGCTGTCGCGTCGCCGCGAGCAGAGCCCTTGCGTAGCTCGCGGTGTAGTTGCCGGCAGTGCTCATGAGTTCAGCCGCGTCGATCTGTCGCATCGGCTTCATCTTGCGCAGCACTTCGAAGGTGCTTGGGTTCACGGACTTGTCCTTCAGCAAATCAACGACTTCCGGACAAATGCCGACGAGCAGCGTCCGGCGACGCTTGATTGCCCTGACGTCCAGGTTCAAAGCACTGGCCAGCTTGTCTTCAGAGACACCCCGCTCGATAGCTCGCACGATCATGAAGTGCTCCTGGACCGTGGCGAGTCGATTGATCCGCTTGTTGTAGGTGAACGCCTCATCGTCCGCTGAGATGAGGCACTGGACCTCCGCTATGCCGCGATCGATGAGCGCTGCAAAACGCATATGGCCGTCGAGTATCAAGTACCTGCCGGTCTGATCCTTCGACCGGGCCACGACGAGCGGCTCAATGATCCCAATCTCGCCGACGGACTTGGCGATCTGTTTGTACTTGCTGGTCTGTTTGATCGCCTCAGGCACGGTCTTCAGGGGCAGCAGTGCGGAGACAGGCAGGACCTCAACCGAGGATTCGAATCCGATCTTCAGGGGATCGACCATGTTCAACCTCTTGAAATACCGAGTCGTTCCGCGAGTGGACGGGGCAACGTTAGCAAGCCCTCCGCGCGCAAGAGGGTCGTGAAGTGTTCGTCTGCAAGGAGTCGCCGCAGAGCGTTTACTACGAACAACAGTCGGCTCTGGCTCACGGACGCCCTCTTGACGAGTAGCTTC
>Ga0209048_10001775_pt1 | contig 21822 bp, 38 predicted proteins | sample FrelakmetCRP12CR_FD_187146 | JGI IMG/M metagenome (GOLD analysis project Ga0209048, IMG submission 187146) | Freshwater lake sediment microbial communities from the University of Notre Dame, USA, for methane emissions studies - CRP12 CR (SPAdes)... | ecosystem: Environmental > Aquatic >... | reverse complement strand
ATTCAAATGAAAAACAAGTAGAAAAATGTATTAATTCTGGAAATGTTGAATATAAAATATTTAAAAAAACTGGAATAAAATGGTGAAATAAATTGCCTTCTAAAAACTATTTAGAAAGAATAGAGTATGCTAAAAAATGGAGATTAAATCATTTATCTTATTGTAAAAACTGGTTTAAAAAATATTATAAAAAAAATAAAAAATTCCTTTTAAAAAAACATAAAACTTATTATTTAAAGAATAAAGAAAAAATGAAGAAATTAAGGCAATTACATTATATTAAAAATAAAGAAAAAACAAAGAAAAAGGCGCAAGTTTATTATTTAAAAAACAAAGAAAGATGTTTATTTTGTGCTAAAAAATATCGCAAAAAAAATAAGTTATTAATAAAGCAAAAAGCACATTTGTATTATCTTAAAAATAAATTATTATTGAAAAAAAAACATCATATGTATTATTTAAATAATAAAAAATGGTTATATGAAAATCATAAAAGAAATATGTTTAAATGGATTAAAAATAATCAAAAACATCTTAAAAAATATAGGAAAAAATATAACAAAAAACATTATAAAAAACATTATGAAAAGTATAAAAACTTTATGAAAAAATATTTAAAAAAATGGAGGCAATCCGAAAATGGAAAATTAATCATGAAAAATCATAACCAAAAAAGAAGAAAATTATTGAAAAATAATAAATATGATTTATCTGTGGATAAAATCAAGAAGGCTTTTCTTAAAACAGAAGGAAAATGCCCTTATTGTTTTTCTCCTATTTTTGAGGATTCTTTTCATCTTGACCACATTAAACCGATTTCTAAAGGCGGAACAAATCACTTGAATAATTTAATTGCCTGTTGTAATTCTTGTAATCATAAAAAATATAATTTATTAGTAAGAGATTTTAAAAGGAATTTTTATGGATAATCTAAATAAAGCAGTTATTATCTGTTTGATTTTTTTGTTACTTTTCTTTTGTTTAAATAAATATATTTTTGATTCCAATGGTAGAACAAACCAATATGTTTTTAACACAGATTATTTTTTCCATTTTAACAAAAGTGCTGATTCTAATATTTTGGCAGATTTAACCCATTCTCAAGAAAGTTACAACGATTATCCCCCCTTCACTTCTTTATTATTTAAGCCTTTTGCTTTCAGCGAATTAAGTTTTTATTTGTTTTTTTTGTTTTTGGTTGCTTTTATTATTCCCCTACTTTTGTATTTGATTAATAAAAATCTCGCAATTATATTTCTTTATTTTATAGCAATAAGCCTTTTCTTTGAATTGGAAGGAATGACTTTAATTCCTGAAACAATCATGGTTATTTTGCTTTTGCTTTTTGTTTTAATCAAAAACATTTATTTCAGGCTTTTCCTTTTGCCTTTTTCAATTGTTGTTCATTCTTTTGGTTTTTGGCTTATTTTGTTCGCCTTAATTTTTTCGCTGTTATTTGAGCATAAAAATAAAATTTTGTTGGCTTGTTCTCCTATTTTGAAATATAAGCCTGAAATTTTGAAGGTTAATTTTTCTCCTAATTCTATGGGTTTTAATATTACTACAATAATTAATTTTTTTGTGCGAGGTTTTCCTTTGCCTTTTTTTATTGTTTCTTTAAAGCAGTTGTTTAACCAAAAGAATTATTTTTATTTGAGCATGATTTTTATAGGTTTTGCAGGGGCTTTCATTAATACGAGAACAACGCACATTTCCCAAATTTTTTTATTGTTTGGTTTTACTGATTTTTACGGAAAATCAAGCAATAAAATAAAGGTTTTAATTATCTTTTTGGCTTTAATTGTTTTTGTAGTTGAATTGTGGCAATGGTGGAGGATGAAATTAAGCGGTTTTGGGGTGAATTGTTGAATGTGTTCAAAAGAAAGAGAAGTTGTAGATTTTCCTTTTTGGTTGTTGCCTTTTCTTGTATTGTTTTCTTTGTTGGCTTATTTTGTGGGGATTGCCTATTTTATTAAGGAGTGGATTAAATGAAAGAAAAGAACTGTGCTTTTTGCATTAATTTTATTGAATGGAAATGCAGTTTAAAAAAGATAAAAATAGAGAACTGTTTTTTTGGGGAAGTTCATGCAAGAGATTGTATTCAATACAAGGAGAAAAAGAAATGAATAAGCTGAATTTATTTTTGCTTGTTTTCTTTTTTGTTACTTTATTTGGTTTATATTATTCTTTTTATTTAAGTTTCGGGCATTTTTCAAATAGCAACGACTATTTATTTTTTTTAGGGAGAAATAAAGGAGAGTGCTTTTATCCAGAACATTATGCAGATTCTTGTTCAAGCAATAAGTATATAGGGTATATTATTTTAACGCAGATTTCAACGCAAATTATAGGGCAAGGAAATTCTGAACCTATCTTTTTTTTGTTTAATCTGCTGTTTTTGGTTGTTTTAATTCCCATTACTTTAAGACACATAGTCAAAAATAATTGGATTATTCCTCTTTATTTCAGCGTGAGTTTTGTTTTTAATATTCTTTATTCCGCCGTTTTTCCTCAAATGCTTATTTTTGAATTGTTTTTGTGCCTGATTATTTTTAAGGATTCTGATTATAAGTATTTGTTTTGGTTTCTTTCTTTTTTTGTGCATGAGCAGGGCTTTGCTTTTATTACTGTTTCTTTAATTTTGTTGGAGTTGTTTAATAGAATGGGCAAAATTAATTTTCCTGAATTGCCTTTTTATTCTGTGATTATTTTGAAGGGCGTTACTTTCACAGGGCAATTTTTGGATGTTTTTATTAAGTTTATTCCTTTTCCTTTTGCTTTCATTGGATTCAAGGAATTGTTTAAGCAAAAGCAGTTTTTTCTTTTGTGTGTTCTTTTGATTACTGTTTTTGCTTCTATTCTGGATATTCGCACTTTGCTTTTTTCTGAATTGATTTTGATTATCCCTTTTAGTAATTATGTAGAAGTCAGCAAGAAGCCTTTCAAAATTTTAACTGCAATTTTAATCATTGAATACTTTGTTTTTCAATTAATTTTATGGTATTTTTCGAGTTTAAGCCTTTTTTTAGGAAAGGCTTTTATATGAGTTAATTCCTTATTTTATTGACCGAAAACTATTTTGGTTTTCACCATTAGCTTCAAAGGGTAAATCATTGGTTCAGGGAGAAAGGTTTTATCTCCTCTAAAAAGGTTTTGTTTTCCTTTCTCCCTCTAATTTTTTATAAGATATCAGGTTTAGGTATTGGGATTCACTGTTTAAAGACCAAAAAGGGAAAAGGCTTATTAAGCTCCTTCCACTTAATATTTATTATGAATAAAAAAAATTTGTTTATAAGTTTCGCCTTAATTATTTTGAGTATTTTATTTATTTCAAGTATTACTGCTTTTTCTCCTAAACAAGATAAACAAAAAATAATACAATTACAAGGAGCAATAGAACCAAAATATGAAAATGGCACTTATAATTATATTTTTCCCCTGCAATCAAGCCCCTGTGATTTGCATTGGGTGAGAATGCTTACATATTATAATTGTGGAATATTGCCTGATGCAATAACTATAATTCCACCTGATATAACGATAGGATTTTATAATAAACTAAATTTAACACAGGAAACTTGCCTTGCAGATAATATGAATACTAAAAATTTTTGTATTGAACCTCAAGGAATTAGGTGCAAGATTCATGCAGAAATTACCCCTCAAGCAATGGAAAATACTTCTTTAAATTCAATAGGCTTTAAACCTTTATATTATTCAGATGGAAAAAATGTTTATGTTGTATTATTTAATATGCCTACTGCCCTTCAAGTAACTCAATTGCAGAATGCATTAAAAAATATGTGGGTATTTGAATGCAAGTAAAAAAAAAAATTTTCTTGTTTTTTTTCTATTAGTATTTTTAGTTTCTACTATTCATGCAACCCAAATAAAACAAGAGATTGACGAACTGAATTACACTTTTCAGACTTCTTCAGTTTTATATGTCCCTCTTACTGCTTCAACAGGAATTATTCCATATACTTCAACAGATTATGATGGAACAGTCACTGCATATTTGGAGGTTGTGGGAAAATGCGATTACAACGGACTAATTAACAGTTTTGGTTTATGCACAGTGCATTTAGCTGACCTTGCAACAGGGAACGAAATTGGGGGCTCAGCAATAAACTTCTCTACATCTACAGCAACAAGAAAAAGAAGCTTGGAAATTGATGTAAACCTTACAAATACAATGTTTCTTCAAGCACTTGTAAATAACCTCTCTACTTCCATAACAATTTACGCTTCACGTTTAATAATTTACCAAAATGGAACAATAAGCAAAACAGCTACTTACATCCCAATTGGAGCAAATAATACAAGCACTACTACTGATGCCTCTTTGCCTTTGCCTGAAATAACTGACCCTAAAAGGTGGGTTTATACTTCAACAGATTATGACGGAACAGTAACAAAATTTTATGGGGCAACCTTGAAGACAAGCAATGTTTTAAGGTATGCTAAAAGTTCAATACATGATATACCTGACGATGTGGAATTTGGAACGATAACAACAACCTCACTTTCTGAAGCGTGGGTTATAAGCAGTAATATGAGTTTAACTTCTGGGAATGAATTAACTTCCACTCTTGCGAGGGCTTCAAGTGGAACAGCAACCGCAACAATGAGAAATTCTTTTCTAATAATAAAACAGACAGGAATGAACAACGGCACAGGAAAACTTAAAATGGTAATGCAACAACAAAACCAATACATTGAAAGGGGAAGTCAAGCTTGGGGCAACAATGGTATTCCTACTTATAACCAATACAATCCTGCTGATTGGGTTAATGCGACAATAACAAGCAAAGGGGAATATGTTTTAAAATCAAAAAATGCTGTTGCTACTTCTTATGGAAGGCTTACAGCAGGGGGGACAGAAATTGCAGATTCTAATATTGGTTCTAATTCTCTTTCTTATGTGAGAATTACGACAGGAACGCTGGTAAATCCTTCAAGCACAGTAAATATTGATTCTGAAACAAAAACAAGTAATCAATCTTATGCTGTTCAAAGCACTTCTGCAAGAATGATTTTGGCAATAACAAATTTAGGAACTGCTTCCCCAATTACATTAAAAAAAGCGAAAACAGAGGGAATTTACTTTTTGAATGATTTTTTGCTTGTTTCAAAGAAAGAATTAAATATGCTGGAAGGCATTATATTAGTATTAAATAGTTTCTTGGGGTTTAAATGAAATACTTGCTTTTTTTGGTTGGATTGCTTTTTTTGATTCCTTTAATTCATGCTGAAAATTGTTCTTATCAAAATGAAATTAATGCTGATTGTAATATTGTAGTAATGCCTTTGGATTCTAATTTTAATCGTTGCACTTCTTCCTGCAAATGCAATTTAAATTTATACAATCCTTCTTACACTATTTTAATTAATAATGTGCCTATGGCTTGGAACAATATAATGAAAACTTTTTATATGAGAACGGACACAAATCTTTCAGTTTCGGGCATTTTTTCTGTGGATGTAAATTGTAATGCTTTAGATACAAATAGGAATATTGCAGGGCAGTTTTTGGTTGTGGACAGGGATTCAAATCATTTATTGCATGATATTAATTCCGCTCAAATTACAACTACGCAAATATGGAACAATGCAACGAGAACGCTTACAGATTATAATCAATCTACTTTATGGAATGATTTAAGGGATATGAACAGGGATATAAATAATATGCCTTTGAGTATCTGGAATTATGCAACAAGAAATTTAACAGATTATAATATGCTTTCTCTTCCTGCTTATATTTGGGGATATGGAACAAAAACATTAACAGATTATAATATGACTAATTTTCCTGTTTATTTATGGAATTATGTTACAAGGACATTAACCGATTACAACCAATCTTTGATGTTTCAATATTTAAGCGATATAAATAATTCTCAATTTACTCCTGCTCAAATTTGGAATAATTCAACGAAAACATTAACGGATTATAATATGCTTACGCTTCCGGCTTACTTATGGAATTACGGGACGAAAACATTAACGGATTACAATCAAAATATGATTTTTGCTTATTTAAGCGATATAAATAATTCAAGTGGAATTACTCCTGCTCAAGTATGGAATTATGGAACGAGAACATTAACGGACTATAATTTTGTTTCTTTGCCTTCTTATATCTGGAATTACGGCACGAAAGTTTTAACTGATTACAATCAAGTTTTAGTATTTCAATATTTATCTGATATAAATAATTCAAGCGGTGGAGGAACAGGATTAACTGCCTCTCAAGTTTGGAGTTATGGTTCAAGGGCTTTGACGGATTATAATCAATCTTTGGTGTGGTCTTATTTGAGTGATTTGAATTCTACTTGTTCAAGTGGAGGCGGAGGCGGAAGTTTAACTGCAAGTCAAGTTTGGGGTTATGGGAATAGAACTTTAACAGGCAATACTACTGAAATTCAAAGGCTTTATAATAATGTAGTTATGCAAAATACTGCTCGTTATTGTGCGGTTGGGGATGTTGCCTGTGAGAAAGAACAGGCTTCAGTTACCCCTATTGATGTAAATGCAATTTCTTATAAAAAGCAAGTTGATTCTACTCTTTTTTTGGGTATTGAGTGGAATCCCCAAAACATTATTATAGGAGTTATTATCATAATAGTATTTGTTGGTGCGGTTTATTGGATTTCAAAGTGGTGAACGTGAAAGAAAGGAAAGCAAAAAAGAAAGTGAAAGAGCAATCAATTCCTAAATCAATGCAGGATTTGGATAACGAGGAAAAAAATAAAGTTGAAGGCGTTCAATAAAATGAAGAAGAAAACGAAACGGAAAGTAAATATAAGAGAGCCTATTATTTCTGGAAAACAGAAATTATTAATTTCTTTGTGCATGATAATATTTTTTTCTTTTGTTTCTGCTGAAAGCATTTCAAATTATACTATTAAAAGTGCTGTGCCTATCGGTCAAAACCAAACAATAACAGGCGTTTATTCTACCCAAACAACGGATGCAAATAATTCTGTTTTATGTTCTTTTTCTGTTATTGATTCCAATGATTCTACTTTAATTTATCGTGCTTCTGACCAATATCCTCAATCCAACGGCTATTTTTCCAGCGAATTTCAAGTAAAAGAACCTTTAAAGGAATTTCAAGATTATAATCTTGTTACAAGGTGCGGTTCTGTGAGTGCCTCACAGCAATTTAATGTGAGTTATCCTGAAAGCCTTGAACAACCTATAATTAATTCTATGCTTTGGGTGAGGGATAACGGCTTTTTTCTTATTATTGTTCTTATTGCTGTAATTTTTGGTTTAACTGTTTTAGCCTTCCTTTTTAATAAATTTCTCTAATTTTTTTAGAGGCAAAAACGTAAAGTATTTAAGGAAGTTAAAACCTTATTCTTATTAAAGGTAAAATGAAATGGAGGTGAAAACAAAATGGTGTGATAATAAAGGTTTTCATACTGATAAAAAGAAAACTTACTTTGATATCGAATGCCGTTCTTGTGGATGTGAAAGTCCTTGTCATGGTGGAATAAATCCAACTTGTAGCTATGGATGTGGTATGAAATAAAGGGGGTGAATGTTTTGTGAAAAAAATAACAGCCTTTTGGAAGAATGATGAAAGACCAACGATTTTTCAAAATTTTGAGAGCATTGCTGAAAGAAGAAAAATATTGAAAAATCTTAAAAGAGAAGGATGGAAAATAAAATAAGTTTGAGGAGAAATTTTCTATGAAAATTCATTTTTCAAAACATGATAGTTGGGGGAATATAGGTTATCTTTGTAGGGTGGATTCTTTTAATTTAAATCCAGAATATGCAACGCCTTATGAAGAAGAAATTACCTGCAAAAAATGCAAGAAGTTATTAAAGTTGATAGAAAGAAAGGATAAAAAACAAGGAAAATTATTTTGAACACGAAACAGTGAAAATTCAAGGAAAACAAAAACTGTTAATTTCTTTGTGCTTGATAGTATTTTTTTCTTTGGTTTCAGCAGAGAGCATTTCAAATTATACAATTAAAAGTGCTGTGCCTATCGGACAGAACCAAACAGTTACAGGGGTTTATTCTACTCAAACAACGGATGCAAATAATTCTGTTTTATGTTCTTTTTCTGTTATTGATTCCAATGATTCTACTTTGATTTATCGTGCTTCTGACCAATATCCTCAATCCAACGGCTATTTTTCCAGCGAATTTCAAGTGAAAGAACCTTTAAAGGAATTTCAGGATTATAATCTTGTTACAAGATGTGGTTCTGTAAGTGTTTCACAGGCTTTTAATGTGAGTTATCCTGAAAGCCTTGAACAACCTATAATTAGTTCTATGCTTTGGGTGAGGGATAACGGCTTTTTTCTTATTTTGATTTTCATTGTTGCATTAGGCGGATTGGTTGTATTGGCGGTTGTTCTTTCGCATTTTACCTGATTTTTTAGGGGCAAAAAACAAAAGTATTTAAAGGAATGAAACCTTATTTTTATTACATTAAATTAAAGTGGAGGTGAAATCTAAATGGCATACACTCCTTCCTACAATACATCCGACATGGGACCAATTTTTGTGGACACAGTTGGATTGATTGGTGCAACACTCAATAGTCAAATAGGATTAATTGTCTTGCTGATAATTATAACAATGATTGTTTCTATTGTTATAGGTTTATTCGCAGGAGTATTTGACGGATTGCTCGGTGGAATAACAAAGAGATTCCACAGATAAAGGCGAAGAAAAGCCATTAATTTTATTAATAATATTAATTTTCTTAATTTTCCCCTTTTTTTCAGAAAAATATATTAAGGGGTTATGCTCTATTTCTATTATGGTTGATTTGTTCGGCAATTTTTTGAATACTGCGATGTCTATTTTTTCTTTGGATGTATTGGCAACCCTCATTTTTATCATTATCTTTTTTTGTTTTTTGGCTTATGCTTCAAGATTAGTGGGTTCTTTGGGTGGGCAAAATGCACGTTGAAAAAAGGAAAGTTGGGGGCAAAAATTATTTTTATGCTTTGCATAAAAGAAAGAAGATTTATTTAGGGAAAAATTTGCCTGTGGATTTTTTGCCTTTCTTTCATAAAAGGAAAAGGAAAGAGGAAAAACTGCCTATGCCTTATTTGTTCGGGAAAGTGAGAAAATGAAGAAAGTATTATTATTGTTTTTGGGGCTATTTTTAGTTTTTGGTTCAATTGGCGTTTCTGCAATTAAAACGCCTTCTTATGTGAATATTGATTCTGGCGTTTTTTATGCAGACCCCGTTGTTGCTACTACATCAGGGGTTGTTTATTATGGAAATAATATTTATATTGCTTATTTAAAAGATATTAATTATAGTGCAGGGCACACTTATACAAATGAGATTTGGTTGGCTTCTTCTTATAATAATGGATTAACTTTTTCTAAAAGAAAAATAATTGATGCAGGAAGTTCTGCTTATGGAATTGAAAGACTTGATTTGATTGCAGATAAAGACGGCTATTTGCATTTGGTATTTTTTCATAATGCGAACGGGGAATATTATTCTTATTCAATTAATTCAGGTTTAACTTGGAGTGCAAAAGAATTGATTACTGCTTCAACAGGCACTTATGGGGTTGCTACAATTGACGTTAATAATTTTGAATCTAATTATTTAAAGAGGGCAAGAATTTTCAGAGAAGGACAATATTATTCAAGAAAATCTGGCTCTTGGGCTTCTGGAGGAATAGCTTATGGAATTATGAGGGGATTTGTTTCTCAAGATAAAAATGTTTATGCTTTTGGTTCAGCCTCCCCTTCTGTTTGTTTATATAATTCTCAAGATGACGGCACAAATTGGAGTTCTTGTAATTCCCCAAATATTTATGGAATTAGTGAACATGGGGGAATTTATCAGAAAACAGATAAAAATATTATTGGAACTATAACAACAAATGCAGGAGGTGGCACTTATTACAGGGAATTTTTTGTTTTTAAAACTGATGAAAATTCTTTTGCGATAACCCAATTAATTAATGCTAATATAGGTTCAATTGGAGATATTTTTGATAATAATGTTTTAGGGGAATATATTTATTTATTAATAAATGGAACTACAATAAAAGATTATAGGGCAAATTATGGGGCAAACCTTTCTTCTTTTGAAGATTATAATTTGCAGATAACAGTTAATAGGGCAAAAATTGTAAAAAACTCAAATAACATGGGGGTAATTGCTAATATTGGCTCTGATTTAAATTTAGTTTATTTTAAGATTCCCACACCAAACGCCAATTTAACCAATCATATTACGGAAAGTTCTGACCCTGCATATAACGATTCTAATTTTCAGATTTACAACGATTTAAGGAGAGCAGATTTAAACACAATTGTAGAATCCGCAGATTGTAACATTATTTTCGCAGGAACAATTTATGATATGCCTTATAGTTCTTCAACACAAAAATACGTTTTTGATTTTAGAGAACCTTTCCCAAATACTTATCCTTATCAAGTAAATTGTGAGGATGCGAATTATAATAATTCTTCCACAGATGGAAATATTACGATTCAAGTAAATTATGCCCCTTACCTTACAATAACGGACATTGAAAACGTAACGCATAATACAATAAATACAATAAAATTTTATCCTTCTGATGAATCAAAACAAATAATTTATAAAGTTGATTCTTCCTATCCTGCTTCTTTAGGGGTAACTTATAATATTGAAAATTCCTTAAATGATTTTAGGCAATATTATGTTTATGTTGCCAATCCATACCAATATGATTTAGGGCAATGGACTTTCTCTGATTTATTGACTTATGGTTCTTCTTCTAATTATGATGATGCAATTCAGAAAATTTGGGATAATTCCCTGCAAAAGTATGTTTATTCTTTTAATGATTCCTTGATTTCAAATGAAACAAAATATTACAAGTTAGTTTATCGCTATCCAATGCGTTTCTGGGGTTCGCTTAATTCTGATGAATGGACACATCAATTAGTGCCACAAAATTATACTTGGAATGGTATTAATTGGGATAAATATTCGGTTTCAGTTTATTCAAATATTTTATCTAAATTTAAAATCTTTTTGCCTGATGTTACTTCTGTCCAACCTTATGCTTATGAATTGCAGTTTAACGCTTATTCTGATTCTGCAACCTCTGTAACTGTGGGAGTTTATTCTGATTCTAATTATGGTTTCGTTTCAAGTAAAACAGTAAATTTAACAACAACGCAAAAACGCTATTCAATTGACGTTCAAGCCAATGATGTCAATCAGTATATTTATATTAAATCAAATTCTACTACTGCAAACAATATTTATTTTTCTAATGTGATTTTAGAGCAAAGAGCATATTTTAAAACGAGGCTTGAATTATTGAAAGAAAACTTTGAGGAATTGCCTGTATTCATTACGGACATTAACGGTTTAAGTTACAAGTATATTGATGAGGGAACTCCTTTCAGGTTTAAAACGCAAATTTATGATAGGGATGCGAAAGTGCGGACAGAGAGAGTTCAAGTTTTTGCTTATGGAACGCAGGACACAAATAAAGTTTATCAGCAGGATTTTAATATAACGAATTATGATGTGGAGAATACAATCAATTTAAGCGATTTAATTAATGGGATTGTTTTAATAAAAAATGGGGATGACTATTTTACTCGCACTCCTATTTTAGTTAAAGTGCAATTAATTGATGAATATGGTTATGCTTTCGAGGAAATAGGAACTTGGATTAAAATGCATGAATTCCCTTTCTTTAATACTGATTTCTTTTTGATGACAAGAGAGGACACAAGGACATTGAATACTGCCCCAAAAGGAAAAATCTTTTTGCAGAGCAGGATTCCCTCAAACATTGAAAGCGTAGAAATGTATATTTATTACGGCAATTATATATGTCCGAAATGGAGAGCAGGAACAAGCGGATGTAACGCAGATAATACCGCAACAGATTCAAATTTAGCTTTCAGATATACTTTTTATAAAAATGATTCTTGCGATTCATGGAATTCAAACGAGGCAGGATGTTTTACGTGCAATAACGCCAATGATTGCAGTTTTGAATACAATTTGGAAAACAAATTTCATTTCGCAGGGAACGGATTCCATACTACATTCACTTTAATGCACTTCAATACTACTGACACCAACGTGCATTTCTCAAGGACAGTTTATGAAATCGGACAACAAACTTTAAAGATAATTTCTGAAGTGCAGGGATTGGATTATGAGGCTTATAAATCCTGTGACGGAAATAGAACAATGGCAGGAACTCCTTTAGGTGGATTATTTGTTAATGAAATTGATGTTTATAATGCAATTTTAGGGAATACTGTTGTTCAACAACAAATTTATTCAGGAAAAATTACTTATGCTGATGTGAACGATTTCGCTTATAATTTTTGCGGTCAATCTTATGGCGGTTGTGCTGTTGAAAATTTTTGGTTTAATTTTACTCATCAAGGTTTATGCCCTAAAGGTATTTGTTCAAATCCTTTAATGGAGTTTTTGAATTGGAGTGGATGTAGTGCGACAATTAACCAAAACACAAATTTAAAGATTGTAGTGAGGCTTTATTCTTCTTTATTGGATGATTTCCATTCTTACGAGAAACTTTATTTTAAGATTACTCCATGCGAGGATGATAATGTTACTTGTGATGAGGCAAATGAATATTCAACCAAATTTTATCCTACAATGAGTTATTATAATATCAAAGACGGAAGCAATGTTTTTGTTTGGAATACAATTTTATATGATGAGAACGCCAATTATTTGCAGAACGGCAAATATTACAGGATTGACTTTTGGGGTTTGGATGGCACTTACAGGAATAAACAAATCGTAACAAGAGATTCTGGTGACGGAAACTTTTTGGTTGAAATTGACAATGCTTTTAATGTTTCCAATCCTGCTATTGTTTCATGGCTTCCAATTAATTTAAGTGCTACATCAAAAGACCAATTATATTTACGTTCATTTTTAGCCACTCAAAACAAGTATATTGATAAAATTGAATTCGTTTTATACACAGATTATTCTTCTTATGATTCCCTTAAATCTGATAAAGAAAACCAAATCATAAGGTTTAATTTGGATTCAGAGCAATTGCAGAAACTTAAATCTTATTTGGATTTCAATGTTTATACTGAATTTAATAAATTCAAGTTTGAACATCAAAACGCTGATTTCTGGACAGCTTGTCTTTCAGGAGGGGCAGGAGGAGGAGTTGTTGGTGGCGGTCTTGCAGGGCTTTTGATTGGCACAGGAATTGTTGCATTGCCAACAGGATTCGGCACAATTCCTGCAATGGCATTAATTGGAGGGGGGGCTTTATTAGGGGCTTTAACAGGATGTGGAGGCACTTATGGGGTATCTTGGGCTTTATCCAATGCTCAAAACGTGGACATTGACAGAAATTATAATTTTACCAAAGACAGATTTAATGCCAATGAATTCAAGGAAGTTGATTTGACTTTCACTAATTTGCACGTGAACGATTACAGCGAATTACTTAAAGCGAATAACCTTAAAGAAACTGAAACCTCTGAAAGCACTATAATTAATGATTTGGCTAAAAAAGGCAAAAAGGCTTATTCAAATAATTTGATTATTAATGTTGCAGGAAAAAAATACGAGTTTGAGAATGTTTTGGTTGGAAATGGAACATTGAACGATAATATTATTTCAAACAACCTTAAATTAAGGATTAATGTTTATTGGGATTATTTCACTAAAAATTCCATTAATGACTTGGAAATTTCTTCACTTCAAACTCCACCAACCGATTGGCTTACTCAATTAAGTGCGTTTTTTATTATGGTTTTCAACAATTATGCCATTTTAGTTTTAGGCTTGGTTTTGATTGTTGTGATGTTTGTCTTTTTATATAGAGGATTAAGAGGGTGAACAATAAATGGTTCTGGTTGAAATAGGATTAATTCTTGGAACTATTGCAGGGTTTTTAGGGAAAGGAGTTAGCACAGTTGTAGATATTCTTTCAATGCTTCCTGCTTTTGTTCAATTTCTTTTAGTTTCTGCTGTTTTTTTTATTGATGCACAGGCTTCTCCTAATGGCTTGGGAGTTATTGGAGGAAGTTTATCTGCAATCACTTCCGTTTTCCACTTTCAAGTAACTTCCTTCCTTTTATTCGTGATTGCTTTCGTGTGCGGTTGTTTGGCTTTCACTATGACAGTTAATAATTGGTTTCAGGGCTTCAGGAATTAGGGGCAAAAAAGCAAGGCTTATATAGGGGAACAACCATTAATTTTACTGTTTAATTCGTTTAATTTTATTAAGGGTTTTAAATGCAGGGGAAAGCAGTTTTATTAATTCTTTTCGTTTTATTTTTATTGCCTTCCATTCATGCTCAATTGGATAATGTAACTGATGAAACGGCAAATGCGTTAGACCAACAGAAACTTGATGCGTTACAGCAACAGATAACATCTTTAATTAATCAAAGTGCGGATTTCAGGGAGTTTTTGGCACAGAAACTTAATGGTATGCCTGACAAAAACCAATTGGATTCTGATTTTAGTCAATTGGATGCAAGGCTTTCCACGAAAATAGACCAAAAGTTTGGGGCAATAGCCTCTCTTTTGATTGCCATTAGTATTTGTGAGGTTCTTCTCATAGTAATTTTATTGCTTTTCTTGAGAATGAGGGGTTTATGGTGAAAAAATCGTTAAAAAACGAAAAAAAGGTGAAAAAATGTCAGAATATAAAATAACATTAGAATTTTGTAAATTATTAATTGATTTATCAAAAGCAAAAGGGAATAATACCCTTTTACTAAAAACTCGCATTGCTCTTGAATACTACATCAAAAAATATAATATAGACAATCCTACCATACTAAAAGGGCTGGAAAAGATAGCAAAACAAGTTGAACATATACACGCACATGATATTGAAAGAAAATCAAAAAAGAAGGTTTAAATGAATGCCTGATGCACCGCAAGACTATTCCAAAGAAAAGCCAAAACAGAGCATTTTTGGAGGCAACCTTTTCCTCAAGATAGTCTTTATTTTAGGCATTATTGTAATTATTGCCGTAATAATCCTTTCTTTTATAGGCAAAATAGAGCCTATCAAAGTCTTTTATTCTATTATTGGCTTACTTATTGGCTTTGTTATTCTGTGGTTGGCATTGAAAGGGCTTGTTTCAATGTTCAAGCCAAAACCTTTTTCTCCAACGGAAGATTGGCGGACTAAAATTGTTCGGATTTGTATTAAAGGAAAGCCTTTCAATGTGAACGATTTGTATTTGAGAGGGGAGGACATGAGGACACAGGCAAAATGGGGCAAAATAACAGGCTTGGGGTTCATTCCTTATGTTTCTCAGATTCCAATGAAAGACATTGACGGCAATATAATTTATGAAATGGATGATAAAGGAAAAAATGTTTTTATTGAGAAAAGGATTTTAGACGGCACGATAGTTAAAGAAAGAAAGCCGAAATATGAATATATTAATGAAAAAGACGGGGATGTAGTTTTTATTACGGACAGATATCATTTTCCAATTAATTTATTAAAGCATGAAATAGACATTATTCGCTGTTCTCCTAAATACTGTTCTGATTTAATTGGCTCGATTTACATTAAAGACGTGAATTTAGTGCCTTACGGAGAATATTTATATCCTGCAAAACAATGGCAGAATGACATTATTAGAATCAAAAAACAGCACGAAATGGAAGCAATTGTTATGACTCACAGGAATTGGCTTGACTTGATTTCTAATGTAACACAGATGAGTTTAAGTTCATCTCCAGAATTTCAGAAAATTATGATGGTGCAGAGTGAAAGGTTAGCGAATACAGGCGGAGGCAATGTATAAAAAGAGGTGAGAAAATGGTAAAAATAGAAATATTATGTAGTTCTTGTCTTGAAAATATTGATGTGGGAATGTATTATTATGCTTTTTCTTTTGGTAAATTCAAGAAAACAAAAGATTCCCAAAAAACAGTAATTTTGCAGGATTTAAGTTATATTTGCAATAATTGTTTTAATTCAAGATTTGCAGGGGCTAAAAAATGACTTTTGATGATGACTTGAATAAATTGGGGATTCAAGAAAAAAAGAAAGAAGAAAAGTCTCAAGAAGAAAAGAAGGAAGTTTTGCCTGATTCATTAATAAAAGAAGTAATGAATATTCAAGCTAATATAGATATGCCTTATTTTGCAGGACAATTAAGAAAATTAGAAGAAGAAAAACAGAAAATCTTGTTAAAACAGCAAAAAAAAGAGGAAGAATTAAAGCAAAAATACGAGAAAGAAAAAGAAAAATTACAGGAAAAGCAGAGGAAAGAGCAGGAAAAAATAGATGCAAAACAAAGGAAAGAAGAATTAAAGAAACTGAAAAAAAAGGACATTAATAGGAGTTTGGCATTTACTGATGTGAGGGAATATTTAAACAAGTTTTCTCAAGCTGAAAAAAACTTTTATCTGCCAAAACAATCAAGCGAAACCGTAGATGAGCATTTGGATAATCAGGAAACAGTTCATTTTGTTAATCCTAAAAAGTATGCGGAGAAAGAAATTACTTGGAATGAATTCAGGGATATTCCTGCTTATTGGAAGCAAAAAGAAGGATTGCTTTATGCAATTATATTTATTATTTTCCTCTTTTTTGCTTCAATTTATTTTACTTATTGGGGTTATGTTTTATGAAGAAAAGACATTATAAAAATTGTTTTAAGTGCGGAATACCATTTTATACTTACACAGATAAAACTTTGTGTAGGGAATGCCAGAAAAACATTGATTCAATTAAGAATGAAACTAAAAAATGGGGCAAGTGGGAGGAAAAGTAAAATGAGCAAAAAAGAACAAGTAATTTTTTTAATACGTTTTTATTCTAATGGAAAAATTGAATGTTCATATAATAAAGGTAAATGGAAGGTTTTGAGATGTGGGGTTGGCTTGAACAAAGATTAATTAAGAAATTAGAGGATTCTAAGGCATTCTGTAAAAACTGCAATGCGTGGGAAACCATGAGAATAACAAAAGAATTCACTTCTTTTAAATGCAAGTGTGGAGTAACTGTTTATTATCCCCCTTCAAAAGACGTGGATTTTCCGATTAAAAGGTTCATAAGTGCAGAGGAGTATTACTTCAACCGTAATAAAGACCATGATAGCCTTATGAGAGAATTAAAAGAAAAAAATGTTGTTGTGAAGGAAAAGAGGGATTGAATGCCTAATATTGTATGTAAAAATTGTGGTATGCCTGTCAGCATTGAAGAAATTGAAGAAATAATGCCTGAAAAAATTCAGAGCAGGACAGGGGAACAATTGGGTGTGATTTATTGGAAGAATTTTTTAGGGGCTTTGTTGCCTATTTCTTCTGCTTGTATGATGACAAGGTCTTTAGCCAAAAACTTCCACGAAAAAAAAAGACTACAAATTTTGGATAAACTTGTTAAATACACTTATTCCAACCATCCTTTATCTACTATTGAATATGTTTATTATAGGGACAGAAATATGGGATATAGAATGAATCATATTTATAATTATGGTTATTTGTGCAAACCTATTTCTTTGAAAGAAATTGTAGAGAATGCCAATAATTGTTTTGCTACTATTCACGACATTTTCTTTGATATTTGCATAAAGCACGATGTTGAAATTCCATTAATGCCAACAATGATGATGCCTGAACAACAAGGAGGTTTAAGATGAGTGAAATAGAAAAAAAAGAGAAAGAGAGAATAATTAAAGACATTAGGTTAATGTTGGGTTCTCCTAATTTGGATTTCTTGTTTAAATTAAAAATGTTTGAATTAGTTTTTTTGCACGGCAGATTATTATATTTGCTTGAAGCTAAAAAAATGGAGTTTGGGGAATATGGACGAAAAAAGCATTCAACGAAAAAATCAGTTAATCCTTTTGAATAAAATGTTACTGCAATTGCTAAAAAGTTATATAATAAAGGTTATTCCTTTGTTTATTGCCTTTTTTGTTCTTTCTTATGTTTATTTTTGGGGATATAATAGATACGGCTTTGAGAGGACAATTATTGTTTTGTTGGTGAGCATTATTGTTGTCATTAATGCCAAAAAATGATTATGAATGAAACTTTAATGTTGCTTTTTGCAGGATTCAGCATTTTGATTGCTTGGTTTGTTTCTGATTTGGTTATTGATAATTTTAAGAAGTGGTTTAAAATTGGATAGAGTTTATAATTGCAGGTTTTGGGGCAATTGTAGTTATTTCAGGAATGACAGGCTTTTATGTCATTCCAAAGATTATTTTTATTGTTCGGACTACACCAATAAGGCAAAAGAGTGCGTTAAACCTTTAAATCAATTGAAAGAGAGATGGAGAAAGAGAAAATGATTGATACACCATTGCAGAGGTATTGCTATCAGATGGATATTAATTGCTTGAACAGGCGTTTAAAAGAGGGCAATCCTATGTATTTGGATAGGGATTATTATTATTCTATGGCTATCCAAACCCAACCTGAACATTGGAATAAACTTTTATTGGAAGAATATAAATTTAGGGCAAACAATAAAATGAATGTGGTTTTCTCTGCATATGGCGGTCAGGGGAGCGGAAAAAGTTTAAGTATGCTCGAAAATTGCAGTATTTTAGGCGAAGTCTTTAATGTGCCTTTTACTGTGGATAACGTTGTTTTTGATGTAATGGATTTTAATGCTCGAATTAAAGAAAGGAAGGCAAGGGAAACTTATTTTTTGGATGAGCAGAATTTAGGGAATATTGGGATAATGTCCAGAAGCAATTTATTGTTTTTGGCGGATTATGAGGACCAATTAAGGATAACGCAGAATAATTTTGGTTATGCTTCGCCTGAATTACGTGACCATTCGCATTTCTTTATTTTTGAAACTTACGGCATTAAGAGGGATTCAAAGGGGGTGCCGGACTTGTTTTATTCTCTTTTGTGGACTAAAAGGCATATTGACCAATGTTTTGTGCCTCGTGGGATTGTTTCTTTTAAGAGCATTATTAAATCGAATCCTGAATTTTATGAGCAATACCAAAAAAAGAAAATGGAACACATTGAGCATTTAGAAAAAAAAGATTTAAGCACTTTAAACGAAATGGACAAAGATATTAATGAAATTCTTGAAGGGCATTTAAAGGAAATTGTTTGGCTTTCAGAGAAAGGTTTTAAAGTTGTGAATAAAGGCGTTTTATACAAAAATGTTTCTCAATGGATTGGAACGGCAGGATATAGCACGAAAGCATTTGATATTTTGATAGCTAATATTATTGATAAGGCAAATAAGAAGATTGTTTTATTGAATGAGGAATTAAGGCAAAAGAAGGAGAAAGAAAAATTGGAGTTATTGGAGAAAAAGAGAATTGAGGATGAAAAGCAAAAATATACTGATGAGTTTAACAGAAAGTATGATGTTAATTATTCTTATGAGCAGATTATTTCTTTTGAAAAGTCTTTGGCGGAGAAAGAAAAACAAAAGACTTAAATATAACTTATGACTTAATTGTATTAGAGATTTTTTTTATAAGAAGGTGAATTAAAATGGCAAAAAAAGGTTATAGTTTTAAAACTATGGCAAGTCATCATAAAGCTATGGCTCATCATCATAGTAAATTAGCTGACCACCATAGAAAAATGGCAAAATTAAGATACTAAAAAAAATAAGAAGGTGAATTAAAATGCCGTGTGCGAGAACGAAAACTTATAAGGCAATGGTAAAAGAGTATGGTTCAAAGAAAGGCAAGAGAGTTTATTTTGCTTACAGGAAAAAACATAAAAGGTGAATTAATTGGCTTCAATTTATGGGGATGACGTGAGAAAGAAAACGCCTATTTATGAGGAAGCGGTTGAAACCCCTGCAAAGATTGAACCGCCTAAAAAAAAGAATGGTTGGCGGAAAGTTGGCGGTGGACTAAAAAAGGTTGCTGGATTTGTTGGCAAAGAGGCTATTGTTGGCGGAAGATTTTTAGGGCATGAAGCTAAATTGGGTTTCCAGAAGTCTTTCAGTAAAAAAAGGGCTAAGAGGGTAGGGGTAAAGCATAAAAGAAGGCGTTACAGGGCAAAATCAAGGGTTGTTTATAGGACAAAGTATGTTTATAAGCCGAAAGCGAGGGGAAGGCATAAAGTTCACAGGGCAGGGCATAAGAGGAAAAGTTTTGTTGGCACTACTTGGGGTTTCACTAAAAGGATGTGGAAGTTATGAAGGCAAATAAAAGGCAGTTGAAGGCTTTCACTAAAGAGGAATTTAAGACCGCTAAATTGTATAAGAGCTTGGGTTTTAAAAGGCAGGGGAAACAGGAGTATTCTCACGCTAAATTTTTTGGAAAACTAAGCAGGGGAGGTGGTAAATAAAATGACTACAAGATTAAAAGAATATAAAGATAAATATTATTTAAGATATAAATTTGGCGGAATAAATTTAGGTTCTGCAAAAACAAAAAAACAAGCAATCAAATTACGTAAAAGTTACACTTCCAAAAATAAATTTTATAAAGGAAAAATAAAAATTTCAAGATTCCCTTATAAAAAAAAGAAGAGGTGAAATAAATGAGTAAAAAAGAATCTCATAATGTTAATGTATGTTTAATTATGGGCGGAAAAAAATTAAAATTTAAAAATATCACACACAAACAGGCAACAAAAGTAAGAAATTTATTTATGGAATCTACACATAAAAGAGGAATTAATAGGTGAATTTTTTTATGGTTGTTTCAAAAAGGCAGTTGAAGGCTTTTACTAAAGAGGAGTTTAAGACCGCTAAATTGTATAAGAGTTTGGGTTTTAAAAGGCAGGGCAATCAAGAGTATTCTCACGCTAAATTTTTCGGGAAACTAAGCAAGGGAGGGAAAAAATGAAAATTATCACTAAAAAAATCGCAGGAAGATATAGACATTTTAAAAAAGTAAAATTTGGAGAATATGATGAAATAGGTTTAAAAAGAAAAGATTTTGTTCAAAGAAAAACAAGAGCTATTCCCAAATCTGAAGGTTGGTTTCACATAAAAAAGAAAAAATAATTATTTCATTCCTTCTTTTTTAGTTTCTTTAATTGGTCTTTTGCATAATCAATATCATATTTTTTTAAATGTTTAATTAATGCCTTTTTAGAAGTAAAACAATCCCCACAAACAAGACACTCAAATCCCCCTTGCTCTTGTTTTTCTTCTTCTAATTCCTTGTGTATGCCATAACCTAAAAGCAGCCCTGCTGCCGTAAAAAAAAGTGCAACTAATATGGCAGGCACGCCAATTACATTTTTATAGTTTAATAAAGCCAACCCAATAAAAACAAAAACCACCGCTATAACGCCAACTAAAATTTCCCATCTATTCAATTTTAAACGCCCCCCACTGCTAATGCAACACAAAAAATCATTTTTAAAAATTCACTCATCCAAACTGTTCCGATTTCTATCTCAATTGCCATAATAAAATAAATATGCTAAAATAAATGCTTTTATAAATAAATACAAAACAACAAAAAATAAACCAATAAAAATAATTAAATAAAATACATTCATTTCTGCATTCCTTCTTTTAGTGTTGGTTTTTTTAGAAGTAATTTTAATCCGCTAATTGATAAATATAAAATAGTAATTCCTATTATTAATGCAATGATTTTTAAAAAAAATATAAGTTTAAAAACAAAAGCAATTATTGATATAATTAATAATAAAAAACTAAAATAAATTAATAAATCTTCTTTAATCATTTCATTCCTTCTATTAATTCATTCATTATTAAAGCCATTGACTTTCCAGTTTTCATTGCTTTGGTTTTCAGCTTTAAGCGATTGGGTTCTTTTATCCAGAAATTCATTAAAGAGCTTTTATTCATTTTGACCACCAAATAATTTATTGAATTTTCTTGTTATCCATCCATGCCCTGCTATTGTTT
>Ga0209048_10001774_pt1 | contig 21829 bp, 16 predicted proteins | sample FrelakmetCRP12CR_FD_187146 | JGI IMG/M metagenome (GOLD analysis project Ga0209048, IMG submission 187146) | Freshwater lake sediment microbial communities from the University of Notre Dame, USA, for methane emissions studies - CRP12 CR (SPAdes)... | ecosystem: Environmental > Aquatic >... | reverse complement strand
GTCGTCGACGAGCGGTTGCAGCCGCTTGGGAATTTTCATGCGCGCCAATATACCCGACAACGCTGCGGGCAGCGTGCCAAGGGCCCTTCCTGGCCAAAAGTCGCGGCGCGAGCTAGAGTCGTTGCCCGGCCGGAGCCGCGGCGCCCCGGTTACCGGATTGCGGCGAGCACTTCCCCTATTTGACGGAGACAACCGAATGGATCGAAAGCATGCGCGCGATTTTCCTGCGCCCGTTCTGCAACTTTTCGACGGGTATGTGCACGGCATGATCAGCCGTCGTGACTTTCTCGATCGTGCCGGCAAATACGCGGTCGGCGGCTTCACCGCCGCGGCCATGCTGGAAAGCCTCACGCCCAACTATGCGCTGGCGCAGCAGGTCGCCAAGGACGATCCTCGCATCAAGACCGAATACCTGAGCTACCCGTCCCCCGACGGTTCGGGAACCATGCGCGGCTATTTCGCCCGCCCGGCGAGTGCAGCTGGCAGGTTGCCGGGGGTGCTGGTCATGCACGAGAACCGCGGCCTCAACCCGTACATCGAGGATGTGGCGCGCCGTTTGGCCGTCGCCGATTTCGTCGCCTTCGCGCCGGACGGGCTGGCATCCGTCGGCGGCTATCCCGGCGACGAAGAAAAAGCCATGGCGATGTTCGCCCAGATCGACGCGAAGAAGCGTACCGAGGACCTGCTGGCCGCCGCCCCGTTTCTGAAATCGCGGCCCGAATGCACGGGCAGGATCGGCGCCGTGGGCTTTTGCTTTGGCGGAACCGTGGTCAACATGCTGGCCGTACGGATGCCGGGCCTTGGCGCGGCGGTACCGTTCTACGGTGGCCAGCCCGGCGCGGCGGAGGCCGCGAAGATCAAGGCGCCGTTGTTAATTCATTACGCGGCGCTCGACGAGCGCGTCAATGCCGGCTGGCCCGCGTTCGAGGCGGCGCTCAAAGCCAGCGGCGTCAGATACCAGATGTACAGGTATCCGAACACGAACCACGGCTTCCACAACGACACGACCCCCCGCTACGACGAAGCCGCCGCCAAGCTGGCGTGGTCGCGCACCATCGCCTTCTTCAACGAAAACCTGCGAGCGTAGTCGATGCGGTTCGGTCAATTCATCGACATTCGGGGCCATCCTGGTCTTGAGGCACGCCTTGGTGCCGCGGACGGCGCAATCGACTTCGCGGCGCCGGAGGAACGCTGATTGCCTTTCCGACCCTGTTGCCAGGACTACAATAGAAGCGAGTGGTATCGGAGCGCAGCTATGTTCGCACACCATCTCCGCTGGGCATTGCCCCTCGCGTGCATGCTTGCGGCCCAAGTTGCTCGCGCCGAGATTTACACTTGGGTTGACGCTTCCGGGACCATCAACGTCAGCAATTTGACCCCGCCCGAGGGCGCACACGTCACCAAGGTCGCGCAGGACAGCCCGCCAAGGGTCGAGACGACGCGCGACGCGGCCGCCGACGCGGCGCGGCAGGCCGAGCTGCAGGCCCTCGCCGAGCGCGTGCGACATCTCGAATACGAGGCTGAATTCTCCCGACGCCAGCTGCAGTCGGTCGCGGATTACGCCGCCAGCGTTCCGGCGCCTGCCCCGCAATACGTGGTTGCGGCCCCGCAGGCGGCGGCCAACGACTGCGACCCGACGTGGATGCAGTGCGGGGCCTGGTGGGCTCCGGGTGTTTCGCCGACGATCTTCGTCGTGGCGAGCCCGTCGGGCTTTCGTCGTCACCCTCCCTTCCGTGGCGGACACCGAATCGGCATGCACACCGCGGTACGCGCTCCGGGAGGCTTTCGGTGACACTGAACGCATGGCAGCGCAGACATCGTGCCACCGGTAGCGCAATGACGGTCACTCCAACTGCAACCTCGCCTCGGAAATCAATTTCTTCCAAGAAGCCAGATCCACCTCGATCAGCGCGCCCAACTGTTCCGGCGGTCCAGGAATCAGCTCCGCGCCTTCGCGCTCCAGCCGTTCGCGTACGTCAGGCTGCACCAGTACCTTGATCACTTCGGCGTTCAACCGTGCGATGATTTCTTTCGGTGTCCCGGTCGGCGCGACTATGCCCCAGTAGTTGATCACGTCGGCATTCTCGATCCCGGATTCCTTCCACGTCGGCACATCGGGCAGCAATGCCGCGCGTCGTGGCCCCGTGACCGCCAGCACACGCACCCTGTTCTGCGCGGCGTAGGGCAGCGTGGCCGGGATCGATGCCGTCATCGCCTGTATCTGCCCCGCCAGCAAATCCTGCGTCGCCGGCGCGATGCCCTTGTACGGCACGTGCACAATGACGACACCGGCGCGCACGTTGAGCAATTCCAGCGCGAGATGGTTGACGCTGCCCGGCCCGGCCGAACCATAGTTCAGTTTCCCCGGATTCGCGCGCGCCAGCGCGATGAATTCGCGCATGGACCTGGCGGCGACATCCGGATTGACCACGAAGGCGAGCGAACCTGAAGAGATCGGCGCCACCGGCACGAACTGCTTCAACGGGTCGTAGCCCGCGCTCTTCGATGACGCCGCGACCGTAGTGAACGGTGACGCGACGAACAGGAGCGTGTAACCATCCGGGTCGCTTTTCGCGACCTCGACGGCGCCGATCGCGCCGCCCGCGCCAACGCGGTTCTCGACGATGAACGTTGCCGACATTCTCTCGCCGAGCTTTTGCGCAATCAGCCGCGCAATGGTGTCGGTGCCGGCACCGGGCGGGAACGGCACCACCAGCTTGATCGTCCTGGCCGGATACGCTGCGGTGGATGTCTGCGCACCCGCCGCGTGGAACAGTCCAGGCGGCAGGATCGATGCGACCAGCGCAACCGCACGCAAGGACCGGCGCATGATTAGCATTGCTTTGCGCAATATATCGCCGCGAAAGCGGCCAGCGTAGCCGGCGGCCGTGACCACCTGGCGACAATCCACAGCCAACCCCATTTCAGCTCTGTCCCATATTGAAGAATTCGCGCTGACCGCGCATGCCGCCCACGCGCTTGATCAGTAGTTGCAGGTGCTCCGGATTATCGACGAAATTCAGCCGTTCGCTGTTGACGATCAGCAGCGGTGCGCCGACGTAGGCGTAGAAGTAGCTGCTGTACGCATCGGCCAGCCGCGCCAGGTAGTGCTCCGAAATCGCGCGCTCGTAGCCGATGCCGCGCTTGTGCACGCGGTCGATCAGCGTGGTCACCGGCGCCTGCAGATAGACCACGAGGTCGGGCGTCGGAGTCTGCGGCTTGAGGAACGAGTACACCTTGTCGTAGAGCGCGAACTCGTCGTCGCTCAGGTTGAGTCGCGCGAACAGCGGATCCTTGTCGAGCAGGAAGTCGGCGACCGTCGGTTCGCGGAACATGTCGAGCTGGGTCAGTCCGCGTAGCTGGTCGACGCGCTGGAACAGGAAGGTCAGCTGCGTCGGCAGCGCGAAGCGCGGCATGTCGTCGTAGAAGCGTTCAAGGAACGGGTTCTCGTTCGGCGCCTCGAGCAGCGGCTCCGCGTTCAGGCGCGCCGCGAGCGCGCGCGCAAGGCTCGTCTTGCCCGCGCCTATCGGTCCCTCGACGACAACGTAGTGCAGTTTCTCGATGTTCATGCGGCTTCCGGGCAACAGACTGCAGTTTGCCAGTCAGCGCCACGCATGGCGACGGGTCGACGCGACGCGCTGGTCGCGCACCGCGCGCAACAGCGGTCGCAGCGCGCCGTGGCCGGGTATTCGCGCACTGGGCGCGATGTCGCGCAGGGGCTTGAGAACGAAAGCCCGCTGGTGCATTCGAGGATGTGGCACAGACAGATCGCGCTGGTGCAATCGTCGTCGCCCCAACAGCAACAGGTCCAGGTCGAGCGTGCGCGGCGCATTGCGGGCGCTGCGCGCGGCCTGGTCGCGGCGATGCCGCCGCTCGATGGCATGCATGCGCGCAAGCAGGCAGCGCGGCGACAGCCGCGTGCGCAGCAACGCCACCGCGTTCACGTAGTCGGGCTGCGGTTCGGCGCAGCCGACCGGTGCGCTCACGTAGTTTGGCGACGCGACGACCATGCGCGTGCCCGGCAAGCGGGAGAGTTCGGCCAGCGCGCGCGCCACGTGCCGGCGTGGGTGGTCGAGGTTGCTCCCCAGGCCGATGTATGCCAATGCCGCCATCAGCCATCGTCCGGCGTCGGCGCCGGATCAATGGCTGCGTCGCCCGACTCCGGGCCCGCCCCTTTTTTGCGCCCGCGGCCGCGCGGTCGGCGTTTCTTGCGGGGACCGTCGTCGGGTCGCAACATGTCCTCGCGCTCCGCCAGGTCGGCTTCCTGGAAGCGATGCCACCACGCGCCCAGGCCGGACAGCTCGCCCTCCATCTCGCCGCTTTCGCAGCGCAGCTGCACGAAATCGTAGCCGGCGCGAAAACGCGGATGCTCCAGCAACCGGAACGGCCGCTGTCCCGAGCGCTGCTCGAAGCGTGGCTGCAGCGCCCAGATTTCCTTGATGGCGGCCTCGAAGCGGCGCGGAATCGCCAGCCGCTGCGCCTGCTGCTCCAGCACTTTGTCCATCGCTTCGAACAGCGCCGGCATCGGCCGCTCGCCGCGCGCCTTGGCCGCGTTCCAGCTCGCCAGCACCTCGTGCCACAGCAGCGTTGCGAACAGGAACGCGGGCGTCACCGACTTGCCGCGGCGCACGCGATCGTCGGTGTTGGCGAGCGCCAGCTCGATGAAGCGCTGGCCGAGCGGCTGCTCGACGATCACGTCGAGCAGCGGCAGCACGCCGTGGTGCAGGCCGTGCCGGCGCAGGCTTTTCACCGACTCGGACGCGTGGCCGGACAGCAGGAGCTTTTCCATTTCATCGAACAAGCGCGCCGGCGGCACGTTCTGGATCAGCGGCGCGAGTTCGGGGATCGGCGCCGCGGTCTTCCTGTCGAGGGTCAGGCCCAGCTTGGCGCCGAGCCGCGCTGCGCGCAGCATGCGCACCGGGTCCTCACGATAGCGCGTCACCGGATCGCCTATGAGCCGCATGCGCTTCGCCCGCACGTCGGCGACGCCGCCGACGTAGTCCCAGACTTCTTCGGTGATCGGGTCGAAATACAGCGCGTTGCAGGTGAAGTCGCGGCGCGCCGCGTCCTCGGCCTGCGACCCGAACACGTTGTCCGACAACAGCCGGCCGTGCTCGTCCGCGGCGTCGTCGCCGGTCTGGCGGGCGCGAAAGGTCGAGACCTCGATGGTCTCCGGGCCGGCGAGCACGTTCACCAGCCGGAACCGGCGCCCGATGATGAACGCGCGGCGAAACAGCGGCTTGACCTGTTCCGGCGTGGCGTTGGTAGCGATGTCGAAGTCCTTGGGCTCGATGCCCAGCAGCAGGTCGCGGACGGCGCCGCCGACGACGAACGCCTTGAAGCCGGCCTGCTGCAGCTTGCGCGTGACGTCCTGTGCGCCGCGGGATATCTGGCTGCGGCGGACCGGATGGTCGTCGTGACCGTAGACGCGCGGTTTGGTGGCGCCCTTGGCGGGCATCAGGCGCGCTAGAAGGCGACGTATCATGCCCGGGCGCGCAGCGGCTCATTCCTGCTCCCTTCGCCCGTTGCGGGCGAGGGGAGTCGGGTGAGGAGGGGCGCAAGACTGCCCATGGGTGCGTCGTTCAGGATCGCGGGTGACAAGGCGACGTTGGCGGAGGTGCCGCGGGGAGGTGCGATCAGGGCGAGCGCCGCATTTCGGTGCAAAAAGGCTCTGCAGTGCCCGCGAATCATAGCATGGCGCCGTGGCGGGCCAGGACGGAATCGCGGATAATCATATGCTTCCCGCTTCGATCGTGCCGCCCCCAGGAGAATCCATGCCCGCCTATCAGCACGTCACCGTCCCAGCCGGTGGCCAGAAGATAACTGTCAACAAGGACTACAGCCTCACTGTTCCGGACCAGCCCATCATCCCCTACATCGAGGGCGACGGCACCGGCCTGGATATTACCCCGGTGATGATCAAGGTCGTCGACGCGGCGGTGGCCAAGGCCTACGGCGGCAAGCGCAAGATCCACTGGATGGAGATCTACGCCGGCGAGAAGTCGACCAATGTCTATGGCGCCGACGTATGGCTACCCGACGAAACGCTCGCGATCCTCAAGGAGTTCGTGGTCTCGATCAAGGGCCCGCTGACCACGCCCGTCGGCGGCGGCATTCGCAGCCTGAACGTCGCGCTGCGCCAGCAGCTCGACCTGTATGTATGCCTTCGCCCGGTGCAGTATTTCGCCGGCGTGCCCAGCCCGGTCAAGGCGCCCGAGAAGGTCAACATGGTCATCTTCCGCGAGAACTCGGAGGACATCTACGCCGGGATCGAGTGGGCCGCCGGGTCGGATGGCGCGAAGAGGGTCATCAAGTTCCTCATCGACGACATGGGTGTCAAGAAGATCCGCTTCCCGGCGAGCTCCGCGGTCGGCATCAAGCCGGTGTCCGAAGAAGGCACCAACCGGCTGGTGCGCAAGGCGCTGCAATATGTGATCGACACCGACCGTCGGTCGCTGACGCTGGTGCACAAGGGCAACATCATGAAGTTCACCGAAGGCGGCTTCCGCGATTGGGGCTACGCCCTGGCGCAGAAGGAATTCGGCGCGACGCTCGTCGATGGCGGGCCGTGGTGCAAGTTCAAGAATCCCAAGACGGGGCGTGAGATTGTGGTCAAGGACGCCATCGCCGATGCCTTTCTGCAGCAGATCATCCTGCGGCCGGAAGAGTACGACGTCATCGCGACGCTGAATCTCAACGGCGACTACATCTCCGACGCGCTGGCGGCGCAGGTGGGCGGCATCGGCATCGCGCCGGGCGCCAACCTGTCGGATTCGGTGGCGATGTTCGAGGCCACGCACGGCACCGCGCCCAAGTACGCCGGCAAGGACTACGTCAATCCGGGCTCGGAAATCCTGTCTGCCGAAATGATGCTCGTCCACATGGGCTGGAAGGAAGCCGCGGCGCTGATCGTCAAGAGCCTCGAAAAATCCATCGCCGACAAGGTTGTGACCTACGACTTCGCGCGGCTGATGCAGGGCGCGACGCAGGTATCGTGCTCGGGATTCGGGCAAGCGATGATCGACCGGATGTAGCCCGACCGCAGGAAGCGCGGCGTGGCGCACCGTACCGCGGGGGCCGGGCGCGGCCCGGCACGCACAGTGAGTCGCCGGCGCCCGACGCCAGGCGCGCCGGGGCCGCCGCGGCGCGGATTCGAAGGACAACGAACCCGCTCTCCGGCGGGTTCGTCGTCTGCGCCGCTGGAAGGAAGCCGTGCCGGATCCGGTACCGTTCGCGCCCTCCGCTGAACCTCCGGGCCGTTTCGGTTGCCTTACGGCGGGTTCTTTCCGAAAATGACGATAATGCGGCTTGGAATGCGGCCTGGCAGTGCGCCGCGGTGCGGTGCGAAGGTTGTGCGTGGCGACGCGGGCGGCGTCGGCGTGGCGGTGCTCCCGAAGCGAATCACGTCATTGTGATGCGGCGGCGGCAGAAGCCGTCAAGCCGGACCGCTCGCACGGGCCCGCCACTTGAAAAAACTGTTGCAATCATCACATATTGGGACGTCGGGTGGCTCGTCTTCCAGTGCGGATTACGGCGAATCAGGAACGCGAGGGCAATGTTCTCGACGTCGAGAAGGTTGTTCTCAAACCCCCGCCGCTGTACAAGGTCATGTTGCTCAATGACGACTACACACCGATGGACTTTGTCGTCGTGGTGTTGCAGACTGTATTCGCGATGAGCCGGGAGAAGGCGACCCAGGTGATGCTCCAGATTCACCGCGAAGGCATGGGAGTGTGCGGTACGTATACTCGCGAGGTGGCGGCGGCGAAGGTCGATCAGGTATTGGACATCGCCCGCAGGCATCAGCACCCGTTGCAGTGTACGATGGAGGAAACATAGACGTTGGTGCAGCAGGCGCGCCGCCGTGGCGACGTCGCTGCAACTGGAGCCGGGAAGAACCATGATTGCGCAGGAACTCGAAGTTTCCCTCCATATGGCGTTTGTCGAGGCGCGGCAGAAGCAGCACGAGTTCATCACCGTCGAACACCTGCTGCTGGCGATGCTCGACAACCCGTCGGCCGCCGAAGTGCTCAAGGCCTGCGGCGTCGATCTCGACGAGCTGCGCGGCGTGCTGACCGACTTCATCAACGAGCACACTCCGCGCCTGTCGCCGCACTCCGACGCCGACACGCAGCCCACGCAGGGATTTCAGCGTGTCATTCAGCGCGCGATCCTGCACGTCCAGTCGTCCGGCAAGAAGGAAGTCACCGGCGCCAACGTGCTCGTGGCCGTCTTCGGCGAGAAGGAATCGCACGCCGTGTATTTCCTCAACCAGCGCGGCGTCACGCGCCTGGATGTCGTCAACTACATCGCGCACGGCATTACCAAGAAAGAGCAGCAGAAACCGGACAAGGCCGAGTCGGCCAAGGAGGAGGGCGACGGCGAGCAGCAGCCCGCGGGCGCGCTCGACGCGTACACGCTCGACCTGAACCACATGGCGAAGACCGGCAAGACCGACCCGCTGATCGGGCGCGAGCACGAACTCGAGCGCGTGATCCAGGTGCTCTGCCGCCGGCGCAAGAACAATCCGCTGCTCGTCGGCGAAGCCGGGGTCGGCAAGACCGCCATCGCCGAGGGTCTGGCCCGGCGCATCGTCGAGCGCAACGTCCCGGATCTGCTGCATGACTACGTCGTCTACTCCCTGGACATGGGCGCGCTGCTGGCCGGCACCAAGTATCGCGGCGACTTCGAGCAGCGCCTGAAGGCCGTGCTGAAGCAGCTCACCGAGAATCCCAAGTCGATCCTGTTCATCGACGAGATCCACACCATCATCGGCGCCGGCGCCGCATCGGGCGGGACGCTCGATGCGTCGAACCTGCTCAAGCCGGCGCTGAGCAGCGGGGCGCTGAAGTGCATCGGCGCGACCACGTACAACGAATACCGCATCATCTTCGAAAAGGACCACGCGCTGTCGCGGCGCTTCCAGAAGATCGACGTCCCCGAGCCGTCGATCGCGGAGACCATCGAGATCCTGAAGGGGCTGAAGACGCGCTTCGAGCAGCACCACGGCGTCAAGTACGCGCCCGCGGCGTTGTCGACTGCCGCCGAGCTCTCGGCGCGCTTCATCAACGACCGGCACCTGCCCGACAAGGCCATCGACGTGATCGACGAAGCCGGCGCGGCGCAGAAGATCCTGCCCAAGTCGAAGCAGAAGAAGATCATCAGCAAGACCGAGATCGAGGAAATCGTCGCCAAGATCGCACGCATCCCGGCCAAGAGCGTGAGCACCGACGACCGCAACGCGCTGAAGACGATCGACCGCGACCTCAAGAACGTCGTGTTCGGCCAGAACGAGGCGATCGACGCGCTGGTGGGCGCCATTCGCATGGCGCGCTCCGGCCTGGGCAATCCGCGCAAGCCGATCGGCAATTTCCTGTTCTCGGGCCCGACGGGTGTCGGCAAGACCGAGGTCGCGCGCCAGCTCGCGTACTGCATGGGCGTCGAGCTCATCCGCTTCGACATGTCCGAGTACATGGAGCGCCACGCCGTGTCGCGGCTGATCGGCGCGCCGCCGGGCTACATTGGCTTCGACCAGGGCGGCCAGCTCACCGAGGCGATCACCAAGCACCCCTACAGCGTGCTCCTGCTCGACGAGATCGAGAAGGCGCATCCGGACATCTTCAACATCCTGCTGCAGGTGATGGACCATGGGACGCTCACCGACAACAACGGCCGTAAGGCGGATTTTCGCAACGTCATCATCATCATGACGACCAACGCCGGCGCCGACGTCCTGTCGAAGGGCTCGATCGGGTTCACCGACAGCAAGCAGGCGGGCGACGAGATGGAGTCGATCAAGCGCATGTTCACGCCGGAGTTCCGCAATCGCCTCGATGCGACGATTTCCTTCGCGGCGCTCGACCACGACGTTATCCTGCGCGTGGTCGACAAGTTCCTGCTCGAGCTCGAGAACCAGCTTCACGAGAAGAAGGTCGACCCGTCGTTCACCGTGGCGCTCAAGGAATTCCTGGCGCGCAAGGGCTTCGATCCGCAGATGGGCGCACGGCCGATGTCGCGGCTCATCCAGGACACGATTCGCAAGGCGCTGGCGGACGAACTGCTGTTCGGTCGTCTGACGAATGGCGGCAAGGTGACCATCGACGTCGGCAGCGACGACAAGATCAAGCTCGCGTTCGACGAGGCGAAGGAAGCCGAGCCGGTCGCCTGACAGCAAGCGGGCGGTCTGACGACGGGAGCTGCGCTGGCTCCCGTTTTCATTTGGGTCGGAATGGAGGGGCGCGATGCGATACCCGCTGGTTCGAGCAGCTCTCGCCATCACCTGCCTGACCGGCGCAAGCGCAGCCTTGGCTGCGGATTCCAACCTCGGCCGCGACATTGCCGCCAATTGTGCCAATTGCCACGGCACCGACGGGCGCAGCCGCGGCATGGTTCCCGGCCTTGCCGGCAGGGAGAAGGCCAGCATCGTGCTGCAGGTGCAGGAGTTCCGCGACGGCAAGCGTCCGTCGACGATCATGCAGCAGCTCGCGAAGGGCTACGCCGACGCACAGATCGAAGCCGCTGCCGCGTATTTCGCCGCGCAGAAGCCGTAGCGCGTTGCGCCATGCGCTGCTCGCGACGCGAATTTCTCAAGGCCGGAGCGGGCGCGCTGGCCGCCGCGGCGCTGGGTGCCTGTGCGACCATCCCGCGCGGTGCTCCGAAAGTCGTAGTCGTGGGCGGCGGCTACGGCGGCGCGACTGCCGCGAAATACCTGCGCATGTGGAGCGGTGCCACGATCGACGTCACGCTGGTCGAACGCGACGCCGAATTCGTGTCGTGCCCGTTGTCGAACCTCGTCGTCGCCGGCAACCGGCAGCTCGCCGACATCACACTGGCTTACGACGGCCTCGAGAAATGGGGCGTGCGGCGCATGCGCGACGAAGCCGTCGCCGTCGATCCCGTGGCGCGCACGGTCAGGCTCGCCGGCGGCGCGACACTGAATTACGACCGCCTCATCCTGTCGCCGGGGATCGACTTCATCTGGCAGGACATTGCGTCGCTCGACAACGCCGGAGCGCAGGCCCGCGTGCTGCATGCGTGGCGCGCGGGACCACAGACGGTCGCGTTGCGCCGGCAGCTCGAAGCGATGCGCGATGGCGGCGTGTTCGCGATCCACGTCCCCAAGGCACCGTACCGCTGCCCGCCCGGTCCCTACGAGCGCGCCTGCCTGGTGGCGAACTACTTCGTGAAACACAAACCCAGATCGAAGGTGCTGGTCCTCGACGCTAACGAGGATGTGCAATCGAAGAAAGCACTGTTCATGGCGGCCTGGGACGGGCGCTACAAGGGCTACATCGAATACCGCCCCAACAGCACGCTCGTCGACGTCGACGTTGCGACGCTGACCGCGCAGCTCGACTTCGAAAGCGTCAAGGCCGATGTTCTCAACGTCATTCCGCCGCAGCAGGCCGGCGCGATCGCGCGGCAGCTCGGCATGGCCAACGCCAATGCGCGCTTTTGCCTGGTCGATTTCCTCAGCTATGAATCGACGGCGCAGCGAGGCATCCATGTCCTCGGCGATGCGATCCAGATCGCGCCGGCGATGCCCAAGTCCGGGCACATGGCCAACCAGCACGCGAAGGTCTGCGCTGCCGCGGTCATTGCCTTGCTCGCGGGTGAGGAAATCAACGCGGCGCCGGTCATCGCCAACACCTGCTACAGCTACATCGACGACAAGGAAGTCGTGCACGTTTCGTCGGTGCATGCGTACGACCGCGAGAAGAAGACGATGGCGGTGGTTCCCGGAAGCGGCGGGCTGTCGCCGGCCCCCAGCGCGCAGGAGGGCATTTACGCCGAAGGCTGGGCCCGCAACATGTGGGGCGACATGCTCGGTTGAGGCCGCGACGCAAGCCGTCTGGTCGCGTCGCCGCGGTGCACTTGTTGGATTTTTGCGCGCCGGCTTTTCCAACCGCGACCGTCGTCTCGCGCCGTAGCGCCACCGTCGAAGTGGGCGCTTACTAGGATCAACGATGCGCGCTTTTCCAACGAAATCAACAATGCTCGCCGATACTCGACCGGGACAGCTCCGATTCATTCGCGCAATGCAACAAGGTTTTGGCAATTTTGGTGCATTTCGATTCCACCATGTGGAAATGATTTTTAAGTCGATGATTTACCGGAAGGAAATCGATATTGCGACGCGACAATTGAGGTTGTAACGACCGTACAAGTTTGCTAATCTGGCGTCAGACACACGCGCTGGGTGGGTATCGCTGCAGCCAGCGCGCAAGGGGCTTGGGTTTGCTCGATCACCCCATCCATGCCCGCGAGGCCGGTCGAACGATCTTCGCCGGTCCGTGCAGTGGGGCGCTCGCCACACACGGTGGTGCGCGCTTCACACCGCGGTCGCCGCCCGCACGGTGCGAGCGGCGCCGCAGACCAGGTTCCGGCGCGCGCTGATGGTGCGATGCCGGTGTGGCCACGACGCAAACGATGGGACACCCGATGAACTACGATCTCGAAGCGGCAAGACTCAAGAAGGACTGGGCGGAAAATCCGCGCTGGAAAGGCATCAAGCGCGGCTACAGTGCGGAAGATGTCGTGCGCCTGCGCGGCTCGATGCACGTCGAGCACACCCTTGCGCGCCGCGGCGCGGAAAAACTCTGGAAGCTGGTCAACGAGCAGCCGTTCGTGAATTCGCTCGGCGCGATGACCGGCAATCAGGCGCTGCAACAGGTCAAGGCCGGCCTGAAGGCGATCTACCTGTCGGGATGGCAGGTCGCCGCCGACGCTAACGTCGCCGGTGAAATGTATCCCGACCAGTCGCTGTATCCGATCAATTCGGTGCCCGCGGTGGTCAAGCGCATCAACAACACCTTCGTGCGCGCGGACCAGATCCAGCACATGGAAGGCAAGAGCGACATCGACTTCTTCGCACCGATCGTCGCCGACGCGGAAGCCGGGTTCGGCGGCGTGCTCAATGCCTTCGAACTGATGAAGGCGATGATCGAAGCCGGCGCCGCCGGGGTGCACTTCGAGGACCAGCTCGCGTCGGTGAAGAAATGCGGTCACATGGGCGGCAAGGTGCTCGTGCCAACGCGCGAAGCGGTGGAGAAGCTGATCGCCGCGCGCCTGGCCGCCGATTGCATGGGAGTGCCGACGATTATCCTGGCGCGCACCGATGCCGAGGCGGCGGACCTGGTCACGTCGGACATCGACGCCAATGACACGTCGTTCTGCACCGGCGAGCGCACCGTCGAAGGTTTCTACAAGACCCGCAATGGCCTAGACCAGGCCGTCGCGCGCGGGCTTGCGTACGCGCCGTACGCGGACATGATCTGGTGCGAGACCGGCAAGCCTGACCTCGAGTTCGCCAAGGCCTTCGCCGGCGCGATCCACGCCAAGTTCCCAGGCAAGATGCTCGCGTACAACTGCTCGCCGTCGTTCAACTGGAAGAAGAACCTCGACGATTCCACGGTGGCGAAGTTCCAGCGCGAGCTGGGCGCGATGGGCTACAAGTTCCAGTTCATCACGCTGGCCGGATTCCACAGCCTCAACTACAGCATGTTCAATCTGGCGCACGGCTACGCGCACAACCAGATGACCGCGTTCGTCGAGCTGCAGGAAGCGGAATTCGCCGCCGTGTCCAAGGGCTTCACCGCGATCAAGCACCAGCGCGAAGTCGGCACGAGCTATTTTGACTCGGTGACGCAGGCTATCCAGGGCGGAACATCGTCGACCACCGCGCTCAAGGGCTCGACCGAAGACGAACAGTTCTTCGACAAGCCGAAAGCCGAGCTTTCGGTCGCGAACGCTTAAGCGGCAAGATCCTGCCTGAGGCCGACGGCGCGGCGCCCGCAGGGGTGTCGCGCCGTTTGCCGTTGGGACGCCTGCGCCAGCTGCGCAAAGCTCGGTAGGATAGGCGCGTGGATCGTTCGACACTGCGCCTTTTCTTCGCCCTCTGGCCGGCGCCGCAGACGCGAGCTGCGCTGGCCCGGTTGGCCGAGGAGGTCGCGCGCGAGACGCGCGGACGTGCCGTTGCCGCCGACAACCTGCACATCACACTGGCGTTTCTGGGAGAACGTCCGGTCGAACTCGTTGCTCGCTTGCACGACGTCGCAGTCGCCGTCGATTGTTCCGCATTCACGCTGCTGCTCGACGACGTCGGCTGCTGGCGCAAAGCCGCGCTGGCCTGGCTTGGGGCGGACACGCCTTCGGCCGAGCTGCTCGGTCTCCACCGCGCCCTGCTGCATGGCCTCGCCGGCGCCGGTATTGCAGTCGATGAACGACCCTACGCCCCCCATGTCACCCTGGCGCGGCGCACCTCGACGATCGTGCGACGGCGGCTGGCGCGGCCCATCGCGTGGCATGTCGACGGGTTCGCTCTGCTGACATCGCAACTCGACCGCGACGGCGCCCGCTATCGGGTCCTGGCGACCTGGTCGCTGCGCGCCGCCGGGGGCTAGGTCTGGTGCGGGGGGGGGCTGCGATCAAGCGCCCGGTCCGCCTGGTTCAGGGTCGAGTGACCGGCACGGTATTGTCGCTGTCGTCGCGGTCGATCAGCTTGAAGAGCGGATCGATGCCGGCCCTTGCCGGCTCTCCCGACACTTCCACCGTGAAGCGATTTTCGCCGCTCCTGACCGGGCGCTTGGCGATGGCGAGCACGTCGCCCTTGGCGTCAAGCACGCCGACGTCGACGACCCCGTCGAATGGCACGTCCTGCTCTTTGCCCGCGCCGTCGGCGCGGATCTTCCGCGCCGAGACGTCGAGCCGCACGTCGTACCTGCCGTCGGGCCGCTTGACAGCGTCGGCGCTCGTGGCGCGCAGATCGTAGAGAGTGATGGTCTCGAACAGGTCGGTAATCAGGCCCTGGTGTTCGGCCGGCGTCACGCGGCGCAGCTCGGCGATGAGGTCGCGCGAGGTCGCGTACGGCGGGCCCTGGAAGCGCCAGCGCGCGACGAACGCCGAGAGCGCGTCGTTCATCGCCGTCTCGCCGATGACGTCCTGCAGCGCGTACAGCGTATGCGCGCCTTTTTGATAGTGCACGTAGGCCGCGCCGTCGGCGCGCAGCAGCGGCTGCTCGGCCTTCTGCTCGGTGCCGCGGCCCTGCAGGTAGCGGTCGAGCTCGTACTTGAGGAAGCGCCGCATCTTGGTGTCGCCGTACTTCTGCTTCAACACCATCAGCGCCGAGTACTCGGCCAGACTCTCGGTCACGAACTCGCCGCCCTGCACGTTCGCCGGCATCTCCTGGTGCGCCCACCACTGGTGCGCGACCTCGTGGGCGGTGACGAAATAGGGGTAATCGATGTCCTTGGGATCGCGGTCGTCGACCTTGGCGGTGAAGCCGATCGCCTCGTTGAACGGCACGGTGTTCGGGAAGGACTCCGCGAAGCCTCCGAAACGCGAAAAACGCGGGAATTCGATGATGCGCACGATCTTGTGCTGGTACGGTCCGAAATGCCGCGTGAAATAGGCGAGCGAGTCCTTGACCCCGTCGACCATCCGGTCGAGGTTGTATTCGTGGCCGGGGTGATAGTCGATTTCGATGCCGACGTCGCCGCCCGGGCCGTGCCACACGTCGCGCCGGACGGCATAGCGTGCGGAGACGAACGAATAGATGTTCGCCATCGTCGAGTCCATGCGGTAGTCGATGCAGCGGCGGCCGTTCTCGGTCCAGTCGCGCACGACGTAGCCCGAGGTGACCGGCAACTGGTCTGCCACGGTGCAGAAGGTCGCGCGGTAGGCGATCCAGTCGGCGTCGCGCGACAGCGCGCTTTGCCGGTGGTAGGCCTTGTCGTCGAGGTCGTGCATGCGCGGTTTCGGCGGCAGGCCGAACTTCCTGCGGTCGGCGTCGGAGGCGAGCTCGCCGTCCTCCGCATAGCCGAAGCTCGGGATCAGCGCCGTATCCGGGGTCAGACCTGCGTTGAGGAACGTGCCGTTGTCCAGCACGACGCGATCCGCACCGTCATTTCGGAATCCGTGCGCGCCGTATTCGAGGTCGAAGCGGAAATCGGTCGTCGCATCCGGCGCCAGCGGCTGTTCCAGTGCGTAGTGGTGCCAGAAGAGTTCAGGCGCCTCGTCGACAAGTCTGGCCGGTACGCCGGGTTCCACGGCGTGCACGATCGCGCTGCTCGGGTAGAGGACGTACAGGTCACGGATCGGCTGGCCGGACTTGTTGACCAGCGTCAGCGTTCCTGCGAGGCGGGCGCGATGCTGCTCCGGATACAGGTCGACGCGGATGTCGACTGCCGTGATCCTGGGCTGCTGCGCGTTCAGCAGCGATCGGTAGCGGCGCTCGTAGTCGGCCTGCATCTGCTGCGCGGCGTAGCGCGAAAGGAATGGATTGAGCATGTGGGTGTTGTAGTAGATCCAGGCGCCGATGGTCGCGAACCCGACCGCGGCGACGCCGGCGATCGCGGCCGAGGCCGGGGTCAGCCGCGCGCGTGCGGCCGCCAGTCGACGCCGGACGCCGCCGTCGCGCCCACGCACCCAGAAGGCGTGCGCGACGACCAGCAGCAGTACCGCGAAGGCACCCCAGTACAGGCGGAACCACAGCACCGCCGGCAAGAAATGCCCGTAGCCGTTGAGATCGGAATAGATGACCTCGGGGCTGCTGCCGTAGCGATACAGGCGATTCTCGAACCCGAAGTCGGGCAGCCGCGAGCTGAGCAGGAACAGGACCACGACAAGGAAGTGGCCGAAGTACTTGTTGTTGACCAGCGTGTGCACGACCAGCGCCAGCACCGCGATGAGGAAGTACCCGGGAAGCTGCAGCACGAACAGCTCGAACAGGTAGTGGCCGGGCTCCAAGCGCATGTAGCCCTTGGACAACTGCACGCCGACGCTGCAGACCAGCAGCACGACCATCAGCACCGCCTGCAGCGCGAACACGGTGCCGAGCTTGGCGAGAAACCCCAACCAGGTCGGCGCCGGCGCGCTGTCGGTGATGTCGTGCATCGTCACGTCGCGCTCGCGCCAGACCAGCTCGCCGGTGTAGATCGCGGTCACGATCAGGATGAACAGTCCGAACAGGCCGGAAACGACGTCGAGCACCTTGTACGTCAGCGGATGGGTGTTGGTGCCGTAGAACGCTCCGAGGGTGATCGCGTTGCCCACGACGAGCAGCACGCCACCCAGGACGATGGTGAGAAAGCGCGGGCTGCGCAGGATCTCGCTCAGATAGAGTCGGATCAGCCCCGGCAGCATGCGGGCGAAGGCGCCGGCGCTGCGGTTCGGCCGCACGACAGGCAGTGCTACCGCGGGCGCGGTTGCGGCCGACGGCTCGATGTCGGAGGCGCGGCGCTTGCCGCGCCGGAGCGAGGTCACCGCCTGCATGCGCAACGCGCGGTAGCCGACCCACGTCACCGCCGCGCCCAGCGCGAGCCACAGCAATCGGTTCTGCAGCAGCACGCCCTCGAGCGGAATCTGCAGTTCGTTCTTCTGCGCGACGCTCCAGTAGCGGGTCAGCACGTCGATCGCGGTGGCGCCCGAGGGATCGATCAGCGCCGCGAGCGTCTTGTTCTCCATGTCGCCGAGCAGGTTGACCGCGAACAGGTAGCCGACCAGCACCAGCACACCGGCGATGTACACCGGCGCCATCTGCCGCGTCAGCGCGGCGAGCACGAAAAAACAGCCGCCCAGCCACAGGACGTTGGGCAGCAGGACGAGCAGGTACGGCCGCACGAAGCTCTGCCAGGATGGCGTGGCGACCACGCGCGCCGCTTCGACCCCCGGCCAGTGCGTGCCGACCACTACCCCGATGAGGATGCCGAGGAAGACGACGACAAGGGTCATGCACGCGCCGAGCAGGCGCCCGAGGAAGTAGTCGCGCTTGCGCAGTGGTGCGGAATAGAAGAAGTGGTAGGTGCCGTACTCGAAGTCCTGCTGCACGGCGCGTCCGGCGACCGAGCCGATGACGGTGACGCCGACGAAACCGAGGACGGCAACGCCCATCGCCAGCGCGTAGGGACCGTTGATGAGGACCTTGTCTGCGCCGAAGTTCACCGCGGCACCCTTCAGCGCGCCGCCGGCTGCGGCCATCCACAGGCCCGCGATCGCCGCGTAAAGCACGAAATAGACCCACGTCGACATCAGCCGCAGGCGGCTGCGGAAGTCGAACCACGCAATCGTGACCAGCGGCGAGTTCATGCCGCAGCGGCGGCGAGCGCTGCGCCCGGTGCGCCGATATGACCGGCAATGGCACAGAAGTACACGTCTTCCAGATCGGCTTCGACGGGCTCGAACCCCGCGTCGGGCGCGCCCTCGCCGTACACGCGCACGATGGTCTGGCCGGCCTGCAGGCGCGTCGACACGACCGCCGCCCGCGATTTCATCGCTTCGGCCTCGCCCCGCGTCACTGCCTTGCGCCAGATGCGCCCGGCGAGACTGGAGACCAGCGTGGCTGGCGCTCCGGTCAACAGCACCTGGCCGCGATTGATGATGGCAAGGTTGCTGCACAGGTCGGAAACGTCGCTGACGATGTGCGTCGACAAGATCACGACGACGTCCGCGGCGATGTCGGCCAGCAGATTGTGAAACCGCACCCGCTCTTCCGGGTCGAGGCCGGCGGTGGGCTCGTCCACGATCACCAGCTTGGGGTTGGCCAGCAGCGCCTGGGCGATGCCGAAGCGCTGGCGCATTCCACCGGAGTAGCCGCCGAGCTTCTGTTTGCGGACCCTGTCGAGATTGACCCGCTGCAGCAGTGCCTCGACGGTCGCGCGCCGGGATTCGGCATCGACCAGGCCCTTCAGGCGTGCCAAGTGATCGAGCAGTTCGTACGCGGTGACTTTGGGATATACGCCGAAATCCTGCGGCAGGTAACCGAGCACCGCGCGAACTTTTTCCGGCTGGCGGAGGATGTCGATGTCGCCCAGCGTTGCGCTCCCCAAATCGGCGCTTTGCAGTGTTGCCAGCGTGCGCATCAACGTCGACTTGCCGGCGCCGTTGGGGCCGAGCAGGCCGAACATTCCCGGGGGGATCGCGAGGGTCACGTGATCGAGAGCCTGAACGCCGTTGGCGTAGCGCTTCGACAGGTCACGAATCTGCAGTTGCATCGTTGCCTCGGTGGGACGATAGGACGGGAGCGGGCGCTGCGCTTTGCCTACCCAACGGTGTCTGGCAGCTCGACAACACGATGAGATGCCTCGACGATCGCTTTTGGATTCAGTGCGCCCTCACGCTGCGGTCCGGGCAGCGATGGCGCGAGCGTAGGGACGAAAGCCCCTCACTGCAAGAGCGGGCCCTAGCCGCCGCGTGCGACCGGTCGCGCGGGATCCGACGACCACTCGCTCCACGAACCCGGATATAGGCGCGATCCGTGCAGGCCGGCAACCGCCATCGCCAGCGCATTGTGACAGGCGGTGACGCCGGAGCCGCACTGATGCACGACCGAAGCCGTGGTCCGTGCGCCGAGCTGCGCTTCGAATTCGTGACGCAGTGCTTCGGCCGACTTGAAGGTGCCCTGCGGCGTCAGGTTGATCGTGTACGGGCGATTGATCGCGCCGGGGATGTGTCCGGCGACCGGATCGATCGGTTCGATGTCGCCGCGAAAGCGCTCCGGCGCACGGGCATCGAGCACGGTCAGCGAGCCATCGCCCAGGTGCTGCTGGATTTCGTTCGCCGAAGCGGTCGGCTCGGACGGCCGCGGCCGGAACGTCGTCGCCCGCGGCACTGGCACTTCGGCGGTCAATGGGCGCTGTTCGGCTTGCCACTTGTCGATGCCGCCATCGAGCACTGCGGCTCGCTCGTGCCCCAGCCAGCGCAGCATCCACCACAGCCGCGACGCCCACATGCCGCTGTTCTGGTCATACGCAACCACCTGCTTGCCGTCGTCGATGCCGATGCGGCCCAACGTTGCCGCGAGCGCCGGGATCGATGGCAACGGGTGGCGACCGTTGCTGCCGGTCCTGGGGCCGGAGAGGTCGCGGTCGAGGTGCAGGAAATACGCGCCGGGCACGTGCGCCGTGCGGTAGGCACGCTCGCTCGCTTCCACATCGGTGAGCACGTGGCGGCAGTCGACAATGACGAACTCGGGGTCACCGAGACGCGCAGCCAGCTCCGCACTGGAAATAAGGGTCGTGTAGGTCATGGATAGTGGGAACGCTCGGTATCGCGCGGCCGTTGACGCGCTCATCGCGTTCCCGAAACGGGGATCAGAACAGCGTGCCGGTGATCGGCCAGACTTCGATCGGATCGAGCCCGAATTTCCTGAGCTCGGCTTCGAGCAGGCGGCGATCGCCGACTGCAATCACGACCATTTTCGCCGGGTCGAAATAACGGCGGGCCAGCGGCTCGGCCATCGCGGCATTCACCGCGGAGAATTGCGCGGGCAGGCGTCGAAAGGTGTCCAGCGGCAAACCGTAGGCGAACAGGTCCGCGAACGACGACGACGTGGCGCCATTGGTCTCGAAGCGTCCGGGCAGCGAGTCGGTGAGCGCGCCGCGCGCCTTGGCCAATTCCGCCGGGGCGAACGGCGCCGATTCGGCGCGCTTGAGCTCGCGCGCGATCTCGTCGATCGCCGCGCCCGATACGTCGCCGCGCACCGCGGTCGACACGAAGAAGGACCCGGTCCTGCGTCCGAAGTCGAAGCGCGAGCCGGCGCCGTAGGTGTAGCCCTTGTCTTCGCGCAGGTTGACGTTGATGCGGCTGGTGAAGCCGCCACCCAGGGCGTAGTTGAGCACCTGCAGGGTCGGATAGTCCGGCGTCGAGCGCGCGGCGCCGATGCGCCCGAAGCGCACTTCGGTCTGCGGCGCGTTCGGCTTGTCGATGATGATGGCGCGCGCCGTTGTCGTCACTGGTACGGGGGCGCCGATGGCGGGCGCCTCGCCAGTCGCCTTCCACGCTCCCCACTCGCGCTCGACCAGCGCGCGCAGTGCCGCGGGCTCGATCGCGCCGACGACGACCAGCGCCGAGTTTTCCGGGCGAAGCTGCCCTTGCCACCAGCTTCGCAACTCCGCCTGGGTCGTCTGCCGGATCGACGCTTCGGTGCCGATGCCGGACACGCCGATCGGGTTCGCCGGGCCATAGAGGGCGCGGGCGAGCGCGAGGTTCGCGAGCTGAGCCGGCTGCTCGCGTGCGCTGGCGACATCGCTCAGCCGCGCCTGGCGCTGCCGCTCGACCTCCTCGGCGGGAAAGGTCGGGTGTTGCGCGACGTCGGCGAGCAGGGCCATCGCTTCGGCGAAATTGCGCGCCAAGCCATCGACGCTGAGCACCGAGGTGTCGCGCCGCGTCGTCGCCTCGTAGGCTGCGCCGAGTTGCTCGAACTGCTCGGCGATCTGCCGCGAATTGCGCGTCGTCGTCCCGTCATCGAGCAGCGACAGCGCGAAATCGGGAACGCCGGGCCGCGCCGGATCGCCGGAGGCGAGGCCGGCGTTGGCGACGAGCTGCGCGGTCGCGATCGGCATCGCCGGGCGATGCAGATGCAGGACGGTGAGTCCGTTGGCCAGCTTGAACGATTGCGGCTCGGGTAACACCGGCACGCGCACCGGGCCGGGCTTGGGCGGCTTGTTGCGCCAGGCTTGGTCGGCATTGATCGATTCGGTGCCGCTGGCCATCGGCGCAGGCGGCGCGGGCGGATCGGGGTCGAGGACCTTGTTGCCGCGGATTGCCAGGATGACGATGCGCGAGTTCGTCGGGAGCCATTCGCGCACCGCGCGCTGCACGTCCGCCGCAGTGACGCGGTTGTAGCGCTCGATGTCCCTGGGCAGGAACCCGGGATCGCCGAGATACTGGTTGTAGAGGTTGAGCTGATCAGCGCGGCCGCCGACCTTCTGCAGTCCTTGATAGAGCGCGCGCTCGATCTGGTTGCGTGCGCGCTCGACCTCCGCATCGGTGGGCCCTTCGCTGGCGAGGCGGGCGATTTCGGCGTCGATCAGCGGCTGCAGCTCCGCGCCGG
>Ga0209048_10001773_pt1 | contig 21840 bp, 20 predicted proteins | sample FrelakmetCRP12CR_FD_187146 | JGI IMG/M metagenome (GOLD analysis project Ga0209048, IMG submission 187146) | Freshwater lake sediment microbial communities from the University of Notre Dame, USA, for methane emissions studies - CRP12 CR (SPAdes)... | ecosystem: Environmental > Aquatic >... | reverse complement strand
CGGGAAAAACTTGCGACGCGATGCAATCCTGCATCGCTGCAAGCCAGGGTTCGCCGTCCCTGGCGAACCCGCTCGGCGCGTGCGCCGAGCCCTGTTTTTTAAGCTCCGGAACATGATTCGGCCCTTCCATGCTGATCGAGCGTGTCCAGGGTGGCCCACCCTCGAACCGTGCAGTGCAGTGAATTCATCGGTGGCCGCCGCCGCCATTTGCGCGCCGTGGACGTCGCCGGACCGGCCTATAATCGCCGCTCATGGACGACCCGTTGAGCGACATCACCAACTATCGCGCGGCGGCCGCGGATCTGGGGACGTCCGGGCAGCCGACGCAGCGGCAGCTCGCCTCGATAGCGGCGGCCGGGTATTCGGTGGTGATCAATCTGGCGCTTCACGATGATCCGCGCTACTCGCTGCCCGATGAGGCGCGAAGCGTCGAATCGCTCGGCATGGAGTACGTGCATATTCCGGTCGAGTTCGCGGCGCCCACCGAGGACGATCTCAAGGCATTCCTGGATGCGATGGACCGGCACCGCGGCCGCAAGATCTGGGTCCACTGCGCCGCAAACATGCGGGTCAGCGCCTTTCTCGGTTTGTATTGGGTGCTGCGACGGGGTTTCGAACACGGCCGCGCCTTCGAACTGATGAACGGCCTGTGGCAACCGAACGAGGTGTGGGCGGCGTTCATCGCCTCATCCCTGGCGCAGCACGGCCGCTGAGTTTCGCTTGATCGTTGTCGCTCGCCGTTGCGGGCCCGATGAGGTACCTTGGCCTCGATGCGCGGATTCGCGGCGATTGAGGGGAATTATACGATGCGGGCCCGGCGGACGATAACTTGCCTGGCACTGATGTTGGTGCTGCAGGGGTGCAGCCGGCACGGCGGCGATTCGAGCGGATCCGCGACCGCCGACGGCGCCGCGCGCGGCGGAGCGCAATACGACAGCGAGAAGATACTCAATATTTACTCGTGGGCGGACTACATCGCGCCCGAGACCGTGGGCAATTTCGAGCGCGAGACCGGCATCAAGGTTCACTACGGCACGTACGATAACAACGAGGTTCTCGAGACCCAGTTGTTGACCGGCCATACGAACTACGACGTGGTCGACCCCACCGAGACGTTTTTCGAACGCCAGCTCAAGGCCGGCGTGTACCGCAAGCTCGACAAGAGCGCTTTGCCGAATCTGGTGAATACCGATCCCGAGATCATGCGCCGGATGGCGATCCATGATCCGGGAAATCTCTACGCAGTGCCCTATATGTGGACCACGACCGGTCTCGGGTTCAACGTGGATCAGGTGCGCGCCCGGCTGGGGGCGCACCCGACGGACAGCTGGGCGCTGCTGCTCGACCCCGCCAATGCGGCAAAACTGCAGGATTGCGGGATCACCATCATCGATTCGCCGATGGATGTGTTCTCCTCCGTGATCATCTACCTGGGGCGCGATCCGAACCGGCTCGATCCAGAGGATGTGGCCGCCGCCTCCGCGGTGCTGCAGAAAATTCGGCCCTTCATACGCTACATCGACCCCGCGCAGCACATCCCCGATCTCGCCAACGGCAGCGCGTGCCTGGCGCTCGCCTGGTCCGGCGACGTGGTTCAGGCGCGGAGCCGCGCGGGCGAAGCCAATACGGGGGCGCAAATCGCCTATATCGTGCCGCGCGAGGGCGCCTTGATCACGCTCGACATGATGGGCATTCCGGCGGATGCCCCGCATCCGCACAACGCACTGGTGTGGCTCAACTATTTGCTGCGTCCGGATGTGATGGCCGGGATCAGCAACTACACCAAGTACCCGAACGGCAATTCAGCGTCCCTGCCGCTGGTGCGGCCCGAACTGCGGAGCGACGAAAGCATCTATCCGAACGAGCCAACGCGTGCGCGGCTGATTACCGCCAAGGCCGTGCCCGCCGACTACTCGCGCTTGATTACCCGCGAGTGGACCCGGTTTCGAACCGGTTATTGAGCGGCGGCCTTAGCGCCGGACGGGGGTTGATCCCTCGCGATCCTCGCCAACCCGGATTCGATGGCCGCGCGGACTTCTTCGGTCAATTCCCTTGGGTCCTTGCCTTGCGGGTCAATCGGCTCGCCGATGACGACACGAATCGTGCCCGGCTTCTTCACGAAGCCGCGCCGCGGCCAGAATGCGCCGGCGTTGTGCGACAGCGGGACCACCAGTTTGCCGGAACGAATGGCGAGCAGCGCGCCGCTCACGCCGAACCTGCGCGTCTCGCCCGCCACCACGCGGGTGCCTTCGGGAAAAATAACCACCCACAGGCCGTCGGCGAGCCGCGCCTTGCCCTGCTCAATCACCTGCAGCACCGCGCGGTGACCGTCGCCCCGATTGATGGCGATCGGCCGCAGCAGCTTCAGGCCCCAACCGACGAACGGAATCCACAGCAGTTCGCGTTTCAGCACCCACACCTGGGGAGGGAAAATGACGAATTGCGCCACCGTTTCCCAGGCGGAGGTGTGGTTGCTCATGATGATGTGATTGCCCTGCGGGATGCGTTCGCGTCCTTCGACGACGAATGAGAGGCCGCAGAGACGTTCGAGCATCCAGAACAGGCAGCGCGCCCAGGTGCGCGCGATGGCGAAGTGCGCACGGTACGGCAGCCAGAAGCACAGGGTCATGAGGGCGCCGAACAGGCACGCCGAGACCATCATATAAGTCGTGAACAGCAGCGAGCGCAGCAGCCGCATGTAATCCTCGGACAGGCTCCTAGCCTGGCAAGCGCGACAGATCGGCGACGCCGCCGAGCAGCCGCTGCACGTCGCGCAACAAGGCGAGGCGGTTCTGGCGCCGCGCCCGATCCTCGTCCATCACCATGACGGATTCGAAAAAATCGTCCACCGCCGCCGATATCGAGATCAGCCCGCGCAAGCCTTGCACATAGTCGCGGTCGGCGATCGATTCGCCGACGCTGCCGCTCAATTCGGCGAGCGTCCGGTGCAGCGCCTGCTCGGCGGGCTCGGTCAAGGCGCCGGCCTGCACCGCCGCATCGCGCTCGGGAGGCGCTTTCTTCAGGATATTGGCGATGCGCTTGTTGATGGCGGTCAGGACTCCGGCGTCGGGCAGGCGCAGGAATTCCTTGAGCGCCTGCAGGCGGGCATCCGCGTCGAGCGGCGAACCCGGTCGATTCGCCAATACCGCGTCGATCATTTCGACCGATGTGCCGTCGGCACGCTCGAGCACCAGGCCGCGGAAGCGCTCGGCGATGAAATCATAGACCTCCGGCCCCGCGCCCGCCCTTTGTACCGGCTGCGCCGCGGCGGACAGCGCCAGCAGTTCATGAAGATCGAGATCCAACCGGCACTCGAGCAGGATGCGCAGCACGCCGAGCGCGGCGCGGCGCAAGGCGAACGGATCCTTGGTGCCGGTCGGCCGCTGCTCAATGGCGAAAACACCCACCAGCGTGTCGAGCTTGTCGGCCAGCGCGAGCGCCTGGCCGGTCTTGGTCCTCGGCAATTCATCGCCCGCATAGCGCGGCCGATAGTGCTCCTCGAGAGCAAGCGCCAGCTCCGGCGGATAGCCTTCGGCTTCCGCGTAGTGGCGGCCCATGATGCCCTGCAATTCGGGGAACTCGCCGACCATCGCCGTCATCAGGTCGGCTTTGGCGAGCAGTGCGGCGCGCTCGACCAACGGTCCAGCCGCCATGTGTTCGCCGATCCGCTGCGCCAATGACTTCACCCGCCGGGTCTTGTCGGCATAGGTGCCGAGCTTGGCCTGAAATGTCACTCCGCCGAGATTGGCGGCGTGCGCCTCGAGCGAGATTTTGCGGTCCTGTTCCCAGAAGAATGCCGCGTCGCTCAAGCGGGGCCGCACCACGCGCTCGTTGCCCTCACGCACCTTGGCCGGGTCGCGGCTCTCGATATTGCTGACGGTGACGAACCCGCCGGTGAGATTGCCGTCCGCGCCTTCGATGGCGAAATATCGCTGGTGATCCTGAATGGTGGCGATCACCACTTCGCGCGGCAGCGACAGGAACCGCGCTTCGAACCGGCCCACGATGGGCACCGGCCATTCCACCAGGGCGGTCACCTCATCGAGCAGCGCGCCGTCGATCAAGGCGCGGCCTCCGGTTTGCGCGGCGGCTTCGCTCACACCCGTGCGGATCACCTCGCGGCGGGCGCTGAAATCCGCGATCACTTTGGCGCGGCGCAGGCGCCCTTCGTAGGATTTCGGCGACTTGAGGGAAATGGGCCGCGGCGCATGAAAGCGGTGCCCGCGCGTGACCCGGCCCGACGCGAGGCCCAATACCTCGACCGGCACCACCTCATCGCCATACAGCAGGACCACGGTATGCACCGGTCTCACAAACTCCGCCGTACGCGCACCCCAGCGCATGCGTCTCGCGATCGGCAGCGCGGCAATGGCTCGATTCACGAGGTCCCCGAGCACGCTCAGTGTCGTGGCGCCGCGCTCCATGCCGCGAAACACCAGCCAAGATCCCTTGTCGGTGGTGAGGCGCTCGAGATCGTTCACCGCAACCCCGCAATTCTTGGCGAAGGCCGTTGCGGCCTGCGTGGGCGCACCGCCCGCATCGTATGCATTGGCCAGCGGCGGGCCGCGCCGCTCGATGCGCCGGTCCGGCGCGCGCTCGGCGCAAGCGCGGATCAACACCGCAAGCCGGCGCGGCGTCGCGAATCCATGCGCCTTGCGATGCACGATGCCGGCGTCTCGCAGGCCGTTGACCAAGCCGTCGATGAGCGCAGTCGACAGATTCTGCAGAGTCTTGGGCGGCAGCTCCTCCGTGCCCAGTTCCAGCAGCAGGTCACGCGCGCTCATCAGGCGACTCGTTGCGCTGCGGTGTTCTTCAGCAGCGGAAAGCCGAGCGCCTCACGGCTGTCGCGATACGTCTCCGCGACCGCCCTCGCCAAGGTACGCACGCGCAGGATGAATCGCTGCCGTTCGGTCACCGAGACCGCCCGCCTCGCATCGAGCAGGTTGAAGGAATGGGACGCCTTAACCATTTGCTCGTAGGCCGGCAGAACCAATTTATCCTCGAGCAGCTTTAGGCAGGTGATTTCGTGCGTGTCGAACTGGCGCATCAGCGCCTCGGTGTCGGCCTTCTCGAAGTTGTAGACCGATTGCTCCACTTCATTTTGGTGAAATATGTCGCCGTAGGTGACCGTTCCGAACGGCCCTTCGCTCCAGACGATGTCGAAAATGCTTTCCTTGCCTTGGATATACATACCCAGACGCTCGAGTCCGTAGGTGATTTCACCCATCACCGGCCGGCAATCCAAACCGCCGACTTGCTGAAAATAGGTGAATTGCGACACCTCCATTCCGTTGAGCCACACTTCCCATCCCAATCCCCATGCCCCGAGCGTCGGCGATTCCCAGTTGTCTTCCACGAAGCGGATGTCATGGATCAGCGGATCGAATCCCAGCCTGCGCAGCGATTCCAAGTACAGGTCCTGAAAGTCATCGGGAGACGGTTTGATGGAAACCTGAAATTGAAAGTAGTGCTGCAGGCGGAACGGATTGTTGCCGTAACGGCCGTCGGTCGGGCGGCGTGAAGGCTGCACATAAGCGGCGCGCCACGGCTCCGGACCGACGGCGCGCAAAAAAGTGGCCGTGTGAAAAGTGCCCGCTCCCATCTCCATGTCGTAGGGCTGCAAGACGATGCACCCCTGATCGGACCAGTACTTTTGCAGCGCGAAAATCAAATCTTGAAAGGTGCGGGGCGGCGCCGCGGGCAATTTGGCCATCGTGTGCTCGAGAGTCGAAGGATGGCCGCGAGTATAGCGGGAACTCTGCGCGACACCGTTAGCGGCCAGCCGGCCGCAACCGACCGAGCGGCGAGCAGCGGCCCATGCACTGATTTCGCGCTGTCCCGGGCGCATTTGCCGGAAACGTGTTCAAAAACCGGCCGCGAAAGGCGCGCTGCGCACCATCTAAAGACATGGAAATGCCGATATGCATTAATATGGTGCGCGGACACGGCCTTCACTTCGCAAGTCCTTGATTTAATGAAGGCCGGATTGGCACACAACCTGCAAGGTTCAAGTCACAGGAATAACCTGGGAACAAATCCACTTTTTGCGAGGACGCACATGACTCCCGCCGATGTTCTTAAATTTATTGCCGAAAAGGAAGCTAAGTTCGCCGATCTTCGTTTTACGGACACGCTTGGCAAGGAGCAGCACGTCACCGTGCCGACACGCCTGGTGGATGAGGGCTTTTTCGCCGACGGCAAGATGTTCGACGGCTCGTCCATCGCCGGTTGGAAGGGCATCAACGAGTCCGACATGATTTTGATGCCGGACCCGGCGACCGCGGTCATCGATCCTTTTTACGAAGAGACCACCGTCAATTTGCGCTGCGACGTGATCGAACCGATGACCATGCAGGGCTACGAGCGAGACCCGCGCTCCCTGGCGAAACGCGCCGAAGCGTATCTCAAATCCTCGGGTGTCGCGGACTCGGCGCTGTTCGGACCCGAAAACGAATTCTTCATTTTCGACAGCGTCCGTTACAGCTCGAGCATGAACGGCTGCTCCTACGAAGTCGACGCCTATGAGGGAGCCTGGAATTCCGGCAAGACCTACGAAGACGGCAACAAAGGGCATCGGCCCGGCATCAAGGGCGGCTATTTCCCGGTGCCGCCGGTCGATTCGCAGCAGGATATTCGCACCGCGATGTCGTTAGCCTGCGAAGAAATGGGTTTGAAGTTCGAGGTGCACCATCACGAAGTGGCGACCGCTGGTCAGGGCGAGATCAACGTCGCCGCCAATACGCTAACCAAGAAAGCCGACGAAGTGCAGATTCTCAAATACGCTCTGCAAAACGTCGCTCATGGCTACGGCAAGACCCTGACGTTCATGCCGAAGCCGATCGTCGGCGACAACGGCAGCGGAATGCACGTGCACCAGTCATTGCAAAAAGACGGCAAACCGCTGTTTGCGGGCGACAAGTACGGCGGCCTGTCGGACATCGCGCTCTTTTACATCGGCGGCATCATCAAGCACGCGCGTGCCCTCAACGCCTTCACCAACGCCAGCACCAACAGCTACAAGCGCCTGGTGCCCGGCTTCGAGGCTCCCGTGAAGCTCGCCTACTCGGCGCGCAACCGTTCCGCATCGATTCGCATTCCCTGGGTGCCGAATCCCAAGGGTCGGCGCATCGAGGTGCGCTTCCCGGACGCCACCGCCAATCCGTACTTCGCCTTCGCAGCGATGATGCTGGCGGGCCTCGACGGCATCCAGAACAGGATTCATCCCGGCGACCCCGGCGACAAGGATCTGTACGATCTGCCGCCCGAAGAGGACAAGAAGATACCGACGGTTTGTCACTCGCTCGACATGGCCCTCGATTACCTGGACAGGGACCGCGCCTTTCTCAAGGCCGGCGGGGTGTTCACCGACGATTTGATCGATGCCTACATCGAATTGAAGATGAAGGAAGTGACGCGCCTGCGCATGACCACCCATCCGATCGAAATGGAGATGTACTACAGTTTGTGAGTCCCTCGAGTTGCTCCGGCCTGCCGGTGCGGGCGTAAAGGTGTGGGCGGTCACATTGTCCACTTCTTTGGTTTTGTGACCGGGAGGCGATAGGACTATGCTTTCGATATATGCACCGGTACCGAACATGGATCGTCTGCGCAGCGATGGCGCTCGCCGTGAGCCCGGTCGCGCTCCATGCCGCCATCGTCTACAAATGGACCGATGCCGACGGGGTGGTGCATTTCTCGGATCAACCGGTGCCGGGCGCGGAGAAAGTCACGACCACAAGCCCTTCGCGCATCGGCACGGTGCCAGCCGGGTTCGGCCAGGGCGTGACGGCGCAGGCCCAGCCGAAGCCGCCGCCGACGGCATTGAGTGTCACCATCGACTCGCCCGCGAACGAGCAAACCATCACCGGCAATCAGCCGGTGATGGTGCACATCGCGCTCTCTCCCGACCTCAAGCCAACCCAGGCGATCACCTGGTATCTGAACGGCAGTCCGCTCGCCAATCAGGCTCCGGACGCCACTCAGTTCTCCCTCGAGGACCTGGCCCGCGGCACCTATACCCTGGGCGCCACCGTCATGGATCAGGCGACCGGCGAATCGAAGAGCGCGCAGCCCGTGACCTTCTATGTGATGCGCACGTCGCTGCTGTCCCCGTCGCGCAAAGGGTCGCAGTAAGCAGCGGCCATTTCCGCCAGCCGGGCCGATTGTTTGGCGGCTGAACTCAAGATGCAGCCAATTCGGATCGCGGGCAGCGAATTGCTCGACGCCCTGGTCACCGGCGTGTTCCTACTGGATCGCGACCTGCAGGTGAATTATCTGAATGCGGCCGCGCAAACCTTGTTGGGGCTCGGGCCCAATCAGGCGCTCGGCCGGCGCATCACCGAGCTTGCGCGCGGCACGGAGACGCTGCTGCCCCTGCTGGAACGCGCCCGGCGTGGCGGCGAAGGCGTGGTGCAGCGCGAACTCGCCTGGCCCGGACCCCGAGGCGTCGATCGAATCCTCAATTGCGCAGCGGCCGAAATCACCATTGGGCCGGACAGCGGCCGTCTGTTGCTCGAAATCGAAGACATCACCCAGCATCGGCGCCTGATTCGGGAAAACGCCCTGCTGGCGCAGCTCGGTGGGAGCCGCCTCATGGTCCGTCAGCTCGCCCATGAGATCAAAAACCCCTTGGGGGGCTTGCGCGGCGCCGCGCAGCTGCTCGAGCGCGAGCTCCTGGATCCGGCGTTGCGCGAGTACACGCGCATCATCATCAGCGAAGCGGACCGGCTTACCCACTTGCTCGATTCGATGCTGGGCCCGAGCCGGCCGCCGGACAAGCAGCGGGTCAACGTGCACGAATTGTTGGAGCGGGTTTACCAGTTGCTGCGCGGCGAAGCCCAGGAGCGAATCACGCTCGACCGCGACTACGATCCGAGTCTGCCGCTTCTTTCGGTGGACCCGAATCACATCATTCAGGCGATGCTGAACCTGGGCCGAAATGCCATCCAGGCATTGTCGGACGCGGGCGTGCGGGCGCCGCGCCTGATTTTGCGCACCCGTGCCTCGTCCAACGTCAGCGTCGGTGCGCAGCGCCACCGGCTGGTCGCCTCGATTCAATTCGAGGACAACGGCCCGGGAGTGCTTGCGGAGATTCGCGACACGATCTTCTATCCGCTGGTATCGGGCCGCAGCGACGGATCGGGGCTTGGCCTGGGAATTGCCCAGGATCTGGTGAGCCGGCACGGCGGCCTGATCGAATTCGACAGCGCGCCCGGCAGGACGATATTCATGATCTCACTGCCGGTTGACAACCCGTGAATTCGACGCCTCTGCAGGTTTGGCTGGTGGATGACGACGCCTCCATTCGTTGGGTGCTCGAGAAGGCGCTGCGAGGTAGCGGTATGGCCGCACGCTGCTTCGAGCAGGCGGATCACGCCATGACGGCGCTGCGCGCCGACGCCCCGGACGTGCTGATGACCGACATCCGCATGCCCGGTCGCAGCGGGCTCGATTTGCTCAAGGAAATACAGGCTACGCGACCCGGATTGCCGGTGATCGTCATGACCGCGCATTCCGACTTGGATGCCGCCGTGGCGGCTTATCAAGGCGGCGCGTTCGAATACCTGCCGAAACCCTTCGACATCGACAAGGCGGTGGATCTGGTGCGCCGCGCGGCACAGCAGGCGACGATGACCGCGGACGTCGAGGCGGCCCGGCGCAGCATCCCCGGGCTGCTGGGTCAGGCGGCCGCGATGCAGCAAGTGTTTCGCGCCGTGGGCCGGCTGTCGCGTTCCAGCATGACGGTGTTGATCACCGGCGAATCGGGCACCGGCAAGGAACTCGTGGCCCGCGCCCTGCACCGGCACAGTCCGCGCTCCAACAAGGCGTTCGTGGCGCTCAACACCGCGGCGTTCACCGCGGATCTGCTCGAGTCCGAATTGTTTGGTCATGAGAAGGGTTCATTCACCGGTGCCGATGCGATGCGGCGCGGCCGATTCGAGCAGGCCGATGGCGGTACCTTGTTCCTGGATGAAATCGGCGACATGTCACCGGCGCTGCAGACCCGACTGCTGCGCGTGCTGGCCGAAGGTGAGTTCTACCGGGTCGGCGGTCAAACGCCGGTCAAGGTGGACGTGCGCGTGATTGCGGCGACCCACCAGGACTTGGAAGAGCGCGTGCAGTCCGGTCACTTCCGCGAAGATCTGCTGCACCGGCTCAATGTGATTCGCATCGAGATTCCGCCCCTGCGCGAGCGGCGTGAAGACATTCCCGAACTGCTGCGGCACTATTTGAGCGAGGCGGCACGCGAGTTGGGCATCGAGCCGAAATTGTTGACGGCGACGGCGGAGACCGCACTGGTGACTTTCGACTGGCCCGGCAACGTGCGCCAACTCGTGAACGCCTGCCGCCGGCTCACCGTGACCGCTCCGGGCCGCGAAATTCGAACCGAAGACATACCGCCCGATCTCGGCGGCGTGCCGGCCGGCCGTACCGCGACTCACGATTGGGCGGCCAAGCTCGCGCAGTGGGCGGACCGCGAGCTGGACGCGGGAACCCAGCGCTTGTTGGAACAAGCGGTACCCGAATTGGAGCGCATCCTGATTCGCGCGGCGCTGCGCAAAACTGACGGGACGAAGCAGGATGCCGCCAAGCTCCTCGGGTGGGGCCGCAACACGCTGTCCCGCAAGATGAAGGAGCTGGGCATGGAGGACGCCGGCTGACCGATCCTTAGCGGCCGGATGGAATACTCAAACAAGCTGCTAATGTTCCACATCGTTCTGTACGAACCGGAAATTCCGCCGAATACCGGCAATCTCATCCGCCTGTGCGCCAACACTGGCGCGACGCTGCACCTGGTCAAGCCGCTCGGCTTCCGGTTGGACGACAGGAGCCTGAAACGTTCGGGCCTGGACTATCACGAACTGGCACTGGTGAAAGTCCACGCGGATCTCTATGCCTGCCTGAGCGCATTGGCCGACGCCCGGCTGCTGGCGGTGGAGACCGGCGGCTCGCGCTGCTACGCCGATTTTGGCTTTCGCGCCGGCGATGCGTTGCTGTTCGGGCCCGAGACCCGTGGATTGCCGCAGGCAGTTCTGGAGCGCATCGGACGCGAGAACTCCCTGTACATTCCCATGCGGCCTCGCAGCAGGAGTCTCAATCTGTCGAATGCCGTGGCGCTGGTGACGTACGAGGCCTGGCGTCAGCTGAACTTTCGCGGTTTCGGGCCTTAATCCGCTTCCGAGCGCACCTCTCGCGCCATCAGCGCCTGCAGTGCCGCCCGCACCGGTTTGCCCTCGTGCATGATGCTGTAGACCTCGTGGCATATGGGCATCTCCACCCGGAGGCGTTCGGCGACCTTGCGCACGGCGTATGCCGCCTCCACCCCCTCCACGACTTGGTGAATGTCGCGCGCGGCATCCGCGAGCGATGCGCCGCGGCCGAGCGCCAACCCCAGGCGCCGATTGCGGGACTGGTCGTCGGTGCAGGTGAGTACCAGGTCCCCGAGGCCCGCGAGGCCCATGAAAGTTTCGCGCTGCGCGCCGAGCGCGACCCCGAGGCGCATCATCTCGGCGAGTCCGCGGGTAATGAGCGCCACCCGGGTATTGGCGCCGAAGCCCATGCCGTCGGCGATGCCCGAACCGATCGCGATGACGTTCTTCACGGCTCCCCCCACCTCGACGCCCATGATGTCGGTCTGGGTATAAGCCCGGAAGCGCGGACCGGACAGCCTCAGCACCAACTCCTTGGCGAAGCGCTCGTCGCGCGAGGCGACCGTCATGGCGGTGGGCAATCCGGCGCCGACTTCGGCCGCGAATGTCGGCCCGGATAGCACCGCTCCCGGCCGCCCAGGGAACACTTCGCTGGCAATCTGATGCGGCAACAGTCCGGTCGCCGTCTCGAATCCCTTGGTGGCCCAGGCGATACGGGTGTGAGGATCCAGATGCGGCTCGAGCCCGATCAGCGTCGCCCGAAACGCATGCGAGGGCACCGTCACCAGCGCATCGCGCGCACCGCGCAGCGCCTGCGTCAAATCCGCCGCTGCGAGCAGGGTGTCGGGAAATTCGGCGTCGGGCAGATACTCGAGGTTGCGCCGCGAGCGCTGCATCGATTCGATTTGCGCGCGGTCTCGGCCCCAGAGCCGAATCGGATGGCCCGCGCGCGCGAACTGGATGGCGAGAGCGGTTCCCCAGGATCCCGCGCCGATGACCGCCATGGGCTCGAGTTGCGGGTTCTGCATCCTTCAGGGCCTTGAACGCTGGATCCGGGTTAATTGACCGATCCGGACTGCGGCGACTCCAACGCCTGCGCGAATAAAGCATCGAAATTCACGAGCGGCAGCAGAAAATTCGGAAAACCGCCCCGGATGACCAGGTCCGAAATGGCTTCACGTGCGTAGGGAAACAAAACGCCCGGGCAGAAACTGCCGATCAGGCGTTTCAAATCCTCGTTCGATGCGCCGGCGATGGAAAATACGCCCGCCTGTTTGACCTCGGCGAGATACAGCGTGGCATCGCCCTGCTTTGCCTCCAGCGTGATTGTCAGCAACACCTCGCGCACATCGGCGCCCAGTTCCTCGGTCGAAGTGTTCATGTTGAGCTGGAATTTGGGCTCCCAGGTCTGATTGGTGGGCAGCCTCGGACCATTGGGCGATTCGTACGAGCAGTCCTTCAGGTAGACGCTCTGCAAATTCACCTGCACGCCGCCGACTTCGGCCGAAGTCCCCTCGGTTCTAACCTCGTTCATCAAACCCCCTCAATTAATGAATCCAGCTGGCCGCCGGCGTCGAGTGCATAAAGATCGTCGCAGCCGCCGATGTGCTTGGCGCCGATGAAGATTTGAGGGACGGTGCGCCTGCCGCTGCGCGAAATCATTTGCTCACGCAATTTGGCGTCCTCGTCCACATCGACTTCCTCGAAGACCAGTCCCTTTTGGGTCAGCAGTTCGCGGGCCCGATCGCAGTAAGGACACCAGCCGGTCGCGTACATGACGATTTCCGGCCGCGTCACTTGGCATTTGCCCTGCTGCCCGCGGCGGTTTTTGCGAGCGGCAGATTATCCTTGACCCAGGCGGTCAGTCCCCCTTCGAGATTGAAGACGTGGGTGAAGCCGAGCCTGGTCAGCGTGCGCGCAGCGGCGGCGCCGTTTGCCCCGCTGTCGCAATAGGTGATGACGGTCTTCTCGCGCCACTTTTTCAGCGTTTCCGATTGAGCCTCGATCTCGGCCGCCGGTATGTTGCGCGCACCGCCGATATGGCCGGCGTCGAACGAGTCTTTGCCGCGCAGATCGATGACGAGCGCGCCCTGATTCATGAGGCGCACGGCCTGCATCGCGGAGAGGGCGGCGAAACTCTGAACCCGCTCGCGAATCTCATAGAAGATCACGGCGGCGCCGGACAACACGGCGCCGATGGCCAGATAGGGATGATGGGCAATGAACTCGAGCAGTCGCTGCATGCAAAGCACTAGTGGTTTTTCGGGCGGGCAAGTATAGCAGCGCCTCCAAGGCTTGTATGCTTGCGATCCTTGGGTTCCAGCCGCCCTCACGAGCCGAGCAATCGAACGCTTGAGACTATTCGTCGTAATCGCCCTTTTGCTCTGCGCCGGCGCCGGCGCCGCGGCGGAGTCCGCTGATTCGGCTCACGCGCGGGCCAAGCTCGCGGCCGTGCGGGCGCGTATCACGGCGCTCACCAACCGTCTGGGGCAGGAACTCAAGGAACGCGACGCATTGAATGCGCGCTTGCGTGAGGCGGATTTGCAGATCACCGCGAAGCGCCGACGGCTCGACGCGCTGCACGCGGCGCAACTCAGCGCCGAGCGGCGCCGCGGCGAGCTTCGCGCCGAAATGATCCGCACACGGAGCGAATTGGATGCGGAGCGGGCAGCGCTGGCCGCTCAGGCGCGCACCGCATACATGATCGGGCAGCAGGAGCAGATGAGGATCCTGCTGAGTCAGACCAATCCCGCCGAGGCCGGCCGCATGCTGACGCTCTACGGGTATTTCGCGCGCGCGCGCGCGGCCAAAATCGACGAAATCGACGCCCGCGCCGCGCGGCTGCGGGAATTGGCGGACGAAATCGACGCGGAAACGGCAAAACGCAAGACCCTCGAGGACGATGTCGGCCGCGAAGTCACGGGCCTGGAGGGCGCCCGCACGGAGCGGGCCTCGGCGCTGGCCGCGCTCAGCCGGCAAGTCAGCAGCGGCAACCAAGAGATGGCGAGGCTCAAACGCGAAGAGCAGGCGATCGAATCCCTGATCGCCGATCTTGCGCAGGTGCTGCAGGACTTTCCGGTCGATACGCAGCAAAGTTTCGCTCAGCTGCGCGCTCGGCTGCCTTGGCCGGTCCCGGGAAGAATGACCACCCGCTACCAGGAGTCTCGCACCCATGGAATGCAGGCGTCCGACGGCGCGTCGCAAGCCACCGGCGCACCGCCGGTGGTGCGCTGGAACGGCGTGATGATCGAAACCACGCCCGGGGCGAAGGTGCGTGCGCCCTACTTCGGCCGCGTGATCTACGCCGACTGGCTGCAGGGCCTCGGATTGCTGCTCATCATCGGGCACAGCGGCAATTACATGACCCTCTACGGCCACGCCGAGGTTCTGTACAAATCGGTGGGCGATTGGGTGGCGCCGGGCGACGTGATCGCGGCCGTGGGCAATGCGGGCGCCGCCGCGCCGCAGCTTTACTTCGAGATACGGGACGGCCGCAAGCCCGTGGATCCAAAAATCTGGTTGAGGCCGAGCCCTTGAAGGGGACCGGCGCGGGCCACTTGCGGGCCTTCAGATAAAGGAATTATGTCTCATGGCGCTGCGCCGAAGTGCCGAGCACGTCCTGGTTCGGCAGCGGTGGATCCTGCATCCTCGCGCGCATGACAGCATGGGTCGGTACTTGGGAGTCGTATGCGCAATTGCTGATGCGACTGTGTCCGACCATCAGCCACATCGTGATTTCAAGCGCCGACGCGCGGCCGCTGTGGTCGAGCGCTCCGATCTCGCCGGCATTGCTCCGATCCACGCTGGAATCGCTGTCCCTGGCCACGGCCGGCGGTCACAGCGAAGCCGACGGGCTGGCCCTTAATTGTGGCGCCGATGACTGCTACGGCTTTCGAATCCGTGGGGCGCTCGACGAGGTCCTGGGATTCGTCGCTCTCGCCATACCGGTTCATGCCGCCGCCCCGCAAAGCGTGGATGCGCTGCACTTCCTGATCAAGCCGGCGCTCGACTGTCTGCAGAGCGAACTCTGCGCGCGCGCCGCCATCGGCGAACTCAACGACAATCTTGCGGACAACAGCCGCGATCTCGATTTGCTGCAGCGCCTGTCCGAAGCTTCCCCGGCCGATGGCCTGCAGGCCCTGGCACAGGTGCCCGAAATCGCGCTCGAGCGTCTTTCGGGCATGGTGGCGGCGGTTCTCCTGCCCGCGCGCAATGTGACGATCTGCCGCACTCGTAAAGAGCAGTTGCTCGAGGCGCAGAGCGCGCTGCTCGCGCAGGTGCATGGGCACCTGATGACCCGTGCGCAGTTGCACGGATGCACGCTGGTTGCGAACAAACTGTCGATCGACGGCTCGAACGCCGCGGTGCCGTACAAGGCGATTTCCACTCCGATTCGCGACGAGAGCCGCCGAGTCATCGGCGCGCTCGCGGTGTTCCGCAATGCCGACAGCGCCGACTTCGAATTGTGCGACGCCGAGGTGTTGGAACTTCTCGCCCGCAAGGGCGCGCAAATCATCGGTGCGAGCTTCGACGCGCTCACCGGCATGCTGACGCCGGCCGCCTTCATCGCGCAGGTCACGGCAAACCGGACGGCCACCGACGCGCGAGACTGCTCCGGCAGGCACGGTTTGCTTTACATCGACGTCGATCAGCTGAATGCGGTCAATGAAGATCATGGCATGCACGTCGGCGACGAGGTCATCCAGAGTGTCGCGGCGCTGATCTGCCGGCGCGGGTCCGAGGGAACCGTGGCCTCGCGAATCGGCGGCGGCCGGTTCGCCGTGTTGGTGCCGGGCTGCGGCATCGAGCCCTCTGCGCGCATCGCCGAAGAGCTGCGCAGCGCGGCCATCAAACTCAGCTGCTCACGGGGCGGGAAACCTCTGCTGGTCTCGCTCAGTATCGGCGTGTCGCGCATCGGCGATCGCGACCGGCCGCTCGAGCACGCGATGGCGGCCGCTGAAATGGCCTGCCGGACTGCCAAGGAGCGCGGCCGCAATCGGGTCGAAATATTCTACGGCAATGCGCAAGGCCCCAGCCGGCGCTTCGGGTCCGCGAATCTCGCCGCCGAGGTCGGCGCGGCGCTGGCCAGCCACTCGTTTGAACTATTGGCGCAACCCATTCTGCCCCTGAGCGCGGCGCCGGCCGATCCGCGCTTCGAAATTCTGCTGCGCGCACGCGCCGGCGACGGTTCGCGCTTGAGCTTGGAGAAGCTTCAGGGCGCGGGCTGTGAAGCCCTGATTCGCGACATCGATCGGTGGGTCATCGAGCAATTCACGCGGCGCATCGCGGAATGCCGCGATCTGCTGCTGCGGCATCGCGCGCGATTTTCGCTCAATGTCTCGGCGGCGTCCCTGGTCGATGGGGAATTCTGGAGCCTGGTTGAGGAACGTGTTCGCAACGCCCGCATCGAGCGCGGGACCCTGGGTTTCGAATTTTCCGAGGAGGCGGCCGCCGGGCGCGTCGGGACGATCGCACCCTATATGCATCGGCTGCGCCAGCAGGGAATTTCCTTCGCGCTCGATAATTTCGGGCGCGGCATCGGCTCCCTCTCGAACCTCAATTCCCTGCCCGTATCGTGCATCAAGATCGACGGAAGCTTGAGCCGGGATCTCACCGACAATGCAAAATCCCGGTCGATGATGGCGGCCATCGCGCAGCTGGCGAAAACCTTCGGTTTGGAGACCGTGGCCGGACATGTCGAAACCGACGCGATCCGCGCGCTCGCCGCCAGATTGGGAGTGGACTACGGCCAAGGGTTCTTCATCGGCAAGCCGCTGGCGCTCGACCAGGCCATTCGCGATCTTCCCCTGTATGCGTGCTTTTCGGCACCCGCGGATTTGCGCGTTGCGGCAGGAAGCCGATCGGCCGCTTCCAGCAGCTAGCGGCGGCGACTGGCGGTGACCCCCCTGCCGCACGTATGCTGCGGCGCCTGATGATCAAGAAAACACGCACTGAGCTGCTCGCGCTCGGCATCGCGATCGGCCTGACGTTCGGCCTTGCGAGCGGCGCCCTGGCCGACAGGCCCGAGTCCGTGAAGCCCGAGACCAGCAAGCCCGACGCGCCCGGCCAGGATATGCCCTGGCAGGACGCGCGGCTTCTGGCCGAGGTATTGGAGCGGGTGGAGCGCGAATACGTCGTTGCCGTCGAGGATCACCAGCTGTTGCAGGCGGCGATCCGCGGGATGGTCTCCTCGCTCGATCCGTATTCGGCCTACCTCGACGGCGAAGAATACGACGAGCTGAAGATCAGCAGTACGGGCCAATACTCGGGAGTGGGCATCGAGGTTTCGCTGGAAGACGGCCAGGTCGTCGTCATTACGCCTTTGGACGATTCTCCAGCCGCGGAGGCCGGCATCCGTCCCGGCGATACCATAGCGACCATCGACGGCATAGCCGTCAATACCAATACGCTGAGCGATACCATCGAGCGCATGCGCGGCAAAGAGGGAACCGAGGTCAAGATCGGAATCATGCGCGAGGGCAGCGACGAACCGCTGCAATTCACCCTCAAGCGCTCTCGAATGCAATTGCACAGCGTGAAAGCCGAGCTGCCGGAGGTAGGCTATGGTTATGTGCGCATCGCGCAGTTCAGCGACGCGACCGGCGACGAGTTGAGCGGCGCCCTTCGGGAATTGCGCAAGCGCAATGGCGGACCCCTCAAGGGCCTGGTGCTCGATATGCGCAACAATCCCGGCGGCGTGCTCGAGGCGGCGGTGGCGGTGGCCGACGAGTTCCTCGACAGCGGCGTGATCGTGAGCGCGAAGGGCCGCACGCCTGAATCGAACTTCGAAATGAAAGCGACTCCCGGCGATGATCTCAACGGTGCGCCCATCGTGGTGCTGGTGAACGGCGGTTCGGCGTCCGCGGCGGAAATCGTCGCCGGTGCGCTCAAGGATCATCACCGGGCGGTACTCATGGGACGTACCACCTTCGGCAAGGGCTCGGTGCAAACGGTGATGCCGCTGTCCGGCGACCGCGCCATCAAACTCACGACCTCGCTGTACTACACGCCCTCCGGCGTGTCGATCAATCACCGCGGCATCGCGCCAGACATCGAGCTCGAGCGCGACCCAAAGCCGCCGCCCTCCACGTCTGCCGATGCGCCGCTGCTCGAGCGCGACACCGAGGTGAAGCGGGCGATACAAGAGCTGAAGGTGCCCTCGGTGAGCGGCCACGGCGCGGTGTCGGCGGCGGCAAGGTAGCGGCCAGCGTCGTGCGCAGTACGCGATCCATCGAAATTCTCTGTCTGGTCCTGGCGGCCCTGGTGCTGGTGTGGTCGCATGACCCGGCGACCCAGTTGTGGCCCGTGCTCGGGTTGCTCGGCGCATTCGCCGCGGCGATCGTCGCCTTTCGGGCGCGGCGCTTTTTCCCGGGCCGCACGCGAACCAGGCTGCTGATCGAATCCTGGTCCATGGTGATATTCATCACGGCCGTCCTGTGGTTTACGGGCAAAAACTCGAGTCCGCTGCTCAATTTGTACCTGTTGCCGATCATCCTGAGCGCGTTCACTTTGGGCCGGCTGGTGACGCTTGCCCAAGTGGCGGCGGTCGCGCTGTGCCATTTCGCGCTGGCCGCGGCGACTCCGGGTCTCGATGTGATTTCCCTGGTCTACGCCAGCCGGGTCGTCGGCCAGCTGGCGCCGTTCCTGCTGGTGGCCTATCTGACGACCACCCTGTCCGCCGATGTCACGGAAGCGCGGGAGCGCATCGAGAGTCTCGCGCAAACCGACGTCTTGACCGGGTTGTTGAATTTGCGCAAGTTCAACGAGGTGTGGCAGCGCGAACATGCGGCCCGCGAGCGCGAGGGCGGGACCTATGCCGCGCTCCTGGTCGACATGGATCGGCTCAAAGACATCAACGACAGCTTCGGCCACGATGCCGGCAACAGCGCCATCATTCTGGTCGCGCAATGCCTGCAACGAAGCATTCGCGGCACCGACACGGCCGCCCGTTTCGGCGGCGATGAGTTTGCGGTGTTGTTGCCGGGGGCTTCGCCGGAGGTGGCGGAGGCGGTGGTCAAGCGCGTCCGCCACAATGTGTACAAGACGACCCTCGATCTGCGCTCGCGAATGATCCGCTGCAGCGTCAGCGTCGGCGTCGTGAACTACCCGAAAGACGGGCGCGACATGCGCGAATTGCTCGCCACGGCCGAGCGCAACATGTACCGCGACAAGGAATTGCGCCGCGCTCCCGGCGCCGAAGCCGACGCTTGAGGCGCGCAAGCCGGACCGCTGTATGCTCGCCCGTGGCGCTCCTCACCGGACAAAGGTTGGACTTTGGGCGGAATGGTGGCAAAGTTAGCACTGCATCACGCCCGGCCTGTATTAACATATGCTTACCTTGAGTAACTTGAAGTAGAACCTTAGGACTTTCATGGGATCCACCAATCGAGGGCGCTATGCGCCGGCGGCGTTAGCCGGAATACTGCTGACCGTATGCGCCTTTCAGGCGACCGCGAAGCCCATGCCGGTACCGAAGCTCAAATCGAGTTCGGTTCTCATCTTCGACCCCAGCGATTCGTCCGTTCTGTATTCGCGCAATTCGAGCGTGGCCGCGCCGATCGCGTCGATTACGAAGCTGATGACCGCCTTGGTGGTGTTGGACGCCAAACAGCCGCTGGATGAACCGCTCGAGATCACGACGGCGGAACAAGACCTGCCGAAGGGCGGATTTTCGCGCCTCGCGGTAGGCACGATTTTAAAGCGCGGCGATCTGATGCACTTGGCGCTGATGTCATCCGAGAATCGGGCTGCGCACGCGCTTGGCAACAACTATCCGGGCGGCATGCCGGCCATGGTGAGCGCCATGAACGCGAAGGCCGCCGCGCTCGGGATGACCACCGCGCACTTCGTCGATCCGACCGGATTGTCCAGCGAGAACGTGGCGAGCGCCGAGGACTTGTCCAGGCTGGTCATCGCCGCTTCCGAGAACCCGACCATCCGCGAGTACTCCACCGACAAGCGTTACACGGTGCGTGTCCGCAGACATCTGGTGGAGTTCCACAATACCGATAACCTGGTGGCCAATCCGACCTGGAACATCATTGTGCAGAAGACCGGATACATCGCGGAGGCCGGCAGGTGCCTGGTGATGGAAACCGTGATCGAAGGTCGCAACGTAGTAATCGTGCTGCTGGATTCACTGGGCAAGTACACGCGTGTCGCCGACGCCAAGCGTGTCAAGAGCTGGGTGGAGCAAACCGGGATTCAGCGCGTCCGGGTGTCGATGCGCTAGTGCGGTGCAATGGGAGCCGGCTGTTGCGAGCGCGTCGAGATCTCGAATGCGCGCATCGTAAGCGCCGGTCACCCATTGGAGAGCAAGAACGGCCGCCCGATCTTCCGGCTGGCGATCCCCGCGCATGCGAGCGCAACGCTGCGTTATCAGGTGCGGCACAGCGGCGGCCGAGCGCGCCGCCTTCCCTTGCGCCGCGGCCGGGCATAAACTCCAAAATTCTCGCGGGGGAGATCGAATCATGTTCCTCAAGAATTGCTGGTACGTCGGCGCCTGGGATCACGAACTGATCGACGGCAAGCTCTTGAGCCGCGTGCTCTTGAACGAGCACGTGCTCCTGTATCGAGGCGAAAGCGGCAAGATCATCGCGATGAACGATCGCTGCCCGCATCGCGGTGCGCTGCTCTCGCAGGGGCGCCTCGAGGGCGATGCGGTGCGCTGCATGTATCACGGCATCAAGTTCGACGGCGCCGGCAAGTGCCTGCAGATTCCCGGGCAGGACATGATCCCGCCGAAGATGCGGGTGCGGACCTATCCGGTGCACGAAATCGGCCATCTGGTGTGGATATGGATGGGCGAACCGGACCGGGCCGAGGTCTCGAAGATCGTCGATCTTCCCTACATGACGGATCCGAGCTGGAAGGGATTGCCGGGGTACATGCACTACGATGCGAGCTACCTGCTGATCGTCGACAACCTGAGCGATCTCGCGCATCTCGCCTTCGTGCACACCCATACGCTCGGCGGCTCGGAGGAATACGCGTTTGTCTCGAAACCGGCGTCCATCGACAAGAACGAGCGCGGCTACACCCTCGAGCGCTGGCACATGAACATCGATCCGCCGCCGTACCACAAGAAAGTCATTCCGAACAAATACGACAAGCTTGACCGGCGCAATCGCGTGAACATGTTCATTCCCGGTATCTTCGACATGGCGACCCTGTTCGCGCCCGCGGGGCAAGGCGCCGAGAAGGGCGCCGCGGTGCCCGGAAGCCGCGAATACCGCAACTGTCAGTTCATGACGCCTGAAACGGACAAAACCACGCACTTCTTCTGGGCGTATCTCAACAATTTCGAGGGTGCGGACTCGACCATCTCCCGCTCATTGCTCGACAGCCTCGTCGAAGGGTTCCTCGAGGACAAGTCGATCATCGAACGCCAACAGCGCACCCTCGAGGAAGACTCGGGTTTCGAGAAGCAGATGCTGGCGATTCTCGCGGACGCGCCGCTGGTTCATTTCCGCCGCACTCTCGGCAAGCTCATCGATGCCGAGCAAGCGCCGGCGGCGTTTGCCGCCCCGGGGGCTGCCGGCTAGCCGGAGTTATTCATGAACGATACGAATCTTTATGTATGGAGGCAGGATCGGACGGTCATTTTCCGGACCGCCGTGAACCCATTGCGCTACGCAGTCCCTGCTGCGCGCAAGCCCTGGGTGGCCATCCATGGCCACCCGTGCGACGC
>Ga0209048_10001772_pt1 | contig 21842 bp, 20 predicted proteins | sample FrelakmetCRP12CR_FD_187146 | JGI IMG/M metagenome (GOLD analysis project Ga0209048, IMG submission 187146) | Freshwater lake sediment microbial communities from the University of Notre Dame, USA, for methane emissions studies - CRP12 CR (SPAdes)... | ecosystem: Environmental > Aquatic >... | reverse complement strand
CGATTGTCACGCCATTGCTGGCCCCCGAGGCTGTGGCTGTGAGAATCATGCGGTACGCGGGGGTTGTATCGCTGCCGGTATTGACGATCGATGCCGTCACCCCGGCGCCTAAGTCGTTGATGCCGGTCTGCAAGTCTTCGAGCGTGGCGGCATCACTCAAAGTCACGGTCTGGTCGGTTCCCGTTCCTACGCGGAAGGTAAACGTGGCCGAGGCACCGCTGACAATATCAGTGGTTGAGCTCGAGACGGCTGTGGTTCCCTTGTTGGTAATCTGATGCGACTGCGCCAATTGCGTCACCCGGACGAGATAGGATCCAGGCGAGGCAGTCGATGCTGCCGCGGCAGTCAAGGCGGTTTGGTCTGAAACAGTCACGGTCGCTTGATCGAAGGCGGTTGGCATTGCTAAGGAGGCTGCTGCCGTTTGCAAGGCCAGGAGTTTGTCGTTCACCGCTCCGTAGTCCGTCAGTTTGGACTGCAACGTCGTTTTGTCCTGATTGAGTTGATCGATGGGCTGATGTTCGATCGCGACCAATTGAGTGATTACCTGACCAAAGTCTACGCCGTTGCCCAATCCCCCGAACGAAATTGATGATGAAGATGCCATGGCCTCAACTCGCTTGTTTACGCACGTTTATGGACCAAGAGACCTTTCGATTCATCGAGATGCTTGGCCAGGTCCAGAAGTTCCTGCGCGGGAATCTGTCGAATGATCTCTCCGGATTCGCCGTTGAGAATCTTGATCACCGCCTTGTGCAAATCAGGATCGATCTCGATCTCCAGACGGGACGTGGTGCCACGAAGCACTTCCTTGATGCGAGCTGCAGCCTGCTCCACCTGCTCCTTTGTCGGCGGCGGTGCTGGAGTAGACGTCCTAAGCTCGGCTTCCTCACTGCTGTCTTTGTCGCGAATCGATTTCGCATCACTAACGGGCGGGCCTGGTTGATGGACATAGGGGCCTTGAGGTGGCCGAATGTTTTGGACCATGGATGCCTCCCTGGAGACGGTGCTCCCTCATTTTCCGCCGGAGACCCAGCCGCCGATACGGCAGCTGGGTGGTGTCTCCGGCGGAACGATGTGCGGGTCTACCGCAGCAAGGCGAGTGCCTGTTGTGGAAGCGCGTTGGCTTGTGCCAACACTGAAATACCCGATTGCACCAGCACCTGATTCTTCGTGAATTGCGACGTCTCGTAGGCGACGTCTGCGTCGCGGATCCGAGATTCCGCTGCCGTGAAGTTCTCACTAGTGACTTGAAGATTCGAAATAGCGGCCTCGAAGCGGTTTTGAATTGAGCCGTAATCCGCTCGGGCTGTGGCAACTGCACTGATTGCGCTGTCGATGTTGCTCAACGCACTCTGGGCATTTGCCGAGGTCGAGATGTTCACGGATGCCAAGCCGATGCTCGTCAAGTCCAAATCCTTCAGATTGAGTGTGAGCGAGTTACCCGCTCCGCTCTTGAACCCAACAAAGACTTCGAATGAGTTGGTGGCCCCGCTCAACAGCGCCTGGCCATTGAACTCCGTGACGGAGGCAATCCGATCGATTTCGGACCGGAGTGCGCCGAACTCCTGATCCAGATAGGACCGTTCCGTGCTGCCGACCGTGCCGCTGCTCGACTGCGAAGAGAGCTCACGGAGACGGGCCAGCAAGTTCCCGATCGTGGACGCGGCGCCGTCTGCGACCTGCGTTAAGCTGATGCCATCATTTGCATTCCGCGTCGCTTGATTGATGCTACGAATGTGTGCGCGCAAGGTTTCTGACACGCCGAGTCCGGCGGCATCGTCCGCTGCGCGAGTGATTCGCAGCCCCGAAGACAAATGTTCAACCGACCGCTGCAAAGCCGCCGAGTTGATGCTCAAATTGCGCTGAGCCGCGATCGAAGCCGGATTATTGTTGATGATTAAAGACATGGACCTACTCCTCCTTTAAATTTAAACGAATCAACCACTCGTACGTCCCGGCGTCCGTGCCAGGATTGTTTTGACCTAAGACCCCACCAATAGCATGCATACCGGTGAGCTTCCCTGGTCGTGCATCCCTTATCGGTTCCAGCCAGTCCACACTTGAGAAGGGCTGAGGGGCAGGACGAAGAGAGGTCATAGTGGTCGACAACCGACAGTATTGGACAAGGCGGTTCATGCAGAAACCAAATAAGGGAGGACCTCGAACTCAAGGATATCCGCCATGCGAACCGGATCTTGAATGGACCGAGCGTCCAAGAGTTCCTGAGTCCAGAAAGAAAGGGCTTGCAGATCGCTTTTGGCTGAACCGCCCTGCGCAGCGGCCTGAAGAAGTTCCACATAATCGGCCAACTGTCCGAACCATCGGTCCAATGCTGAGGGAATGACGCCGCTTGTACGCAGCGGCGTGAGGAATCCCTGGGCCTCGGCTTTCAACGTCGAGGCAAACCGGGCGATTGACGGCGCAGCATTCGTCATGATCTCAGGAATATTCTGCGAGCACGCGTCGATCGGGCCGACCTCTTTGAGAAGCTTACTCAACAACGTGGATTGGAGATCGCGATCCGTTATGGGACGCCCCCCAAGCTTCAATGATGTAACCAGCCGATGCCGTGCATAGGCGCGATCGCTGACCTGCGCCAGGACCTCGCTGACTGGTTGATCGTCACTGACGTCCCACTGATCCTGATCGAGCGTGATACGCATGGCTCAACTCCTTGTGAAAGATACGGGTGTTACTTAGACAATACTCTGCATCATCGGCAACTGGCTCTCTCGTCTCTCGATCTGCGCCGGTGCGGCTGACAACAATTCTTTGGTCCGAACGATGCGCTGCTGCCAACGCCGATAGGCCTTCACCTGCCGATCGGCCAGCATCGTCAGACCTACGGCATCATCGTTATGGATGTCTCTGATCATGGCAACGGTAGCCGGACCGGTGGCCGAATAGGCCATCATCCGAGGTAGGAGCTGCTCTCGCTCTTGACGGAGCAACGCCTGCTCCCGTTGTAGAATTGAAACCGGCAGTGGGTGACGTCTTGTGAGCGTTGCGATATGCCGAGCGCGCTGCTCCAGCCGGCAGAGAGACTCAACCGCTTCTTTCATCCAGACCAACGCCTGGTCTTGGTCCGGCGGGGTTTCGAGGTTCGAAGCCAACTGACTCGACTTGCCTGTGAAATCTTCGTACCAGAATCTCCTCCAAAAGGCGGCATACCATGCGGTGGCGGCATCGACATGTCCCGCGCGCAAAATGAAGGAGCCGAGTCCATCGGCATCGGCGCTGGATTGATACACGCACACACCTGCGCTCCAGGAGGGAAACGGACTAAGCCCCATGGCATGGGAACAGAGATTCGCGACCTCTTCGGAAATCAGTCGATCTTTGCAGGCATGGTGGGCACAGATCTGGTCGAACCCACAAGGCGAGCAGGCGAGATCCGGCTGAATCACCCAATGGCCTGGCCCGTAGGGTCCCGTTTCGTTGTGATCGACATGGCCGACCGACAGGTCGATGACCGCGGTTCCGACCCCGACTGCAAGGTGCATCGGTCCTGTGTCGTTGGTAAGGAGCAGTTGACAACGCGAGAGCAGGCCGACTAGTTGGCTGAGTGTCGTTTTCCCACTTGCATCAAGAATCGGTGCGGCTCCTCCCCTAGCTCGATAGGTCGTTTTGGCCAACTCGATGGATTCCGCCTCGGCGGCCGTGCCGATCAGGACAAATCCCACGCCGGGGTGACGGCTCAGGTATGCCATCGTCCGGCCGAAGTACTCTGGCCGCCAGGCTTTCATGACATCGCTGGCTCCGGCCTGTACGGCGATCCAATGGCGGACGGCCGGGTCCTGAGACCGAAGAAAGGCATCAGCCCAGGCTTTACCGTCGGCTGGAACAGTGACTGAAAGCGGCGAGAAAATGCCGGTACCGCTCCCGCCCATGGCATAGAGGTCTACCAGATTGAACCGGTTGAAACGTCGATGCCGATGCAGGTCCGTGAAGTAGGACAGCCAGGGATTCTGCACGATGGGACTGCCGTCCGGCCCTGCTGTAATCCCTCTTAAGTCTGGCGCACCGATGTACGACGCGAGTAAACCGGTCTGACGATTGAAGGTGAGATTGACGATGCGATCGTATCGCGCAGCTCGTAGCGGCTTAATCCAGGCTGTCATCTCTTCCATGAGCGTCACAAGGCTCTTGGATTGCGTGCGGCAGTCATCGAGTAATCGAGTAAAGTCACAACTGATGATCTCTCGAACTCCGGTAAGCAGTGAGGCTGTTGGGGCAAAACTCCGATCGACGACCAGGTCGATTGCGACGTCGGACCATTCCTCGCGCAACCGAGATAACAAGGGGCCGGTCTGAATCAGATCCCCCATGCGAGTCACGTTGATGATGAGCACCTGTTTCATCACACCAAATCTTTCGTTTCGGACCGATACTCATCCAACATGAGCACCATCAGATCTTCCCGGGACAGGGAGCCTATGGGGCCGCGTGAACGGATCTGTGCCGCAAGCTGCTTCAGCTCCACCCGCTGGGTGGGAGGAAACGTCCGTAGGGTTGATGCTAAAGATGGAAATGAATCAGCGGCCGCTACGGCCAAAGCTTCTGCCTGACGATCTCCCCGAAGAATAGGCCCGATGCGATCAGGGCTGGCGACACCGACCTGGGACAGGAGATTGCGCATGCGGTGTGCATAGGTATGTTCGGCAAGCACACGCTGACGGGCTTGTGCCGCCATCGCAAGGCGCTGCTCGGGCTCGCGAAGCCAGCGGGCAATTTCACCAGGGAGTTCGTCGGAAGACGATACGGTGGCCACTTCACTTGCGGAGAAGAGATCCGGCATCAGTGATCGACGGTCGGCAAGCTGAAAGGCACCGCAAGCGGCCAGTTCGAAGGTGCGAGGGTTGACGAAATCCCCTTCAGGATCGAGTCCGGTCCCGGCCCAAGAATGCAGGTTGAGATTCACCGCGCTTCCATTAAATACCTTCAGGCACGTGTCTGTATCGATCCGTGCACCGTTGCGTTGAAGCACGGATGTCAGATCGGTAGCACCGTCCCACTCATTGCCCCAGAGCTTGAATCTCCAATCGTGCCCGAGGAGTCGAGGAAAGATCGCGCGACGATTGGCATAGCCTGCGCCAACAAAAGAGACATCCGATCCGTATTCTTCTCGCTCAGTCTGGGTCAACTCCAAGGGACGGTGTACCGATGGATCGGCCGCCATCGGAAGGTAGCGCACTTCCTTCGCGCCGGCCTGTTTGAGCGCTGCAAGGCAGGGCTCTTGCTGGATAACGAACCAAAAGTCATAGCCCGCCGCCAGCTGCTGCCAATAGGTCAGATGCCGAAAGTTTTCGACAAACCACATGGCTGTCATGAATCTCTTGCGCCGCAAATGCTCCAGCGCCGGAAGGACTAATGGAGCCTGTGCGAGTGACAGAACAAGATCGGGTGGATCTTCTGCCAACTGGGCCATCGTGATCCGACTCAGCATCTCAGCGTACTTACTCTGCAAGGCCAACCGATGTTGGGAGTTCTTGAGCAACTCCAGCTGGTGGTAGCTCGTGGCATGGACGCTATGATCGAGCCACCGGACGTGATGTCCCAGCGATTCGAGTGCACGTACCACGAACCCTGTGATGGGCAGGGAGCCGCCGTAGATCGGCCCGACGACGGCAATGCGCAGCTGTCCGCCGGCCTGGGCCGCTATCTGCCGCTGCAAAGCCGTTTCCATGGCACGATGGCTGTCCTCATGTAACGCCGCCGCCGGGGCATAGGGGACGAGTCGTAGTGGATGGCCGGCATCGGCGATCTGTTCACTGATCGCCTCAGTTGTGCCCCAAGCCCAGGCGACGCGGTCCATCCAGTCACCCCAGGTGCGAGCAGCGGCCGCATCGGCTAAGACGCTCAGATCGGGGACGACCAGGACGACCGGTGCAGTCCGAGGCAGGCGTGCACACAACGCCTCGACGTGATAGAGCAACCCGACGCCGAGCACAACAATCGTTTCTCCATCCTGCTGGCTCTGGCTTTCGGCCCAGGCCTGCGCTTCTTTAATGGGATCATATGCGCTGTGAATCCAGCGTCCGTTCGCGCGCGCCGACGGCATACCGGTGCGTGCCGGGATGACCTCCAGCGTGCCGCCTCTACTCTGGCGGAGTGCCGACGCCAGAGCCGGATCACTCTGTGCCAATCGACTGACATTGGCTTCGAATGAGTTCATTGCACACCCTGCAGCGACAAGCGCTGTTCCGATAATCGATACCAGACAGCGGCTCGCTGATCCTCTTGTGGATCGCTGTCACCCACTGGCCGAAAGATGGCTCCCCATTCGTCATGGTGAGACTGCCACAATGACCAGCCTGCAACCGGTTCTTGCTGTGACGCTATGGCGGGATCGAGGAGCAGTGCCACGCTGGGTCGAATCGGCCAGATCTCCGGCAGTGCACGATCCGCTTGCCACACCCAGTGACCCTGTCCATAGGGTCCGGTCTCATGTACGCGCGCTCGCGAGAAGTAGAACCCCATCGAACTGGTGCCGACAGCGGTCGCCAGATGAAGCGGACCAGTGTCGGCACCGACCGCCCAGTGACATCGCTTCAAGAGTGTGGCGAGTTGCGAAAGGGTCGTGCGCCCGGTGGCATCCCACAGGCGTCCTGCGATCATCGGCGAGAGCCCATCCTGAATCGCAAGGGCGGTGGTCTGGTCGCGTTCAGTCCCGACCAGGACAACTGCGCAAGGCGCTTCGTGGGCGAGCAGGGTTGAGATCCATTCTATCCAGACCGCTACGGGAATTGATCGATCCGCGTCGCCGGCTCCTACCGCCACCGCGACCCATTGACCTGCCGAGATGCCGACCTCAGCCAGGTCATTAGGGAGATTGCACGAGGGCGGTATCAAGACAGGCGGAGCCGGCGGGGGGGTGACTCCGCACAGTCCACAGAACGTATCGGCAAGATGAATGCGATTGGAGCCCCGCGTGTGTGCGACGTGGCGCAGATACGATGCCCAGGGCGACAGCTCCTCATCCAACGGCCCGCGCAGGTGGGGACCCTGAACCTCTGTTGCCAACAGGGTGCCGGCCAGGATGGCCCGTGGGTGATGATTCAGCACGTAGGCCATCTTATAGGGTTCAGTCGTCAAGCCGGCGAGGTACTGCTCGACTTCGCGCAACCATGAGGGCTGAAACTCTCCGACGAAGGACTCGGCCCACGCGTGCCATTGCGCCCCGTTCCACAGTAAGACTTGCCTCACCCCAGGAAAGAGACGAGCAAGGTCCGCCAGTGGCGCAGGACAGAGCAGGTCGAGCGACCGGTGTGGATACCGAGCCGCGAGTGAGGCGATCACCGGCAAGCTCTGGACAAGATCGCCCAATCGGGCGAGTTGGATTAACAGCGTACGCGCCGTGGCTTCTTCATCGTGCTGCATGATGATGTGTTAGAGCCGACTCTTGCTCATTGATGGCACTTGCCAATTCGCTGAGACCATCAAAAACCGGGTCCAGCAGACGGATCGAATCATATTCATGCCGAGCAGCCGCACACCGGTTGAGACGGAGGAAGACGCCTGCCAGCGCGAAGCGAAGACTGAGGTCGCCTGGATTTCTGGAGACGTACTGGCTAAGCACAGGTTCCAGAGGCTCCCACCGTTGGAGAGCTGTACCGGCTCGCAGCAGCCAGTGGAGCGTTTCCGCATCGTCAAGATGCTCGGTGGCCACATCGAGAAACAGTTCCCAGGCATCGGCGGATTCGGCCAGCCCCATTGCGGCCATGCCAATTCCTAATTTCGCCTTGCGTCGATCCGCCCCATAGGTGGCTGCCCGTTCGAAGGCCGTCTTGGCCTCGGCAAACCGATGACGCTGCATCCACACGATGCCGGACAACAGCCACCCGCCTCCGTGCTTCGGACTAAGGCTGCGTAACTCGGCGAGACGGCGTTCCGCCTCGTCTAGCTGGCCTACTTCAAGGGCGGCCTTCGCCAACACCTGGTAGCCATCCGCATCTGGTTCGATCGCCACCACGCGTTTCCAAAACGAGATCGCCAGAGCCGGTACGTCGATACATTTGCAGACCAATGCTCCCCATCGAAGCACCCACACATCGTTCGGCCACTGATCGACGGCATTTAGAAGCGCCTTGACCCGAACAAAGTCTTGGCGCTGCGCGGCAAACTGGGTATCTGCCACGAGCTGCCACGAGATCCGATCGGCAACAGAGGTCAGCGACTCAAGTTGAGTGTAGAGCATGCCCTGCTCGGTACGTACATGGCAGGCAAGCCCGTCCGACAGGTACAACGCGTCTTCGTCCGGGATCCACCACTTGTGGGACCACCGCTCCAGCAGCCGCCGTGCATTGTCTGTGTCGTACGTTTTCCGTCCCGGCGTTTGGCTTTCCAGATGATAGACGACACTATCCGGACGATACATGATGTGCCAACCTTGGTCGCGGATTTTCAAACACAGATCGACATCTTCAAATCCATTCTTGAATCCCTCATCGAACCGGCCGGCCTGTTCGAACACGTCACGTCGCACCAGCATGCAGGCCGCGGTGACGCATTGAAATTCACGTCGCCGATTAACCATAGGCGAGTCAGCCGGAAACTTCCGATAGATATGATAGGGAGTAAACACAATCCGCGAGAATGCCACGCCAGCATGCTGAATGGTGCCGTCTTCGTACAGCAGCTTACTGCCGACCACCGCGACCTCAGGGTGACATTCGACCTCATCCACCAGGGCATTCAACCAACCCTCAGTCGGTATGGTGTCGTTGTTCAGGAACAGGAGAAATTCTCCGCGCGCGGCTTTGGCTCCCTGGTTACTGGCGACGGCAAAGCCGTAGTTTTCCGGATTCCGGATGACCTGAACGTCTCCGCCCAGCTCGGCGAGAAACTCTGCGGTACCATCGGTTGAGGCATTGTCCACGACGATGACTTCATATTCCGGCATCGTGGTGAGAGATGCTAACGTCGTGAGGCATTGGCAGGTCAGCTCGAGTTTGTTGAATACGGGAATAATGATCGAAGCCTTGAAACGACGGCGCGACATCGTGCTTGCTGTGGCCACGGCTTGGTTGAGGTTGACAATCTGCCCATCGTGCTCGGCCACAGCCTGGGTGAGGCTGGAAGCGCGCTGCTTTAGTTCGTTTAACTCAAAACGTTCCAATTGCCGTGAGCCTAGCGCGGCAAAGTAATTTAACAGTCTTTGCTTTTCGGGTGAGCTGGATTGAAGCCATTCCAACCTTTTATTATCCGGCGCGTTATTCAGTTGCACCACACCAAGCCCATGTGAGTGCACAAACTCTAAATTATTCGGGTAACGCGCTTGAAGTTCTTCCCAGAGTTTCCATACCCCAAAATTGCGCTCGCGAACATTGGTGTCGTGAAACATGACAACAGCGCCGGGTGCAAGTTTGGGCAGCCATGTTTCAAAATCATGGCGAACCGCCTCATACGTGTGCAGTCCGTCAATGTGCAAGAGATCTATTGATTCATCAGCAAAATAAGTTACGGCGTCATCAAAAGTCATCCGCAACAGCCGAGAGAATCCGGCATAGTGTTCCTGATGATGCGCGTTAACTTCGACAAAAATCTCCTCGTTATATTGACCGGCATGTTCATCGCCCTGCCATATATCAACGGCATAACATTTAGTTGAAACGCCGGCCTCGACAACTGATTGGCAGAATGAGAAAAAAGAATTGCCGCTATGTGTGCCAAGCTCAACAAATATCTTTGGTGAGACCTCTTGAATCGCCCAAGCTGCAAAAGGCAAATGCCCCACCCATGCATTCGGTGAATGGAGCGATCTAGGTGAAAAGGAAGCGGCATTTAACAGGTTATTTAGATTCATTTTTGATGATCGTTTCTATTTCCGCAGAGCATAGCTTTGGAATATTTGCTTTAATTTTATCGATATTCCATTCCCACCAACGAAGCGCAAGTAGTTTTTCAATCTCGTTATCAGCAAAACGATATCGAACGACTTTGGCAGGATTGCCAGCGACTATTGCATACGATGGGACATCCGCAGCTACCACCGCGCCTGTGCCTATTACAACCCCATCACCTATGGTTACGCCTGAAAGCACCATTGCTCGAAAACCTATCCAGACATCGTTTCCGATTCTCGTTTTACCTTTTGAAGCAGGGTGACCATCCTTACCTGCCAAAGGGTCGCCAAATGCAATGCGCAGAGGGAATGTTGTCACCCAGTCAGTTCGATGCTCCCCTCCGCCAAATATCACTACCTCATTCGCAATTGAGCAAAACGAGCCAATTTGAATACGCTCCGAATCGTCCCACAACATGAATTGAGGTGTGCCATACGTAAATCGCCCCACGGAGACACGCGAGTCAGTTGGAATCAATTCAGGAATTTTAGACTGCATGACTATTTCACCTCACTCAACAACATCGAGACTAACCTCACTAACCGGGCGGCACCCCATGTCTTCTCGGAGAGGAATCTCGTGATCTGATCCGAACCCCTGCGCCTCAATGCTGCTCGCGTACACAACATAGGAAATCGCCAATTGGTCTGCGAGGGCTAAAGCGCGGCTGGTGCCATCCACATTCGCAGCGCGGAGCGTAGGGCTGCTGGCAGAGACATCTGCCGCAAAGTGGAACAATGCGTCGGCGGGGTCGAGCGTATCCGGACGCGGACTGCGATTCGCATCGGCAAGATCGCAGGCCACGACCTTACACCCCTGCTGGGCAAGCGCCGCTGCCCGTGGAGCGGACACATTCCTGGATAAAATTGTAACGCGCGTCTTCTCCTTGAGAAAACGCGCACTGATCTGTGAGCCGATGAAACCGGCTCCGCCTGTAATAATGACGTGGCGCAGGGGCTTAGTTTGGTTTTGATGCATCGATACGTCCTCTTATCAATTCAAGATACGGCCGAACTATTGCAAGCCCTACGCCAATTGTATGGGATCGAACGGGAGTGAGAAATGTGATGCGAACAAGCGGATTAATGAGCAAGCGCACATGAGAGAGCCATCCAGCCAGGCAAGGATTGCCTAGTGCTCGGAAAATCCGTCATGGTTCTGACGTCGGCGTCAAGAATCTCCCATCGGTTTGCCGCTGCATCACGGAATACTCAATGGCCTTCTGAACGCTCCCTCCCCACCCCCGGTACTCGATAGTCTCTCTCTCGTTAAACCGAAACTCGATCCCGAGGAAGAGTGTGCCGTCAAGTTCTGCAATGTTCTTGATCACGCCGGCGAGATGTGCGACGTGCCCGATCCCGATCAGTTCGAATTCTAAGTGGACCGGGGCGCCTTGCACCACGTCACCGCGCGACCTCTGAAGAATGATTTGGCATCCTGACAGGCTGAGGTCCTGCAACAAGCAACCCGTGGGAGCAACTCCATTTGACAGGGCAAGCGTCGCGTTTCCATGGGCACCTTGCATCAGGAGCAACGGCTCATTGCTGGGGACGCGCACATCCTTACGGAGATGGATTTCCTCGACCCTCTGAGGAAACGCGAGATACAGGAGAGGAAGCGGAGACATCTGTGCCATACAGACTTCGCTTTCGTACGCGACCAGCTTGCCAGCCACCAGATAGCGGACGAGACAGCGGGTGCCCGTTTCGGATGGAACGGGTTGCCCGAAATGAAACGGCCATTCACAGATCAACCAGGCCCTCTCTTTCCAGCCCAGCAATGTGGAGCCACAGTTCACTTTTCCTGGACCAGATCCGATCACCAGCTGAAGTGGTAATCCGACCACGAGAATCGACGAATGTGCGGGGGTATGCTCCGGTTCCGTCACGTAGCCTCCTTATCAAGACAGGCGCGAGGATTGATCCCCAAGGTAATCGGATCAAGCATCGACGCGATCTTCCGGTGTAGTGGGGACCCAATGGAAATCCGTTTTCGCATCATACTCCTGAGGGTGTAGGTCAGCGGCGACACCGAGTCTCATCGGACAGCAACGGGCTCTGATGGACTCTATCGGTATCAAGACGAGAATCTTGAGGAAACTCGATTGGCCGCCGCCACAGTACCTGCCACAGCTCGTTGAGCTGGAATTCCCGTCACTTGGATCAAGTTCTGCTCAATTCATGCCGATACCACGGTGCGCAGGACTCTCGCCCTCACGACGGCGTTCGCGCAATCAGCCTGTTCAGCAATCCTGTACGCGCACATCGCTAGGCATCAGAGATGAGACACGAAAAAACGATCTTGATCGATCAACTCAAACCGGGGATGTTCATCGTTGCAATGGACCAGCCTTGGTATCGGACCCCCTTCCTCTTCCATCAACGCCTCATCCGCCATACCAAGGACATCGACCTGCTCCGACGGCATGGGATCAGAGAGGTGAAGATCGACTTGAGCAAGGGCCTTGATGTGGAGACGGTCCCGTCAGGAGACGCGCCCTCGCCATCGAACACACAGGAACCAGCCGCCCCCCAGCCAAGCCATGAGGTGAAGCCTACCTCGGCAGAAGCAGCGCCTCAGCCCGCCTCCAGCGCAACGATGAACGCAGCACAGCTGCAGTCGCCTGTTACGCAAGATGACGCGCCCTCGCCATCGAACACACAGGAACCAGCCGCCCCTCAGCCAAGCCTTGAGGTAAAGCCAATCTCGGCAGGAGCGGCGCCTCAGCCCGCCTCCAGCGCAACGATGAACGCAGCACAGCTGCAGTCACCTGTCACGCAGGATAACGCGCCTTCGCCGTTGAAGGCACGCTTGCAGGCCGCGGCCGCCCAAGCCACCTATACAGAAGCGACCTGTTCGATGGAACGGATGTTTGAGGAGTTAGAGGCGGGAATCGTACCTCGACCAAACACGTTGCGAATGGTCGTCTCGAATGTCCTCTCGCGTGTACTGGATGATGGCGCCTCCATGCTCAGTCTTCTCTCTCTCCAAAAGATGAAACGGTTCGATCGCACGTTGGCGTCACACGCACTCGATATCTGCACCCTTTCGCTTATTGTGGCGAATACCTATGGGGTTGCGGAGGGAGAGCTGGAAGCGCTCGGCGCAGGAGCCTTACTACATGACATCGGTTATATCCGATTGCCGCGGAATCTGTACCGTAAAAGCCACGACCTCACGGAGCAAGAGCGCACAATCATGCAACAGCATCCTGCACTTGGATTGGCGATCTTACGGGATGCAAAAGAAGACCGGGAAGCGGTCGTCCGGATTGTCGTGGAACATCATGAGTGCAGCAATGGGAGCGGTTTCCCTCACAAACTTAAGGGAGACTCCCTCTCAGTCTTGGCGCAGCTGGTCGGCTTGGTAGACGTCTATGACGGCATGGTGAGTCACCGTGGAGGCCATCCGGCGATGCTACCGCATGACGCCATCCGACAGCTGTTCCGTCTTGGGGATACAGGATTGTATTCAAAGGATTTGATCCAGGCCGTGATTAGCAGTCTTGGCGTGTATCCGATCGGCAGTTTGGTCCTGTTGAACACCGCAGAACAGGCGGTGGTAGTGGGGATAAATCACATGCAGCGGCTCAAGCCACTCGTGAAAGTGATCACAGGACCGCAGGGGGGATCGTATCTCACGCCGATTCACGTCGATCTTGGAGCCCAGGCCGCAGGGGGTTCAGCGCGGACCATCACGAAGGTGCTGGATCCCCTTCATGAACGAGTGAATGTGGCCATGTTTCTTGACGGAATTCACGAAGAGGCCGCCTGATGAAACGGACAGCTAAGATTCACGCCAGGACGTCTCTCCCTTCGAGATCATCCCTGCCCAGAAACCGTCTGAACCATGCGGCGCTGGATACGCTCCCGCTCGGGGTGGTGCTACTCGATAGCCGGCTTCGCATCCTGTTTGTGAACGCTGAAGCCGCTCGCCTCATGGGACACCCGGCTGATTTCTGCTCATCGAAACCGCTGCAAGAGATATTGCTACAGCGACCTGGGGCATCCAGCCACGACATCGCGACACGCATTCAAGAGTCCTTTCACGATCGTCGCACCATACAAAAAGCCCAGACGACGCTCACAGGCCCCACACACGAATCGCATCCGGCTGAATGGACCTATGCCCCCCTGGATACAAATGGAGATGCCGGCGGGGTGTTGACGATACGTGACCTAACTCGCGAGAGAGAGCTGCAGCAAGATCGCGACCGCCTGGCGCGCGTGGCAGAGGAGAGTCCTTCCCCAGTTATCGAGTTGGACTCCGATGCGAATCTCGTCTACGCGAACCCCGCGATGACTCAATTACTGCAGCAGTTTGGCTATGACACTAATGGGTTTCCCGCCGTGACACCTCCTGGACTATCGCTGCTCGTTCAACGCTGCCTCGAGTCAGGACAGGAAATACGGGGAGAAGAGGTGTGCCTACCTCAGGCAAGTTTCACGTGGATTTTCTGCTCAGTCCCTTCTCATCAATTGGTCCGAGGCTATGCGGTCGATATAACCGACGTCAAGGCGGCGCAAAAGGAATTGCGCCAGTCAGCCGAACACCTTCGCAACAATAATCATCAATTAGATCAGGCGCTGCAGAAAGCACAGGATGCCGCTCGCGTGAAGACGTCGTTCCTGGCGACCGTGAGCCACGAGTTGCGCACGCCGATGAACGGAGTCATTGGGATGACAGGCTTATTGATGGATACTGAGCCATCGGAGGAACAACTGTCCTATATCGAAACCATTCGACAGTGCGGCGAGGCCTTACTGAGCTTGATTAACGATATTCTTGATTACGGCAAGATCGAAGCCGGCAAACTGGAGATGCAATGTATCGACTTCAATCTTCGCACGACGGTGGAAGATGTCTTGGGTCAATTTGCGGAACGGGCGCAGACCAAAGGGCTGGAAATCACCGGCCTGGTGCATGCGGCCGTACCGACCGCCCTGCGCGGCGATCCGGGACGGCTCCGTCAGATTCTCACGAACTTCGTCGGCAATGCGATCAAGTTTACGGAACAGGGCGACGTGATGGTTCAAGCCTTTCTTGAGAAGGACTTGGCCGATGCAGTGGTTGTCCGATTCGAAGTCACCGACAGTGGAATCGGCGTCCCCCCGGATGTACAGGCTCGACTCTTCCAACCGTTTACCCAGGCTGATAGCTCGACGTCGCGCAAATACGGGGGGACCGGTTTAGGGCTCGCGATTTCAAAACAGCTCGCCGAGCAAATGGGCGGCCACGTCGGTATCACCAGTCAATCGGGGCACGGCAGCACATTCTGGTGCACCGCTCACTTCCTTAAACAAACGACGTCCCCATTGGCCATCGTGCCGTCGGTCGAGTTAACAGGACGCCGCGTGCTGATCGTAGACGACAACGAATCGAACAGGAGAATTCTCCATCACCTGGTCACAGGATGGGGCATGCTCGACGATCAAGCCGGGGATGCCGCCTCAGCCATGGCACTGATCGAGCAGCGGGCGGTAAACGGCGTATCATATGATGTGGCCATCGTCGATATGTTGATGCCGGGTAAGGATGGATTACAATTCGCCAAGGAACTCAAAATTCATCCTGTTGGATCTCTCGTCCGTCTTGTGATCCTCACCTCGCTCATTCAGCGAGGGCATGCGGAACTGGCGCGACAAGCCGGGTTCGTCGCGTATCTCACCAAACCGGTCCGCCACGATCAACTTTCGAACTGTTTAAGAACCGTGCTGGGATTGTCAGGGCCTTTGAGTGAAGGGAACCCAACAACGGTTGCCACGCCTGCACCGCAGCTCATCACGCGGCACACCCTCGCAGAGTCACTGTCGACCCCGCGCGTCCTGGTGGTTGAAGACAATCTTATCAATCAGAAACTGACCGTTCGCATGTTAGAGAAACTCGGCTACCAATCGGATGTCGTGGGAAACGGTCAAGAAGCGCTGGCGGCATTGGCCCGAGGCTCCTATTCCGTGGTCCTGATGGACTGTCAGATGCCGATCGTCGACGGATTCGAGGCGACCAGACTCATTCGCCAACGCGAATCGGCGATCCGAGAGTCTGCTGCAGCCAACTCCCCCGAGACACGTCATACTCCAATTGTCGCGTTGACGGCCAATGCCATGCAAGGAGATCGAGAGCGCTGTCTCGCCGCCGGTATGGACGATTATTTAGCGAAGCCCTTACGAAAAGAAGACCTTAAGGGAGTCCTCGATCGATGGATTTCTATTTCCATTCAGTTGCAGATCACACATGCCGGCGGTGCAGAACACAGCGCGGAGGGAGCAGACGCTGAGCCATTCCCGATAATCTTTGATGTGGCGGTGATCTTACGAAACATCGGAGGCGATAGGGCACTATTGGAGGAGCTGATTGCGCTGTTTCTTCGACGTTATCAACTCATGTTGGAAGAGATCCGCGCAGCCTTGGCCAACAGAGATCAAAAGGCCGTCGAACAGGCCGCTCACGCACTGAAAGGGACCGCCAGCAATCTCTGTGCATCGGAGGTGGTATTGTCCGCCGGACAATTGGAAGCACTCGGACGACTCGGTACGCTGCGGGACGGCCCGATAATCTATGCGCAGCTTGAAAAAGCGGTACTCCGCCTCGTTCGACTTCTAGAAAAGCGGAGTCGGAAACACACCGAGACTCGGAATTGTGCTGCCTAATATATTCGGGGGAGGAGATTGCGACAAGCGAAAACGGCTGGACAAGCACGAGGGCTTGTTTCCTCGAATTGCGAATGACGATATGGTTTCGCCACTTGTCGGAACCGCGACGATTGCGGCACACGCATTGAGTGTGCCGTTAGCCCGGGCTAGACCGTAAGCGCCTCGGCAAGCGGAAGGATCTGGTTACTCTCGGCCTGCCTTGGAGCGGAAAACACCGGATATCGAGTGGGATAGTCCTCGGAAAGGACGAGTTGCTTGCACAGTTTCGTGCGAGGGTTCATGAGAAGAGGGCCGCGAAGATTGGCCGTCACAGCGGACGGATCATTCGATGGAATGGTAAGGATGACCGCGAGGCTCACCTCGTCGGTCTCACTCCCCTCTACTTCAAAAAGCGCTTCTGGCGAAATCGTGACCTGATAATTCGCGTTGAACAACGCGGGATCAATGACCACAAACGCAAGGGAAGCCTCTTCCGCACAGTGGAGCCATTTGAATGGAGCATCGGTGTCATGATCGAGCATCACATAGCGGGTCCATTCTGGAAACCCTAGCAACCCCGACGGGAAGGTCAGCAACGCCTCAGCAGAGACATGCAAGCTACCAAAGCGAGTTGACGCAACATTCATGACGATGGCTCCTTATTATTAGCCGGTTTTTATTCGCAATAAGCGCTGAAACACATCGAGCGGGACTGCCGGCGTGCGAGCCGCAATTTGGTTCTCCTCTTGAATCCTGACGCAGACCTCATCACGATGCACTTCGATCGCTCGTGGCGCTTCAATTCCCAAGCGAACCTGTCCATTCTTAAGCCCCAGCACCACGATCCGAATATCCGGACCGATAGCCACTCCTTCACCACGTCTCCTTGTCAGGACCAGCATCCGTGCAGCCTAATCTCTATTAAGGTATCCACTAGGTTGTATCGGCGTTGACGTTCAAAACTTGAGAACCACTGTCAGGCGGGAGGGAGAAACTTCAGGAGCGACGAATCAAACAATCGTGTGAACGTTTGGCTGGTCGCCTGGTATGCCGTTTGCTGCAGCTGAAGCTCGGTCAGCGCTGTTGCGAGATCGGTACCGGTTTGATTCGAGAGTGCTTGCTGAATGGCCTCAGAGACAACCTGTGCGGTCCCTTGCGCCGTGTCCAGACGATTGGAGATGGCCCCGATCTGCCCTTGCGCCAAACCGATCTGCGCCGTCGCCTGATCGAGAGCTCCGATCCCCACTTCGATTCCTGCCCCATTGTTGCTTTCCAAGGCGGTCAGTAGATTACTCAGGTCATCGAAGATATTTGTGGTCCCGCCGGTGAACACCTGATCGCCCGGGAGGACAATCTGCGTCGTTTGGTTCGGGCCGACCACAATGGACTGGCTCTCGCTATTGCCTTGATAGGAAACGGAGTCGCCGACGCCTAACACGAAGGGCGGTGCATCGGTCTTGGTTCCGGCAAACACCGGCTGCCCGGCTACTTCCGTATTGGCGAGTTGGATCAATTGCCGATGCAGCTGGCGAACCTCCTGAGCAATCGTGACCCGTCCTTGCGCAGACGTCGTATCACTCCTCGCTTGCACTGCAAGCTCTCGAACACGACTGATCAGGTTTTGCGCCTGCCCTAAGGTTTGGTCTGCCACAGCGACACGCGCGGTTCCGAATTGAATATTCCTGATCCATTGATCATTGTCGGCAAGCGCGGACTTTTCCAGGATGGCCTGTCCAAAAATGCTGGGGTCATCGGAAGGTTTGGCGATGCGTTGCTGGGATGCGATCTGCTCTTGCGCGCGGACGATACGCTCCTTGGTGCGCTGCAAATCCCCAATCGTCGAGCCAAAGAATTGTAGATCAGAGACTCGCATAGTCAGACTCCCTTTTCTTGTAGCTCACGGACGGTTCGAGCGGTCTCATCGCTTCATGGATAAAATGGATTGAAACAACTCATCCGCCACGACGATCATGCGCGATGCCGACTCAAAGCTCCGTTGATATTGAAGGAGGTTGGCAAGCTCTTCGTCCATCGATACACCGGAAACGGACGCGCGCTGGGATGTCAATTGATCGTGAAGGACCTGTTGGGCCTGGAGATTGCTTTGGACTCCCTGCGCAGCCGAACCGAAGCTCCCGGCAATCGTACTGTAATAGTCTTGGAAGGTGGCGTTGCCGAGCGGAGCAAAGGCCGTGCTGCGGAGACCGGACAGAGTCAGGGCATTCGCATTATTGCCAGGCACTCCTACCGCAGTCGACGACGCCGCAATCTGGCGGACGTTGGTCAACGAGACGGCAATCGTACCGGCTGTCGTTCCGGTCGGCACAAAGAAATCCTGGTTGGTAGAGCCATCCAATCCGAAACCCAGTCGATGTTGTTGATTGACCTGGGTGACGAGTTCAGATGCCAACGAGTCGAGAGAGCCCCGCAACGAGGGGATGGTTTGATCGCGAACATCAAGGAGCCCTTTCAGCCGTCCGCTTTGAATGACAGGCCCCAGACTCGTCGTAGGCCCTGCTCCTGCGTCATAGCGCACATCAAGCAGTCCATTATTGCTGAGATCAGGGACCCCGACCAGCTGGTAAGTCCTCTCCTTATCGACAAGGACCTGCCCACGGCCGGCAAACACGGTCAATTGGCCCGTGGCGTCTTCGATCGACGAAATCTCGATCCGCTCGCCCAAATCGGCGAGCGCGACGCCGCGTTCATCCCGCAGGTCGTTGGCCTGTTGTCCCCTGGACTCAGCGTTAGCAATTTTCGTATTCAACCCTGCAATCTGACTGGTCAGACGGTTCACATCCGTGATGGTTTGCCCGACTTGATGGTCGATGGACTGCTGTGCGTCGGTCAAGGCCGCGGCAGACTGATTGAATTGACCTGCGAGTGCCCCGGCTTTTGAGAGAAAAACCGTCCTAGCGGATAGGTCGCTCGGGTTGGTCGCAACATCCTGAAGTGCCCCGAAAAATTCATTGAGACCGGCCCCGATGCCTTGATTATTGGCGTCCCCGAACAGCGGCTCCAGCTGAGCCATGGCACTGCTCGAGGCCGTAAACTTCCCCAACTGCTCACGCGATGAAAGCAATTGATCTTCAACAAATGAGTCGAATGAACGGCGAATAGCCTCGGCATGGACGCCCGTACCGATCTGGCCCGGAGACCCATCCCCCGGCACGTTCTCGGACAAGGTAATCTGTTGTCTTGAATACCCCGGCGTATTGACATTCGCAACATTGTGTCCCGTGACCGAGATAGCCTGTTGGGTGGTAAACAAGGCGGATTTAGCAATGTCCACCAGGCTGTTAATTCCCATTCGCCGCTCTAGCCTTTCTGCCGAAACATCAGCGCACCCGTGCCACAGTGTTCTGGCTCTCCGGATCCGGAATAGAGCCCTAGAGGAGCCGTGGCATGGCGCACGACATTCAACCCCTTTTGGATGAATGCTTGTAGGCTATTCAGGATGCTGGCATTAATCGAAATCTCATGACGAAGCGTACGAATCTTCCTTGCCATGCGTGTATACTGCGCTTCCAATCGCTGGGCCGCGACGGTCTCGAGCCGTTCCAGAATGACGGTGAGGGATATGGCTGATGGAGCGAGATTCCAACGATCAGCGAGGCGCTTGACCCACGCAGTTCGATCCGCTTCAAGCCTGTGAAGATCGTCCAACAGTCCAGCTCGCTGGTGGTTCACCTCAGCCAAGTCCGTCAATGTCAGTGTCCGAAGGGCTTGTCGCTCCCGCTGGATATTGTGTGCCAGCGCATCACACTGCGCCTCTTCACGGCGTAGGATGTGATCGAGTTGTCTGAGGTCTGTCACGATATCCTGCATTGTCCGTACTCCTCAGACCGGAAGGGAGTCCACTTCTGCGCGCCGGATCTTCAATCTCGGATCGTGAGAGTGAAAGAGAGCGGGTTCGCAGGATCCTGAAAATTCGCTTTTCTCACCCGCCCTTTTGAGCTTCTTGCGACGTGCGATCGTATTGCCCAAGACCTATGGGCGATTGAGGTTCAGGCATGCCCCGATATGTTTTCCGAACCCTCTTAGAGAACCGCGTCCGTGAGGGTCTGGCGGATCATGGCGTCGGCAACCTTTTTCCCCGACACGGTATACGTGCCCGCGTCCACCGATTGGCTAATCCGTTCGATCCGCTCTTCTCGTGCGGCATCTGGTTGATCAACCAACGCCTTGATCCGCTGGATCTCCTTTGCCCGATCTGAGATCTGCACCCGATCCTGGCGTCCGTCCTGTTGTGTCTGCTGCTTCGCACTGACACCATCGGTTCCTTGGACCCCAAGTAGGAGTTTGGCTAGATGATCTGGCTTGCCATGACCAGAAATCTGCATGACGATGGCTCCTCTCTGTTCTTTCTTCTGCCAGTTTACCCCGGACCCTCTTGAGGGTGGGGCTATGATCCTTGTCGACTACTGTATCGGCTATCGGCTCTCAAAACTTGAGGGAGGGAGCATTTTTTCTGTGTACTCATGAATCATTCTTGCCAACCCAAGCCCCCCCGCTTCGGAAGCCAACCGGCCAATTTCCTGGTCATAAAAGGAGTAAAAGTAGGCTCCCCCCTTGTTCTCCAGGGCCCCCTTCGGAACCGTTTCTCTCATCTCTTTCAACAAATTCGAGATAAAGTAGGCTTCGAATTCATGGGCTGCGTCCTTGAGGTTAGCCAGCTGCCCCTCTCGACCCTGGGCGAGTACCGGATGAGCTGGCAACAAGCCAAGTTGAGCCTCCGTCATATTACCGATCAAACTGAGAGTCTTGATATCGTGATACATAGTAACGTCGATACTTATTTATAAAATATCAATATCTTATCTATATAACATCAAGGTTAGCCTGAAGTGCTCCGGCTGCTCTAAGGGCTGATAGAATTGCAACCAAGTCCCTTGGAGTAACCCCGACCGCGTTCAGGGCCCGGACCACTTCCCCAAGCGTGACCGTTTCATCGACCAACATCAGTCTCGACTCCTGTTCTTTGACTTCCGTCTGCTCATCGGGCGTGACGGTCGTTTGCCCCCCGGTGGATCCTATCAGCGGGGCAGGAGGCTGCGAGACGTTGAGCGTGTTCTTCACCGAAATCGTGAGGTTACCATGGGAAATGGCGCAGGTAGAAATACGGACGTGTTCCCCAAGCACCACGGTGCCAGTCCGTTCATTCACGACGACTTTCGCAGGCAAGTCGACGTTGACATCCAATCCTTCGATCATGGCAATGTACTCGACGACTCGGCCACGAAATGTTGCCGGAATCGACGCCCGAATGAGTCCGGCATTCACCGCCGTCGCACTCCCCTTGCCGAATACCCCGTCGATCGCTTCCGTCGTCCGGATCGCCGTCGTAAAATCCGGTTGGCGCAGC
>Ga0209048_10001771_pt1 | contig 21849 bp, 20 predicted proteins | sample FrelakmetCRP12CR_FD_187146 | JGI IMG/M metagenome (GOLD analysis project Ga0209048, IMG submission 187146) | Freshwater lake sediment microbial communities from the University of Notre Dame, USA, for methane emissions studies - CRP12 CR (SPAdes)... | ecosystem: Environmental > Aquatic >... | reverse complement strand
AGCGTCTCGACCACGCCCGCGCGCGCGAAAAACTCGGCCATGCGCGAACCGAGATAGGTGGGATAGCCCTCCTCGCCCGGCATCTCCTCCAGCGCCGAGGAGATCTCCCGCAGCGCCTCGGCCCAGCGCGACAGGCTATCGGCGAGCAGCAGCACGTTGTAGCCCATGTCGCGGTAGTACTCGGCCATGGTCACGGCCGTGTAGATGGAGGCCTCGCGCGCCGCGACAGGCATGTTCGAGGTGTTCACGACGACGACCGTGCGGTCCATCAGTGGGCGCTTGCTCCACGGGTCCTCGAGCACGGCGAAGTCGTCCAGCATCTCCGCCATCTCGTTGCCGCGCTCGCCGCAGCCGACGTACACGACGATGTCCACTTCGGCGAACTTGGCGATGGACTGCTCGAGCAGCGTCTTGCCCGTGCCGAAGCCCCCGGGGAAGATCGCGCTGCCGCCGCGCGCGAGCGGGAACAGGAAGTCGATGCAGCGCTGGCCGGTGACGAGCGGGTCGAAGCGGGCGAGCTTGCGCCGGTAAGGCCGCGGCAGGCGCACCGGCCAGTCCTGGAAGGCGAAGACCTTGCGGCCGTCCTCCAGCACCGCGACCGCCTCCTCCGGTTCGAACTCGCCGTCGACGACGCTCTGCAGCCGCCCCGGGGCATCCGGGGCGAGGATCACGTGGCGGAAGGCCCCTTCGTCCACGTGCCCCAGGACCTCGCCCGCTTGCGGGCTGTCGCCCGCCTTCCTCGCCGGACTGAACCGCAGCCGGGGCCCCGCTGCGGCCGGCGCCGCGGCCTCGCCCGGCCGGATGAACGGGCCGTGCGCCTCGCGCATCGCCTCGAGCGGCCGCTGCAGGCCATCGAACATGTGCCGCAGCAGGCCGGGGCCGAGCCGCACGGTGAGCTGCGTGCCGGTGCCTTCGACGGGCTCGCCGACGGCGAGACCGCGCGTGCCCTCGTAGAGCTGCACGATCGCCCGCTCCCGCTCCAGCCTGACCACCTCGCCCATGAGCCCGGCGTGGCCGACGGTGACGCGCTCGTAGAGGCGCAGACCCTTGAGGTCGACGCTGACCGTCGGGCCGGAGATGCCGATGATGCGACCGGCCATCAGCTGAGCCTCACCTGGTAGCCGATGGCCCGTCGGATCAGCTGCAGCACGTAGTCTTCCTCGTGGACTTCGGCGCGCCGTGGTGCAGGCAGCACGATCACGACACCCGGCCAGCGCCGATCCATCGCGCGGATCTGCTCCCGCACGGGCGCCAGCGCGAGGCGCTCATCCAGGATCACGACCCCAGTCAGTGGGTCGCGCGCCAGCGTTTTCAGCGTGGCCGGCACGTCCTCGGCGGCCACGGTCACCTGGCGCACTCCGGCGAGGGCGAACCCGTGGACCGCATCCGGCGGCGTGACGACGACGACCTTCTTCACGCGATCAGCTCCCGCTCGAGCACGGCGGCATCGAGGTCCCCGGCGTGGAACAACACAGCCCGGTTGCGGGCCTGCACGTAGAGGCGCCAGAGGTAGTCGAGGATCACGCCCACCTCCTCGCTCTCGCGGCCGATCGCGCGGACCTCGTTCGTGAGCGCATCGAGCAGGATGGTCTCGAGCGCGCCCTCGCTAATCGCAAGCGGCGGAGCGGCGCGGCCCGCGATCTGGCGGACCAGGGCGTCGAGGGCCGCTTCGTTCTTCCCCGCCGATGCGGCGCGCAGGCGCGCAGGCTCGATCGTGCCGCCGGGAATGAACTCACCGGCGTCACCGGCTTCCCAGCGCAGGTGCTTGTAGAGCGTCATGAGGTTGCGCAGGTCGACGAACGCGGCGAAGAAACGGCGGATCACGGGATGCAGGGGCGCGTCCGCGACGCGCTCGAGGTGGGCGCGCGCGAGCCGGCTCTCGAAGCCCTGGAGGCCGGCCTCCGAGTACGCGCGCGCGAGCGACCCCTGGTCGGCCGCGCTCTGCCCGAACGCCTCGGCGACGGCCGCGACGGCCGCGGCCACGTCGGGCTCGCCTAGCAGGGCACGTTGCAGCGGGTCGGCCAGCTGGCTGTCGACGAGCAGCCGCTCGACGTCCGCCTGCCGTTGCGCGGCCTTGCTCCGGAGGCACAGGACCAGCGTCTTCAGCTCGAACAGCAGGAACACGCTCGCAAAACAGTCGCGGAGCTCGCGGTTCATCTGCCCCCGCAGCCAGCCGAACTCCTGCAGCAGCGACTCCCAGATGGCCTCGTCCGACGTGCCCGCGGCCTGCCCGCGTGCCCTGAGCAGGCGCCATTCCGCAGCGAGCGATGCACGCCGGGCGCGGACCCGCGTGAGCAGGTAATCCGCCGGGTAGCCGTCACCGGCGATGTCACGCAGCAGTTCGGTCGTCACGGGATTCCGGGAGCAGGGCGCCAATCAGGCCCGGGAGGACGTCCGGCCACGCCGTGGCGAGGCGCGTCTCGAGGGTATTGCTGATGCGAATTCGCCCGTCTTCCGCCTCCACTTCCATGCCGCCAGCGACGGACTCCTCGCACTCGACCTCGGCGCCGGGGAAAACTTCGCCCGCGAGGTCGCGGTCCGCCGGGTTCACCCGGACCCGCCGCCAGGCCCGGACGGGCAGCTCCTGCGCCAGCGCGCGGAAGAGCGCGGCGCCGCCCTCGCCCCGCAACCGCGGCAGCTCCTCCATGGCGAGCCGACGGCAGCGATCCGCGAGGGCGAGCGCCGCCCGCGTGCGAAGCCCGCGCGCCCGATGCTGCGCCTCGGCCAGCGCCTCGTCCTCGAGCCCCTGCGCCAACGCCGCCGCCGCCTGCGCCTGCCTGCCGCGCTCCTGCTCGAGCGCCTGCGCCAGCTCCAGGCGCCGGGCCTCGGCGCCCGCCCGCGCGTCGCGCCAGAGACCGGCCGCGTCCTCGCCCGCCTTGCTGCGCAGCGATTCGAGCAGCGCCTTACGTCCCATCGATCATCCCTGCAGCAGGATCATCGCCGCGATCACGAAGCCCAGGATCACGATCGTCTCGGGGATCGCGAGCAGGATGATGATGGTGGCCGTGAGTTCCGGCTTCTCAGCCAGCGCTCCGGCACCCGAGGCACCGATCCTGGACTGGACCCAGGCGGTGGCGAGCGCGCTGATGCCCAGCGCGAGGGCGGCGGCGAAGGCCATCAGGACCTTGTCCCAGTGCACCACGACATCCATGACAGACCTCCTCACTCGTTCTTCTTGAGCGGCTCATAGCGCCGGCCGCCGGTTTCGGCGAACTTACTGAAAAACTCCACGTAGTGCAGGCGCAGCGCGTGGATCGTCGGCGCGAACACGCCGAGCAGGATGTTGAAAGCATGGAGCAGGACGGCGACGGCGACCCCCACCCAGACGCTGCCCGCCGTGCCGGCGAGACTGTTGGCGACGTAGGCTAGCAGCACGGAGGCGAGCCCGACCGCCATGATGCGCGCGTAGGAAACGATGTTCCCCAGGGTCCGCAGCAGCTCGAACGGCGCCAGGAACCCTCCCGTCAGCAGCAGCACCGGCGCGATGACGAGCATCGCCACCAGCATCGGCCTCCTGAGGAGCGCCGCGACCGGCGCAAAGTACGAAGCCAGGAGCCCGCCGAGGCAGAGCAGGATCAGGATACTGAAGACCCGCGACACCGCTTCCTTGGTATGGCGTCCCTTCAGCGCCGTGATCACCCCGAGGGCGAGCCCCACCAGCATGTGGACGCTGCCCACCGCCAGTGTGAAATAGAGCATCGGCATGATCGAGGTCCGCCGGTCGATTAACCCGGGTCCGAGGCCGAGCCACCGGGCGCCGGCGTCGCCGAAGCACTCGCCGTAGACAGCGCCGAAGACGATGGTGTAGATCGAGGCGGACAGCAGGATCTGCCCCGCCTGGCGCAGCGTGCGCCGCTTCCTCGCGAACGCGACGAGCCCAGCGGCCGTGAGCAGCAGCAGCACGCCATAACCGATGTCGCCCAGGATCATGCCGAAGAAGATCGGGAAGAAGACCCCGATGAAGGGCGTCGGGTCAATCGAGGTGTAACGCGGCGTCGGCAGCAGACGGACCAGCAGTTCGAAGGGCCGGAAGTACGGCGCGTTGCGCAACGCGACCGGCACCTCCTCCAGATCCTTCTGCAGGATCTCCCGTTCCTCGACGACCATGGTGTCGCCGTGCTTCTCCACCAGAGACTGGCGCAGCGCGCCGACGCTCGCCGAGGGCATCCACCCGTACAGCACAAAGCAACGGTCGGTCTCGTACACCGAGGCGCTGGTCCTGAGCAGGACGAGCCGGCGCTGCAGCCAGCCCCGCACGTTCTCGTAGAGCGCCCGCCACGCGAGGGCGAACTCGTTCGCCTCCCGGTCAATCGCCGCAACCTCGGCGGTGAGCGCGTCGCGCCGTGCCTGCGCGGCCTTCAGCTTCTCCGGCAGCGAGAGCCCCTCGAGATACGAGGGGAGCGCGATCTCCGGGATGTGGTTGCCGCGCAAGCCTTCCTTCAACTTGGTGGCGAGTTCCTTCTCGGTCGTGAGCAGGCCGATGTAGGTGCCGTCCTCCGCCCGGGCCGTGCGGACTTCAGCGCCCAGCAGCATCTTGCCGGCGACGCGCGTGAGCTGCTCGAGTGCTGCCGGATCGCGAACCTCGACACCTATGAACTCGAGACCCTCGGCCCCCGGGCCCTTCGGCGCGAGCGCGTCGACCGTGGAGAGGAACATGAGGTACCGAGATACCTGCGCGAGTTCGGCCTGCAGGGCCTCGCGGCGCTTGGCGCGCGACTCGGCGGCCTGGAGGTGCCCGCCGACGACGGTGGCGACGGAGCTGATGGCGCGCGATGCGCTCAGGCGCGACTCGGGCACCTTGACCTTGGGCAACAGCACCAGCAGTCGCTCGACCTTGAGGCTCAGGTCCTCGAGGAACAACCGTTCCGCAAGCGTCTTGCCGTCGAGCGCGAGCGGCCGCACCTGCGGCACGACCCCTTCGTCGATGCGCTGCCGGATCTCCGGGTCGATCTGCAGCGCTTCCAGCTTCTGGATGGTCTCGAGCACCGGCAGCAGCAGGTCGCGCGGCCCGGTGATCTCGACCTTGGACATCCTAACGAGCACCGGAGCCCTCCGGCACGAGCGCTGCCAGACAGCCTCGGAGCCGCCGCCTGAGCTCCTCGTCCGCGATGTTGTCGACGGCCCGTGCCGTCTCCTCGGCGCGCTGGACGACCAGCGCCGCCTTCTCGCTCGCCGCCTGCCGCGCGATCCCCTCGCCCTGCCCGGCCTCGCGCTTGAGAGCCTCCATCTCGGCGCGATGCGCCGTTTCGATCTCGCGCCGAGCATTCTCGAGCCACTGGCTCGCTTGGGTGCGCTCGGCGTCGAGCTGCTGGCGGATCTGCTTTTCGACGCCGAGGATCTCTTGGAGAGTACTTGGCTCCATGCGGAGAAGACGCGCCGGGGCCTGAAATGCAGCGCCCGCCGGCGAGTGAAGTGTCCGACTCTTGATAAAGTCTAGTCCGTACTGACACTTACACAATCCGCAATAGCGGCAGCCGCCCCGGCAATCACCCAGACGGTCAGGCGTTGCCCGGTGCATGGGTTGAGGGCCGATGTGCGCGCCGGGCTATCCCACCGGGGCCGCTGGGCGATGTCGAAGACGGACGGCGAGGCCTTCTGGCCGCCGCTGATGCAGCGGCGACTTGTCAGACGGCACTCCGAGCCCGCCGGAATGCCGCGTTTGCCCGAGGTCCTGGCGTTAGGCCGCTTCCGCCAGGGTGAACGCCCCGGCATCGTCGTCATAGACGAAGGCCTCAGCGTAGCGCGCGAGGCTGATCAGCGCGCGCAGCGTCTGCTCGGCCGCCTCGGGGGTCATGTAGTCCTCGAGTTCATCGAGGAAGCGGCTCTTCGGGGCGCGATGGCTGCCGCGCTCCTCGAGCACCCGCTGCACGTGTCCGGCGAGCGGCATGTAGGCGAGCAGGTGTCGCTTGAACGACAGCTTGCGATCATCGAGCGATGCATTCGCGAACGCGATGCCGGCCTCGGTGAGCCGGATGTCGCCGCCCGCCACCTCCGCGAAGCGCAGCATCTGCAGCGTTTCCGCCACCGGAAAGAGATCGTCGATCTCGAGCTGCAGCGAGTGGGCGATGACCGGGAGGTCGGCACGCCCGTTGAACGGCGGGCCGGCTACCGTCTCCATCAGGCCTGACAGCAGGTTCGACGATACGCGCGGCAGGATCGTGCCGATGCCCGTGCCCGGGAACAGCTCCGCGCGAGCCGGGCCGGGACGCATCGCCTGGGCCGTCATCTCGACGTAGATGCGCTCCACCAGCGCTCGGAAGGTCGGGTCCAGCCGGTCGCGCGGTCGCGGTATCGTGACCGGGATCTCGGCGAGGATGTGCCCCGGGTTGCTGCCGAACACGCAGATGCGGTCGCACATCTGCACCGCCTCCTCGATGTTGTGGGTCACGAGGAGCACGGCGCCGAGCGGCATCTGTCCCTCGGCCCACAGCTCGAGGAAATCGCCGCGCAGCGTCTCGGCCGTGAGGACGTCCAGCGCCGAGAACGGTTCATCCATGAGCAGAATCTTCGGATGGACCACGAGCGCGCGCGCGAAGCCGACGCGTTGGCGCATGCCGCCCGACAGCTCGCGGGGATACGCGGCCTCGAATCCCGACAGCCCGATGAGCTCGATCGCGGCCTCGGCCCGGCGGTCGATCTCCTCGCGCGGCAGCTTCTGCGCCTCAAGCCCGATGATCACGTTCTCCTGCACCGTGAGCCAGGGGAACAGCGCAAAGCTCTGGAACACCATGGCGATGCCGGGCACCGGACCCTGGACGCGCTGCCCGCGGAAGCGCACCTCCCCCCCGCTCGGCTGGGCGAGCCCCGCGACGAGCCGCAGCAGCGTTGACTTGCCAGAGCCCGAGCGACCGAGGAGACCCACGATCTCCCCCTCGCGCAGCGCCAGGTTCACGTCCTCGAGCACCTGCAGGTCGCCGCCGTCGCCGCGCGGAAAGGACTTGGCGACGTGCTCGACTTCGAGCAGCAGCTCCAGGGCGTGATCGGCGGCGGCGTTCATGCGACACCTCGGCGGCGGACTGTTGGGCTCATGGGGATCAAGTCATGCGGAACTTGCGCTCGGCGAGCGCGTAGAGCCGCCGCCAGAGCAGGCGGTTGACGCCGATGACGAATCCCGCCATCACCACGACGCCGAGCACGATGCGATGGAAATCGCCTTCCGTGGTGGCATCGGCAATATAGGAGCCGAGCCCGGTCGCGTGCACCGTCTCGCTGCCCCAGCTGGCCACCTCGGCCACGATGGCCGCGTTCCAGGAGCCGCCCGAGGCGGTCAGCGCCCCGGTGACGTAGAAGGGGAACACGGCCGGCAGCGCGAACCGCCGCCACCATAGCCATCCCCGCACGCCGAGGTTGCGGGTCACGTGGCGCATCTCCGCCGGAATGGAACTCGCACCGGCGATGACGTTGAAGAGGATGTACCACTGCGTGCCGAGGATCATGAGCGGGCTCAGCCATACGTCTGCATTCAGCCGCCACCGCACGATCGCGTAGACGGCGAGCGGGAACAGCAGGTTCGCCGGGAACGCGGCCAGGAACTGTGCCGCCGGCTGCACAACCCGCGCGAGCCGCGGGCGCAGGCCGACCACGACGCCGATCGGCACCCAGACGAGGGTCGCGATGCCGATGAGCAGGAGCACGCGCAGCCCCGTGAGCAGGCCGAGCCCGACAACGTGCGCGATCTCGGCAAGGTTGATGTGCGGCAGCAGGAACCGCCCGGCCTGGACGGCCGACACCGCGAGCAGTACCGCGAGCACCGCCGTGCCCACCCAGTCCAGCCGGCGCGGGTAGTCCGTCGGCAGCGCGACGGCCGGCAGCATCGCCGGCCGCTTGACCAGGTTCGCCACGTTGCGCATCGCAAAGCGGATGCGCCGGTAGCTCGCGACCATCAGCGGCGAGCGCGTCAGCGCCTCGAGCACCCACGAGTTCGGCATCGGGGTGCCGGGCTCCTGCTCGAAGCGGAAGCGGTCGGTCGAAGCCACGAGCGGCCGGAACAGTAGCTGGTCGTAGAGAAGGATCACGGCGAGCATCGTCAGGATGGCATAGGCCACGGCCCGCAGGTCCTGGGCGGCGATCGCGGTTGCGATGTAGGCGCCCATGCCGGGCAGCGTGATGGTCGTGTGGCCGACGCTGATGGCCTCCGCCGCGACGACGAAAAACCAGCCCCCGGACATCGACATCATCATGTTCCAGACCAGGGCCGGCATGCCGAACGGCACCTCGAGGCGCCAGAAGCGGGCCCAGGGCGAAAGTCCGAAGCTGCGCGCGGCCTCCTGCAGCTCCGTGGGTACAGTACGCAGCGACTGGTAGAAACTGAAGGCCATGTTCCAGGCCTGGCTCGTGAAGATCGCGAACACCGCCGCGAACTCCGCCCCGAGGACCCGGCCCGGCGCGAGCGACAGGAAGAACACCACCGTCACCGAGATGAAGCCGAGGATAGGCACGGACTGCAGCACGTCGAGCAGCGGTATCAGCACCCGTCCCGCGCGACGGCTCTTGGCGGCCCAGGTCGCATAGGTGAACGTGAACAGCAGCGACAGCGCGAGCGCCGCCAGCATGCGCAGCGTCGTGCGGGCCGCGTATTCGGGCAGGTGCGACGGGTCGAGCGAGATCGGCTCCTGGCTCAGGTTGGCCAGGCTGCCGAGCAGGCCGCGGCTCGACTCCGCGAAGAACACGAGCAGGCCGATGACCAGCAGCAGCGCCATCCAGTCGAACCGCGACGGCATGGCTCGCGCCGAGGCGGGAAAGGTCGTGACGGTGGGCTGGCGCATGGCTGGCATGGGTCGCAGTGTCCAATGGCTGCGCAGGACGTGGCTACGGGACCGGGACCCGCATCTGCCGCGCTGGACTCGCGACCCGGCCAAGAGTGCCGGCGACACTGTAGCTGGGTCGAGGTTCGGAGGAAACCCGCGGTCCCGCGAGATCTTGGGCGTCGGCCGGCGCCCGGCCCGGCCGGCGAGTCTTCAGGCGTACCAGTGCAGTCTGCAGTGTGCGCTGCGTCTGTTACGGTTTGCTGACGTGGCCTCGCCGGCCAGGCGCCCGGTCAAGGCGCGGGGCGGGCAGGCGGGCGCCGCTCGGTTCCGCTACGCCCCGGTGGCCCCGGCGCCGGCCGCATGCTGCTCTGTACTTGACGGGTAATTCGTAACACCTGATATTATTTGTCCTATCGGGGGGGGGCTCGGGCAGTCTGGCGGCACATGGAAACCCTGCGCAACTTCGGCTTCCTGCTGAAGGACGTGTCGCGGCTCTTCTCGCGCAATTTCGAGCGTCATGCCGCGCGCTACCACCTCACGCTCCACGAGTGCCGGGTGCTCACGCACCTGGCACGCAACGAGGGCATCTCGCAGGCCCGGCTGGCCTACCTCACCGAGACCGATCCGATGACGCTGGGGCGAATTCTCCGGCGCATGGAGGCGAGCGGCTTGGTCGAGCGCCGCCCGAGCCCGGACGATCGCCGGGTTCGCACCCTGTATCTGCGCGCGCCGGCCGCCTCGCTGCTGAAGAGCATCCGCCACCTCGGCGACCTCGCTCTCGCGGAATCGCTGAGCGGGATGAACGCGAGGGACAAGGCAACGCTCATGAGGCTCATGAACAGCATCCACGCCAACCTCGATGCCCTCGTGCCCGGGATGGCGGACCGCGCCGGCGCTCCCCGCCGGCGGCCGCGCCGGCCATCTCCTCTTCGGGCCGGTTCGAGCCGGCCATGACCATGCGACCAACCGACCGGAACGATCCGCCGGCGCGCAGGAGCCGCCCGTGCTCGTAGACATCGTACGTATCGCCCTGCAGAAGCCCTACACCTTCGTGGTCATGGCGCTGCTGCTGCTCATCATCGGGCCGCTGGCGGCCATGCGGACGCCGATCGACATCTTCCCGGAGATCCGCATTCCCGTGGTCGCGGTGGCCTGGAACTACGCGGGGATGCCGCCCGAAGACATGGCCGGGCGCATCACGACTCTGTTCGAGCGGTTCCTGACCACCACGGTCAACGACGTCGAGCACATCGAGGCCGCGTCCTACACGGGCGTCGGCATTATCAAGATCTTCTTTCAACCCGGGGTCAACATCGCCGTCGCCAACGCGCAGGTCACCTCCATCGCGCAGACCGCCGCGCGGCAGATGCCCCCGGGCATAACCCCGCCCCTGATCCTGAACTACAACGCCGCGACGGTCCCCATCCTCCAACTCGCGCTGTCAGGCGAAGGACTCACCGAGCAGAACCTGTTCGACCTCGGCATCAACACCGTTCGTCCACCGCTCGTGACGGTGGCGGGCGCCGCCATTCCGTATCCTTACGGCGGCAAGCAGCGTCAGGTGCAGATCGACCTCGACATGCCGGCCCTGCAGGCGCGCGGGCTCTCGGCGCTGGACGTGACGAGCGCGCTCGCCGCACAGAACCTGATCCTGCCGGTCGGAACGCAGAAGATCGGGCCGCTCGAATACGCGCTGCGCCTGAACAACGCGCCCTCCAAGATCGAGGATCTCGGCGACCTGCCGATCAACACCGTGAATGGCGCCACCGTCTACATGCGCGACGTCGCACACGTCCACGACGGCAATGCACCGCAAACCAACATCGTGCACGTCGACGGCAACCGCTCCGTCCTCATGTCGGTGCTGAAGAACGGCACGACCTCCACGCTCGCGATCGTCGACGGGATACGCGCCAAGCTTGCCGCGATCCGCCCCGCGCTGCCGGACAACCTGAAGGTCGTCCCGATCAACGATCAGTCGCTGTTCGTGCGCGCCGCGATCCGCGGCGTGGCTCTCGAGGCCATCATCGCGGCCTGCCTGACCAGCCTGATGATCCTGCTGTTCCTCGGCAGCTGGCGCTCGACCCTCATCATCGCCGTCTCGATCCCGCTGTCGATCTTGGGCTCGATCATCGGACTGGCAGCGACCGGGGAAACGCTCAACCTGATGACGCTCGGGGGCCTGGCGCTGGCGGTGGGTATCCTCGTCGACGACGCGACCGTCACGATCGAAAACATCAACTGGCACCTCGAGCAGGGCAAGGCCGTGGAGCCGGCGATCATGGACGGCGCGCGGCAGATCGTCACGCCGGCATTCCTCTCCATGGTGTGCATCTGCATCGTGTTCGTGCCGATGTTCTTCCTCGAGGGCGTCTCGCGCTTCCTGTTCGTGCCCATGGCCAAATCGGTCATGTTCGCGATGGTCTGCTCCTTCGTGCTGTCGCGCACGCTCGTGCCGACCCTGTCCAAGTACCTGCTGCGGCCGCATGCCGCGCATACTGACATGCACGGCACGAACGCCACGCTGCCGCCGACGAGCAATCCGCTGGTCCTCTTGCAGCGCCGCTTCGAGGAACGCTTCGAGCAGCTGCGCGCCGGCTACCGGGCGCTCCTCGCGTGGCTCATGACCAGGCGCCGCAAGTTCCTGATCGCGTTCCTCGGCGGCGTCGTGCTGTCCTTCGGGCTCGCGCCGTTCCTCGGCACGGACTTCTTCCCGATCGTGGACGCCGGCCAGATCCTCCTGCACGCGCGCGTGCCGGTAGGCACGCGCGTCGAGGAGACCGCTGCCCGTTTCGCGCACATCGAGCAGGCGATCCGCCAGGTGATCCCGTCCGAGGAGATCACGACGCTGGTCGACAACATCGGCCTGCCGAACAGCAGCATCAACCTGACCTACAACTCCACCGGCGTGACCGGCAGCCAGGACGGCGACATCCAGATCGCGCTGCGCAAGGGCCACCGTCCCTCGGCCGACTACGTGCGGGAGCTGCGGGAGCGGCTGCCCCGCGAGTTCCCGGACAGCGTGTTCTCGTTCCCGCCGGCGGACATCGTCAGCCAGATCCTCAATTTCGGAGCGCCGGCCCCCATCGACATCCAGGTCCGCGGCAACAACATCGACGCCATATTCGCCTATGCCGAGCGGCTGCTGAAGCAGATCCGGAAGGTCCCCGGCGTGGCGGACGCGCGCATCCGGCAGTCGAACCAGCGCCCGCTGTTCGACGTGACGATGGATCGCTCGCAGGCCCAGGCCGTCGGGCTCACTGCCCGCGACGTCACCAACAGCATGGTGGTCAGCCTCGCCGGCAGCAGCCAGGTGGCGCCGACGTTCTGGCTGAACCCCAAGACCGGCGTGAGCTATCCGATCGTGCTGCAGACGCCGCAGTACGACCTCGATTCCCTCTCCGCGCTGGGGCGGCTGCCCATCAGCGGGCCGGGCGGCGCAACGACGCAGATGCTCGGCGGGCTCGCGCACTTCTCCCGCGCCGGTAGCAACGCCGTCGTCAGCCAGTACGACGTGCAGACCTTGGTGCAGATCAACGCGACGACCCAGGACCGGGACCTCGGTGCCGTTGCGCGGGACATCCGGCAGGTCCTGGCCGCGAACGCGGCTGGTGTGCCCAAAGGCTCCACGGTCGTCATGCTCGGCCAGGTGCAGACGATGGACCGGGCCTTCTCGGGCCTGCTGTTCGGCCTGCTCGGCGCGATCGTGCTCATCTATCTCCTCATCGTCGTGAACTTCCAGTCGTGGACCGATCCTTTCGTGATCATCACGGCGCTGCCGGCCGCGCTCGCGGGCATCATCTGGATGCTGTTCGCGACCCGCACGACGGTCTCGGTCCCGGCGTTGACGGGAGCGATCATGTGCATGGGTGTGGCCACGGCCAACAGCGTGCTCGTCATTAGCTTCGCCCGCGAGCGGCTCGAGCAGCTCGGCGACTCGGTCGCCGCCGCACTCGACGCCGGCTTCGTTCGGCTGCGCCCGGTCCTGATGACCGCGCTCGCGATGATCATCGGCATGCTGCCGATGGCGCTCGGTCTCGGCGAGGGCGGCGAGCAGAACGCCCCGCTCGGTCGCGCGGTGATCGGCGGCCTCATCTTCGCGACCGTCGCCACGCTCGTCTTCGTCCCCGTCGTCTTCAGCATCGTGCATGCGCGGTACGAGCGAAACCCAGCGCCCGTGGATACGATTGGAGAACCGAATGTCAGTTGAGCCCATTCAGGCACGCGCGCCGGGCCGCGGGTTGCGATCCATCGCCATCGCGCTGGTGGTGCTTGCGGCGGTCGTGCTCGTCGGCGGAATCGCGGTGCGCGCCCTCCAAAGCAGGCAGCTGCGCCAGCGCGCCGAAGCGCAGGCGCTGCCGACCGTCGTCATCGTCGTCCCGCGCAAGGCGGAAGCAGTGCCAACGCTCGAGCTGCCGGGTCGCACCGAGGCGTACGCCAGCGCGCCCATCTACGCCCGGGTCAGCGGCTACCTGAAGGCCTGGTACGCGGACATTGGCGCTAGCGTCAAGAGCGGCCAGCTGCTCGCGGAGATCGAGACCCCGGACCTCGACCAGCAGCTGCGGCAGGCGCAGGCCGAACTCGCCAACGCGCGGGCGAACGCCGCGCTTGCCGAAACCACCGCCAAGCGCTGGCAGTCGCTGCTCGCGTCCGATTCGGTCTCGCGCCAGGAGGTGGAGGAGAAGACCTCCGACCTTGCCGCCAAGCAGGCGGCGGTCAACGCCCTGCAGGCGAACGTCGAGCGCTTCCAGGCCCTGAAGGGCTTCACGCGCATCGTGGCACCCTTCGACGGCGTCGTGACTGCGCGTTCGACCGACGTCGGCTCACTCATCAACGTGGGCAGCGCGCAGGGTGCGGAGCTCTTCGTCGTCTCCGACACGAGGAAGCTTCGCGTGTACGTCAACGTACCGCAGAACTACGCCACGGCCGTCGGGCGCGGCACCAAGGCCACGGTGCACGTGCCGGAGCGCCCCGGGCAACCGTACGCGGCGACCGTCGAGTCGACATCACGGGCGATCAACGCCGCCTCGGGCACGATGCTCGTCCAGCTGATGGCCGACAACGCCGCGGCCGAGCTGCTGCCGGGTGGGTTCGCGCGCGTGCGCTTCGAGCTCGACGCGACCTCGGGCGCCCTGACGATCCCGTCTAGCGCGCTGATCTTCGATAAAGCCGGACTGCGCGTGGCGACGGTCGCGGCCGAGGATACGATCGTCCTGAAGCCCGTCACGCTCGCCCGCGACGACGGCGCGACCGTCGACGTGGCGAGCGGCCTCGGGGCGACCGACCGGGTGATCGAGAATCCGCCCGACGGCGTTGCCGACGGCGACCGCGTGCGGGTGGCGGCGGCCGCTCCCAAGACGGGCGCGCCCGCGGCGACCGGAAAGCGCAATGGCCGCACGGACTAGCCGGATCCACCGCTGCTGGGCGGTGTTCGCGTGCCTTGCGATCGGGGCCTGCTCCCAGGCGCCCGTGCTCAGCATTCCTGCGGTTCCCGTCGCGGACCGCTACAAGGAGGCGACCTCCTGGTCGACGGCGCAACCGGCGGACGACCTGCCCCGCGACGCGTGGTGGCAACTATACGGCGACGACGAACTGAACGCCCTGCAGCGGCGTCTGGTCGAGAACAGCCCGGACCTCGCAGCCGCGCTGGCGCGCTACCTGCAGACCAGGGCCGTCTACGACGAGATTCGCGCCGGCCAGTACCCGACGCTTGCGGGGGCCGTCAACTACCAGCGCTACCGACAGTCGGAATCGAAGCCGCTGCGGGTACTCGGGCCGCTCTCGCCCAACGAGTACAACTCCGCGACGCTGGGCTTCGATCTGGGATACGAGTTCGACCTGTGGGGTCGGATCAGCAACAGCGTTGCCTCGGGCCGCGCACTGGAGCAGGCGGCCAGGGCCGACCTCGAGTCGGCTCGACTGAGCCTGCAGGCGCAGCTTGCCGACGGTTACCTGGCGTTGCGCGGGCTCGATCGCCAGGTCGGGCTGCTCAGCGACACGCAGGCGGCCTATGCCCGCGAACTCGAGATGGTCAAGTCCCGCCACGACGGTGGGCTCGCCTCTGGACTCGATCTGTCGCGGGCGCAGGCGCAGCTCGAAACCACCGCCTCGCTCCTCAAGCAGACGGTCGCGCAGCGCGCGCTGGTCGAGCACGCGATCGCCTCGCTGGTCGGCGTGCCGGCGACCAATTTCTCCATCGAGCCGCGCCTCGCGGACATCAAGCTGCCCGCCGTACCGACGGGCGTGCCTTCCACGCTGCTGCAGCGGCGCCCGGACATTGCCGCGGCACAGCGCCGGGTCGCGGCCGCGAATGCGAGCGTCGGCGTCGCCAAGTCGGCGTACTTCCCGGTCCTCACACTCGACGCCCAGTACGGTTACCAGAGCAGCACCTTCCAGAACCTCATCACCGCGCCGAACGCCTATTGGGCGATCGGCCCAACCCTGTTCCTCGAGTTGTTCGACGGCGGCCGACGGAAGGCCGAGGTTGCACGCGCGCAAGCCGTGCTCGAGGAGGCGGGCGCCAATTACCGCGGTGTGGTCGTGGGCGCATTCCAGCAGGTCGAGGACAGCCTCGCGCTGCTCGAGAACTATCGCGCCGCGGCAGCCTCCGAGGCGGCGGCCGTTGCCGCGACCCAGCGTTCGCTCGACCTGGCCTCAATCCGCTACCGCGAGGGCGCGTCGAGCTACCTCGACGTCGTCCTTTCCCAGACCGGCTCGCTGCAGACCCGCCGCGAGGCCGAGGACCTCACCACGCGCCAGCTCAGGGCGAGCGTGCAGTTGATCCGCGCTCTGGGTGGCGGATGGACGCAGGCACCGGCGGCGGCCTCGCCTGCTCCTCAGGCCAAGTAAGGACGACTCCGGGCGGTGACGGGGGCCGCGGGGCCCGGCCGCCACGCCGACTCAGAACAGGCTCGCGCCGATGTTGATCACCAGCGCCAGGACGGTAGTGTTGAACAAGTACGCCAGGATGCAGTGGACCGAGCCGATGCGGCGCATCGGCTTCGTGACAAATTCCACGTCGGCCGTCTGGCCGGAGGTGCCGATGACGGCGGAGAAATAGAAGAAGTCGCCGTAATCGGGCTCAGTCTCGCCCGGGAACCTGAGCCCCGCCGGGCGCCCGTGCGCGATCGCGGCGTAGTAGTCGTGGGCGTAGTGCAGGCAGAACATGACCTGTATGAAGGCCCAGGACGACAGCACGGTGACACCAGCAAGGGCCACGTGGGCCGTCTTGAGCATGCCGTGCATGTCCTTGACGATCGCCAGCTCGCCCGCGATCGCCGCCAGGCTCGCCATCGCCGCAACGACGACGAGCGACAGGATCACGAGTTGTCCTTCGTCCTGGATCTGCGCCCGGCGACGCATGTGGTGCTGCGAGGAGCGCACCATCATGATCGCGGCCATCAGGACGTACAGGCCCGTGCCCGTGTTCCACGCGATCAGCACCCGCGTCACCGGCTGACGCGCGATCGCGAGCGGCAGAAGGATCGCAACGGCGATGGCGACGGCCACCGCGATGAAGAGGCGTGGACGGGCCTGGATCAGGCGAATGAATCGGTTGCGGTGCCGCATTGTGCTTGTCGATCCGCCAAGGCTGTGCCGAGACCATACCCGACTCGCGGCCCGACGGGAAACCAGCTTACGGGCCCGGCAGGACCACTGCAGCCAGCGCATGGACCCAGAGTGCGACGTCCCGGAGCCAAGCGCCGCTGACCACCTCGAGTCGCGCTCGCGAGGAACACGAGCATCGCCGGGATCTCGACCACCATGATCAGCTGGTAGAGGTGCGAGAGGACTCCCTCATCCAAAGGTGGCTCGCGCCCGACCCGAGATGCGCCGAGGCTGCAGGGCGCTTGGCAAGGCACGTCAATCCACCGGGATGATCAGGATCGCAAAGGGCGTCCCACCGTACAGCACGAAGGGCTGGTGCGTGTCCGGGTTCGCCTGCCCGGACGGGAAGCCGGAGGCGTTCGCGACTCGCGCGTTCAGGATCATGATGTGCGGTGGGAGGTGCACGAAGTCAGTCTGGCCCTCCGGCAGCTTCATGGCGCTTGGGTCGGTGGCGCTCCACACGGATCCCCCCTTCAACATGTACGAGTAGCCGATCTTGTCTGGATCCGGGTCGCGGCCCGACATCGCGGTGGTCATCCATTCCAGACCATTCCGGTCGAGGCACAGCGGCGCACCCGTGGGCGTGCAGGGATCGTGCACGATGCAGGTCCAGTCGTTCTTGCCCTTCGCGAGTTCCCGCACCTGCCCGTCGTCGCTGAAGGCGGCGACGGCAGCCGCAGCCGCGAGGGCCGGCGGTGCGGCGGAGCGGGCCCAGGCGATGTCGGCTTGCAGCTGACGACCGGCGGCTTGGTCCGCCGCATCCACGCACGGCGCGGACACCAGCGCGACCAGCAGCAACAATGTGACGAGTGGCTTCATGCGGGTGTCACCGCCCGCGGCAACACGTCCGAGATGCCCGCGCGCGATGGAGGCTGCGGGCGCGGCTAATGTGCCACGCGTGCATCGGCTTGAGCCGGGGCGGGCGGAATCTTCCACCTCTCGCGAATGAACGCTTCGTAGCGCCGGTAGTCCTTCAGGCGCAGCATGAAAGGGTCGCCGATCCACGACCCGACCCAGCTCTCGTCCTGCTCGCGCGCCCGCGCGAGCCACTCGAGCGCGTGGCCGGTCTCGCCGCGATACGCATACACCTCGGCGATGGCGGTGGCGTCGTCATTCGCAAACTTGGCGGTCAGCTCTGCCAGTGCCGCATCGGACTCGGCGACCTGCCCGAGCGCGAACCGGGCCTCCGCCAGGCAGGACAGCCGAAATTCGGGATCCGGCTCGACCTCGCACTCGCTGAGGGAAGACTGCGGACGGCCGCGCTGCAGCGCTATGCGCCCGAGCGCGGCGTGGAACCGCGGGCGCTCGGGCTCGAGGCTCAAGGCAAGGCGGGCAACGCGTTCCGCGTCATCGAGACGGCCCAGGGCCGCGAGACTGTTGGACAGCGACGCCCGGGCCGCGAAGGACAGCGGGTCGCGCTCCACCGCCTCCTCCAGCAGGCGAGCCGCTTCTGCATTACGGCCGAGCACGCTGCTGAGAAAGCCGCCCCGGTAGCGCAGGGCCCGCGCGCTGTGCGGCTCCAGTGCCACGGCCCGCGCGAACTGCTCGTCCGCCTGCGCCCAGTCGTCCGTGCAGTTGAAGAAGTAATTGCCGCGGGTGATGTGCGCCTCGGCGAGGTCGGGCGCCATCTCGAGCGCCGATTCGCCGAGCGGGCGCGCGGCCTCGCAGCTTTCCTTCTTCGGCGCCCAATCGTTGACCACGTCGTTCTGGTAGGCGCCGGCGAGCCATGCCTTGGCAAGCGCGTAGTCCGGTTCGATGGCCAAGGCGCGCTTATAGAACTCCTTGGCCTTGTCGTTGTCCGCCTTGTTGCCGCGGTCGGCGAGCGAGCGCCCGTGCCACAGCAGTGTGTAGGCGTCGACGTGTGTCTGCGTCACCGCGTTGGTAGTGGCCGGCTGCAGCTTGCCGGTCAGCGCGTTGGTCACCGCGGCGGCGATTTCATCCTGGGTCTTGAAGAGGTCGGTGAGGTTCCGGTCGAAGGTCTCCGACCACACGTGGTAGCCGGTGTCGACCCGGACGAGTTCGACGGCGACCCGCAACTGCTTGCGCGACCTGCGCACACTGCCTTCGAGGATGTGCGCGACACCCAGCATGCGACCGATCTCGGCCACTGTGACCTGCTTGCCCTTGAAGTAGAAGGACGAGGTCCGCGCCGGCACGCGCAAGTCCGGCACCTTGGCGAGACGATCGATGATTTCCTCCGTCAGACCATCCGAGAAGTACTCCTGGTCCCGGTTCTCGCTCATGTCGAGGAACGGCAGCACCGCGACCGACTTCTCCGGAATCTCGCGCGCTGGTGCGGCCGCGGGCGTGGCGCCTTGAGCTGGGCCGGACGCCGGCGGCGGCGGCGCAGTCGCCGATGACAGCACCGCGGCGTGCTCGTAGCGCCAGAAGAGTCCGCCCCCCAGCAGGAAAAGCAGCGTGAGAATCGTGAGTTCCACGCGTGTGACCCGCTGCTCGCCGCGATCGCCGTGGTACCAGGCGAGCGTGAGCGCGATTGGCAGGCCGATGAGCAGCAGGACGGTCGCCGTCTGTTGGATCTGGTGCGGCCAGCCGAACGTGTCGCGCATGTAGGCGAAGCCCTGGAGGAGGCCCCAGGCGCCCGCGGCGTAGGCGATGCCCCACTGCACCACCTTGCGGCGGCGCAGCCGATCCCAGGTGCCGTTACCCTCCCCGTCCGTTGGCGCGTCCGTCACTTCCCTGCCCTCGCGTGACGGCAGTGTAGCGGCATCACCCTCCGGTGAGCGACTTGCCGGTGCGGCACGGCTCCAGCGTATTCGGCCGGCGTGCCGGTCCAAGGAGCCCGTGCCATCGACGGCCGTCAGTCGCCGGAGGCGATGCAGACCGGGCAATCGCCGCCATCCTGGGGCGGCGAGGTGGCACCTGCCGTGCCCGCACTGATCCATGCGTTGACGAGCGCGGGCACGAGATCGCAGTTCGGCGCAGTGCGGGCAGGTCGCGACCGACCCTGCGCGAGTACAGCCGCGACCGTGGCGCGATAGCCGAGGCGCGCACTCTCGAGCACTGGCACGCGGCAGGCCACGGCAAGCGCAGGCCCCACCGGCGCCATGCACGTGCAGCCGAGCGCGATGCACTGCGCGCCGTCGTCCCGGACGGCACTCTCGCACGCCGCGAGCAGCCCGCCCACGAGCTCGTTGTCGTGGCGATGCATGCGCGCCATCACACCGTCCTCTCGCCCCACGCGCGCGAGTTCTGCCTCGGGCGAGACGTAGTGGATCGCCGCGCACTGATCCTCGAGCCCGAGCATGCGCAGCCGCTCCTCGTAAAGATGCGCCAGCGACTCGGGCCAGACCGTGACGATGGCGAACCGGCGGCCGCCGGTCGCGGCCGCCCGCAACGTCGCCTCACCCGCGCCGATCACGGGGATCGCGAGCGCCGCCCGGGCAGCGGCGATGCCGTAGTCCGCGAACGAATTGATGTACACGGCGTCGAAGCCGCTGCGCTCGGCGGCCTGCGCGGCATCGACGTATCCCAGGTCGACGATGAGCCACTCGTAAGGCGTCAGCGCGAAGGCGGAGAGCCGCGGGTCGACGAGCACCGGCGAGACCTCCGGGGTGGCCAGTTCGGTCAGATGCGCGGGCAGGGTCTTCGCGCTCGTTCCGCTGCCCAAAACTGCGATTCGCATGTCGGCCATGATGGCACGGCGCCCGCACCGCCGGAATGCCGACCGCCAGGTTCAAAAGTCCAGATGGATGGCCCCGGGCTCGCGCACGAGGCCGGCGCCCGCCTCGCGCGCGGCTGCGGCGAGGGCCTGCACGACAATCCGCCGTAGGTCGGGCCCGTGCGCCAGTCGCCGCAGGAGCGCCTCGCCGGAACGATCGCCGATCGTCACGGTGAGCTTGAGGCCGCGGCGTTTGGCGCTCAGCTTGCGGCCGTCGGGTAGCGTCAGCTTGAGCAGCTTCAGGACCTGGTCGGCGTAATTGATGCCGACCCCCGAGCCATCGGGCTTGGCCGGCGGCAGGAACGCCTCAACGGCCGCCTCGTCAACCGGGATAGTGATTCTCATGGCGTGTGCCCCACGTTGAATCGGTCCATCAATTGACGAAAGACGCGGATGTGGGCCGGCGTGCTGCCGCAGCAGCCGCCGACGATGCGCGGGCCCGCCGCGAGCAGCGCGGGCAGCTCCGCGCTCATTTCCGCAGGGGATTGCTTGTAGACAACTTTCATGTCCTCGAGGACAGGCGCGCCCGCATTGGGCTGGGCCATGACGGGCAGGCCACAGGCCGCGCGATAGCGGCGCACGACGTCCGCCGCAAGGCGCACGTCGATCCCCGTGCCGCAGTTGAGACCGACGACCTGGCAGCCAAGCTCGGCCGCGAACTCGGCGGCCTGCTCCGGCCCGACGCCCATCATGGTGCGCACGTCATCTTCGTCCGCCATGCGGTCGAAGGCGAACGATGCGACGATCACCGGCGCGCCCGCCTCCCGGGCAGCGGCGACCGCGATCGCAGCCTCTTCGAGAGCCGTCTGCGTCTCGATGATGATGCCGTCCGCCCCGCCCTCCACGAGTGCCCTCGCCTGCTCGCGGAAGCCCTGCTCGACCTCCTCCCGGGGCACCTCGCCATAGGGCTCCATGAGCCCGCCGAACGGCCCCATGTCGCCGAGCACGTAGCCGCGTCCACCCAGCGCTTCACGGGCGATGGTGACGGCCGCTCGATTGATCTGCGCGGTGCGCTCCCCCTCGTCGTGACGCCTGAGCATGATGCGGCTCGCACCGAACGTGTTCGTGAGCAGCACGTCGGACCCGGCCTCCGCATACGCCCGCTGGATGCGCAGCACCCGGTCGGGGTGATCGAGGTTCCAGGCCTCGCCGCACTGCCCCGGCTCGAGGCCGGCGTTCTGCAACTGCGTCCCCATGGCGCCGTCGCCGAGCAGCACGCGTTTCGTCAAGGCTTCGAGCAGGGTTGGATTCGTCATGATGTCACTCGTCGTCGGAAGTCGGGCCGCGGCGCCGGCGCGCGGCGGAATTCGCAGGGATCAAGGTCGCAGGCACCGCATGCCACCAGTGGTCGCACGCGCACGGCAAGATCCGTGATGCCGAACGCGGCGAGCAGCGAATGCGGCGGTTGCAGCGCGCCGGACGGCATCAGCGTGAGCGGGCCGAACGGCGTGCCGCAATCGTTGCGAACTGACGGGCCCGGCGACGATCCGGAGAGCAGTCCCAGCAGCCGGTGCTGGTCCGCCAGGTCCCATCCGCCGCACCCGGGGGACAGGTGCGGCAGCAGGCGCTCCCGTCGCGGCCGCAAGCTCGCGCCGAGCTGCGACGCCGCGTGGCGGACCAGGCTCTCGGCCGCCGCGGCGGCGAAGCGATCCAAGAAATACGCCTCGTCCGGACCGCCCGCCCGCCAGAGACGACCCACGGGTGCGACAGCAGCTCCCTCGCCGTCCCCCTCCTGCGCGGGTCCTTCTGCAGGCACCTGGCCAGGAAATCGGCGAACCCCGGCGTGAATCCGGCGCCGCCGAGGGGAAGGACCGG
>Ga0209048_10001770_pt1 | contig 21860 bp, 27 predicted proteins | sample FrelakmetCRP12CR_FD_187146 | JGI IMG/M metagenome (GOLD analysis project Ga0209048, IMG submission 187146) | Freshwater lake sediment microbial communities from the University of Notre Dame, USA, for methane emissions studies - CRP12 CR (SPAdes)... | ecosystem: Environmental > Aquatic >... | reverse complement strand
TTTGGTGACCCCGGCGGGAATTGAACCCACAACCTCCTGATTAAGAGTCAATTGCTCTACCTATTGAGCTACGGAGCCATTATTCTTCAAATTTTTTACATTTGTGACATATCCAAATTGAAATTTTTGATCGTTTTCTTAATAGACATTTAGCTTTCTTTTTTACTTTGTGCTTACAATTATGATATTTGTAATTGTCACATCGTATCCACACGCTAAGTCCATGCATGTTTTTCTCCAATCAAAAGTTTTAATCTTTTTGAAACTTCTTCCCTGTATTTTGAACCAAAGCAATCACCTACTGATGATTCTATTTTAGAAATTACTGAGCTTTTACGTCCACCTTGTAATATCGATTCCTCATAGTAATCTTTCCAGTCTACTACCATTCCCAGTTTGTCTAATTGGTGCACGCAAATTTCTAAAGGAATGCCATACGTTGATACTATTTGGAAAAGACCTTTTACAACCATTCTCTCATCAATTGTTTTACCGGAGATTTTAAGCTCCGGTTTCGTGCGTTTAGCATGTATTCCTCCTGTATATTTGGTGCGGATGAGAGGATTTGAACCTCCACAGGATTTCTCCCACTACCACCTCAAAGTAGCGTGGCTACCGTTACACCACATCCGCATAATTTTCGATGTGGGACAGTTTAAAACTGTCCCACATTTTCCAATAACGTGTCATCCAATATCTTATACTATCCCAAGTATACTTATCCAAGTATATCATCTTTAATTGAAGTTGGTGCTATTCAACTCCCGTGCGCGTTTTTTATTTTGAGGGTTAATTACAACGACCTCGACGCGCGATTAGTCTCCATATTAGCGCAAGAAAGGCTAATATATTCTCTCCTATGTCATCCTTAGTATAAAATACGGGTTGGTCTAATCTACTCCCACCCTGGAAGGCAGACCCGTCTACCTCGGAGTGGAGACCGACCGCTTGTCAAAACCTTGCAGCTTCTCTAAGTGATTAGTCCTCTCAACTAGACCTTAATATTAAAAATGCCGGAAACAGGACTTGAACCTGCACGGTATCTCTACCGCTGGTCTCTGAAACCAGTGTGTCTGCATTCCACCATTCCGGCAGGTATTTCTATACCGTTCCGTCTAATGTGCTTGTTCGTCTTGGTATTAGCAGCTAGGTTCGAACTAGCGTTTTTGACGTTGTGCTGCCCATTGCACCATGCTAATACTGCCGCATTGTCAAAGAACAGTGACCTTCTCCATTGACGTCTTGTCAGATCGTGTTGAGCATGGTCACCGGGCGTCTAAGGTCCGCCTCAGGAAAAATTTGGGGTGACGGACGGGGCTTGAACCCGCAACCACTAGAGCCACAGTCTAGTGCTCCACCATTGAGCTACCGCCACCATAATTTTCAATGAACTAGCAAATAAGTCTATTACAATTTATGCAGTCTCTGCTGCAAGGGCCTCTTTTGGCCACAGTCGTTTTGAGTCGCTTACTCGTGTTCGTCTTCCGTATTTTATTTCGCATTTATTTCTCTCACCGTTTATTGTTGCATTTTCAACCATGGTTAATGCTTCAGTACTAAGCTGTTGCCACCCGCGCATTTCCTCTTCAAAATTGTCTTCCTCTTCAAGGATGTCACTCATGTTGTGCCTCCTTTAAAATGGGCCCGGCAGGATTCGAACCTGCGGTGGAGTTTTAGCTCTCCGGATTAAAAGTCCGGTACCTTCAGCCTCTAGGTGACGAGCCCAGATTTTGCCTCGTTTGTCAGGTTTGTCATCTTTATCCATCTGGACTCTCCTTTGTGCGCAAAATAAAAAAGCCCCGTCGACTTTTGGTCGGCGGGGCTTTCGGGTTTTTCTATTTTTTAGATAATCGCCGTTAAACCCCGCCTGTCCTTGTCTTATCATAGCCTTCAAGTTTCAGCCATGATACTAAGGACAACCCTATCACAGCATGTCCGACATGCTCTAGATACGTCCTGCGATAGGTTAGAGTTTGCATTTGCGATTCCGTCCTTTTTTAAGTCCTTGACTCAGCAATTTAAATGCTTATAAAGAAATAATCAATATAAAAAGCGTAGATAAGACACCTTTTAATTATAACCTCTGGGCGGCCCTATACTCCCAAACGTCACCAAGTAAATCTTTGACTTCATCAAATGTTGAGATTGTTATATCTCCGGCCATGACCTTATCGAATAAATCTCTACGCTTAAGATCATACTTGCTGATAAATGCCCTCAGTTGATTTATCTCTTTCTCTTTAGTATTTATTTCTTCAATTGGTCTACCTTGATCTTGCCATACTTTTTTGTGCCACTCGTCCCAGTTCTTGATCATTCTCTTTATCTCATAAAAGACTGACGTGATCTTCTTTGCTCTCTTAATTTTCTTCCTCTCCTCGTGTTCACCCAGTCGCTGCTGCTTTCTTTGTTCTTTCTCAGATTTCTCCCTCTCTGACACCTGTCGTCTGACAGTCTCCCTTGGTACCTCAGGCGATGACAGGTTGATTATGTACCGATAGTGCCACGTCTGTATGTTGTACCCACCAGCACCGATAGCCCTAGTGTTAAACTGCCAATTCCTATCCTGATTGTCCTTTAGATTGGCAGAAATCTCAAATCCCTTTGCACCTCGCGACACGTTAACGTCACTGACGCTAACAAAGTCATCAGTGATATATTTTGACAATGCATGGGATAATTTTGCCGTGTTGTATGCTTTAATTTCTTCTTTCACTTGATCGTAATATCGATTTTTACTTTTCTTATCTAGAACATATTCGTCTGAATAGCGTACTAATTTGTATGATTCTTCTAATGGTCTATATGCGTAACCAATAAGCCGTATAGTGTCGTCACTGTCGCCTGCAAAGCTTTTAATAAGTTTATTAAATTCTATTTTGCCGGCTTTATTTTTTTCATCCTGAAATGCTTGTAATTTCCTATCCATATAACTTGCAGCTTGATCTTGCAAATGCGAGATTAATGGTTCACATGAATCTAATAATTTTTGTTGTACCTTAGTCAGTTTTGGCTGTTCTAATATAGTATCATCTTCTTCAGGTCTTGCAGTAAGTCTTCTTTTACTTTTGGGATGTCTTTTCAAATATGACTGTTGTTCTTCTAAAGTAAGATCATCCCATTTACGAGCCTGTTTTAAAAATTCACTTTGAATAATTGCCAAATGTTTCATTATCTATCTCCGGCAATAAAGCGATCAAAATAAGCTTTACTTCCTTCATCTTCAAGTCCACTAGTAGTCAGCCCAGCTTGTGTTAGCGCCTCATCTTCAAATTCTGCTGCTCTTTTAAATGCTTGATATTTTGGATCTGACTCAGGAAGATTCTGTACATCTCGGAAAGTAAGTCTACCGTACTTTTTTCTATCTTCAGCCACCTGTTTTCTAAGAGTATCAAATTCATCATTGAACTGTTTCTTGACTTTATCCATTTTTTCTTTAAGTGCCTCAAGCTTTTTATAAACAGGGCTAGCTCCTCGTTTTATATCTTCTTCATCTTCTTCATATTTTTGTTTAAGATCCTCATATCGTTTCCTAAGCAACTCAATATCTTCTTCATCATAAGCTCCCCGACTTTTTTCTGTTTCATACTCTTCTTTAGCGCTGTCTAATAGTTTTTTAAGATCGCTATGCTCCATAAGTTCACTACTAGTACCTCGTTTTAAATCAGCATCTTCCTCATCATATCTTTCCTTAGCTTCATCTAACTGCTTTTTAAGCGTCTGGAGTTTACCCATTGCAATTGGCTTGCGCGTAGCTGAAGGTTTCTGCTGCTCTTTCGTTCTTCGTCGATCTTCAAGTTCCATTTCAATTCGTTTATCTTTGCGTTTCCAGGAAGATGCAATTTCATCAGTCGGTGCGCCCTCAGACATCGGATCTTCGTCCATTACCTCAATCGCATGATCTGTTAAGTCAACTGCTGCCTGTAGTTGCTCTGTAGAATATTTTTCAGGATCTCTGCGAATGCTCTCCCTAAGTTCTTTGGACATAGTTGTCGTCTGTTTATCTTTATGGGATGTTAGTCTCTTTTTTGACTTAGGATGCTTTTTGAGATAATCTCTTTGCTCTTCTAAAGTAAGATCGTCCCAGTCGCGAGCCTGTTTTAATAAACATGACTCAATAGAAGAGTCGAACACTTGAGAAATCACTGCTTCTTTTTTCATAAAATATCTCCCTTAAGTTATGTCTCCGACCTGCGCCTTGACTCCCACTAGCTCTTCAACTTCTTTCGCAATGACGTCCATCTTATACCGCACCTTTTGCGCAGTAGCATCGCTCAGATTGTGGTCAGTGGCATTGACCTCCGCAGAATAATGACTACCCTTCCTGACTTGGCTTAACGGTATCTGCATGTTCGTCTTACTATCAGTGAACGTTATGTAAACGTCAGCATAATCTTTTTCAGTACCAATAGTAGTCTTTAAACTACCATCATCAGTTTGTTTAAATTGTTTGCCGCCAAAAATTATTTTCTTACCGATTGATGCCGTGGAAGTCTCGGTCTTATAAATGTATCCTGCAAATGTCGGCACAATAAGTTCTTCTTTAACACCTTTAGCCTTAAAGTAATCCTTTATTGCTGGCATTTGTGTTATTGCTTTTTTAGCAAGTTTATAAGCTAACTCATCATTTATCTTTTTACCTTTTAATGATCGTCTAATCTTTCTGCCTATGCGTCGTACCCGCCTCTCATTCAGCTCCTTGACGCGTGGCTTATTAGCATTAATTATCTCCACAAAGGAGTCGAGCATCTTATCATCCTCGACACCCTTAGACTTGAAATAATCTTTTATCGGCTGGTTCTGGTCAATCAGGTCTTTGGCGGCCTGGCGTATTGCCTCATCATTGAGCCGTCCTTCCCTGTTTAATTTCCTGTTCAGCCTACGGCTGAGCCGTTTGATCCTGCGGTCCGTGATGGCCCTGACGGCCCTTGGCTTGCTTATCTCCTTGGCCTTATAATTACCGATTGTAGTCGTGTCACCCTCAGTCTTAGCCTCTTGTTTGTCAACTAAATCTTTAGCCTGCTCTAGATTATATTGTTCGTGTTCTACCATGTATTTAGCCACCGCTTCCTTGGCATCTTTTGCACGTATAGTGTGACCCTCAATTGAAAATTTCTTACGCCTTTCAACCTTTTCTGACGGCACAAATTTGTACGTAGCCTGCTCGTGCTCAAATTGTTTTCTAATAGAGTCCTGCTGCGACTGAGGTAGTTGTTCAAATGGAGACAATTGTTTGGTCTCCAGATTCATAAATTTTCTTCCTGATGCCCAGGATTCAAGCGTCGTTGGCTTCGCCGTCAGGCGTTGCTTAGTCTTACGATGTTTGAGTAGGTACTCTTTCTGTTCGTCGTAAGACATCTCATCCCATTTACGGGCCTGTTTTAGGAACTCACTTTGGATGGTCGCTAAGTGTTTCATAATTTATCCATTCCTATTAATAATTAATTCTTCCTAATTCACTCAGAGCCGCAAGCATCGCATGATGATTCTCGCTCTCAAGTTTTCTAATAGTCTCTTGACTGATAGCAGTTCCCCTGGGAACTGCCTGTCTAATAGCTGCTATATACTTCTGCCAATTTTGCGGTTGGTCTAATGTGTCACGGTCAGAAACATTAAGTCTTCTCCAGAGTTTAAAATCAAATTTTATCATGCTCTCTGCGTCAGTCCCAAGCTTTTCACCGGCAGACGATGACGGCGCAGCTGTTAATCGACGTTTGCTCTTTGGATGTCGCTTTAAATAGCCTTTTTGTTCCTCTAGAGTGAGATCATCCCACTGACGTGCCTGTTTTAAGAACTCGCTTTGTATTATTGCTATATGCTTCATACTATGATTCCAAATGTTTCATTGCTTTCTCATATTCTTCACGGTCAATAGCCCAAGTGCCGTCGCGCCTTTTCCTTAATAATTGTTCAGCAAAATAAGCAGACGGCGAAGTACCATATTTTTTACGTATTTTATCACTGAGAGCGCCTAAAATAATTTGTTCATCTTGGTCTACTGGTTCATTATTTTTTCTTCGAAGTGCATCTTTGACTGAAAATTTTAAATATTTTTTAAAGATTTTTTCACGCTTTAAATCACGTTTTGCAATATTAAATTCTGCATAGGCTTTTTCACTAGTTTCTACAGTAGCTTTCATAGTCTCAGGATTAAACCATGATTGGCGCGCTGCCCATTCTTTAAATAATTTTGTATATTTTTCAGCAGATGCCCTATCCCAAGACGGAAAATCGTCATCTTCTTCTTCAGGTCTTGAATGCCAAACGCCTAAGTGTCTAATACTTATAGATACTGAATCGTCATTTTTATCTACCATTTCACCAACCCAACGATCATATTGTTGAGCAGATGCAGCAAAATGCTTTAAATCTTCAGCAATTTTATCTACTGGAAAATCAGGTTCTTGTTCTTTATTTTTCTTTACAACATCTGTCATGTGTTTATAAGCTTCATCTTTTTCATATTCTTCTTTAGTCAATCCATAACCTTTGAACGTCTTTAATACTTCTTCAGCAGTGTGTGCTCTATTACCTAAATCCCACCAAGTAGAACCGAGATTTTTATCTGGATTTTCAATTGATCCTGACGTTACATTAATTCCGTAACCGCCGTTCTTTGGATATATAGTTAAATGATTTTTAGGACTATTTTTCTTCTGTACTTTCAAATATCCCTTATCTGTAAACTTTGTATCTAAAAAACTTAGATCACCTAAATCAGAAAATTTAGTCCCAATCTGTTGTGTAAGTTCTGTCTTAGGTATGTTTAATTTTTGCGGCTTACTGATAATAGAACCAGTCGGTGTAGTCTCTACCATAGCACTTAATGGTAATTGAGTTTTAGAATAATCAACAAATCTTCTTTCAAAAACACCTGGATCAGCTTTTGGATCAGTAAATCTGACGAATGCCAATTTTTCACCAGTCGCTTTCATCTCACCGTACTGTTCAGAGACAATAAAATCACCACCTGCAAGTATTTCCACTTTTGTTCCGCTTGGCAATACTTGTCTAGCCCAAACCGGCGCGCTTATCCGTGCAGCGCCGTAGTATGCATTCGACGGTTGCCAACCAGTCATTACCCAACCAACAACAGGTTTTATGGTCTTAAAATATGTATTTGTCTTCTCTTTTGAAAATGCTTGCAATTGCGGACCGATAACTTCAAAACCGTTTGCAGCTTCACTTATTTGAGTGGTATTATCAAGTCGCCAGACAGTGTTTTCATATTCGGACGACCATAATTTTCCGTTTTCGTCTAACTTCAAATATCTCTTCTTACCGCCTTGATTGATAGCAATAACATTACCTTCTTGCAGTTGCTTTCTAGCATCAGCTTGTCTCAATTCAAATTTTTTCTTAAGTTGAAGATTTGTCGGACTCGTAACTTGAGATTCTGGCCTAGCTGTTAACCTTCTTTTAGACTTAGGATGCCGTTGCAGGTAACCTCTCTGTTCCTCTAAAGTGAGGTCGTCCCATTTGCGAGCCTCTTTTAGAAATTCAGATTGGATTTTAGCTAGATGATTCATAGTTTTCCTATCACATTAGAATGTTTAATTTGGCCCAATTATAAAGGAATTAAAATTGTAGACTACACATCTAGTTCGTTAGGAATGATCTGGCCGTTCATCCAGAATGCATGCGTCTGCACATGGTCTTTCCTGACAACTTTAGCAGTCAAGTGGCGGAAATCCCTATACGGTATCTCATCTGCGACCCTAATCACATAACCCTCTACCTCGTCCCTACTACTTTTACAGTACTGGTCAAACTCTCGTTGCACGGTGGACTTTAATGACTCCGCATTTGAGAATGTGCCAGTACAAAATACAGGCACAGTCTGTATGCCAAGAATTTCAGCGTAAGTCAATGTGTCACCCCAGCTCAGTGCCCTATTGAACTCATTCCAGATAGAAAAAAGATAAAAATAGCTCTTTAGGTGCCTATAATGAATGGAGTGCTTGGCATAAAGGTTCTCACCGCACAACCTCCAATTGTCAGGTATCTCATGCGCTATCCTCGCGTGGAATGCCTTTACCCAACTCCTTGAGTCGTGATGTTTCGACTCAATAGACCTGGCGTGCGCGTAGTCAGGATATAGGTTAAAATTCTCACCGTCCATCTTGATCGTACACACTAGAGGTCTACCAGTGAACTGGAACATGCTCTTGTGTATCCTGTCGTCCTTTGATACATTCGGCGACCATGGAGCGTGGAAGGTCCTCTGATACTTCACGTACTTAAGAAACTTATTGAGTAGTCCTGCTTGTGCTAATACCTTTTGAACGTTGTCCTGGTAAAAGAGCTCGCCTTTAATCCTCATACCGGTGGGCAAAATCATGTTTCCCCAGTGGTCATAAATTTCAGTGGACTCAAGATCTAACTCAAAGTGTTCAGGCAACACAATTTCAACGATATTAGCCTTTGACCGTAGTTCTTCACAAGATATCAAGGTCATCTCCGCCTCAATGTGATGTTGCTCGCATAGACTGACGCCGTTACTTACGTCGTAACCTCCGTCATCGAACAGGCTTCGATCTATTATATGGTGCGCATCGACAGCCGGCTCGTCACATATCACGCACTTGCGATTATCACGGTTAAATACTGCCTCTCTGAATTGGTCACGGTTCATAATTTTTCTTCCCAAATAAGAAAGGCCTCTTTATTGAGGCCTTTCCGTTTCACCATCATTTTAAGTCATCACCAATTTTAACTTTACTTCAATCTAATAAGTTGGAGTGATGCTATTCAGCTCCCGTGCGCACATCCGAATTACAAATGATCCGAATTTAGTGAGGGTTAATTACAACGACCTCTGTGCGCCATGTCAATTTAATTTCTAAATTGTCTAATTTTATATCATATATATTCTTTAGCTCACGATGTACCGTACCGCATAAACGGCCTCCTATTTTTGGGTGACTTGTAAAGTTAATCATAAGATTTAGTGGTATAATAGTCAAACAAAAAATCGTAGACAAGCCAATCATCTAACAGATTGCGTAGCTAATCTATAAGCCGACTCGCGTGCCTTGAACTCATCAATGTACATCCTGCGTGCCCAGTCTTCAAATTCCCTATACGAGGGATTTGGATATTGTCGTAGAAATCTTGTGACCAGACCGTCAATGTGTTGGTCAGGATAAGTTCTAGCCCGTTTAACAAATTCAATATGAATTTTTGCTAAGTATTTCATTTAGTCATTCTTTCCGGCAAGCCCGATAATAAATCTAGCTGGTATAAATCGATAATGCGTTGTTACACGTCCGCCACCTAATCCAAATATATCTCCTCGTTGTCTTCTCGTGCGTTGCTGATCTATTCGTACACCGCCTTTATGAGACTCAACTGACATGACAGTCGCAGTCCAGTTATAGTCCGACCCTCGTATCCTGATTTTGCTTCCGGGTTGAATGTTCAATTTTTCGATAACGTCCTGACCTTCTTTTTCACGTTTGCGTTCTTCAGTGCGCAACGTGCTATAAAAATCGTCTGAATTTTTAACATGTTTTTCTGCATCTTTCTCTGATGTTTTTCCTAAAAATTTGACATTACTACCGGCATAAGAACTGCTATGCTGTTTTGAGTGCCAATGCGAGCCATCGTCAGTGCTGCCATATATCGTTGTCCATTTATGACCGTGTTTAATATCTGTAATTGTTATTTCTACACCGTTACTTAATCTCACCCGGTGACCGACGCCAATATAATCAGGCCGTTTTGCTTTCAAAACTTTTGTCTTAAGTTTCTTTTTCAAATCTTCAACTTTTCGCGGGATTTTAACTTTTCGTTCAATTAAATAATTTATCTTAATGTGTTTTAATATGTCTTCTCTTAGTCGTTTCTTGGGTTCGCTGTAGGCCCTTACACCTTGCACGTATCTTTCAAGAACTGCATCAGCGGCATCCGATATTCTACCAACTAGTCTGTTCAGTCGCTTCGTCACTCTCTTGTCTCTCTCTTCATTACGCGAATAACCGACACTCAAATTATAGGGATCAGGCCCTTGAGGCATCTTACCTTCATTTATAGCGCTCTCTATTTTCCAATAAACTTTATTACGATTTAAATTCACACCCTTATCCTCAGCTTTAGTAGAGAGCTTGTCTAATTTCCTCACCCGACTAAAAAGTCGCTTGATGCCCTTAACAGTCTCTAAAGCAGCCTTGCCTTTACCACGAGGTTTTGCTGTTAGTCTGCGCTTGCTATCAGGATGCCTGCGCAAATATTTTCTCTGCTCGTCAAGTGTCAGGTCGTCCCATTTTCTAGCCTCTTTAAAAAATTCTGATTGTATTGCCGCTAGATGCTCCACAAGTCCTCCTCTAATCATTTATAATTAAGAGCTCGTACTGGCCATCTTCACTTTTATAATGCCAACCGTAAGTGTCCTCATCTGTAGCATCTTTGTCAGTTTTATACTTGTCAAATTTTATTTTAGTATCTGTCTTGGGATCTCGCAAATATACTGTCTGCGACGCAAGCCCCAAATTAACGTCTGATAATTCAAAACTATATGTCTTTGACGCTTCGTTATAGAATCTCGGATCTATGTCTATTGTAGACTCTCCCATCAAAGCATTTTTTACGTCCTGCGATAATTGAGGAGCTAATTGTCTTTGCGGCATTTGATGTCTAAATCTATTAATGTGCCCAGACTTTGGCCTAGAACCGCCACGACCACAATTTGGACAATGGTAGCCCACCCACGTCCCGTGGTCTTTAATATTGAGAGGGTAATTGCAGTTCGAACACAAGTCACCGGTCTCTCTCAATTTTGACTGAGGATGCCGCCCAAGGTATCCTCGCTGCCACTGTCGAGTCCGCTCTCTCCAATCTGCAACTTTTAAAAAATCATGCTGTATGACTTTTAAATGCTTCATACGTCTCCCTAATCTAGATTACTTAAATTGCTCAACAAGTCATCATATTTCATTTCTGCTTTAGCCACCGCGATCTTGTCACCCATCCGTTGATGGTATGCTACATCGTCTGATGCCTCTACTATCCTATCAACTATCTTCACCAATTTTTTATACATTCGATCTTTCTTCATCTCAGGTGTCACCGTGAAGAGGAGCGCGTCTTTAATTATCGAATCAATGTCTACACTTATACCCCGTTCACTAAACTTTTGTCGATTAATCCGTTCCTCAATCTCACTTGTGACTTTGTATAAATCATTTGTATTTTCAAATAAACGTTTGCCTTTAATCTTTTCTGTAGGCCCTGCCGTCAATCGACGTTTTGACTTTGGATGACGCTTAAGGTAAGCCCTCTGGTCTTCCAAAGACATGTCCTTCCACCTGCGAGCTTCCTTAATAAATTCTTTTTGGATCGACGCCAAGTGTTTCATATTTATCTCCTCAATCACGTGAACTGCCTCTACCATATTTCTCTTCTTCGCGCCACTCTATCATAGCTTGCTTAACAGTTTTTCGTAATTTTCTCAGCCACTTTTTATCCACAAGCTTATGCCATTTCTCAGGCCCCGGTCTATCTACTGCAACAAATTCTTGTATTGCTTCTTTCTGCTCTGGAGTCCGCGTTACTATAAATTCAAAATCTGCATCTACAGTAGTAGGATCTTCTTCTGACACATATAAATTGCCCTTGTATTTCTTATACAACTTCATGATCTTCTTAAAGCCTGCGCGAGCCTGCTCATTACGTAAATCAACGTCATACCTTTTTGCATCATGTAATACTAAATCGCCCAAGCATTCTTTTTGGTCTTCATCCATATCTTGCGGCGTCTTAATGTAAACAGGTTTTTCTTCTTTATACCTTCGTCTGACTTCTTTATCAGTTAATGTTTCGCCGTGAGCGTCACAAAATTCACCGCCTACTAACTTTTTTTCATTCTCAGCATCGCGAAAATTAGATCCGTCCGGGTGCCGACTGATATTAATGACTCTTTCATCACCGGCACCTACTGCATGACCTCGAGGACCTCCTAGCCTACCTGTCAGTCTTCTTTTACTTTTTGGATGACGTCTGAGATAAGCACGCTGGTCTTCAAGGGTCATCTTATCCCACTGCCTGGCTTCTCTTAAAAATTCCGTCTGGATAGTGGCTAAATGTTTCATAACTGTTTTACCTTTTAACGAGGTTTATATTTATCTACATAAACTTTTTTCCTGTCGCCAGACTCATAAAACTTACCGCCTCTCGGACCTCTCTTTATAGGCTTCTGTTCGGGCTGTTTCCCTCGTGCAAGTTGCTTCTTTAATACGTGCTTCAGCATTCTTTTATAATGCTTAACATCTTTTTTATAAGCAGCCCCTATTACTTCTTTTAATTTCGCCTTAAGCTTGTCAAAATTCTCTTGATTTAGTAAATGCGAAAACTGCGGCACGTTGTCTTCTTCGTCACCTGTGTCTTTTCCTTCAGCTTCCATGGCTAATGCGACGTTAACCGCCCCTGAAGTGTTCCACTGGTTACCCTCATCAGCTATTTCTTTTGACACTAGTGCATTAATATCCTTATTCTTTTTGACCGCACTAATTAGGCTGACCACAAAGTCAGCAGCGGTGTCACTCTCACCCCACTCACTGAGACCTGAAAAGCCAGCCAATTTTAAAAAGTCTCTTTGGATTGCCGCTAAGTGTTTCATTATTATTCTCCTGTGTTTAATTGCAAACTATCATGGTCGTCAAATGCTCTCTCACCCTCGCCGGTCCTTGTCTTGTCCCTGGCATAATTTATATTTTTACCCTCTAACTCATGACGGTAATGTTCGTCATATTTTCCGGGTGAATGTTCAGTTATCTCTTTTGCAGAAATCACCCTGCCTGACTTTTTATTCACTACGTAATGGAGTACAAATCTTCTACCTGCTGCATCCGTTCTGGGTTTTGAATGGTAACCCTCATAATACGTCGGCGATGATCGCAAAAAACTTAATTTCTTCTCGTGATTATAGTCCTTTAATTTATCTACAGACTCACCAGACTCACCGGGCATCTTCGTAGGTCTCTTTTTTGACTTGGGATGTTCTCGCAAATATCGCGCTTGAGCGTCAAATGATAGATCATCCCACTCCGTCGCATGCTTTATAAAAGCATACTTTAAAAACTCAGACTGTATCGCCGCCGAGTGCTTTATGTTTTTTTTTATCATTTGCAAAATCGCATTAATAAAATCTTGCAAAGAATAAGCTATCTTAATCTCAGGCCTCACCAATTTAGTCTGGATCTCAACGTCCTGACGCCGTGGATACTTAGGATCCATGCCGATAACTATCGGTTTATCAGTCATCGACCACGCACCTAGTTCATACAGCACTATTGGGCACATCGTTTCGGCACAGAACCAGAATGACAGCATATCAGACTGTCGAAACATGTCGTGCTCCCATTTGATCTGGTCAAAGGCTGCACTTGAGTCATTAATGGGAAAATTCGCCCGCCGAGGGTTAAAAATAGTGATGTCCGTGTCTTTTAACTTATCCACCACCTTACTCTGCCAATCTGGACAACCGGTGATGCCACCTGCAAGGAACAGGCCATCATTATTTTTTATAAAATCTCTCTTGGGTGCTTCGACGTAGATCATTGTGTCTTAATCCTCTATTTGTTTCCAACCGTAATTCTTCTTTAAGAACCTTCCGAATGAATCTGGCATCTCTATAGCGACGCGACCATACTGCTGCATGCCCAATTCAGCACGCGAAAGCTTTCCACCTTTCCAACCAGTGCGTTTTTCCAATAATTTTTTTACATTTTCGAGGAAAGTATCGTCGTCCCATAATTGCTTATCTTCCCTGCCCACTTTTTTGCCCTTATAATAGATGAACAGATCAGGCAAGTCATCTTTTTTATTGACAGTCAGTAAGACATTTCTAGTAATACCCGCAGAGTCTGTGGCATTACCCTTGGCTAAAAGGATCTTGCGGCCTACGTACTTCACATTGTCTTTCAACGTGGGCTTGGCCGTGATCCGTCTTTTTGACTTAGGATGCCGCTGCAGATATTCTTTTTGTTCTTTCAAAGTAAGGTCATCCCACTGACGGGCCTGCTTTAAAAACTCCAATTGAATTTGAGCTAAATGTTTCATAATTTCTTCCTTTCTTCTTTACATCGTCATGATTAACCGATTATTCTTTAACGAATGAACTTTCGGCACAAATATCTTGCGTTTACGGAATTTCGGCTTTAGACGATAGCGCTTGCGCTTCACATAATTCGGTGGCTTACCTGTGACTCTTTTTTTAGACCCAGGATGATCTTCTAAATAATCTTCCTGCTGCTTCCTATTCATCTTGAGCCACCGACGGCTGTACATCTTCGCGGTCTTCGTCAACTGCAAATTCTCTTTCGTCCCAAGCACGTCAGTGTCATCGACGAGAACAAACGGTATGCCCCGCAGTTTGACAATCTGACCCTTATTTATCGTCAATCTCTCTAAGGCACGCCTGACAAATTCATAATTAATTGTCGCAAGGTGTTTCATCATTTCTTCTTCAGGGTGTCAAGCGTCTCAGTCGTCATTACTGCCGTCTTCTTGTGCTTTACTATAAATATAGTGTCGCACACGACCACCTTGGTGGTGTCCGATGTGATTGTAGAATCTTTCTTGACAAGTGCACTCTTTACCGGTACCACCGCGGCCGCAGGAGTCGTCACTGCCGCCTTTGCCGGAGTGACCTTTGTTACCTGTGCTGCAGCACCTGTTATTAGCGCGCATATTGCAATTAAAATTACCTTACGCATACATATCCTCCTTTAATGTTTATTTGTTAATCCCAGTCAATTTGGGTCGCGTATAATGGTGAAATTCCAAAAATCTTTTCTGCCTCGGGAGACACTCTCATAGCGTGTCTCTCAGGTTTCTTACTGACGCTGTATGCTATGCCCATACCGTGAGGTGCAAATGTATGAGATCCTCCTGATTGCAATTCCGCTTTAATCTCTTTAATACCATTGGGCGTTATTTTCCAAGACCGACCGCCTATAAGCGGAACGTCAACAGACTTACCTATTCTATCTTGATTCTCTCTGACATCTTTTGCCACGTCATTGACCACATCAGCAAATGACCTCTCATCAGTCCAATCCACATTCAGACCAATATCAATGCCTCTGCGGCCGACGGTATAATAGCCGGGCGTCGTGTCACCGGGCACTTTATAATAAATTTCTCCGTCATACTTGCCGTACCCGCCCGGCTTTCCGAGCGACATGACTATCTCCATCGTATTGTCATTGTCACCAATAACGATCTCATCTTTGCCAAACTGTTCACCCATTGTAGCTTTATCTTTAAATTTAAAACCTGCAGGCAGTTTCAAGTCAGCTTTTGTCTTTTCATAACCGTGTTGGTCTCTCAATTTATCTCTTAATTGTATTCTCGGTATCGCATCTTTAAACATAGCTATAAATTCATCTTTATGTTTTACAAGCGCGTTAGCCTTCTCTTGAGTAAACTGCCGCATGAGGTCTTTATTTTCTTCAATGTCTTTTAAGAACAGATCAAAATCCTTTACGACATTTTCAAGGTCTTCAGGTGATAGATTAGCTATATTGCCTATAGCGGTGGCAATTTTAGCATGCTGTTCCGGTGTCAAATTAAACCTGCGACCGTGTTGATGAACGTACTTGCCAATAATATTTCCCTCTGCATCCATCTGAGTGGTGTACTGGTCTTCCCTCGGATATTTTGCAAATAGATCAGCGACAGATTCTGCATTATAAGCACCGGAGATTCTATCTTCAATTTTTTTATAATTATTTCGAAGGTCGTCTTGGATCTTTTCTATTTCTTGTCGCAAGCTTGCTCTGTGCTCAAGCTCAGGGGCTTTCTTTATAAAATCTCTAGCCTCATCCGCTGACTCAAATGAAGCAAATTCGAGGCCGCCTGCACCAAAAGATGAGCGCCTTGTAGAAAATCTTGTAGAAGTGGGAACGTTGTAGCTAACCAGGCGACCAAAATTCACGTGTTCGTACTCGCTCTTAATAATCGGCCTCTCACCGCTAGCATCCTCGATCGTCAGCTTTTCATCAGGCCTCCTCAAACCGGGTACTAAATATTTTGCAAATTGTTTTTGGTCTTCAGGCAGTTTCTTTTCAATTTCTTTAAGAGTGGCAGACTCGCTCGGCGTCAGTGGCTCTGATAGTTTATAGGCCTTCATCTCTTTTTGGCTAGGGTCCTCTTCACCTTCAACTTTTGGCAACCTATTTTCATTATTAACAAATGCATCTTTCGCGGCCTGTACAAATTCCTCTTTTGAAAGAGGCTTACTCCTCTTTGGTTTCTTTTCACCGAGATCTTTAAGCAATCCCATGTCGCGCTCAACATCGTACAAGACGCTACCAATATTGACTTTACTTTCACCCGGAAATTCTTTTTCCCAAATTTTATTCAATTTTTTGGCATCGTCTGAGTCTTCTTCATACTTATCTTTTCCAGTTGAAGAATAGACTTCAAAAATTTTGCCAAGCTTTTCGTCTAACTTTGGGGTCCCTGACGGAACGCGCTTTTGTTCAACCTGTCGGCGAGGTACCGTAATGTCTTTTTCATCTCTTCGTTTACGAGCTGCACCTTCGGGTCTGGCGGTCAACCTACGTTTGCTCTTTGGGTGCCTCTTAAGGTAGCCCCGCTGTTCTTCTAAAGAAAGATCGTCCCATTTACGGGCCTGCTTTAGAAACTCTTTTTGAATTACAGCTAAATATTTCATATTTTCCTTTTAATCCAATGATAATTTATAAGCTCTGCCTGATGCCTCTTCAGACAATTTCATATATTTTTTTGCTTCCTCTTTAAATCCACTATCCTGTAAAATTTTAGTAATGTTTTTATACAAATTAGATAATTTCCAATCTTTAAGTTCATTCTGCACATTTTTAAAATAATATTTCTTACTTAATTTCTTAGCTTTATTCATAAGCCGAATTGCTTCTTTTGGTATTTTTTCCTTTTTGCCTTTCATAGTAATGCTTGTTAATCTTAGCTTCGACAGCGGATGACGTTCAAGATATGCTCTTTGATCTTCTAAAGACATGTCTTTCCATTTTCTCGCTTGCTTCAAAAACTCATGTTGAATGACTGAGAGATGCTTCACATTTATTCCTTTAGATAATTGTCACTAAGTCGTTAATAACAGTTATTATTACTCTATTATAAACAAATAAAAAAGGCTGACACTTCTAGTCAGCCTTTTATACTCCCAGCAAACAATTTACGAACCATTAATATTAACTTTATACGCTCACAATATATTAGTACAGTTTAATAAACACAAAAACAAGGACCTAAAAAATGATTTGTTGCAAATGTGGTAGAAAATTGAAAATTAATCATAAATGCATGTCAGATAATGAAATTAATCAAATCAAACAACTTTATGCAACCTTACCTGAAAAAGATATAATTGCAAAAGGTTATAAACGTACAGACATAAATTTTGCACTTAAAGGTATTAAACGACGTTCTAGACTTGAATCAACAAAATTAATGCTGTCATTACATCCCGAATGTTACAAGCATACACAAGAAACAAAAACAAAATTATCAAAATCAATGAAAGAAGCACATAAAAATGGAACAGCGCATTCCTGGCATAATGGATTTTCATATGCTGAATTGTTTTTTGAAAAAATTATTAAAAATAATTTTAATGATCAGCAATTTAAACATCAATGGTGTGTCGGAAAATATAGACTAGACTTCTTTTGGCCACAAAAGAGTAGAGCAATTGAAATAGACGGCAAACAGCATGACTGTCTTAAACAAAAACAATTAGATAATGTAAGAGATGATTTTATTGAAAAACAAGGTATTAAAATTCTAAGAATCAAATGGTTAGACTTATTTCATGAAACCAAATGTTTCATAAAAAAAGCAAAAGCATTTATCGATGAACAAAGAATAATAAATATACAGCCTGTATGGCAATTAGAAGAAAATAAGAAAAAGAATAAAAAAAGAAAGAAACGACTGCTAGCATTAAAAAAATATAAACAATATCAAATTGTTGTTAAAAATAGACTAGATGATTTAAAAAAAATTGATTTAACACAACGAGGGTCAATTTCTTTATTATCTAGACAGTGGAATGTAAGTCATACACATGTAAGAAGATATATAAAAAATGCCTTAAATGGAGTTGAATACAAAATACATTGTTCCAGAGGTATGAATGCTTTGAGTTACAATGGATATTAAAAATGCCTCAGATGGGATTTGAACCCACAAGCGCACAGTTTTAGAGACTGCGGTTTTAGCCGTTAAACTACTGAGGCAATTGTTACGTTTTTGACAGTGGTAAGTTTTTGAATATCTCTCCTGTGTCTATGCATGCGATTGATGTCAGTTGCCCGTCAAGGTCGGGCTCATGAAACCCGACCCAGCGCTTTCTCTTCTTCTCTAATTTCCATGCCCAGTGCTCTAACTCTTGTTTGTTACGCACAGCGAGCTGCACCACAGTTTCATTATGCCAATCAGTGCCATTGCCGCGCTCATAGAACGCGGCAACAGCGTGGATGCCCTGAACCCCTCTGTACGTAGCATCAAGATCATTACGCACAAGCACGTACATCTTGAGGGATTTCTCTGTTCGCATCCATAATCTCCTTAATATAAGTAAAATCGGGACTATTACGAGTAGACTTAGACTCAATTTCTTCATACGTTCTGCCTCTCAATTGGCAATAAGCAATGTGCTTGTGCCTGTACTCATACCGGAGACGGTACAGTGGCATATAAAATCCACCGTCACAGCCGCCGTTCTCTTTCTGATATTTTTTGAGTTCAGTTTTAGTCTCTCTGATTTTTTCTGCTAACGACTTAAGCTCAACTTTCAATTCTTTCCTAGACATGATTATGCTCCTTTTTAAAGTTATTTTTTAGTTGCGTTGAAAATAAAAAAGCATAATCATATTATGGCGGTCTGATCTAGAACATATAGCCTCCTTTTACTATAATCACGTTGAAAACAATAGAAAGCACACAATAAAAAAGGGGCATCACCGTAGGACAAAAGCCCTTTTGGATAGCCCCTCATCGAGAGTACCATGTGTATAAATCTAGTGCATTGTTTCTCCAATTTTAATAATCATCATAACTTGCGTGGACATCTCCATTTCTTTTATGTGGACGAAAAATAAAACGATTATTCATCTCCTTTTATGACTGCTCGCGGATAAAGTCTCACATCAACTTTGGCCAATTTTGCATTTTCTACAGTGTCCAAGACTTCATCAATGTCCTTGTAGCAATGTAACGACTCATCTCTCGGTGCGTGCCGACCATTATAAAGAATGTCGAGATCGTCCATTTCTCTATCTATAACTTCCTGCTGTAACTCTCTATTCGCCCGTCCTCTCGACATTACCCTACCACAACCATGATTGACACTATACAATGACTTTGCACTATCAACCGGCGTTAATAAAGCTGATGATGTTCCCATACTGCCTGGAATAAGAATCGGATGACCAGTATTTTCATACGGCGTGTTCTTGAGTAATGAGTGACCCGCAGGTAAAGCCCTCGTGGCGCCCTTACGATGCACCCACCGATTGTCCTCATATTGCACAAGGTTGTGACTTATCTCATAATAAATTTCCGGCACGTCCTTAAAAATTTCTGTAGTTACCTCAATTACTGCTAAAGCAATTAAATATCGATTAACAATTGCGAAATTAGCTGCCTGATTCATGGCATTCAAATACCGTCTGCCAATGTCAGAATCAACAGGAAAGTTCACCTGCTCTTTATCCCTAGCAGCAAGTTTCTGAGTATGACTGTCATTCCACCACCTTAAACCCTCATTAAAAAAATCCGTAGCAATCTGGTGACCGTATCCCCTGGAACCCGTGTGAATCATGATGCCGACATTGTTTGCCCTATCTTGTTGTAATTCGATGAAGTGATTACCACCACCGAGTGAGCATAATTGACCGTCGCCTCTTTTTTGGGCCTCTGGATACCTTACAAAGATATCTACATTATGATGAGTTCGTTCAAACCGTTGCTTGACATCATTTGGTATATATTGAAATGCGTATAAACCGCGCTGTAAAATTTCTTCAAACAAATTTTTATTTATGTTTGCTTGTTTTGCTGCTCGATGATATCCCACACCAGTGGCGACCCTTTCCTCAATAGCCTTTATCCATGCTCGTCTGACCTCTTTTGTTGCAATCTTATCAGATGTGAGTTTGGTCTTCATGAACAACATCCCGCAGGAAATGTCATAACCAGCAGCGCACGGTGCGATGTGATCCCTTGTCGAGACCACTACACCTACTGGAACGCCTGCACCTGCGTGGGCATCAGGAGTGATTACAATCTTTTCAACAGACGGAATTGTAGTAGCCCAAGTCGCCTGACGCCACATTTCTTCTTCGGAGGCATCATAGAGCTTTTGGTTCATAAATATTGAAATGGGCGTTGAGACACCACGCTCTAGCAACCATTCCCAGTCTGTTATTTTTTGTGCTTCATATTTGAATGACATGGTAAAATAGTCAATCACGAAGTCGTAGAATTGTTCTATTCTTTTTATCTTTCGAATAACTTTACAACTTTTACCAACACAGGAGGTCTTTATGGATTTTAAAATGGGTTGGTTGCGCGATCTTCCTGACGTGCGCGATTACCAATCAGAGAGCCCGAAAGTCAAAGCAATTCTCGACGCATCAATCCCCCTACGAAACGCGGTCACAGCAAAAACATTACCTGCAATTGTGGACTTGCGTCAATACTGCTCACCTGTAGAAGACCAGGGTAATCTCGGTTCGTGTACCGCGAACGCGGGTGTCGGCCTAATTGAGTACTACCAGAGGCGTGCATTTAACAAGTACATAAATGGCTCTCGATTATTCTTATACAAGACATCAAGGGACCTAATGGGCATAGTGGGTGACCAAGGATCATATCTTAGAACCACGATGAAATCAATGGTGCTTTTCGGTGTGCCACCGGAGGACAATTGGCCGTATAATGTTGCAAGATTTGATGCCGAACCCACGGCATTTATTTACGCGTACGCAGGAAACTTTAAGTCAATACAGTACTATAGGTTAGACCCTGCAGGCACGTCTGCGTTGCAGCTCCTAAGTGCAGTCAAGACTAAATTGATCGCAGGCCTCCCGTCAATGTTCGGATTCACGGTGTATAACTCAATCGACACCACAGGCAATGGAAATGGAGACATCCCATATCCGGGACCGTACGATTATGTTGTCGGCGGCCATGCAGTTGACGTCGTGGGATATAGTGACAATAAGACTATTGGAGGCCGTAAGGGAGCCCTTTTAATCAGAAACTCATGGGGCACAAGCTGGGGTGAAAAGGGATATGGTTGGCTACCGTATGATTATGTATTGAACGGGTTAGCCGCTGACTTCTGGTCATTGGTGCAGGCAGAATTTGTAGACACAGATCTATTCAAATAACAATAACTACTAACAGACAAAAGAAAAGCTGTTCAAATAAATTGAACAGCTTTTTTATTACCAATATTTCACATGTGGATACCTAGTTGTGCTAGCCTGGTCCGGATTGTCACAATATAATTAGCTAATTGTTCATAAGCATATTCGTTAAGCACCCGTATTTCCATATCAAATGTATCTGTCCCACTCAACATTGTCACCGGTGTTGGATTGCTAATAACAGTCCCGAAGCTATTAGTGACAGTGACAGTATAAATACCGATATTCTCTTTGGCAAACTTACTGACTGAATATGTCGGGCTATCGGTGCCGATATTCACGGAGTCTTTTTTCCACTGATACGATAATGGCACATCCGTATCACCAACAGCCACCACTTGTAATGTCATAGACTGGCCTGAAACAATTTGCATGGGTGACGGTTGTTTCGTTATCGTCGGTTGGGTGTTGACAGTCAAG
>Ga0209048_10001769_pt1 | contig 21864 bp, 20 predicted proteins | sample FrelakmetCRP12CR_FD_187146 | JGI IMG/M metagenome (GOLD analysis project Ga0209048, IMG submission 187146) | Freshwater lake sediment microbial communities from the University of Notre Dame, USA, for methane emissions studies - CRP12 CR (SPAdes)... | ecosystem: Environmental > Aquatic >... | reverse complement strand
AGTCGCTCTCGGACTCGTCAACTCCTACATCAAGAACCTTATCGCCAAAGGATACATAACCGTTAAAGCAATCCCCCCGAAACGGTACGCCTACTATCTGACCCCGAAAGGTTTTGCTGAAAAGACACGCCTGACGTATGACCTGTTGCACGATTACACGAGGGTTTACCGCGAAGCGCGGAAAAATCTTAAAAAACTGTTCCACGAGTTGCAAGCAGACGGCATGAAAAGCATCCTCTTCGCAGGAGTGGACGAGGTGGCGGAGATTGCCTATATCTCACTGCAGGAGACAACCATGGTATTTGCCGGCGTGGTGGATGATGGGAAGGCGGCAGGGGAGATGTTCTTCGGCAAAATCATACAACCGATTCAAAACGCACATGATATGCGGTATGACTGCATCGTGGTCACGTCGTATCTGAAACGGGACGCGATTTACAAAAAACTTATTGATAGCGGAATAGAGAAAGAATCCATTAAAATGATTTTGACCCGATGAGCAGTTCAAGGGAAAGGATTCGGGGAACGACACGATGAACTTATCCAACAAAAGAGTTCTTGTCACCGGCACTGATGGATTTATCGGGTCACTTACTTGCCGTTATACTGAAGAAACTCGCTGCAACGTCTCTCACGTAGGGTTAATCATTCAAGAGGAGAGTCAATGTTAAAAGGTAAAGCCATCCTCGTCACTGGAGGAACAGGTTCTTTCGGGAAAAAGTTCATTGAAACGATCCTGTTAAAATATCCCGAGATCGAGCGTCTCGTCGTCTATTCTCGGGACGAGTTGAAGCAGTTCGAGATGGCACAGGAGTTCCCTCAGTCACGCTTCCCTGCGATCCGCTACTTTATCGGGGACGTGCGTGACAAGGAGCGCTTCATCCGTGCCCTAGAGGGGATCGATACCGTCGTCCACGCGGCCGCAATGAAGCAGATCCCGACCTGCGAGTACAATCCCTTCGAGGCCATCAAAACCAATATCATCGGCGCACAGAATATCATAGAGGCCTGCATAGACAGCGGCGTGAAAAAGGTCGTGGCGCTCAGTACGGACAAGGCCGCAGCCCCGATCAACCTTTACGGCGCTACGAAGCTCTGTTCTGACAAGCTCTTTGCTGCTGCTAACTATTTCAAGGGAAAACACGACATCAAATTCTCGGTGGTCAGATATGGAAATGTAATGGGAAGTCGCGGCAGCGTGATCCCCTTTTTCCTCAGTAAACGGCACGAGAATATCCTTCCCATCACCGACGAGCGGATGACGCGGTTCAACATCACTGTCGATGGCGGTGTCGAGTTGGTTTTCCGCGCCATCCGGCAAATGTGGGGCGGTGAAATCTTCGTTCCCAAGATCCCCAGCTATCGCATCCTAGACGTGGTAGAGGCCATCGCGCCGGGCTGCCGCAGGAACATCATTGGTATCCGCCCTGGCGAAAAACTGCACGAGGAACTTATCACAGCGACGGACGGGCTGAACACCATAGAGTTCAAGGACTATTTCGTCATTCTCCCATCCATCGAGTTCTGGGACATCAATAAGTTCATGGAGACTTTCGGCGGAAAATATTGCCCAGACGGGTTCAAGTATAACAGCGGAACGAACACAGAACGGCTCACGGTGGAGCAAATCCGTGAGCTGATCAGATCACATGTCGATCCGACCTTCACGGTTTGATCGTACAGGGGAAACCTTTCATGACCATGCGTACCATACCATACGCCCGCCAGACCATTACCGAGGAGGACATCCAGGCGGTCGTCACGGTACTCCGGTCGGACTGGCTTACCCAGGGACCTGCCATTACCAAGTTCGAGAAGGCAGTAGCTGACTACTGCAACGTTCGGTATGCTGTGGCAGTGTCCAATGGAACTGCCGCGCTCCACCTCGCCTGCTTGGCCGCAGGCCTCGGCCCAGGCGACCGGTTGTGGACCTCGCCCAACACCTTCGCGGCCTCGGCGAACTGCGCTCTCTATTGTGGAGCAACCCCCGATTTTGTGGACATTGATCCCGTAACATTTAATCTGGATGGGGGGAAACTCGGCGCAAAACTATCGGCAGCATCGGGGGACGGCACGCTCCCCAAGATCGTGATACCCGTTCACTTCGCCGGCCAGTCCTGCGACATGGAGTCCATTTCCCGTTTGTGCAAACAACAGAACATCACGGTCATCGAAGACGCCTGCCATGCCATCGGTGGAAATTACCGGGACACGAAGATCGGATCCTGCCGGTACTCGGACATGGCCGTCTTCAGCTTCCATGCCGTCAAGATCATCACCACCGGAGAAGGCGGGATGATAATGACAAACAGCGGGGAACTCTATCAAAAGCTCCTCCGCTTGAGGACCCACGGTATCACCCGCGATGATCAGTTCATGAACGGACCTTCGGAAGGCGCGTGGTACTACCAGCAGGTCGACCTTGGTTTCAATTACCGGATCACCGATATCCAGGCGGCCCTCGGCACAAGTCAGCTCGTTAGGATCGACGAGTTCGTCATACGACGCCGCGAGTTAGCCCTTCGCTACACAGCTGCACTGACTGGACTCCCACTCATCCTGCCTCAGGAACGACCTGACTGCCGGTCGGCCTATCACCTGTATGTCATCCGCCTGCAGATGAACAGAATTTCACGTTCGAGGCGAGAGGTCTTTGACGCGCTCCGGGAGAAAGGGATCGGCGTGAATGTACATTACATCCCCGTGCATACCCATCCATACTACCAGAAGCTGGGCTTTGGGCCTGGAGACTATCCCGAAGCGGAACAATACTACGCGGAAACAATCACCCTGCCACTCTATCCAACCTTATCGGACGCCGATCAGGATTACATTGTCGCCGTGGTGCGTGAGGCGCTTTCATGAAACTGGGCATCGGGACGGTGCAGTTCGGCATGAACTATGGAATCTCTAACCAGGAGGGGAAAACGCCACTGAGTGAGGTGCAGTCCATCATGACCTTCGCCCGCGTCAACGGTATAGACATGATTGACACAGCGCATGGATACGGTGACAGCGAATCGGTCCTGGGAGCGGTTCTGTCACGTGGGCATCGTTTCAGTATCATCACGAAAACGCCGGGGTTCCCCTCCAGGCCACTCCAGCCGGCGGATGCAACAGCTCTCAAACGGGCATTTCTTGACTCTCTGGCCAAGCTTCGGCAGAAGAACGCTGAAGGGCTCCTGGTCCACAATGCCGACGACCTGCTCGCCCCCGGCGGTGAACTTCTTTATGCGGCGCTTCAGGAAATAAAAAAGGAGGGGGGGGTGAACCGGGTCGGTGTTTCAGTCTATGCAGGCGATCAGATCGATGCGCTCCTGGAGCGATATCCCCTCGACCTTATCCAACTGCCAATCAACGTACTGGACACACGATTGCTCGAAAGCAGCCGCTTGGCGGCCCTGAAACAAAAGGGGGTCGAAATCCACGCGAGGTCGATCTTCCTGCAGGGACTCTTGCTCCTGGATCCCGAGCGTATCCACCCTTACTTCGAGCCGGTGAAACCGGTGCTCCGGCGATACCATGTATTTCTCCAGGAGAACGGCTTGACACCAGTAGAGGGTGCCTTCTGCTTTATCACGGGGATTGCGGAGATTGACTACGTCATCATTGGAGTGAATAGCCTTACACAGCTTCACGAGAATTACGAAGCCGTTAACAGGACCTATGCGGATACTGTCCGGCAACAGCTCCGGGCCTTCTCGCTGGACGATGCTCGCTACCTGAACCCGGCGCGATGGAGGGTCCATGCAGCATAATAATTCCTCTGCCGCCTGTGATAGACGGATTTTTCTGGAGATGCAATCATGAACCTTGGGATATTGCAAGCCCGGCTATCGTCAACCCGCCTTCCCGGAAAGGTGCTGAAACCTATTCTGGGCAAGCCATTGCTGTTTCTGCAGATCGAACGGATACTGCGGAGCACAAGGATGGAGCGGTTCCTGGTAGCAACAAGCACCGATACTGCCGACGATGAGATTGAAACGCTCTGCACTCAGGTGGCCGTCCCCTGTTTCCGCGGCAGCCTCGATGACGTGCTGGACCGGTTTTACCAGGCTGCCCGGATGTATGAACCGGATCACGTCATCCGTCTCACCGGAGACTGTCCGCTTACGGACCCGCTGATCATCGATGAAGTGATCGGATTTTACCAAAAAGGAGACTTCGACTACGTTTCGAATGCACTGATCCCCTCCTTTCCCGACGGTCTCGATATTGAGGTGTTCTCCTTCGACGCACTCATGTCGGCATGGAAGGAGGCTGTTCTGCCATCGCACCGGGAACACGTGACTCTCTTCATCAATCAGCACCCGGAAAGGTTCCGCATCGGGAATTACACCCGTGCGGGCGAGAACCTTTGCAACCTGCGATGGACTGTGGACGAACCCGAGGATTTCGAGCTGGTGCGCCGAATTTACGAGGCGCTCTATCCGCGCAACCCTGCATTCACCACCACGGACATTCTCGAGTTCCTGCGACAGGATCCCTCTCTCAACAACATCAACGCACAATTCGTGCGGAATGCGGGTTTGCAGAAATCACGGGAACAAGACCGGCTGTTCTCCAAAACCCACGAGGGAGGTCAACGACGATGACAGCCGACCCAAACCGGTACCAACGATCTCAGCAGCTGCTCCAGCGGGCACTAGCAACCATTCCCCTTGGGTCCCAGACGTTCAGCAAGAGCAAGACCCAGTATCCTGCGGGGATCTCGCCTTATTTCATCACGCGGGGAAAGGGATGCCATGTATGGGATGTTGACAACAACGAATATGTCGATTTCGTCAATGCGCTGGCGGCGGTTACGCTCGGGTATGGCGATCCTGACGTAGATGCAGCCGTGCGAGCCCAGCTCGAGGACGGTGTGACCTTTTCTCTCCCTCACCCCGTGGAGATGCAGGTCGCAGAAAAGATTGTTGCCATGGTCCCCTGTGCTGAGATGGTGCGGTTCGGTAAAAACGGTTCTGATGCTACGGCGGGGGCAGTTCGGATAGCACGCGCCCATACCGGCCGGGATCACGTAGCGGTTTGCGGATACCACGGTTGGCAGGACTGGTATATAGGCGCTACGACTCGAAACAAGGGCGTACCCAAAGCCACGCAAGAGCTGACCCATCTATTCTCCTACAATAACATTGACTCCCTGGATATGATTTTCAGACAATGGCCCGGCCAGGTCGCCTGCGTCATCATGGAGCCTATGAACATCGTTGAGCCTGTACCGGGTTTTCTCGAAGCGGTCCGTGACCTCACCCATAACAACGGATCAATCCTTGTCTTCGATGAGACGGTTACGGGATTCCGTATGGCCCGGGGCGGCGCTCAGGAGTACTTCAACGTGACGCCTGATCTGGCCACCTTTGGAAAAGGTCTGGCCAACGGTTACCCCTTGTCTGCTCTTGCCGGGCGTACGGATATCATGCGACAGATGGAAGAAGTTTTCTTTTCCTTCACCTTTGGCGGAGAAACGCTGTCCCTTGCCGCCGCCCTCGCCACGCTCAACAAACTCGAGGTGAAACCCGTTATCGAGACCCTCTGGTCCCAGGGGCGTAAGGTCGTTGAGGGCGTGAAGATGCTGATCGCAAAGCACGGATTGGAAACCGCCCTGGACATCGCCGGCAAGAACTGCTGGTCATTTTTGCAGTTCCAAAATACTGAAACGTATTCGCTGTGGGAGATTAAGACCTTCTTTCTCCAGGAGGTCTTCTCGCGTGGCATCCTGACGATCGGGACCCATAACATGAGTTACGCCCATGCGGATGGGGACATCAAACGGCTATTGGCCGTCTATGACGAGGTCTTTGCGATACTGCGCGAGGTACTGGAGAAAAAGAATCTGGGGACGCGGCTCAAGACCGAGCCCCTGGTCCCCTTGTTCAAGATACGATGAGAGCAGTGAACATTGTGGAATGAGGATAATGATCCCATGAGGGTTGCGGTCAGAGCGGATGCTTCGAAACAGATCGGGAGCGGCCATGTGATGAGGTGCCTTGCGCTGGCTGGTGCGCTGCGGAAATGGGGCGCTGCGGTTTTCTTTCTCTCCCGGGAAGATCCGGGCAACCTCGTCGACATCATAGGTCGTCAAGGCTGTGCGATACACTGCCTGCCCGATGGGGTGTCAGGCTGGGAAGAGGATGTGCACCTGACCGCGGAGATTCTGAAGCTGAAGCAGGGCACCGACTGGCTCATTGTCGATCAGTACTCGCTTGACCGTCGCTGGGAACAGGCAATCCGGCGCCATACGCGCAAAGTAATGGTGATTGATGATCTGGCAAACCGGCCTCACGATTGTGACCTGCTGCTGGACCAGAATTTTTACGACGGGATGGAAACCCGGTATGCAGGGCTGGTTCCTCCGGCTTGCGTTCAGCTTCTGGGACCCCACTATGCGCTGTTGCGGTCTGAGTTCGCTGAAACACGAAAGAATCTTCGGTCGCGTGATGGACGCGTAGGACGCATCCTCATATTCTTTGGAGCAAGCGACGGGACCAATGAAACGAGTAAGGCATTGGAGGCCGTGGCCCGACTCGGAAGCAGTATAGCCATCGACGTTGTGATCGGGATCAATAACCCTCATCGGGAACATATCAAAAAACTGGCAACAACGATCCCGCTCGCTGTTTGCCATTTCCCGTTCGCCGATATGGCGGCGTTGATGAATGGCGCGGACCTTTTTCTGGGGGCGGCGGGCACCACGACCTGGGAGCGCTGCTGCCTGGGGCTACCCTCCCTCATCGTGACCGTCGCCGACAATCAGGTGCAGGCGGCCCGGGATCTCGCAAATCATGGGGTCCTGCATTATATCGGCGACCACAAGGTGGTCCACTGCAGCGACATCGTGGCGGCCCTCGACCGCGCCCTTGGGGACCCTCAACTGCTTCAAGAGTATTCGCAGTTGTCCCTGAAACTCGTGGACGGATTTGGCGTACAACGGTCCGTCGATGCGCTTTGGAAGGGATGGCTCCCATCATGATATTACGTGCTTCAGGACCCGCGAAGAGGGCAAACGGTAAATGGAACCTCCGGTTCCGCAGTATCGAAAAATGCATGCTCGGTGACAAAGGGGAATGCACACCATGGCTGCAAATCTGAAAATACTGATACTCTTTCCAAACCCCATCGCCACGATCCCGGCCGGCTTCACTTACGTCGGCAAACGGTTCAAGCGAAACGGCTGTGAGGTAAAACTCCATATCAACACCTTTCGGAATTTTCTGACCATGGAAAAGCTCATGGATGAAGTCATAATGCCGTTCGGGCCCGACATCGTCGGTTTATCCTATGCAACCTTTAATGTCCGGGCCGTCCACCTTCTCCAGCAACTGTGCAAGGCCCAAGGATACTATGTCATAGCTGGGGGGAACCACCCTTCAATCATGGCTGAGGAGACCCTGCGGGCGGGCGCCGACCTGGTGTTCCGGGGCGAGGCAGAGCTGGGCATCGATGACTTCTGTTCCTGGTACCGAGAAGGCAAAGACGCGGGCAAACGGTCCGGGCTCCGGGGCGTAAGCTACCTTGATGAACATGGCAGGGCTGTACATAATCAGAAGCCCGCCCGGATCAAGGATCTTGACGATATCGGCGAAATGGACTATTCCTCCCTCAATCTCGATGAATTCAGTGTGAACGACGGGTCGATCAAAGGCCTGAACGTCATCAGCTGCGGTCGTGGCTGCCCCTACCAATGCTCCTATTGTTCTCATAGCGACTGGTACCAGCACGGCAAGCGGAGTGTTGACAGCATTATCCAGGAAATGGTCAAGCGGAACCAGACGTACGGTGTGAACACCTTCTGGATGGCTGATGAAACCTTCACCGTCAACAAACATCACGTCCACGAGTTCTGCGAGCGGCTCCGGAAAGAGAAGCTCTCCTTCAAGTGGCTGGTAGGCACACGCGCCACGAGCGTCGATGAAAAACTGCTGGCAGCAATGAAGGAAGCAGGGCTGATCCAGATCACGTACGGGATCGAGAGCGCCGATGATGATACACTCAAGCGAATTAACAAGGGGTATACTGCTCAGAAGTCCTACGAGGCCGTACTTATGACAGGGAAGCTCGGCATTCCCATGTACATCAACCTGATGACAGGATTCCCCTGGGAAACGCCGGCTCACGTTGAGAACAACGTCAGCTTCATCAAGGCCGTCGATCCCTACGTATACTGCTTCCAGCTCTACGGAGCAGTGATCCCCTACCCCGATACCCCCCTCTACGAGGAATATCATGAGAAAGAGGGATTCACCAACTTCTGGCTCATGGATAAATATCAGAATGCGGGAATGGTGATCTACCAGAACGTTGCCAACCCATACAAGGTCAGTACGTACTACCAGAGAAACCTCTATGATGACACGTATGTTGCCGAGGATTTTTTCTTTACCTTCACGCAGGAATATAAGAAGGCGGTCGCAGAAATGGGGTTATTGATCGGCAAGAAAGCGATCAATGCCCAGGGAGGCTCACTGTTGAAGCGGTTCGGCAAATACTCCCTCGGGTGGGGTTCTCTGAGGCTGTATGCACTCAATCCCAATCTGGAGAAAACGGTCGTAGGGTCGCTGTCAAAGGTGAACCGGGTCCACGAAAACCGGTTGACCGGCCAGTTCGTGAAAAAATAACATGTCTGCGGATTTCCAAAGCCATCTGGCCACCCTTGTCGTTGTCTGTCAGGACACAGGTGCTGCGTACGCCCTTGCATCCTATGGGGCACGAGCAGCATCGTCCTTCCGGCTGAGGAGCATCTGCATCGGCAAGGCAGGTGAAGTGTTCCGAAGTACCGGCGTGATACCTGACTGGGAGTACGAGAGCGACCCGGGTTCCGAAGTTATCGACAACCTTGTGGAGGAGATGGGCTCTGATGCCGTACTCCTCGGCACGAGCTTCGACTCCTGGACCGAACGCCTGTTCTGCAAAAAAGCACGGGATCAGGGTTTGTTCACCGTGTCCTTCGTTGACTGGTGGTCTAATTTCGGCAGACGGTTCTCAACGCCCGGCAGCAATGATCTCGCGTTCCTTCCGGAAATCATCGCAGTAATGGATGAGGACGCACGGAGCGGATGCATCACCGAGGGCATCCCGGCCCACCTCCTGCAGGTGACCGGCAATCCCTACTGGGACTACTTGGCGGACCATGCCCCGATGATCGTTAAGGAGTCGCGAGAGTCTGTCCGAAATGACCTTGGTATAGGGAACAATACGCTGCTTGGCCTGATCATCTCGAGCAACATCCGGAACCTGGGATTGAATCTCGGATATGCTGAAGCGGACTTTTTCTCATCGGTCCGCCCTCTTCCGGAACGAACAGAAGCAGGGATGCCCATTGCCTGGGTCGTGAAGCCGCATCCAAAGGAGTCGCCTGCCGAACTCAGATACATGCTGTCGTGTGAGCGAATGCCCCTCCCCTTGTTGGAAGGGGTCTCGGCCATTGAGGCTGTTGCCGCATCGGATTTTGTGATGGGAATGTGCTCAAGCGTTCTGTTTGAAGCAGCGCTGCTCGGGCGGCCGGTAGTATCGCTCCAGCCGGGTCTTGATAATGACAAACTACACACTCTGAGAATATTCGACCACCTGGGGATACCGAAGATCACCAGGACAGGCGATGCAAAAATCGCTGTACAGGACCTGGTGAATGGCCGAATTCCATCGCCGGTCCTTGGCAAAGCGCCCTTCCCGCTGGGGAACAACAGGGCAGCAGATAGGATCACGGCGCTGTTCCAGGAAAAGATATGGACCCGGCACCGCAGGCACACTATCGCGTGAACAGGTGAGACAACCACTATGAGCCCAAAATACAGAATCATTCAGGATCCGGTACACGGCTATCTGAGGGTCGATCCCCTCCCGACCCATGAGGAAGTGGATCGTTACTACCGTGAGGAATTTTACTCAAAGCTCAAGAGCTTCAATGACTCCGCACTCGCAGTGCAGCTCGAAGAAAAGGACTTCTTCGACAGCCGTTGGGAAGCCATCTGCACGGTGTGCGAAAAACACTTTAACCGACTGAAAGGCCTTTCTGTTTTTGATGTGGGCTTCGGATTCGGTCAGGCATTGCTCTATTTCCGGAATAAAGGGATGGATGCCAGCGGTTTGGAACCTGCGCCTGAAGGTGTTGCGTACGCCAGGAAACAAGGACTGGACGTTTTTCACGCCGGTATTGAGGACTTCGACTGCGCCGGTGACCGGCGTTATGATATCGTCACTATGATCAATGTCCTGGAGCATCTCCGTACACCCGTGGATACGGTGTTCAACATCCGTAATAAACTTTTGAAACCCGGTGGATTGCTGGTGCTGGACGTCGCCAATGAGTTTAACGACTTCCAGACGGTGGCCGACGCCGAGTTCAAGCTTTCTCAGTGGTGGCTCTGCCCCCCGAACCATATCAATTACTTTTCCGCAAGTAGTCTTTATTCGCTCCTTGAACAGGGCGGCTATACCGTTATCCATAAGGAGGCGTCATTCCCCCTGGAGATGTTTCTTCTTATGGGGGATATCTATGTTGGGAACGGCGACATCGGCAAGATTTGCCATAATAAGAGGGTCTCCTTTGAATACCTGATGAGAAAACACGGCAAGAAAGAGAAACTCTCGCAACTATACCAGGCACTGGCAGATCTTGACCTCGGTCGGCAGGTAGTGATCTTTGCCACGCTGCGAGAACAGATAAGGAGAAGATAGCTTCATGGAATTTACCGACCTTTCCCGATACATGAACGTGGACAATCGGACAGTTCTCAACTTCGAAAAACTGCGCACCATGAAACCCGTTTGGATGACCCAGAACCTGACCATCGTTGATGAAGTCGATAATGTGGAATACGCTAAGATGCTGGCGAACCTGGGAATCGTGCTTGTCCCCATACGAAAACGCCCCCCTTGTACGGCATATACGGATCGGGAAACGTTTCCACGTCGTGTGATCTTCGAGATGACGAGCAGGTGCAACTTCCTCTGCCGAATGTGCCCTCAGCAGAACCTGAAGCGGCCGCGCATGGACATGGCAGGGGAGCTTTACCGCAGGGTGATCGATGAGATCGACCGGTATGGCGTAGAGGGGTTATGGTTGTATCATCTGGGTGAGTCCCTTCTCCATCCGGAGTTCCGCGAGAACATCCGGCACATCAGTACCAAAAAGAACCTCGGCGTGATCTGGATGAGCACGAACGGACAATACTTTACCGAGGAGAACATCAGGACCGTTCTTGGTTCAAACATCGATTATATTAATTTTTCAGTTCATGCTGTCACCGAGGAGACCTATAAGACAGTTGCCTCCCAGGGAGACTTCAAAACCGTCCTGGCCAACCTTGAAAAGTTCTACGAGCTAAAAGGGACCAACGACCTGCCGCGCAAGCCTTTCCTGCACTGCCAGATGATCGAGCAGGAGACCACGAAACATGAAGTGGACGCCTTCCTCAAACGGCATTATCAACGCGCCGATATCGTCAGCATCAACATGCTGGAATATGTGAACCTGCCGAACAACGCATTCGGCCTTGCGCAAAGGGAACGAAAACCGCTCACCTCGTGCCTGCGGGTGTCGCGGAATGACTGTTTCATCTGCTCCAACGGATATGTAACGCTCTGCGACGCGGCATATAATGGCGAGATCTATCTCGGCAATGTCAACGAGGGGCCTCTGTTCGAGATCTGGAACGGCGCGGAGCGAAAGCGAATCCTCGACCTGAATCGGCAGGGCCGGATGGCGGAAGTCGAATTCTGCCGAAGTTGCACGGATCACGATATTTAGTGCGGTTCCATCGCGCATGCGCGATTTCTTTGCCGAATATCCGGTATTCCTTCCCTGCCTGCAGGCAGGTACTTCGGCGGAAATCGTACTCCATGAACACTTAAGGGAGGCATTGCTATGCAGGCTGCAGACGATTATCAACTATTGGAACTCATGCTGGACGACACACAGCACGCCCCTGAGATATACAGGCCCACCAATTACTGGGCCGCAATCATCAAACACATGCTGCCCGAACTTAAAAAAATGGGGCTTAAAGATTTTCGAAGAAGACATGGATCCTTTCTCGAATCTTTTGGCGCCGTAGACCTCGCCCCTACTCTGAGCCGCATTGACCTGTCCAAGAGCTCGCTCTTCAACAATTCCCTTTTGCGGAGAGTGCCGCTTTGGCATCACGTGCTCTCTTCTATGAGCTCCTTGCTCAATAAGACGTTGCCGCTATCCAATCCCCCTTATAATTTCACAATCAAGGAGGTAGAGCTCCTGTCCTATGAATTCACCCGTACCTATGGGAAGAACGTTGGAGCAAAGAGCTTAGATCTTCTGAACGCCTCCCTGGTTGGGAACCCGGAGGATATTATTACGGTGGGGGAAAACACATACACGTCACTCATTCTGTATTACTATTTACGGTACGCGTATTGCTGCAAGTTCTTGAATTTCGACAACGTCAAGGTCATTGTTGAATTGGGTAGCGGCGCCGGCAAACAAGTTGAAGTACTAAAAAAACTGCACCCGGATATCAGCTACGTGCTCTTTGATCTTCCACCCCAGCTTTACGTCTGCGAAAGATATCTGAGCACGGTATTTCCCGATTCTGTCGTTTCGTATCGCAGCTTGAGGACACTGAAAACTATCCTGAAACTGGAGAAAGGCAAAATATACTTTTTCGGGAATTGGCAGTTTCCCCTTCTCGATAAGACCAGATACGACCTCTTCTGGAACGCCGCCAGTTTATCCGAAATGGAACCTGATGTGGTCGCGAATTACCTGAGATATGTGAATTCGCAGGCAGATGCGGTGTATTTAATGCAATGCATGAAGGGCAAGAACCTCGCCCGAAAAAAAGGAAAATGCGGTGTGCTGCGGCAAACAACGATCAATGATTACGAACGGGGATTGGCCAATTTTCAGCCAATCGATTTTTCTCCCTGCCTGAACCCTATCGGCACGCTGAAGGAATACAGCGATTCCTTCTGGAATCGCAAATTACGCAACTGAAAGTCAATAATAAATGGTCAAAACGGTTTTGGATGCAATCACGGTAAATACACCCATGACAAACAAAAATCCGTATCAACTTGAGCTCGTTCCTTTTGCAATGGGTCACCTTCACCAGACCTTTTTGTGGATCTCTGACCCCGAGTTGCGTTCCTCATTTCTCATGCGGGGAGATGTGACGTGGGAAAAACACTGGCAATATTTCGAGAAGGTCCTTGCAGACCCGTCACAAAGAGTCTATGCCATCCTCGTCAATGGACGACATGCGGGCAATTGCGGATACAAGCATCTTGACGAACGACCTGGTGAAGGTGAACTCTGGCTCTATATCGGCGATGCGTCACAACGACAGCATGGCCTCGGGAAGACTGCCACGAAACAGCTGCTCCAGACTGGCTTCTATACATTGAACCTTACGCGCGTGTATCTCCATGTTGCTGATTTTAATATCTCAGCGCGTCGCCTCTACAAAGGGTTCGGATTTGTCGAAGTCCCCATGCGGGAGAATGCTTCGGAATGGGAAAATCGGGGCTGTACCATTATTCGAATGGAATTGATAAGAGGCTGAGATGAATGTTGCTATGATGCAGCCTGCCTTCATGCCCTGGCAAGGGCTGTTCGAGCTGATCCACAAGGCAGATGTTTTTATTTTTCTTGATGACTTCCAGTTCTCCGTCCAGAGCTATCATCAGCGGAACCGCCTTTTTGTCGAGAAGGGACGCGTGGACTGGTACACGGTTCCTGTCCTGAAATCCGTATCGTTCAAGCTTCCGCTGAACCAGACGAAGATCAGCGAGAGCGCCCCGTGGCGCCAAAAAATGTGGAAACGGATCATGCACAATTATAGCAGGGCGCTCTATTACCCGGTCATAGCGCCCGAAATCCAAAAATGGCTTCTATCGCCCGCTGAATCCCTCGCCAGCCAGAATATGACGTTTATCAGGATCGTATGCGATCTCATGGGGCTTGACCGCGAGATCAGGCAGAGCTCGTTTCATCCCACGGAGAAGCAGAGTTCAGAGCGGGTTCTCGATCTTCTTCACTGGTGCGGGGCATTGCGCTACTACTGCGCAAAAGGCTCCTTTTTATATATGAAACAGGAGGAGGTCTTCCCGGTCAAGGATATCGAGGTGCTCTTTCAGGATTTCAAACCAAGCCCCTATGACCAGGTCGGTGCTGTGGACGACTTCGTCCCCTACCTCTCGGTGATAGACGCCCTCATGAACATTGGCCCCGATCGCACCCGTGAGCTCATAACAAGAGGGACTGAAAAATGGCTCACCTGGGAAGACATGCGTGCAAGCACCGGGCTGCAGACGGTTCGAGCGCCGGAGGATAATTTTGACCATTAATATTTCAGACCGCAGGATCGGAAATAGTGAACCTCCCTTCGTCATTGCGGAAATGTCCGGGAACCATAACCAGTCACTGGACCGTGCCCTCGCAATCGTCGAGGCAGCTGCACGGTCCGGCGTGGACGCTCTCAAGATCCAGACCTATACCGCCGACACGATGACCCTGGACCTTAACGACGATGAATTTTTTGTCAATGAACCGAACAGTATATGGAAAGGAAAGTCACTCTACAGGTTGTACCAGGAAGCTCATACGCCGTGGGAATGGCACCAAACCATTTTCGAGCGATGCGAACAGCTCGGGATCATCGGGTTCAGCACACCATTCGACGAGACCGCTGTGGATTTTCTGGAGACCCTAAATGTCCCCTGCTACAAGATAGCGTCCCAGGAAAATACCGACATCCCCTTGATCAGAAAAGTGGCTTCCACGGGAAAACCTCTCCTGATCTCCACCGGCATGGCGACCACGGATGAACTTGACGAAACAGTGAAAGCCGCCAGAGACGCGGGGTGCACGAACCTGGTCCTTCTCAAGTGCACCAGTACCTATCCCAGTTCGCCTGAAGACTCAAATCTGCTCACGATTCCCCATATGCGGGACCAATTCAATGCGGAAGTAGGCTTGTCCGACCATACGCTCGGTATCGGTGTCGGCATCGCGGCCGTCTCTCTGGGAGCCACGGTAATCGAAAAGCACTTTACTCTCAAGCGGTCAGACGGTGGGGTGGACTCGGCCTTCTCGATCGAGTCCGATGAGATGTCTCTCTTCGTGAATGAATGCAAAAAAGCATGGCTGGCGCTGGGCACGGTACGCTACGGCCCCACGGAGCATGAAATTTCATCGCTGAGATACCGGCGTTCATTGTATATCGTAAGCGATATGAAGGCTGGTGACACTTTTACCAGCGCTACCATACGGGCTATCAGGCCCGGTCTCGGGCTTCCGCCCAAATACCTCGATCGTATTATCGGCAAGCATGCAGCCCGTGATATCAAAAAGGGTACGCCGGTTAACTGGTCACTTATCGAATGAACGGGCGATCATGTTTTTATTAACCTACATGTCCGGTTCCCAAACAAAACGAGGTGATTATTATGAAGAAAAAACCCAAAGAACTGTATCTAGACTTGATGAAGAGAACCCTGTCCTTCACGCTATGGCAAGAACCACCCCTTCCGATCGACGCATTCAACAGTGGAAGGCGTCTTCCTATAAAGCTCGCCGTATCCTTCGTTTCTAGAATTTTAAAAGCCCTGCGGCTGCAGCTTGTCCAGCTGAAAGCATACACTCCGGCCCAACGAGAAGAGGGATGGATTTGGCCAAGATATGCGGATACGATGATCGGCCTCAAGCGTCTTGATAGTTTACAATACTGCGTTGAGACAGCATTGCGAGAGAACATAGAAGGTGATCTTATCGAAACCGGTGTTTGGAGAGGAGGAGCATGCATTCTGATGCGCGCCATCCTAGCAGCCCATGGCATAGAGAACCGTTACGTCTATGTCGCAGATTCGTTTGAAGGGTTGCCAAAACCAGATGCCGTGCAATTCTCCGATGATAAAGGGGACACGCATCATCTCCATTCATTCCTGGCTGTTTCCCAGGATGAGGTTGAGAACAACTTCAGAAGATACGGCCTGCTTGACGATCGCGTGGTTTTCCTAAAAGGATGGTTTAAGGACACACTTCCTAACGTCCCCATAAAAAAGCTCGCCGTCCTCCGTCTTGATGGTGATATGTATAGCTCTACGATCGATGCTTTGACCAATCTTTATTCAAAACTATCCAAAGGTGGGTTCTGCATCATTGACGATTATGCACTGCCCGGCTGTAAAAAAGCAGTTGATGATTTTAGGTCCGCGAATGGGATACATGCAGAGTTGCAGGTTGTTGACTGGACCGGTCGGTACTGGAGAAAAGAGTGATGCTTTCACAGAACAGAGCGAACAATCTGCGAGACATTTTTCGAGACTGTCGTTTCAAGAGCATACAGCATCACTGCTTTTTTATGCAGCTAACTATGGTCGGTATTTTATCCTTCAACTTACTTATTCTGCAGAAAGAATGTATCGTGGCGCAGCAAAATCAGCAAGGGGAAATCGATGAGGCTTTTTAACGAACTGGCGCTTACACTTGAGAATCCGCGCTGGGCAAGCGACACTGAATTTGCTCTGCTCGATTCGATTTTGTCGATACCTCCCGAAATATATAAGCGGCAAGAAAGCTCGAAAGTGAATGGAAATTCTGCACCCTTGTGTTTTTCTCTGTGTTCGCTCGACGTGAATGCGACAGTAAAATATAAACTATGGGATAAGTCGTGCACTACGGATGATTAAACTGAACAGCGATCAAGAACAATATTTTCTGGCGACTACGGCCCTTGAGGAATTCTGGGACACAACGAAACCGCTTCTTTTTCTCGGTGATTGGTGCCGCCGTTATGGCCGTAAATCCTTTTGGGAACCATTGGCTGGTAAAGTAATGAGCAACCCCTGGGAGGATAGGAATCGACTCTATCAATCATACTATTATTGCGACGATGTCTTTGAAAGATTCCTGCCGGTTTTGGGAGATGCTCTCAATAAAATCCACGGCCATAATCATGGCGAACGTTACTGGCGGATAGTCATCGGACCCTGGCTTCATATTTATATTTCCTCTACATACGAAAGGCATGTAACACTGCAGTCAGCATTGTCGCAATATCCAGATCTTACTACGTACGTTCTAGCGGAAGACGCACATATCACGCCCACAGATACACACGATTTTCTTTCTGTTATCACGAATGATTACTATAATTTGCAAATTTACAGCCGTATCTTAATCTATCTTCACAATAAATTTCCACGAAAAATGATCCGTAATAATGCGATTCCGTTACAGGGTGCAAAATCAAACCTTCCAACCAAAACTCACATCGTATGGTATTTTTATCGGCTGCTCAGAGGAATAAATCGGGTTTTCAAAGAAGGCCATCCAGTAGTTCTCAGATCAGCATATTTCTCATTTCGGGTCATATTTAAGCTGCTCATTAAAACTACCGGCAGGATATGGCCAATGCTTCCAAGTTGGAAAACCGTGTCGCAGCTGCGGATCAACAAATCGGCACGGCAAACCCTGCAACATATTTTTGCACATAACGACGACTTTGAGAGGCTGCTCAGCCATCTTATTCCTGAGGATATCCCGTTATGCTTTATTGAGGGTTTCCCTATTATAAATAATGCAATGACGATCGATTATCCATCTCACCCAAAAGCGATCGTCAGCTCTGACGCATGGTATTTTGACGAGACGTTCAAACAATGGGCTGCTGTTTCCGCTGAAAAAGGGACCTTACTAATAGGTTTGCAACACGGAGGCAATTATGGCAGTTTGAAATATCATCCGAACTTAAAACATGAAATCGGGATCATGGACCGTTTTTTGACATGGGGCTGGGATCTGAACGACACTCCGCATAAGGTCTATCCAACTCCAGCTGCAAATTTGATCGGAAGAAGGCTTTCGCACGCAAACAATCGAAAACAAGGAATTCTATTCGTGGCAACTATTTGGCCGCGATATCTTATTCAGTACCCCTATCCACCCACCTACATTACTAATTATCTTGCATGGCGATCGAGATTTGTCAATGCAATCGAACCACGACTGTTGCCATCAATACGAGTGCGCTTCCATCGAGATGAACTAGGCTGGGACCTTTCTCAGCGCTGGAGGGATACGAACCCCGGTATTGCGGTAGACAGCTATGACATCCCTTTTTTGCAAAGCCTGGATAACTGCCGGCTCTATGTATGTGACCACCTATCGACTACGTTCCTCGAAGCCCTTTCCGCCGGCAAACCAACTATCCTCTTCTGGGATCCTGCTGTTATAGAACTGAGACCCGAGGCGCAGCCGTATTATGACCAATTGCGTGCAGTGGACATATTGTATAGCACCCCTGAAGCCGCTGCCATCGCGGCGAATATAGTTTACCATGATATAGAACGCTGGTGGAACGATCCGGTGAGACAATCTGCTCTTCATAGTTTTTGCGACCGCTTTGCGCGAAAATCTCATGATGCCGTCAATGAATGGGCAGCTATTTTCAACCAGCTGGCAAAATAAATATCGCAATGCGCCACAAGCTGACTATAATGAAATGCTAAATTCTAAATCTACAAGAATACGTTTTTTTATATCATTGGTATCTAATGGACTAAGAGCAATGATCAGCTTCTTTACCGGACTGCTCATTGCGCGAGAATTGAGTCCCTCAGGTTATGGCGACTTGTCTTTTCTATTAGGAAGTTTCGTTGCAGTCAAAACGCTACTGGACCTGGGTACTTCTAATGCCTTTTACACTTTTATCTCACAGCGACCCCGCAGTCGCAGCTTTTATCTCTTCTATTTCTTATGGCTTGGGCTGCAATTCATCATTACGACTCTTTTCCTCGCAGTCTTGACACCTCAGTCCTTAATCGACAAGGTATGGCTCGGCCATTCTCGAACTGTTATTTTACTGACTTTTGTCGCCTCGTTCATGCAACAGCAGGTATGGCAAACCATAAGCCAGGTTGGGGAATCATCGAGAAAAACCATAAAGGTTCAGGTTATCAGTCAGACGATAGCGGTGGTGCATTTGGTTTTCATTGTTCTCCTCGTGACCTATCACTGGATTTCGATTACGTCAGTGCTCTGGTTGATAATTGCCGAATATGTATTCGCGACTTTTTGGGCATTTTGGTTTTTGCGTGATAATCAACATTCCAACGATAATCAGGTTCTCGATGATTGCTCCCCTCGTCGCATGTTCAACGATTATTGGACATATTGTCAACCGTTGGTCCTTCTTTCACTGATCGGCTTCATCTATGAATTTGCGGATCGCTGGTTGCTCCAGAGGTTCGGCGGCGCGAATCAACAGGGTTTTTACCAGGTAGCCTACCAATTTTCTTCCATCAGCCTTCTCGCAACCACGTCCATCATTAATGTTTTTTGGAAAGAAATAGCGGAAGCGCAAGATCTTCAAAATCAGGAGCGGGTTTCTGCAATTTATCACCGGGTTAACCGGGGACTTGTCATGATTGGTGCCGTGTTATCCGGCTTGTTGATTCCGTGGACCGGTCAGATTGTCGCTGTTTTTCTCGGTCAGCCGTATGCGATGGCCGTTCCCGCGCTGATGATCATGTTCCTTTACCCCATTCCCCAATCCATGGGACAGATAGCCGGGACAATGTTGCTGGCAAGCGGCCATACCCGCACTTACACCTTAATCAGCATCAGTATCATGCTTGTGAGTTTACCACTATCCTATCTCATCCTGGCGCCCACAACAGGGCAGTACGTAGCAGGAATGGGCGGGGGCGCTACCTTGATTGCCGCCAAACTTGTACTTCTCGCTGTACTGTCGGTAAATATTCTCGCCTGGTTCATTGCACGTCACCACAAATGGAAGTATGATTGGTTTTATCAAGTGATTGGGATCGGCTCAGCATTGCTCCTTGGTTACTTATCGACCTTCATAGTCGGATTTTTTTGGAGCGTGCATGAGAACGACCGGCAATCACTCCTGTTGTCTTTTTTAGCGACGGGATTACTGTACTCCTGTGCTGTCGCACTACTTCTTTTTTTTATACCCGGGCTCATTGGTATGTCGCGAAATGAAATGCGAACCGTTTTCATAAAACTATATAAATTTATAAGCACATTCCCAGACAGAGTGGCATAGAACAATGATCGCCTTCAGGAGGGACCGTAAGAAGCGGAATCGGTGAACTGTATCCAGTTGCCGTTATACCGTAAACCTCACACCTTGATCATATTTTATCTGGCATAGCCTCAAGAAAAACATTATGCTTTACTATACCAGGAGATTCCTTACATGTACACATACCCACATGCAGAAGTGTTGTTGATTTATGCAGGAAGGCAGCTCTTGTTTAGGTACCATTATGAATAATAAAGTCGCCGTTATACTCGTTAATTTCAAAACCTACGCTAATCGTTTTCTAGAAGAGTGCCGGGATAGCCTTAGGCGGCAAACATATCCGGCCGATCTCATTCATATTTTTATCGTCGACAATGCAACGAGCAAAGAATCCAACGACTATATTCGCATGATATATCCGGAAGCCGTCATTATCCCGAGAAACGATGGGAACTATGCTGCCGCGAATAATGCCGGAATCATGAAAGGAATGGAGTACGGCTGCGAATATTTTATCATCGCCAACATGGATACCGTCTTTGATAGTAATTGGATGCGCGAATTAATAGGCGCTATCAAAAGCGATGATAATATCGGAATCGCCCAGTCTAAAATCCTTTTATACCCCATAAATCAAGATGAATGGAAGTCTCCCAAAATTAACAGCGTGGGAAACGTTATACATTATTTAGGATTTGGCTTAATGAGCGGGTACCGGAAACACGACGATCATTTCTCCATCGAGCATTTAGGCAAAGAGATCTATCCTGAAATACATGGTTATGCCAGCGGCTGCTCTTTTATTACTAAAAAAGAAGTACTCGCTAAGATCGGTGGTTACAACGAAGAATATTACATGTATCATGATGACGTGGAAATAAGCTGGAAGGTCAAGTTAGCAGGCTATAAAATCGTTCTGGCGCCTAATTCCATTCTTTATCATAAATTTGAGCCTTCTCGCAGTGCCGCCATGCGTTATTACTTGGAAAGAAACAGATATATTGCCGTTTTTAGTTTCTATAAATGGCCTACTCTTATCTTAATTTCACCAGCATTGATCTTCATGGACGTGGGAATGTTCTTTTACTCGTTCGTTCATGGTTGGTTTAAGATCAAACTTGACGTATATAAATATTTTTTAAAATTTGAAAGTTGGAGAAAAATAGCAGGATTCAGAAAGGTTCATGCAGCTCTACGGGTAGTGAGTGACAAGAAAATAGTTTATTTTTTTTACGGAAAAATATTGTTTCAAGAAAACGACGCCAGCATCTTGAAATATTGCGTTAACCCTATTTTCAGTATTTACTGGGCTGTTGCTAAAAATCTTATTGTCTGGTGAATCGCTCAGTGACGACAGACACGCCACAGGCATTGGCCGGCATAGAAACAGCTGTCCGCTACGGGGACTGGGCAGTAAATCGCCTTGAAACGGGTTTATTTAGCCAACGTTCCACAGTTGCATCCGATTTTTTTGAGGGTCATAAGCGATAACCGCATGATTGCATTACACCTGATTCTGAGAACGACATGTAGTGCAGAAACCCTCCTTGCAGGAGGAAATACATTCTGGCATAATAGCGACATGTATCTGCACAGAGCACTTACCGATAGCGCGGGAGTAGTAACCCATTTTCTTTCCAGCAAGAATCAATCGATGCAGATTCAGTCGTTTTATGAATGAACGTGAAGTACGCTTATGAACAGCAAGGAGATCCCCGTGAAAATACTAGTGACCGGCGGAGCCGGCTATATCGGCAGCCATGTAGTGCGGCAACTTACCGAGGCAGGCTACGAGGTCGTCGTCATAGACAATCTTTCTACGGGCTTTGCAGATTCC
>Ga0209048_10001768_pt1 | contig 21868 bp, 16 predicted proteins | sample FrelakmetCRP12CR_FD_187146 | JGI IMG/M metagenome (GOLD analysis project Ga0209048, IMG submission 187146) | Freshwater lake sediment microbial communities from the University of Notre Dame, USA, for methane emissions studies - CRP12 CR (SPAdes)... | ecosystem: Environmental > Aquatic >... | reverse complement strand
ACAGAAATAGACGCCCATCGGTCCGGCCGATCAGCCTCGGCGGCGCCGACGTGCGGCTGCAACCTGATCAAGCGTTTCGTTGCAGCATGAACGTCTCGTACTCCAGCCGCTCGAACACGCGGTCGAGCGCCAACAGTCCGCCGACGCACACGATCAGCAGCGCGGCGGCAAAACCGTAGCCGTACCACAGCGGACCAAGTTGCAGCGTGATCGTGGTGAAGACGAGGTTGAGCACGAAGAACAAGGCGACCAGAATCAACGCAATGCGGCGGCGATCGAGGTAGAAGAACACGTTGAGGATGCCTAGCAGCACGACCTGCAGTCCGGCGCCGATCACCATCACCTGCAGTAGCGGCAGGTACAGCGGTGAGATGTCGAGCCAGACCAGCAGAGTTCCGCCGCTTATGATGACCAGCAGGGCAGCGATGGCCTGAATCTTGATGATCTCGAACACGCCCATGCGCGCGGTTTCTACCATGCCATTGCGGTAGCGCTCGATCAGGCGCAGCGATCCGCCGCTGCGCACGGCATCGAAGAACGCATCGTAGTAATCGACGAAATCGGTCTCCAGCCGCAGCATGAACACGGCCATGCCCGGGATGATCGACAGGTACGCCAGAAAGATCGGCAGGTCGTAGATCAGCGAAGCACGCAGCGGGCCGATGATCAACTGGCTCGTTGGTGGCCAGAACCAGAACATTGCCTTGTCGGTCCAGATCGCAGCGTTGTAAGCGAGCCCGATCCACATCAGCGAGCGGAAGTGCTGGTCGCGCCGGAAGAACTCGAACGACATGAAGCGCGCGGCCGGAAATTCGCGCACCACCAGCCCGAGCATGCCGGCGAGCAGCACCGCCTGGCCGAGGACGAAGCCGCCGACCAGACCCTCGAGGTTGAAGCGCGCCAGCGCCAGGGCGGCCAGCACCGAGATGCCATAACCGACCGCATACAGCACGACGATCTCGCGGTGCTGCTTCAGACCCGACAGCATCACGGTGGCAATCCAGATGTTGGAAAGCAGTACCAGGCCGGCCATCATCAGCAGCCGGTAGGCGACCGACTCATCGGGAAACAGGGTCAGCACGACGAGCAGGCCGAGGCCACCCGATACCCAGGTCACCGTGAGCAGCGTGGCATGGAAGTTGGGAAGCACCAGATCGTTCCGCTTCTCGAACATGCGGTCGGCGACGAAGCGCGTGAACGACAGTTGCAGCGGCCCGGTCAGCACCAGGCTCACGGCGATCAGATAGGTGACTGAGACCTGGAACTGCGTGACCGCGAAATTCGGGATCACGGTCGCCGCAGTAAGCAGGCCGACGAGGAGGATGCCGAGGATCGACAGCACCCACGGCCCCGAGCCGATGATGCCGGCGTAGCCGTAACCGCTGAGCAGGCTCGTTAGCGTGCCCTTTTGCATGATGCGGCGCAGTTCGAACCCGATGCCGGCCATCAGGCGCCTTCCGCGTATGTGTGCCGCTGCGTGATCACGCCACCTATCATGCCGCGCTGACTTCAGCATCCGGCGGCGCGATGCAGTCGTCGTACAACTCGCGATACTGGTCGAACATCATCTTCTGCGTGTAGAACTTCTCCACACGCGCAATGCCGGCGTTGCTGGCCGCCAGCCAGCGCCTGGCATCGCTCAGCAGATCGGCCACCGCGTTACCGAGCGCCTGCGGATCGGCTATGCGCACGACCTCGCCGGCGCTACCCAGCGCCTCGTCTTCCGCACCCGAGCCGTGAATGAGTTGGCGGCACGAACCGACATCGGTGCTCACGCAGGGCACGCCGGCCGCGAAGCCTTCGAGGATCACCAGCGGCAGCGCCTCGCTGATCGAACTCAACACGACCACACCCACCTTGGGCAGCAACTCGGTCATCTGCTGGAAGCCCAGGAACTTGACCGATTTGGTGAGACCCAGCGACGCGACGATCAGCCGGCACTCGTGCGCATACTCCTTGTCCTCGTCTTCGGGGCCGGCGATCCAGCCTTGTGCATCCGGAATGCGCGTGACCACGCTGCGCATGCTGCGCACGAAGGTCTTCACATCCTTGATCGGCACCACTCGGCCGATCAGGCAAGCGATTGGCATTGGGCGGCCATCGGGCTCCCATTCGCGGATATCGCGCAGCGGTGCGAAGCGCGCCACATCGATACCATTCGGAATCGAGCGGCACCGTGCGGCATCGGCACCGTCGGCGATCTGCCGTTCGCGGTTGGCATCGTACAGCGACACGATGTGGCGTGCGGCGGCGTAGGCACTGCGTCCAAGCGCCTCGAAAAAACGCACCCACAAGTCCTTGAAGTACGGAATGTCGCCAGTGGTCTTTTCGAAGACGCCGCGATTGTCACGCACCCAGGACGCCTGGAAGAGGTCGATCTTGCGTTCCTTGGTGTAAATGCCGTGCTCCGAGATCAGCAGCGGCCGCCCCTGCGCGTGCGTCAGCAGTACGCCGAGAAAGCCGGCATAGCCGGTCGACACCGTGTGCAGCACGCGTGCGCGCGGCACGCGCATGGCAATGCGGTGCATCTTCCAGATCGGCGAATGCATGATGCGCACGGTCCAGAAGTAGTCAACAAACGACGGGTCCGTGCAGCGGCTGCGGTACATCTCGGTCACGTACTGCCAGGCGCGCTGACTGTGCAGGAATGCGCGTTCCGACAGCGAGCCGGTGTCGTTGAGTTCGGGAATCAGTTGCGCGAGTTTGGCGTCAGCATTGCGGCGATGCTGGTATGTTTCGTGCAGCGCGCGCATGCGCGCGAACCCATCCGCGTCGCCGGAAAACGGCACCGGTTGTGCGTCTTCGCTCGCATGGTCGTGCAGGAAGTGCCGCTCCAGATGCACGAGGTTGTCCGGCATCTGGTAGCGGGCATCGCCGTAGTCAGCACGACGGCTGCCGAGGAAGACGCCACCGAATTTCAGATCGGGGAATCCGCGCACGATCTGATGCACCCAGCTCGATACGCCGCCGGCAACGTAGGGATATGTGCCTTCAAGCAGGAACAGCACATCGACTGCCGGCGCGCTGCGGATGACGTCGTGCGGCGCGGCGCTGCTCATGTGGCCCCCTCGCCGCCCGCGGCGCCGGGCCCGCGACATTGAGCGAACCATCTTGAGTCGACACCGCGATGTCTCATGCGGTCACGCAGCCCAGTATTGTTGCAGCATGGCCATCGTTCCTGATGCCGGCTGGCGGCCCAGCTCGTACATCAGGGTCGGGATCTCGCGATGGCGTCCCTGCAGGAACCTCAGCTCGGCCAGATATGGAATGACGGCAATGCGTGGCAAACCATTGCCCTGTGCCACGTGCAATGCCTCCTCGACGCCCTCGAGTTGAGTGCCGCGCAGGCCGATGCGCGCGATCAGCAGCCACGCGGCAGCCGTCATCGCGCCGGCGCCACGCCCTTCGACGGCGAGCAACGCATGGCTGCGCGCCTGTTCGAGTGCGTAACTGGCCATGTCGCCAGTAACGAGGTCCTGATAGACCAGCTCCCAGAAAAGGTGCGCAACACGCGCCGCGCATGCGCGCTGCTCGATCGGATCCGTCAGGTCGGCCAGCGCGGCGCGCTCGCGCATCAGCCGCTCACTGATGTGCTTTTCGCGCCGGTCGAGCAATCCATACGCCAACAGGCGCAGATCGTCCACCGGGTCCGACAGCATTTCGCGCAGGACCGGTGCCGTTGCAGGCGCGGGGACCGCGCCCAGCGCCATCATTGCTTCGACGCGGCGTGACGGATCGAGTTTGCGGTCACGCAACCGCGCGCGCGCGCCGCCGCTGCGCATTTTCCCCGGGTCGTGCGCGCGATCCGGCGTGTACTCCGGCGCGGAAACGCGATTGAAGAAGCTGGCAGCCAGCAGGCGCGGAAACAAGGTTCCGCCGATCGCACCAACCACGGTGGTGATCAAGCCGATCACCGGCACGAAGAAATTCAACCCGAATAGCAGTGCCCAAAGATAGCGGCGCGGCTCGCGCAATGCCGCCGGAAATAGCAGCGCGACGGCGAACGCGGCAGCTGCACTTGCCAAGCCATGCAAGGCCAGGAACCCGAGCAGTCGCGCGGCGCTCGGTGCGCCGCTGAGCATCGACAACGCGGCCAGCTCAACGCTGAACGCCGCAATCCAAGCCTTGATCATGCATGCTCCTTGCCTGACGCAGCGTCGGCGATGGTGGGCTCGCGGACCGCCCCCGGCATCGCATCGGCGCGGTCCAGCAGCGCCTGGAGTTGACCCAGGGGCTCGCGTTCGTCGACCGCGGCCGTGAACACCGCCACGTCGAGCGCGGCGAGGTCGCGCCCGTACAGCTCGCGCAGGCGCGTATTGACGCGATCGAGATAGCCTTGCGTCCCCGGCCGGTCCGTCAGCGGTAGCAGTGCCAGCAGGACGCGCCGCTCTTCGCGTGTGCTCTCCCAGTGCAGATCGAGCGTACGGCGCAAGCTCTGAATCCGGGCCAGCGCCTCCCGGCCGTCGGCGTTGTCGTTCGCCGTGACCATGGCGACCAGTGAAGAGTCCAGCGCCGTGCGCTCGTACAGCCGCGCGAGCCGCCCGAGTTCGACGGCAAATTCGGGCGGGCATTGCGGGTGCCTTGCCAGCACGGGTCCAGCAATCTGCGCCTGATCGATGCCGTCGGCGTAATACGACAGCGCCACGGTCAGCAGCTGCAGCGTTTCCTCGTTCAGCGCCGTGAATGCCATGCGCGCGACCACCAGCACACCGAGCGTGCGGCCGCGCGACGACACAACCGGCGCGCAGACGACGTAGCGGCTGGCGGCACCCTCGCGGTCGCCAAAACCCAGGTCGATGTCGAGGATCGATCGCAGGTGGGTCAGCTGGCCACTTTCCAGCGCCGTGATCAGCATCCCGTCGCTGGCGTCGAGCTCGACCGGGTTGCCCGCGACGGCCTGCGGCGTGGTCTGCAGGTTGTCGTCGACGATCGCGTACAGCGCCGCGGACTCCAGCCGGCAAAGTTGCGCCAGCAGCGCCAGCAACCAGCTTGTGCCGGGTAACGGCTCGCTCGCCGCGGGCTCGGCTTCCGTTGGCGCGCCTCGCGCAGACGCGGGCGACGTCCCCGGCTGCAGCAGCAGCGCGCGCAGCGTGGTCAGCGTCTCGCGCAGCGTGTACGGCCGCGAGATCATTTCATGTTCGAGCCGCTCGTGCGACAGCGAAAGCAGAAAGTGGTTATGCGTTAGCACCTGCAGGCGCTCGTCGACGTACGCGTTGACTGCCTGCGCCTGGTTCAGCCGCGCATTCCATACGTCGGAGAACTCGCCGGCGATCAACGCCAAAACCAGTGCACCCAGAAAGCTCACGCGCGGGAAGGCCATCACCATCGAACCGAGTGCGTCGAGCACGAACCAGCCCCCGAGCGCGATACCGAGCGCCACCACGCCGAGCAGTGCGCCGTAGCGCAGTGCGATCACGGTCGAGATCAACCAAAGCCACGGAAAACCGACACCGGTCCAGAACGGGTCGGCCGGCCGCGCCCAGGCGCTCAGCGCCAGCGCGATCAGCATCAGCACCATGCTTTCGGCCGCGGCGAGCCGCCAGTCCGGCTGCGGACGCCACAGCGTCAGCGTGCGTGGCAGCAGGCGGCGCGCAGCGCGATCGGCGGCCGACAACGGCTTGCGCGCAAGTGCCGGCAGGCGCATCCGTGCTTATTTTGCCGCGAGCGGCGCGGTCAGGTCGCGCGCGAGCTTCTGCGCGACCGCGGACAACGCTTCGCGCGAATAGCCGCTGCGTGCGCCGCTGGCGGACCACACCACCTTGCCGCTGGCGACATCGATTGCCTGCAGCGTGAGGCCGACTGCGGGCTCACCGTCGACGCCGACCTTGTAGCGCCACTCGGACACCGTGCCGGTCATCGCGTAGCGCACGCCCGCGGTGTGCGCCCAGGCAAGCGACTTTTCCAGCGGCTGCGGCGCAGCATCGAACAGCGTCTCGACATCGGGTTGGGGCGCGCGATCCAAAGACGCGAAGCCCCGTGTGCGCAGCAGTGCTTCGACGATCGCTGCAGCACGGCTGCCCGCCTGCGGCGTTTCGGTGTAATTGGCGAACGGCAGCACGGCCCAGCGGGCCTTCGGATCGAGATCGCCGCGCGGCGCGACATCGAGTGTGCTGCATGCCGACAGAAATGACAGCGCCAGCGCAATCCCAAGCACGCGGCGGCCGTTCAGGGCTGAAGATTTCATGCGTGAACTCCCCCTATCTGTGTATTGTCGCCCGGCCGATGCCCGCAGCGCCGAATCATGACTGATCGCGACTTCGTTCGCATCGGTCGGACCGAGTGGCTTCAATGCAGCCATCGGTAGCGCAAATTTGCCTGGGTGAATGGGTTAGCGTTGGCACTGGTCGCCGAACCTCCGTCGATTACCAGCGACAGCTGGTCGGTGCCTAGCACGCTGCCGGTCACTCCCAGCGTCCATTCGTAACTTTTCCCGCTGCTTGGCATCAGAGGACCGCCTTCGCCGTTGCGATTGGCTATCAGCGACAGCGATCCGAAGGGGCGCCACGCACGCTGCGGCGTCGTGCGCGCGGTGTCGCCGGCCACCAGGGTCAGCGCAAGGCGTGTCGTATCTGCCGGCAGAAAGGTTGCGTTGCTGGCACCGGCGCGCGCTGCGGGCGGCAGCAACGAGGCCATCAGATCGTTGAGGCCGGTGCTTGCCTGCGTGCGGGCATCGGTTAGTGTTGCGCGCAACGACAGGTCCGGATAGGCCAGCCGCAGATGATGGCCGACCTCGAGCTGCAGGCGCTGGCCGTTGCCAATGAGCGCCCCGTCGGCCCGATAGCGCACCACGCCGGCGTCGGCAGAGAAGAACTCGCGCGCCGCGAGCCGGCCCTGCATGCCGATCTTGAGGCCATCGCGCTCACCGGCAATGCGCAGGTACACGGTGTCAGTGGTCATGGCTCGATAGGCGGCAGCGGCGGTCAGGCGCAAATCGCCGGTGAGATCGAACTCGCCATCGAGAGTGAGGCCGTTACGGGTGCGCAGTCCATCGCTGTGGTCCGCCTGGACTCGCACGCCGCCGTTCGAGTCGGTCACGGCACTGAGCGTCAATATCGTGGTGCGTTCAGTCGGCAGATCGCTGATCAGGTTGGCAGTGTCGAGGCTGCTTCGCTCGGTGATCCGTTGCGCCGCGCCGATCTGCAGCTGCGGCGACAGCGACTCCAGCGCGTCAACCGACAGGGCCGTTTCCCGCAGCGGACTCTGCGAGAAGCCCGCGGCGCCGGCGCCGATGAACTCCGAGCGCGGCAGCGCATTGACCGCCAGGCGCGCATGCAGGGGCTCGTTGTCCGGTTGCGCGGCGAGGCCGTCGAATGCCATTGCCTGCGCCAGCGCCGGCCGCGCCGCGCGCTGCGCCGCCTCGACGCGGTCGTACAGAGGCAACCAGTCGGGCACGGTGTCGAGCAGTTCCCCGATGCGGGCGCGATCGTCGTGCGCCAGTGCTACGGACAGCTCGGCCCATGCCGGCCGCGCGAGCGCGCTCATGTACTTTGTCAACAGGAAGGCGCGTGCAAGTTCGTTTTGATCGGTGCTGAGGAAGACGGCGAGCGTGGCTTCGCGCGCGAGCGGGTCGATACGGTCGCCGTGTTCAGCCGCCAGCATCGTGCGCAGCCGCGCCCGTGCCGGATCGCCGGGCTCGAAAATCGGCGCCAGCGTGGCCAGGCGGGACAGCACCTCGCGCTGCTGGTCCGCATTGGCAACGGGCAATGTCCGTAAACCGCGCCACGCGTGGTGACGCAACCGCCAGGCGCGGTCGGCGTCGCCCGCGAGTTCGGTGGCATCAGCGAGGTTCAGCCACCACAGGTAGTCGCGCGGTTGTGCGTTGACCTGGCGCTGCAACCACGGCAGTGCGCGCGCCGGTTCGTTCAGCGCCAGCCAGGCTGCGCCGACGGGTCCCCACAGCTCCGCGGTCGCGTCCGCCTGGGGGGCAATGTCGGCAAGCAGTGTGCGCAGCGCGGTTGCCTCGCGGGCAGCGACCAGCGACCAGATCAGCAGCGCGGTCAGGTCGGTGTTGCCCGGCGCAAGGCGCAGCGCGGCAGCCGTGTCGGCGGCGGCGCGCGCCGGCTCGTCGCGCGCCAGCCACAGGATCGCGCGCTGCTGCAGGAATCCGATGTTCTTCTCGTACTCGGCGCGCTGCACCGCGTCGAGCTGAGCGAGAAACGCAAAAGCGGCGGCGCGATCGCCGATACGATCGTATTGCGCAAGCAGGCGGTTGGCGAGCAGCACGCTCGGCGCGCGCTGGTGCGCGCGCAGCACGAGCCCGGCGGCGCGCTCTGGCGCCTCCTGCTCGAGCAGAAACGCGGCGTCGAGCAGGACATTGTTGCTGGCGCGGCCGCCATCGATCAGCAGCATGAGCGCGCGCAGCGCGGCGGCGCGATCGCCCGCGCCGAGTGCGAGGTCTGCGTACGCTTCCCAGTACGCGACGTCATCGGGCCGCGCGACGGATTCGGCGCTGCGCAACGCGGCGAATGCGGCAGCGCGGTTGTCGCGCGCCAGTTCAATATTAGCTAGGCCGATGGCGAATTCCGTGGTCGGACCGAATTCGCGATTGAGCACAAGCAGTGTATCGCGCTGAACCTGGCTGTCGCCGGCACGTGCGGCGAGGTCGGCCAGTTCGCGCAGCACGGCAGCGCGTTGCGCACCACGCGCGTATTGCGGCAGCCGTTCGATTGCGCGTTCGGGCTCGCCGAGCAGTTCGTACAATTCGACCATCCGGCTCAGCAACTTCAGGTCATCGGGATTCTTCTTCAAGCGGCGCTCGACGGCGTCAAGCCAGCGCCGGTAGTCGAACGCCGCGGGCGCGCGCTTTTCGACCTGCACCCACGCGGCTTCGTCGTTCGTCTGTTGCGCGATCGCATGCCACTGCTCGAGCGCGAGCGGCGCGTCGCCACTGAAATCGGCGACCTGTGCCAGGCGCCGCCGCCATTCGAGATTCTTCGGCGCCTGACGCACGGCGGCGCGCGCGACCGCGACTGCATCGCGCAGATTGCCGTTGGCGAGGAACACCTCGAAGCTCAGCCGATAGCGTGCTTCATCGAAGGGCAGGCGCGGCCGGCGCTCATCGTCGATTTCCGCCTGCGTTCGCGATAGCGACGGCGGCAGCAGGTCCTCCAGCGCGCGCGTCGCCGCGCTCAAGACCACCGGCAGCGGCGCGTTCGAAAGGGCGCGCCAGACTGCGATCGCATCGCGCAGCAGCGACAGCTTCAGCATCAGGGTCGCGTAGCGCTGCGCGATCTCGGGTCGGCCCGCGGCGAGCGCAAGCCGCGTCAGGTATTCGAGCGTGACGGTGTCGCCGCTTAGCCGGCCGAGCTCGGCGTCAGCGAGCGCGAGCGCTTCGTCGAGTCGATTCTCGCTGCGCAGCGCCTGCAACGCGGCGAGGAAGTGGCTGCGCTGCGCTTCGAGCGTGCGGCTGCCCGCGCGCGCGCGCAGGAACAGCCGCACGGCGAGCGACACTTCGCGCAGCGCGACCATGTTGCGGCCGCCTTGCGCCCACCAGGACGCCGGCTGCGGGGCGTTGTATTCGAGCGCACGTTCGTACCAATGTACGGCGGCCTGCTTCGCGCCGACGGCCGCGGCGTGCTCGGCCAGCAGCGCCTCGGTGGCGCTGCTCCACCGGCGCAACATCAGGCGGCGCAGGTGCTCGTGCACGACGTCATTGGCGCTGGCCCGCGCCGGGTCGGACGGCTCGATCGCGAACAAGGCGGCAATGTCCACATCGAGGCTCTGCAGCGCGACGCGCTCGGCCAGCGCGGGCTCAAGCCGGTCGATCTGCGGCTCGAGCACCGCCAGGCGCGCACGCGCTTCGTCAAAGCGACCGATACGCACCAGGTCGCGCACCAGCCGCAGGCGCAGTCCATGTTCCGCCGGATACGCGGCGAGCCAGGCGCTCATGTAGGCCATGTGCAGCGCGTCCGGATTCGGCGCGTCGCGCATCACGCGCTGCTCGACGCCTTCGTAGCGGAACGTCAGCGCCAGCGCGACCGCGGTGATCGCACCCAGCGCCAGCGCCAGCCACGGCGGCATCAGCCGCTCGCGGTCAGGGGCGGCAGGTGACGTCCACGCGGGCAGGCGTCGGCGCTGAAGTGACCGCGCGCTCGGCAAGCTCATAGCGCAACAGGGCGGGGTCGCCGCCCGACAAGGGAGTCATCTCGCGGCCGTCGACCCGTGCGCGGCAGGTGCGCGCGTCGGCCAATGCAAAGCCGGTCTCGCCGTAGGCGTTCAGGATGAAAGAGATGCCGTCGCGGCTGCGCGTGAAGTCGGTGATCCAGCCGCGCGCTTCGCGCACGTAGGGCGCGCCGATGTTCAGGCCGAGCCGCAGTTCGGCCGCGGCGTCGGTCAGATGCACGTAGCGGCCGCCGGGGCCATCGTTGAAGCCGGCGATGTTGCGGCTGTCGACGAGCGCAACGGTGGCTCGCGGATCGAGGCGCAGCGTGCGCAGTTCGCCTTCGCCGCGGATGCGCCACGTGTCCGGCGTGCGCCAGTCGCGCGCAATGGCCATGCCGTGAAAGTCCTGCACCTTGCGGATGTAGTCGGACGCGTACACCGGCACCGTCGGCTGCGAAAGCGCCCAGCGATACACGCGGTGCAGCGCGGTGAGCGATGCCTGCTTGCTGGCCGCGTAGACGTGGTAGTAGACATTGATCGGTTTCAGGCGGCGTGGCACTTCGGTGAGTTCGAAGGTCTCGATTACGCGCTGGTAGCCGTAGAACGGCCCGGTCCACAGGTTGGTGTAGACGTTTTCGTTCTGGTTCGGCGCGAACACCTGCAGGGTGCGACCGCGCCGCAGGCCCAAGCCCGCCATTCGCGTCATCGTCGGCTCGCTGCGGGTGGCCGTGGTATCGCCGCCGTTCATGTTGAGCAGACCGGCGGCGTCGGCCGCCAGCACGGCGTCGGTCGTCGCTACCGTGTCGCCGGTCCACAGGAAGACCTTGGTCCGCTTGCCCGGGGGCGCGAGGCGTTCGTTGATGTAGCTGGCGGAGCCAGCGATCTCGGCGTCGAGGTTGAACTTGTAGCCGGGCAGGTTCAGGTTCAGCGCGCGTTCGTAGCTCTTCTGGTCGACGCTGCCGGAGATTGCGCGCCAGTAGAACGGGTGCGAATACGAGTGGCTGGCGATCTCGACGTTGGGCGCGGCGAAGATGCGGCGCGCGATCGCTTCCAGCGTCGGCGCCAGTTCGCGGAACATGCCGGTGCCGGCAATTTCACCCTGGATGATCGAGATCGTGTGCGGAATCCGATAGCGCCCGATCACCTCGCGCAGCATGACCTCGGGCGCGAACGGCGCGCCGGGTAGCTCCGCGCGCGACGCGAAGCCGTCGCCGTCGACGTGTGCAAGCAGCAGGCGGCGGCCGCCTTCGGTCGTCACGTCGGGTACGGGAAGATCACTGCGCAGCGCGCGGCGCAGAAACTCGATCGGATCGATCACCCAGCGCGCGTTGGCGCCGCCCTCCTGCGCGATGAAGGCGAATGGGGCCAGCGCGAAGCCGCCCCACGGGGTGATCGCCACCGCGTCGATGCGCGTGCCATCCGCGCTGCGCAACGACAGCAGCGGTGCGGTCGCACCGGGCATTGCCAGCGGCTCGGCGTCGCCGCTGGCCAATGGCGGCTGTGCCTCGAAGCCGATGAGTGGATCGCGCTGCGTGATCGACAACGCTGCGTCCGGCGACGCGGTGGCTGTAAAGCCCAGCGCGCGCGCGAGCGTTGAGGTGGGCGCAAATCCGGGGCGATTCATGATGACCAGCCGCACACCCGCATCAACCTGCCGCTGAAGCCAGCCGGCAAAGCCCGCGTTCAGGGTTGCCACCGGTTGCGAAAACCAGGTGACGACGGCGGCATAGCTGCCATCGGCGAGTCGCTCGGGCAACTTCTCCGCGACATCGAACACATCGATCGTGTAGCCGAGGTAATGCAACGGCAGCGACAGATGGCGCACCGCGGCGGCAGTCTGGAAATCGACGCCGGCCTGGCGGTCGGTGATCAGCGCCACGCGCCGCGGCACGACTTCAATGTCGCCGACGCCGAGCTGGTCGAGTGCGCCGCTCGAGACCCACGGGATAAAGCCGGCCGCACGAATCCGCTCCGCCGCGGAGCGTGCTGCGGCGCGCTGCGGAAACGGCGCATAGTCGATCGCCAGCACGGGAATGCCGTGCTCGTCCTGCACGCGCTTGAGCTGGCCGAGCAACCACTCTCGGTCCGCTGCCGGCACCTCGCCATAGCGCTTCGCCGCGGCGTCATAGCGCAGAAACAGCGACTCCGCAGCGACCATCATCGCCTTGCCCTTCAGGCGCGGCAGGATCTCGAAGCCGCGATTGAAGATCAGCTGGATGCCGGCAAAGCGCACGTGAAGCCGGTTGACCAGCGCGACCAGCGCATCTTCCTGCGCCGCCTTCTGCTGCGGATCGGCCGCGAACAGGTGGTAGGCGTCCAGCGTGTCGAGAAAGAAACCGCGATAGCCTTGCTGCCACAGCGGGGCGATCACGCGACTCTCGAAGAACTCCGCCCAGCCCGGCGCAGTTTGATCGATGAGGCGGCTTCCCCAGGCGATGTTCTCGGCGCGCAGCCAGGTCGCCGGCACGTCGCGAAAGTAGCCGCGCGAGGTCTGGATTTCGCCGACGCTCACGTACGCGAACCAGCGCGTGTGTCGGCGCGGCAATCGCGCGGCATCGACTTGATCTGGTTCGATCACGACGAGGTCGAACGCCTGCAACTCCGCGAGCGGCGGCTGTGCTCCATAGAAAAGCGCGACCGCGGGCCGCGCCGGGAGGGTTTGTGCGTTGGGATGCCCCGCGCAGCCAATCGAAGCGATCACGGCCAGCAGCAGGCGGGCGAGGCGGATCAAGCGCAGCAACTGTGAAAGAGGGACGAACAATGCATCGGCCGGGATCATAACGGCCATCCTGCGCAATGCCTCATGTGTGCCGTCACTCGCGCGCGCGGCGCTATATCGCTACGCGACTGACTCCGGAGACATTCGGGGGGGTCGAATCACTTGCGCTGGAACTGGCTTTCCTGGTCGGGTATTGAGCCGGGCGCGCACCAGGTGGCCCCACGGCTGAGCAGGCCGCCGAACGGGGGCGCTTCGTCCGGGAGGCGACTGAACAACACCTACGCAGGCGAAATCGTTCTGAGTTCGCTGTCACATAACCGCAGACGGCGCCGATTGAGGCATCGGAATTTCGCTAGGATGCGCGCTGCGGCGACCGCGCGGACGCGTTCGGCGCGCGCGACCACGATCTCAAATGCAGGTTCTCGAATACGTCGACCTCGACCCCAGGCACGTCCAAGCAGAACTCGACAAGCTGCGCGCCGCGCTTGCGCGCGATGACGTGCGCTCGGCTGACATCAAGAAGCTCTCCGGTGGCGGCCGCCTGCCCCTGTATCGAGCCAAGCTCAATGACACCGACCGCCTGATCCTCACCTTCGTCAGACACGCGGGCATCACGTGCGCGCTGCTGCTGGAAGTGATTCGCGGACATGCTTACGAGCGGTCGCGCTTCCTGCGCGGCGCAACGTTGGACGAAAGTCGGATCACGAGCACGGCGCTGGCGGACGCGACAGCGGACGCGCCGGCGCTGCGTTACCTGCATCCGCACCGACCGCGCGTGCACCTGCTCGACAAACCGCTGTCATTCGATGACGTGCAGCAAGCGGTGTTCGAACAACCGGCGCCGCTGGTGCTGGTCGGCAGCGCAGGCAGCGGCAAGACGGCGCTCGCGCTGGAAAAACTCAAGCAGGCCGGCGGCGACGTGGCGTATGTCACGCGCTCCGAGTACCTTGCCCAGACCGCGCGCGACATGTACTTCGCGCTGGGCTACGAGCGCGACGACCAGGAGCCGGCGTTCCTGTCGTTGCGCGCGTTTGTCGAGACGTGGCACGTGCCGCCGGAGCGCGAACTGGACTTCCGCGCGTTCGCGGGCTGGTTCGAACGCCATCGGCAGAACTACCGCAACATCGATTCGCATGCCCTGTACGAGGAGTTCGGCGGCGTCTTGTGCGCCGAGCCCGACGGTGTCCTGACCCGGGACGCCTATTTGGCGCTCGGTGTGCGCCAGTCGCTGTTCGCCGATGACCAGCGCGGCGCGGTGTACACGCTGTTCGAGAAATTCCGCTCCTGGCTTGCCGAAGCGAAGCTCTACGAGCCGAGCCTGCTCGCGCACGAATGGGCGGCGCGCGTGGCGCCGCGCTACGACTTCGTCGTGGTGGACGAGGTACAGGACTTCACGCTCGCCCAACTGGCACTGGTCCTCAAGGCACTGCGCAGGCCGGGCCAGTTCCTGCTCACGGGCGACGCCAATCAGATCGTGCATCCGAACTTCTTCGCGTGGAGCCGCGTCAAGTCGCTGTTGTGGAGCGATGTGGAGCTGGCACAGCGCCACCAATTGCACGTCCTGCACAGTAACTTCCGCAACAGCACCGAGGCCACCGCACTCGCCAACCGGCTGCTGCGCGTCAAGCAGCGCCGCTTCGGCTCGATCGACCGCGAAAGCAATTTCCTGGTGCAGGCGATCGGCGACAACCACGGCACCGTGGAGCTGTTGCGCGACACGGCCGAGGCGCTGCGCGCGCTCGACCAAGGTTCGCGCCAATCGGCGCGGGTCGCCGTGCTGGTGCTGCGTGAAGACGACAAGGTTGCCGCCCGCGAGCACTTTCGCACGCCGCTCGTGTTCTCGGTGCGCGAGGCCAAGGGGCTGGAGTACGACAGCGTGATTCTCTATCGCCTCGTCTCCACCGCGCGCGCCGATTATGCGCAGGTCGCCGAAGGCGTACGGGCGGCCGACCTGGCGGCCGACGAGGAGCGCGATGAACTCGACTACCGGCGCGCGCGCGACAAGGGTGACAAGACGTTGGATCGCTACAAGTTCTTCGTCAACGCGTTGTACGTCGCGTTGACGCGCGCGGTCAGCAACGTGGTGTGGATCGAGTCCGACATCGAGCATCCGCTGCTCGGTCTGCTAGGCCTGGCGGTCGGGGCAGCCGCGTCACGGTTGACGGCGCAACGCTCCACGCTCGACGAATGGCAGATGGAAGCGCGCCGGCTTGAACTGCAAGGCAAGCTCGAACAGGCCGAAGCGATTCGCTCCGGCATCCTGCACCCAACGGCGGTGCCGTGGCCGGTATGGGACGAGGCACGCCTGCGCGAGACGCTGGCGCGCGTATTGCGAGAACGCATCCCCGGAGACAAACCGCGCCAGCAGCTTCTCGAATTCGCCGCCTGTCACCACGACACGGGCCTAGCGCACTGGCTCGCGCACGGCGTCGGCTACGCGGCGGCACGCACCGGGCGCGCCGCGTTCGCCCCGCTCACGCGCAAGTACCTCGCTCCGTATGCGGGCGCAAACTTCAAGGAGATCCTGCGCCTGGTCGAGCGGCACGGCACCGAGTACCGCACGCCGATGAATCAGACCCCGTTGATGGCCGCGGCCGCGGCGGGCAACGCAGCGCTGGTCGACGCGCTGCTCGAACGCGGCGCCGACGTGGGCGCGGTCGATCACTCGGGCCGCAGCCCGCTGCACTGGGCGCTCGCCGCTGCGTTCGAGGATGCCAGGTACGCCGCCGGATCGTTTGCCGCCGTATACGATCGTGTTGCACCTGCCTGCACCGATCTGGAAGTCGAGGAGCGGCTGATACGGCTGGACCGCCATCACAGCGAGTACCTGTTGTGGCATACGCTGTTTGCGCTCTTCAAGAGCGGGTTCGGCGACGCCAAGTGGCGCAACCCCGGAGGCTTTGATACGGCGGCGGTACTCAAAGCATGGCAGCACCTTCCGCCGGCCGTGCTGCGCGCCTCACGCAATACCCGCCCGCATCTGTCGAACGTGCTATCGCGCAACGAGATCGGGCGCGACTACGCCTACAACCGAAAGCTGTTTTTGCGCGTGCGCACCGGCTTCTATCAGTTCAATCCGGCCCTTTCGGTGCGGCGCGTAACCGCAACCGGCGAGGCATGGATTCCGATCTACGCTGCACTGAATCTTGCACTCGTGCGCGAGACGGCGCTGCCGCGCTTCTGGCCACGCATTGACGCACTGCTGGCGCAAAGCGGCATCCCGGTCGAGCCGCCGCTGGCAGCAGCGCTCTACGAAGCACTGAGCAGCAAGAAGGATCTCGACAGTTGGGGCAATCCGGTGCATCCGGTGTGGGAGGATTTGGCTTCGGTGTGAGCAGCGTCGAATTGACGCAGAGCCGACAATGGGCCTTTGCTGCCGGAGGCATCTCGCCGCAGCGGACCACACCATCCTGCTTTTCAAACACGCAGTTCGATCGCATACAGGAGACCGGCAGGCCATCGCATCCCGCTGTCTGCCGAACGGCAGTAGTCGCCCGGTCGCTTGTGCGGAGTGATGGACCGCCGTGAGATCGAGCGGCAGTTGACCGAACCGGGTACAGGGGTGCGCCTGCGTCGGGTTCGTCCTGCGAGAAAACACCACGGGGCCACTGACCGCCATGGCGCAACTGCACCGCGTGATGCACGTGCTGGCCGCCGTCCTCGGGAGGAACTGATCCGGGTCGCCAGCGCCGCGCTGTGCCCCTGAGGGTCGCAGAAGAACGAGCCTCCCAAGGAGGCATATCGGTGTTGTCCTGTGTTGCCCGTCTCTTCTTTGTTCCGCTGCATCTCCTATCGTCAGGCTCACAAATCACGAGCAAAGCGTCCTGCGCGTCACGCCATTTCCAGCCGATCATTCTGCGAGAAGGGGTCAATGCTGATCCGCAGAGAATGAACGATCGTCGTCGGCACCTTGCGACGTTCAACGTTCTTGAACCGCACGAAGCCGACGGCTTCGAGCTTGCCCAAGGTGCGCGTGAGGTTCGGTTGCGCGCGGCCTGTCAGCTGCGCAAGTTCGGCGATCGACTGCGGCTTCTTGTCACGAATGACAGCGAGAAGCTCACGATTCTGTGGCGTCAGAAGACGCATTAGCGCCTCGACGGAGTCGAAGCTTATGCCCCCGGCGTGCTTCGGTGCCTTCCTTTGCCCGCGCGCAATGGCCTTCATCTCTTCGCGCAAAGACGCATGGCTTTGGATCCTGACGTGCTTCATGACCGATCTCCTTCCTTCACTTCGACGGTCTCAAACGCAATCCCGTGCTCCTTGAGCACTCGTTCGACCTCGTCGAAAAAATCATCAATTAATGTTTCCGCATCCTTGAATTCATAAGGACGACCCTCGTCCGTTTCCGTTCGATGCCAGTGATCCATGGCCTTCGGACGCTTCCTGAAGCGTGACCCCTTGGCCGCAACGCCGTGCGCGTTGTCAAAACCGATCAGCCGTCGGTTGTCGGGGCCGTGCAAGGCGAACGAGTAATCCAGGCCGCGCGGCCTTTCATCGCTTTGTTTCAATTTCGTAATCTCGAATTTCAGCCAATAGCCGCCGGCGTAGCGGTGGACACGCCCATTGAAGGCCAGCAGGAATTCAAGCGTATGGTCGGTGTGTTTTTCGGCCATTGCTTACCATATCCTGATAGGATCATTATAAACCCCACGCAGCCGGAAGGCAAGACCAATTCCGTCGATCCCCCTCGCCGGCCAGTCCTTATCGAATCAAGTGCGGATGCTGTTTTCGCAAATACGCTTGTAGTCGCACCAGCAGAGCTTCGGCTTGCTGGATCGCTTCCTCGACTTCGGTTTCACTGAGCGGTGCGCCGCTGTAGTCGTTGAGGTTGCGCTTCTTGCGCAAGGCGTCGAGCACGATCCAGGTGTCATTGCCGACGCCCAGCGTCAGCGGCAGCGACCGGATCATGGTCTGGTGATGACCGGGTGCACTCGTCGACGGTCGAAAACCGCTCGCCAACATTGCCACCAGCGCACATTGCATGATCGCCTTGTATGCACAGTCGAATCTGGTTTCGGTGCTGTTGCTGGCACGCCCCGCGTCGGCCAGATTCCGGCGCACGGCGGCCAGCAATCGCTGCACCTACTCAGCCGTCGCGCTATGCGGCTTGAGCTGACCGATCTTTGCCAAGTTCTGCAAAGCCATCGACGTCTCCGATCAGCCAGATCTTCTGCGACTTTGCCACCGACATCGCAAAGCCATCCCGGGCGCGGCGCTTGCGCAAGAACTCGGCAGCGCTCATCGCCGTGGGATTGATCTCCCGGCGAATCGTTGCCTGCGCCGGATGCAGCGCCTTCACGACCTCGGCAAACTTCGCTTCGCCGAGCACCATCACATCGACATCGCTTTGCGCCGCTGCTGTTCCCGCAGCCATCGAGCCATAAACGAACGCAAGGCGAATCCGCCCGGCGAGCGGTGCGAGCGCCGCACGCAGTATGTCGGCCAAGCCCACCGTCTTGCGCAGCAGGCTCGCCAGCTCTTCGAAGATCGGGCAGCTTCGATCGGCCGAGTAGAACACCTGCCGACCCACCTCGCGCCGCGCCAGCAAGCCGAGTTCGGTCAAGGCGCGCAGCTCCCGGTGCAGCGTTCCGGGGGAAATGCCCGTGAGGCGCGCAAGCTCGCGCACGTGCATCTGCTCCTCGGGCCGCAGCAGCAGCGAGCCGAGGAGCGCGGCGCGCGAGGCGCCAAGAAGCTGGATGGCGAGGGACTCCATGTTCTCAAATCGGCTACAAATGTAGCTAAATTGAGAACGGCCGGCAAGATGCTCGACTTCTATTACTCGACTTCTATGAGCGGCGTCCCGGCCCTACGTATCGACGCTCGTCCTGCAGCCGAGCAAGCGCAGGGAAGAGCCTCCTATTCCTTCAACGGTTTGTACGCCGTCGGTCCGACGTCCCGGCAACGCGCATCGAGTTGATGCGCGATTTGCTGAACCACCTTCGGACTGCGGGGGTCGCCCTTGCTTTGGGAAAGTAGCCAAGACACCGCCTGCCGCTGAGTACCGCGACGTCGGATTTTGCCCTCAGGTCGACATACCAGCCTGGAAGCACTTCTGCACTTCTGCACTTCTGCACTTCTGCACGTTTGACGCTGACGGGCTCGCCGACCGCTGACGAAAGCCATTTCGCCAGCAACTGCGCATTGCTCTGCGCTTAATCCTGCGGCTCCTTTGTCGTCCCGTCCGGGAATGCGAGCCAGTTTTCGCGGAACTCAACCGTACAGCTGCTCCGATCACCTCTTGTTGCAAGCCTTGCCCGGCCTTTGGTCTCAATCGCAAAAGCGCCGCTCGACCCGACAACACGATCAGCGAGATCGCTGAGGCGACAGGTATCAACCGGATAACGCTGTCGAAGATCCTGAACCAGCGCGGCTACAACACGGGGACTGACAACGTCGATCGACTCTGCGCGTATTTCGGATGCGGGGTCGAGGACTTGATGGAGCTCGTGCCCGCGAGCGAGTCAATGACGACAAGCGTGTCGACCTCGACAAGTGCCCAAAGGTCGAAACCGCGAAAAAGTGTCAAGGCAGGGAAAGAGGGCCCGTCACCACCTCGTCACAAACGTCGTCACATGTGACGACACAGGCCAGAAAACACAAGGGCTTCCTCGCGGAAGCCCTTGATTTTTTTGGTTGCGGGGGAAGGATTTCGGGTTATGAGACGGAAATTTCATGCGCGTTTTCGCGTGTGAATCACCCTGTTCAGATCGGCCTGGATCGGGGTTCTTCCCTGGGTCTCCTTTTCTTTCAGCGACTTATTGGTCAGCTGGCCCACTACGCGGGAACCCACTTCACCACGACTGGCCCCGACTCACCGAACGCGTGCGTGAACAAAAACGAAACGCGGCGCGCGCCCCCGATCTCCTGAAGTGCGAGTGATTCGACCTTTGGTCGCACACGCTGCGCGACGAAAGACCTTGCGCCTCCGCACAGCACGATTCCGACGCAGGCGAACGACTCGCCAACTGGTCGAACGATACCTACGCCGAAACCATTTTCGCCCGCGCCTGAGAACCGGCCCGCACGGGCCAGGACGTCGCACGGCTGTACCCAGATCCGGCCCACCAATGACTCGATTCCGATGTCGCCCAGCGAATCCCCAGTTTGGTCGAACGTCTTGTACGACGAACACAGTTTCGGGCCACGGCGGAAGAACGTGCCTCCGTGGCCAGGATTTCGGCTGGCGCCCCGCGGCAGTGTGCACTTGACGTCGGCACACCACTGAGCGCGAACCGATCCGCGCGCAAGGGCGGCGCACCCCTTGATCGCGCCAACGCGGCGCAGATCCTGCCCGCCGAATTTCTTGCCTCTCCTATACCCAATTAGGTATAATGATCGCGATAAAGAAACCCGAGAAGCCGCTGCACTGGGTCCGCAGCGCCAAGCGCGATCTTCTTCGCCTGCCCGAGGCCGCGATCGACGATCTGGGCTATGCGCTCGGGGTGGTGCAATTCGGCGGTACCCCACCGCAGGCGAAACCCTGGACGGGCGAAGGCGCGGGGATTTTCGAACTGGTCGAGGATCACCGCGGCGACACGTTCCGCGCCGTCTACGTGGTGCGTTTTGCGCGCGCGGTATATGTGCTGCACTGCTTTCAGAAGAAGTCGCCGTCAGGCATTCGCACGGCGCGCGACGACGTGAAGCTGGTTCATGAGCGATTACGCGTGGCGCAAGCGGATTACGAGGTGCGATATGGAAAAGACTGAGTACAAATCGAAATTGGCAGCCACCAAAGGTGCGCGGCGCAAATCAAAGCCGGCTGGTACGCACATTCGTCGTGCCGCCTCGATCGAAGTCGGTAGCGGCAACGTGTTTCGTGATCTCGGTCGACCCGACGCCGATGAGCGTCAGTTGAAAGTGCAACTGGCAATGCGGGTCAACGCACTGCTGGCAGCGGCGGCGCTGACACAGGCACAGGTGGCCAAGGCGCTGGGGATCGCGCAGCCACATGTGTCAGATCTGGTGCGTTATCGGTTGAACCGCTTTTCGGTGGAGCGGCTGATTCACTTCCTCACGCTGCTTGACCGCGACGTGGAGATTGTGATCCGCCCGCGCGCGCCGGAGCGGAAGACGGCGAACGTGGCGGTACTCGTAGCGAGTTGAGCTGAATACGGTTTCAGTGCGGCTTCGAGCGAAAGATCCGGGCTGCGAAAGCTGCGCCGGTTGGCGCAGGGTCGCGGCAAGCGAGGCGGTGCCAGGGTCATCTACTACCGGCACGTACTGAAGGAATGCGTCTCCCTGATCTACGGCTACGTCAAAAGTGTGCGCGAGGACCTGACGCCGCAGCAGATCGGGGTACTCGCAGAATTGATGAAGGAGCTCAGGGATGGATAAGCGGCATTTCGATCAACTGGTCAAAGGCGTGCGCGAAATGAAGCGCCACATGGCCGGCAAGTCCGTGCGCGGCGTCCGTACCACGGAGCTTGCCGAACCCGACGTGCGCGCCATCCGCGAGGCCGCCAGAATCAGCCAAGCACAGTTCGCCAGACTCATTGGCGTCAACCTGCGCACGCTGCAGAACTGGGAGCAGCATCGAACCCTGCCAACCGGCGCGGCGCGAGCGCTGCTCAAGATCGTGGCGTCGAACCCAGAGTCGGCGACCGAAGTGCTGCTCGCATAGAACGGATTGGGGCAACCCGACGCTACCTCGGCGCACGCTCCGCCGCAACATGTTCAGCACATTCGGTCCAGTCGCGACCGCCCGTCGCGACCCGCTGCCGCTGCGTGAACTCGTGGGGCCTCTTGCAGCTGCCCGGTCTCACCGATTCAAAGACCCGCGCGCGGCGGCCCTTGGGGTCGCCGACACCCGCGTCGCCGTGGACGAAGGCCGACAGTGCGTTGGTATCCAGGATCACGCGCGATCCTCGGGCTCGATGACCTCGAAGGCTTCGTCGATCCGGCCCTGAATGCGCGCCGTCTCATTGCGCAGCCGGCGCAGCTTGCCGAACGTGTGGTCCGCAATTATTCGATCGCGCCGGTTAACGTCCGCGGAATCGCGTATGGCAACATAGATCGCTGGTCGCCCTTATCCACATTCTTCTACGGTTG
>Ga0209048_10001767_pt1 | contig 21878 bp, 22 predicted proteins | sample FrelakmetCRP12CR_FD_187146 | JGI IMG/M metagenome (GOLD analysis project Ga0209048, IMG submission 187146) | Freshwater lake sediment microbial communities from the University of Notre Dame, USA, for methane emissions studies - CRP12 CR (SPAdes)... | ecosystem: Environmental > Aquatic >... | reverse complement strand
GTGTAGGTTCGATAAACGTGACGGTGGCTTCACCCTTTTTCAGGTTATAAAAGGTGATATCACTTATCGTTCCTTTCTTTCCCAGATCTTTGGCGTAATCGGGTGGGGCGAGTATTGCGACGGTGAGATTGGACATGATTACCATTTATATTTTTAAGTATTAGGGATCTGGGTTTGATCTGTTTATAAAAAAAATTCCACGATTAAATTTTCTTAGTAATAACTAAAAAATAACATTTATTAAAATACGGTTTTATTCAATGGATAGATAAGACAAACAGTGATATTTTTAAAACGATAATGATTATTTATGCAATTTGCCACGATATCCGCTTCGGTTTCAAAAATAAAGGAGCGAATTCCTATTAATATCCATCTTTATCTGCTTATTTTTTCTATCCTCATTCAGGCATTTGGATCAATTTGTGCAAAATTCGCAGCAGAAAGTGCTCCTTCAGGTGAGATCTTTGGTGTAAACACAGTATTATTGATTTATCTAGTGATTTTAGGATGTATGGGCCTCCAAATAATCTTCTGGCAACAATCTCTGAAATACTATTCACTATCTTTCGCCTACCCATTCAGGAGCACGGTAAGTTTTGTCGTTTTATTTTCTGCATATTTCCTCTTCGGGGAATCAATAACACTCCTGAATATTATCGGACTTGTAATAATTTCCCTGGGAATATTTTACCTCGTAAAAGATAAGGAGTTTTTACGTTGATGTATTATCTTTTAACCCTAATGATAACAATATTTACCAGCATTGCACATCTTCTGTTGAAAAAAGGCACGGTCATGTCGACTGAAAAACACGTAAAAATGTACATGCATCCGTACTCGCTTTTTTCTTATGCGATATTTGCAATCGTTGCATTTTTATCGATTGTTGCATTGAGAGGACTCGATTTAAAAGAATTTTTCGCATTAAACTCGCTCACGTACATCTTCATTCCGGTATTATCGTTTATTTTCCTGAAAGAGTTAGTCACTAAAAACAAATTGATTGGGATTATTTTGATTTCTATTGGAGTGATCACTTTTTATTTATAATTCAACAATAGGGAAATCCGCAAATTCTTCAAATCCTTTGAATTGGAGATATTCACGAATCCGATTTTTCATGTCAATAGAAGATTCATCATTTTTTCAGATAATTTCTTAAATAAATGATGATGAATGATTAAATATTTTCAAAGAGTAACTAGTAACAATTGAATTCCTCCATGCTGTTCTGAATTGGAATCGGGCTTTTCACTCGAGAAAATCAGTCTTCTCATGGAAGATTTTTATTAATCTATGGTAGCAGCGGGAAAGCTGATTGAGATTAGGAGATATTATGCATGACTATAATGAGAAGGTAATTCTCTGCCCTGTATGTGGTTCAAACAACCAAAAAACGTTGTACCCTGATACTTTGGGAGACGATTTACCTCCTTTTGATTATGCATTTTCACCAGATCATATGCGTACTTATGAAATTGTCAGATGCCAATCCTGTTTCCACACCTTCTGCATTATTCCTCACAATCATTTATGGGAAAATTATCAATCCGTCGTAGATTTTGAGTACCTCAGCCGACAAGAGGCACACCTGCTGACTGCAAAAAAAGTCATCGAAGTATTGACAAAATTCATCGATAGTGGAAAATTGCTGGATATTGGTTGTGCAACCGGGGATTTTTTATCTGTCGCCCAAAAACATTATTCAGTTGAAGGTCTCGAATTATCTCAATGGTCAGCAAATATTGCAAAAAAACGTGGATTTAAAATCCATACATGTACGATAGACGAGTTGCCTATGGATACGAAATTCGATATTATAACTCTTTGGGGTGTTATTGAGCACTTCGAATCCCCAAAAGCACAAGTCGAGAAGATATCGAAAATTCTCAATCCTGGTGGATATGTTTGTCTTTGGACAGGAGACATTAATTCGTGGCTTGCTCAAGTGATGGGAAAATACTGGTGGAACAAAACAGGTCAGCATCTTCAGTTTTTTAGTAAGAGTTCTTTGACCAGATTATTTTCAGATGCTGGTTTTAAAACTGTCACCATTGAAAAATACCCGTTTACAACAAATCTTAACTCCCTAAGTAAGACATTCTACCGTTATAAAATGTTAAAAGGAATATCAAAAATCGTCCTTGAAAACAAATTAATGAAGAATAGGATAATTACCCTAAAAGTTTCCGGAGAGATGTTTGCAATTTATAGAAGAGATCCAACAACAAGAGACTGATAACAATAGACTGGTTAATTTTTTTAGGTTCAAAGATATTACTGAACTATTAGGGCCTTGCAAATAGATGGGTATCCCTCAATTATAACACTACTTAAGAATAAAGCCGGCCTGAATTTCATTCGTGTCTTAATTTTATCTTCGCTGCTTAATTTGATGAGAAATTGAAAAGCCGGCAATATCAATAACCTGCAACGAGTAATCTATAATCGTTTTGATCTTTAATTTGCTTGAACCAACTTCCCGATCGACAAACTCAAAAGGGATTTCTTTTGTTTTTTTCCAGATTCCTTTTCCGAGAATCTCGAGTAATATCTTGTATCCCCGGGGTTTGAGGGGTGCTCGTTCAACAACGCTTTTCTTAACAGCAAAATAACCACTGACCGGATCGGTAATATTTGGGAAAAGAAGCCTGCCAAGGAATGTGGCACCCAATGAGATGATTCTTCTTTTAAGAGGCCACTTTTTAATTCCTCCTCCTTCCATATACCGGCTTCCAATTACGATATCGTTCCCTGAGATAATTTCTTTATACATCACCGGAATCAGAGCTGGCGGATGAGAGAGATCGGCGTCTATTACCACGAAGATATCAGAAAAAGCTTGGGTAAAACCATCAACCACTGATTGCGAGAGCCCGTGATCTTTAAACCTGACGAAAAGATGTACATTGTCTTTTGTTTTATTAACATCGTTGACGATAGAAAGCGTACCATCGGGAGAATTGTCATCAACGACAAGAATTTCGCCATTCAATTCATGTTCATTGAAAATTGCATCAACTTCTGTAATGATATTTCTTATATTTGCCGCTTCATTGAACGTCGGGATTATTACAGTAAGATCATACATGGTTTATCGAGATTAAAAGGGGATTATGGTGAGGCGAAGAGATAAATCCCGGTATCTTGGCCCACAAATCTCGTCTGATTTTTGAGCCATTTAATTTCATCGCCATTTGGATTTACAGCGAGAATATCCCAGGTCACGACATAAAATACTGTGTGGTTTCCCCTCTCCATTTTTAATTTTTCAAGTTCAGATTCATTATCAGCGCCATATTCGAATGTTCTATCGGTAGTGTTTGAGTAGTAATAGTCCAATGGTTGATTCATATATCCTGGTACAAGAACAATTTTATCGCCATCCTTTGTAATATTTTGCAGTTGTCCTGAGAAACCCCTCCAGTCATCTTTAGTATATCCCGAATAATAATTTAAGAGCGTGGGAACGTTAACGAGAACCAGAATGGCCATCATGACATATACAATTCCGGGGTTATTCCATAATCGATAAAATACCCCGTATGCGGCTCCAATACCGATGTAAATTGGAATACTCAGAAAGATAAGATAACGTGGATTCATCGGCAATTTGAATGATAATATATATGAGATAAAGAATGTGAGAAAAAGAAGTGATATCAGAAAGACTGCCTGTTTTTTATTTAAGAGAGATAAGTGTACCAATCCCGCAATAAACAAAAAAACATACAAAAATAGCAAGATTTCCCCAGATCCAGAGATTTGCAGGAGGGTGCTGTAAATAATATCAAATCCCTGTGCTCCGAATTTGGGAGCTTCGGCGGTACGAATGAAAAACCGCTGTATGGTGACTATGATAATTGGTAAGCAAGCTAAGGAGAATACAAGCACCGAAAGAAGTACCAGTCCTAATTTTTTGATATTTTTTCGAATGTCCATTAGCTGTATTGCTATAGCGTAGATAACGAGTGCAGCGATAAGAACAAAAACATAATAATGGGACCAGAAAGCCAATGCTGATAGGAAACCAAAGAGTGTCCAGTTTTTAATATCATTATTTTTCAATGCCTTGAGATAGAATATCATCGCAAATGCGATGAAAAAGACCGTCATCGAATATGCCCTGGCTTCCTGTGAGTAAAAAATTAGGAAAGGAGAGAACGTGGCAGCGGTTGCTGCAATTATTCCAACATTTCGATCAATAAATTCCTTACCGACAAAATATATCAGTGGAATAGTTAATAATCCAAGGACTGCGGGAACAAACCGGAGGATTTCTTCCGTTTTACCGAACATGAGCATTACATGTTCAATCCAATAAAAAAGAGGAGGGCTGAAATCCCATGTTGTGACATCCTGCCAGATGCCAGCATAGGTGTGAAGAGAGACGATATATGTCGTTCCTTCATCGAGCCAGAGCGAATTAAAACCGAGATTATAAAACCTGAGGAAACCACCAACAATGGTCAATAAAATTAGGATTTGAATATATCGGCTGTTGATTATAGACGATCGGATATTTTCTACGGAAAGATCGCGAAATAATTGGATTGGGGAAATGTAATCCCCATCAAGATTACATTCTATATCTTCTCCTGATTTTTTTCTTTTTTCCCGATCCACGCGCTTCTTCGCCATCGCTATCATCTAATATATCGTAAATATTCGAATATAGTTTGTTGCATTACCATTTTATTCATAACACTTCTGGCCCTGACTGGTTTAGCTTTTAAGTGCCAATTCTGTCAGGTTTCCAGAATAATTTAAATGTCCATTATATCCCTTAGGGGGATTTGATAGCTTCGAGTAATTCTAAGGTACTGGCAACTACTTTTGTGGATTCTTCAAGCATCAGGTTTACCCTTTCATACGTTCCGGCCCTTCGAAAATCTGTACGCAACGCAATTACCTGTTTCTTTTGTGCATATGCATATCCTATCTCCCACGCCGTGCCAGAATCTGCATCTGCACCATCGATAATTGCAACGATTATATCAGAATTTTCAAGAGCTTTCAAATTTTCTGAAAAGATCCTGGACTGCTCTTCTTTGTCCCTTGTGTGAGAATCATCTCCCGCTTCCTGAGGCAGAAAAACGTCAAAAAAATTATTTCTCAAATTCCGGGCTATCGATAAATTAAAAGCACGCTCACCTTCTGAAAAAAGGGGAGCTGCAAGATATACCCGATATTGATAGAATGTCATTACATCAATAGCCTTTATTTTTGGAAAACGTGCAAGAAACACTCCCCTTCCCATCCGTTTTGGTGGTTCTTGATCAATACTTCCATAAAAGGTACTGGTTACCCCGCAGGTTGGTGATGAATTTACACCAAGTATACAGAGAGGGGGCCCTCTTACCGCAATGAAATCCTCCACTTGTGCTACAAGGTCGTCTATAAGGCTGGCAAATTCCGGGGTGTTGAGACGTTCAAGAAATGTACCTGATTTTCTGTCAGGACCCAGATATAACGTCTCCGGACACGGTAGAGGCACCATTTCAATACCAAAACGTTTACAGCGTTCGATACATCGCTCAAACAGATCCAGATCAGCAGGTTTGGTGATCCCCCGTGCACGCAGAGCCGGGTTGAGAATGCAAGGACTGCAGAGTACGTACATTAATAGAGTGTGTGCACGCACAGATGATCAATGATGCCACTGTACGCATACCGGGATAACAGTTGTGACCCCAGGAAATGTACGGTTAAAAAACTTGAAAAATCCGGCTTATTAAAAATTTTTAATAAAATCTCTCAAATTCCAAGAAATACTTTACTCCTAGATCCTACTGCAGAACAGGCACTCTCACCTGCGGACAAATATGTCAGATCCATTACAGTACTGGATTGCTCATGGGTAGTACTGGATACCGGGAAAGTTCACTCGTGGAGGATCCGCAGGGCGCTCCCATTTTTAGTGGCAGCAAACCCGGTAAATTTCGGAAAACCTTGTGTGCTTTCTTCTGTCGAAGCACTTGCCGCAGCATTGTATATAATTGGGGAGAAAGATTGCGCTGCAGAACTCTTGTCAAAAGTTAGCTGGGGAATCCGTTTTTTAGAGGTGAATCGGGAACCACTTGATCTGTATATGTCGGCAAAGGATAGTACTGAGATAATAAAAATTCAGGAACTCTTTATTTGAGCTTGCGTTTAAAAGCGTCTTATTTTTCGTACAAAACGTTTCAAATATTGTTTTTCATTTGAAAAAATTAAAAAAAATGCGGTTAAAATATTATAGTTTACCTATAACAATGTACAAATTGGAGAAAGTATCTTAGCAACATTAGGAGTAAGAATTATTTTGACCGAAAATGCGGTAATTTCGATTTTGTGTGTTGATGATGAACCTTTTGTATTGGAAATATTAAAAAAATTTTTTGAACGGGAATCCGGATTTTTAGTAAAGACCTGTTTAAATGCAACAGATGCATTGGGCCAATTAAATGCCCAGTGGTTTGATGTTGTTATCGCAGATTTCGGCCTACCTGATAGAGACGGAATTCAATTACTCAAAGAAACCCGGGCCATGGGATTTTCCGGACTTTTTATTATAATCACCGGTAAACATCGTGCTCATGTTGCTATAGATGCGTTAAATAATGGTGCAGATTATTATGTGCAAAAAGGAGCAGGAATTGTAAATGATATTGATTCGCTTATTGCCTTCATAAAGGAAGGTATAGGAAAAATTCGGGCGGATAGCATATTGCGAGAGAGGGAAAACCTGTATCGTTCAATTATTGAAAACCAATCAGATCTCATTTGCCGTTTCCTTCCCGGGGGAGAGATTCGTTTTGTAAATGATTCATTTGCGAATGTTATCGGAAACGGGAAGAGAGAGAATATAAGTGTCAATTTTATATCCCTAATTCCTGAAGAAGAACATAAGAAAATTCTTGCGCAAATAGACAATTTATCCCCATCAAAACCTGGAATAGTCCTCAAACATGCAATCAAGAGGTGGGATGGGACATCCATTCTGGTTGAATGGAATTATCAAACAATTTTCGACACGAATGGAAATGTCGTGGAGTGTCAGACAACAGGAAGGGAGATTCCTCTAATAGGGCAAGACCATGAGCCTCTCTCCTCAAAGACTGTTGAGGAGGCTGTTACATCCCTTCAGACAACTGCAAGTGGTACTGATTCTGAAGATGAATGGAAAACCTTTGCTCAAACCATCGATACGCTTGAGAACCCAATATTTGCTATAGACAAAACTGGAGTTGTCATACTATGGAATAAAGCCATTGAACGGTTGACCGGGTATTTGTCAAAAGACATGATCGGAAAAGGAAATCGGGAGTATGCTATTCCCTTCTTCGGTGAACCAAGACCAATGCTGGTTGATTTTATCGTCATATCAACAGACAAAAGACTATCAGGAAAATTCCCGGGAATAAAAAGAATCGGAAACACATTCATTGGTGAAATGGAAAAAGTCAGAATTCACGAAAAACCGATGTTTTTATGGGGTAAAGGAACCGGGGTCTATGATGGAAAAGGCGGGTTGATGGCTGCAGTCCAAACAATTGAAGTTGTCGAGCAACATCTTTTCCATCAATCTGAAGGGAATTCAGAAAAGGAAATTTATATTGGGGGATTATCAAGTCCTTCACTCAAGGTTGCCGGTGGCAGCGCAAGCGAAACGATTGCTGGACTTGTTCCATCACCTCCAAGAGGTTATGGTATCTATGCAACAAACAAGCGGTTGTTGGTAATCCAAAATCCCGATGTTAATAGTTCAGAAACCGCGGGAATGCCCTATATTCCCTATGTTCTGGACGACCTTTTCGGTTCCAGAGCATCTATTGATAGCCGCCCTAAAACGATCGAGACAATTGAAAAATTATTGGTTTACGAGATTGAAAAACAAGACCTGATAACAATTGAATTAATGAAACCGGTTCTGCTTCCTGGTTTCCTGACCATTTACAACAAGACGGGCGAATCTTTCAGAATGTTTATTGATCATAAAACGGCATTTTTGCAGGTAGAACAATTGATTAAATCGTTCCACCCGGAAATTTTACAGTTGGAGTAATTGCAAATACTTAATATTTTTAGTCCTTTTTCCTGGGAAAATCCAGATTATCCATTATTATTTATCGTTTGAGAAAACTCTCCATTTCCTCTCTTTTAAAATAATGATTGTAGAGGATGTTTTCTTTATACCCACTTTTCATTTTCTTAAAGATTAGGTGAAATTAAAAAAATTGTTAAAGATCACCAAGTTTGGATTATCCCCATAGCTTTTTTGTATACGACCACCATGTAAATTTGTATGATCAAGGTTGCCATCAATGGTTACGGTACTATTGGCAAGCGTGTTGCCGATGCGGTTGCTTCCCAGAAGGACATGAAGGTAATCGGGGTATCAAAGACCCGCCCAAACGCCGAAGCGTTTGTAGCAAAACAGCGTGGATACCCCCTGTTCATTGCAGATCTGTCAAAAAAGGCTGCATTTGAAAAAGCAGGGCTCCAGGTTGCTGGTTCTGTCGAGGACATGTGCAAGGCAGCCGATGTTGTTATCGACGCAACACCGGGAGATGTCGGGGCAACAAATAAACCACTCTATCAAAAACTCGGGATTAAGGCAATCTGGCAAGGTGGCGAAGAACACGAGGTGGCGGGGTTCTCTTTTAACTCTTCCTGTAACTTTAAGGATGCAATTGGCAGGCAGTTTGTGAGAGTGGTTTCCTGCAACACTACCGGGCTTTGCCGGATAATTCACGAAATTGATAAGGAGTATGGAGTTGCGCATGTCCATGCAATCATGGTCAGGAGGGGGTCTGATCCCGGGGAAATAAAAAAGGGGCCCATTGATGCGGTTGTTCTGGACCCGGTTAGTGTGCCCAGTCATCATGGCCCAGATGTCCAGACAGTATTACCACACATCTCTATCACCACAATGGCCATGATCGTACCTACTACCATGATGCACATGCATGCAATCCAGATATCGACAAAAAAACCGGTCAATCGTGACAGGGTCATCGATCTCATAAAAAACCACCCTCGTCTTGGACTCATAAAAAAGACACTGGGGATAAAAAGTACAGCCGAACTCAAGGAGTTTGCCATGGATCTGGGAAGGCAGCGCTCCGACCTTTGGGAAAACTGTATCTTTGAAGAATCAATTTACGCCAACAATAACGAGCTCTGCTTTTTCCAGGCTATTCACCAGGAAGCTGATGTAGTCGTCGAAAATATTGATGCGATCCGAGCGATGATGGGTCTCGAGACTGATGCATCAAGATCAATAGCTGCTACCAACAAGGCTCTCGGTTTTTCCCCTATCCAGAATAACCATTAACACCCATTATGACCCATATTTTTTAATGGATACGTACGAGCAGGTCACCCGAAATACTGTTGAAGTCGTCACAGAAGACGACCTACGCGCACTTCTCACCCAACCACATAAAAAGGTCTATGCAGGGTATGAACCCAGCGGTGAGATTCATCTTGGCCATCTCGTCACGGTAAATAAGCTTGTAGATCTTCAGAATGCTGGTTTTGAAGTAATTGTCCTCCTTGCTGACCTGCACGCTTTCCTCAACCGAAAAGGAACTATGGAGAAAGTTGGGGAACTTGCTGAATACAACCAGCGATGTTTTGAGGGACTTGGCCTGAAGAACGTTAAATACGTGCTTGGGTCCGACCTTCAGCTAAACCGGGATTATGAACTTCTCGTGCTCCAGCTTTCGCAGCAGATTACTTTAAACCGGGCAACGCGGAGTATGGATGAAGTGGGGAGGCAGATGGATCACCCGACTGTTTCACAGATGGTTTACCCACTCATGCAGATGGCAGATATCGCTATGCTCGGGGTTGATGCAGCAGTCGGAGGTATTGACCAGAGAAAAATCCATATGCTGGCCCGTGAGCACCTGATCAACTTTGGATACAAACCTCCGGTCTGTATTCACACTCCCATTCTTAACGGGCTTGATGGAAAAAAGATGTCTTCTTCTCAGGGCAATTACATATCGATTGCTGATACAGCGGAGGATATTTTGAAAAAATGCCAGAAAGCATTTTGTCCCCCGGAAATTGCAGAAAATCCTATCCTCCAGATATTCCAGCACCATATCTTTCCCCGTCTTCCGGAGATTACGATTAAAAGACCGGAAAAATTTGGCGGAGACCGGACTTTTACAACCTATCAGGACCTTGAGGCTTCCTATGGGAAGGGTGAGGTGCATCCGCTTGATCTCAAGAAATCCTGTGGTGAATGCCTTGTTGAAATATTCGAGCCTGTACGGGAATATATAAAGTAAGATGGAAAATTACCTAATGATTTATGGTGGCTCTCTGTGAGTTTTGAGAAACGGCTGGATAAATTCGATAAGAGACTAGAAGAGATGGGTGTACGCATTAAAGATGCTGACCAGTTCAAAGTTTCCGAAGATGTTTTTGATGACGTCACGCTTCTCGCACTCTACAAGCTTGTACATAAAAAGTGGCTTTCGGTAATTGGCGGATCGATCAGTACTGGCAAAGAAGCGAATGTATTTTACGGTGAACGTGATGGTGTGGGTGTCGCCATCAAGATTTACCGGATACGCACGGCAAATTTTACGACCATGAGCTCCTACATCACCGGAGACCGGAGGTTTTCAAGGGTAAAAAAATCACGAAAAGAACTGGTCTTTGCCTGGACAAGAAAGGAATTCTCGAATCTTGTTCGGGCTCAGGATGCGGGTATTCCCGTTCCTGAACCCCTCGTATGGGACCGGAATATTCTCATCATGTCATACTTGGGGGAGAATGAAATTCCCTATCCGCAGCTTAAGAACGCCGATTTTGAGGACGCGACGGGAATCTATGCAACCCTTATGAAGTATATTGATCTCCTTTACAACAAAGCTGAACTCGTGCATGGGGACCTGAGTGAGTTTAACATCTTATATGGAGAAAAGCCGTATCTCATTGATATGGGTCAGTCGGTCACCCGGGATCACCCCCGTGCTTACCAGTTTCTTATGCGGGATATTCGCAATATCAACAGGTTTTTTAAAAATCGTTGCGATGTGCGTAATGACGTTGAAATTTTCAATTCAGTAACCGGACTTGATACAGCTGAACCATGATAACTACGAACAACGATATATTATATATCATTACAGTTCTGTGAAATGTACAATTAAATTCTATAGACGAGGTTAGAGAGAGAATGATGCAGGAAGTGAAAATCGCCGGAAGCAGAGTTGGTGTTCTGATTGGAAAAGGCGGTTCAACAAAAAAAGAGCTTGAAGCAAAGACTCACACCACGATTACTGTTGATAGTAAAGAAGGCCTCGTTAAGGTTGAGAGCACTGAAGAGCATACGGTATCCCTCCTGAGGGCAGTTGAAATAATCAATGCAATCAACCGTGGATTCTCCCCAGAAAGGGCTTTTGAAATGATTGAGGATGAAGATTTACTTCTTGATGTAATTGATTTGTCCAGTATGGCAGAGGGGCCGCGTCAGCTTGACCGGCTCAGAGGCAGGATAATTGGAAAAGACGGGCGTGCACGGGAGCAGATAGAAGACATGACCGATGTTGAGATTTCAGTCTTTGGAAAAACCATTGCCTTGATCGGCTACCCCGAACAACTCAAGACCGCTCGAGCAGCTATAGATATGTTAATCGAGGGAGTGCCCCATGAGAATGTCTTTGCATTCCTGGACAGGAAAAAGAAAGAAGCAAAACAGGATATGATTAGTTATTATTACTGATACTTTGAATGTCATCAAAATCCCATATTCTACGTCAGCAATTATCCCTTGGAAAATACCTAAAAAATTTGATTAAAATTTTCATATGTCTCGATTTGGACTGGTATTTTTGGGACGGCAATAAATGTATTAAAAGGATGTAACATGCTTATCCAGGATCTTGCAATCCCCCAAAATCTCAAGCAGAAATATGCCAGAGAGGGTATTTTAGAGCTCTATCCCCCTCAGATCGATTGTGTGGATAAGGGATTGCTTGACGGGAAAAATCTTCTCGTTGCCATACCCACTGCAAGTGGAAAGACCCTGATTGCCGAAATGGCTATGCACCAGACCATTTTTAAAAGAGGAAAATGCCTGTATATCGTTCCCCTCAAGGCACTTGCAAGCGAGAAATTTGAGGAGTTTGGCAACAAAGGAGTGAAAGTTGGTATTGCGACCGGCGATTTTGACCGTCGTGATGACCTGCTTGGAAAAAATGATATCATTGTTGCCACCAGCGAGAAGGTAGATTCTCTTCTGCGGAATAGTGCAACGTGGATATCAGAAATTACCCTTCTTGTTATCGATGAAGTCCACCTGATTGACTCACAGAATCGGGGCCCTACGCTTGAGATGGTCATCGCCAAGATGCGTTTCAGAAATCCTGATATGCAGATTATCGGATTATCTGCAACAATCGGAAATCCTGATAAGCTTGCCAGCTGGCTGAATGCAGAACTCGTGACAAGCACATGGCGTCCTGTTGACCTCCGACCAGGTGTCTTTTTCAATGATTGCATCCATTTCCGTGATGGGATCCGGACAGTGAAAGCCATATCAAAGAATTATGATGATATAAACCTCACCCTTGACACAATCACTGAGGGGGGGCAATGTCTTATCTTTGTATCATCACGCCGGAATGCGGAAGCATTTGCAAAACGTGCAGCTTCGGCAATAAAAAGTGAAGATCCCGGGCTCGCCGTGTATGCAGAGCGTATCAAGAAAAGTGCAGAAACGGATATGGGAAAATTGCTTGCTGCATGTGTGACTAAAGGTGCCGCATTTCACCATGCTGGATTAAGTCGTCCCGAAAGGTCAGTAGTTGAGGAAGGGTTTCGGAAGGGTCTGATAAAATGCATATCTTCAACACCAACCCTTGCTGCTGGACTCAACCTTCCCGCCAGGAGAGTGATCATCCGAGATTACCATCGGTTCGCTGCCGGAGAGGGGATGCAACCGATTCCCGTGAGCGATTACCACCAGATGGCAGGAAGGGCCGGGCGCCCTCGACTTGATCCCTATGGTGAGGCTGTTCTCATAGCTAAAAATGAGAGCGAGGTAGAGGAGCTTTTTGAATGCTATATCGAGGCGCCTCCGGAAGAAGTTCATTCCAAAATCGCCGAATCTACAGCACTTTATACCCATATTTTGTCTCTCATTGCATCCGGATTTGTGAAAAATCATAAAGAGCTTCTCACATTTATGAACCGGACATTCTACGTCCATGAGCACCGTCAGGTTCGTCTCATTCAACGAGCTGTGGATGCTGCACTCGCGTTTCTTATAGCTTCAGATATGGTAGTAGAAGTTGGAGAGCATCTCGGTTCAACTGAATTTGGTACGATTGTTTCAAGACTCTATATAGATCCACGAAGTGCTGCAATGATAGTCAGTACATTGCGCGAAAATGATGTGTATACCGATCTCGGTCTGCTCCAGGTAATTTGCAGTACTCCGGATATGCCCAAACTCTATGTTCGGAATGCTGATGTTGCAGCATTATCTCGGATGATGGATACTCATTCAGATGAGCTTTGGCTCGCTTTGCCAAGTGATGATGAAGGTACCGAAGCATATTATCGTGCATTAAAAACTACCATGCTCCTTTCTGACTGGACTGATGAACTCTCAGACACAAAAATCTGTGAGCGGTACTCGGTGGGCCCCGGAGATATTTATGGGATGGTAGAGAGTGTAACCTGGCTCCTGCACGCGTGTGCAGAGCTGGCACGGATGTTTGTACCGACCTTTCATTCAAAAGTGCGGGAATACGAAATCTGTATGAAAAATGGAACGCGCCGGGAGCTGCTTCCACTCATCCGGTTACGGGGGATCGGGCGGGTTCGTGCAAGAAGATTATTTAATAACGGGATGACAACTCCGGATGAGATCCTGAAGCGCGGAATAGAAGAGGTGACAAAGATCCTCGGGGTTGGTATTGCCGAGCAGATATTCAATCAGCTCCAGAAAAAAAAGGAAGTGGCATCTGTGAAAGATAGCAGTTCAGATACCCGTTCTGGTCAGTCAACACTCAGTCATTTCAGGTGAATACATGGAAGCAGCAACGGAAAAATATGAGATCCGTAAGGCAAGGATAACCATAGATGACCGTAATCAATTCCTTCAGATAATTCAGGGAATTGCGCGATTATATTCGGTTCATATCGTGTGTTTTGATGCCGACAAAATGGCAGGACGGGACCATGTACAAGCTGCAATGCACCATTCACAACGATCTTTTTTTTCCGGCAAACCGATATCTAATTCGTTTGAAATGGAAGCGTTATTATTTGCTGCAGGAACACGCCAATGCCAGGTGGCAGCATCATTTGGAATTAAAGAGGGGGAAAATATAATGTTTGTCTGCACGTATCCGGTGAATGAACAGGTGTGGTCTGATCTCTCACGCCAAATGCACTTTGTTGATGAAATGTGCGATGATATGACGCCGCAAAAAGAGGAAAGACTTGTATCTTCGTTCAATATCACACAAGAGGAACTCGATGTAGTCGGTCGGGACCGGATTACTGATCTTATTCTTGAGCGTATTGCCCTCCTCTATGTCAATCGTTAGAGACTTTGTCGAGGAAGGGCAGTGCCCAAACTAAGAACTGATCACTGAAGGTGATCTAACAAATAAAAAATGCTTGTAAAAAAAGGTTAAATTTCAAAAATCTTTCTAATTTAATGTTAAACTCGATGGATTTCGCCGGTTTTTAAAATTCATTTTAATTAATGAATTCATATTCAGTGTGTAATCATAAATTCCGGTATAAGTTTTGACACATTTTTTTATTGAGGGAGTGGATTAAAAATGAAACCATATTGTTAAAAACTATCATTTATTTGCATGAGACAGGATGTGTGCAATCTCAGGAAGGATCAGTTCTTTTGTTGCCAGAGTAACGGCTGGTGTGGAGCCGGGTATGCAAAAGATAACACTCCCATGTAAGGTCCCAGCCAGGGCACGGGACAGTATGGAAGATGTGCCAATTTTATCATAACTTTTCTGCCGGAAAAGTTCGCCGAATCCATCAATTTTTTTTTCAAGAAGGGGGGTTACAGCTTCAATTGTGCAGTCATCATGAGTAAGACCGGTCCCGCCATTGATAATCACACAATTGGAATTTTTTATTGAATAATAAATTTCCGAACGGATTGATTCAATATTATCTGGTATGATAGCATAGTGTTCAACCCTAATTCCGGCAGTTGATAAAATATCACGTATTGCATTGCCACTCGTATCATTTTCTTTTGTCCTTGAACTCGATACGGTAATAATTGAAGCGATAATCGGTAACGATTTGATGTGTTTTGGATTCATCGTAATGAAGATAGTAGTTTTTGCCTTAATAAATAATGATTTCATATCCTTTTATTGAGGCCAAGTGCATTGCTTGACTTATTTTTTATTATAGTAGTGAAGATTTTGATGTAATTCATAGGATTAATTGGAGGGTAATCATCGTACGGTAGAATATGGGAGTCAATTTGAATACGGTAATTGGATTTGAAGTTCCAGAAAATAGTGATTCTCATTTCTGGTGAATATATTTTTATAATAATATTTTGATAGATAAAAGAATAAGATGAGGTACCCCTTTGTTTCTACTGGAAATCATTTTATACCTTCTCTGTTTAGATTAAATCCCTCATTTTATCAATTTTTGGAATTAGGAAAATATAGTTTTTATGATGAAAAATTTATATACTTTAAAGTTAAAAACTAAATGAGCTCAATTTATAGGTATTTTTAATAAAACTCGCTCAATTTTACGATTTCCACACGAAACCGAGGGGTCCCCCCCTGAAACAATAATCCCAATAAAATTTTTTAAAACCAGAATAATTTTAGGTAATTTCCAAGAGTCTGTTAACATCCAGCAATTTTAAAAAAGAATAATAAAAAAGAAATTTAAATATTTGACCCTTTTTTACCAATCAAATAATAATTTGAATGAATTCCACTGGAACAAAGGGGGTTTATAAAAGGGATAAACCGATCGTTTTTTTATCTTATGTCGCTAAGTGTCAGATCCTTAGTGTCATTATGCCAGAAACAGAAGATCCCTCAACAGGGCTATTTAAAAAATATCTTGCAAATAACAAGATATTCCGCGATCGTGAAGTGCTCAGGCACTCATACCGCCCCCAGATTCTCCCCCATCGAAAACCTCAGATAGATAATGTCGCCTCTATCCTGGCACCATCGCTCAGAAATGAAACACCTTCCAATATCCTGATATATGGAAAGACAGGGACAGGAAAGACGGCATGTGTTCGTTATGTTGGTTCAGAGCTTGAAAATGCAAGTAGCAAGATGGGCACCAAATGCCAGATTGTCCATTTAAACTGCGAAGTAATTGACACTCAGTACCGGGTACTTGCCCAAATTGCAAAAAATCTGTATGGAATGGACGAAATTGCAAGTGATAAAACCCGGACCCATATCCCGATGACTGGCTGGCCGACTGATCAGGTGTATGCCGAACTCAAAAACCAACTGGAAGCCGGGGGCGGAGTTCTGGTGATTGTTCTTGATGAGATTGATAAGCTGGTAAAAAAGAGCGGGGACGACACACTTTATAATCTTACACGTATCAACTCCGATCTTAAAAATTCCAAGGTCAGTATTATTGGTATTTCAAACGATCTTAGTTTTAAGGATTTCTTGGATCCGCGTGTCCTCTCTTCCCTCTCTGAAGAGGAGATTGTATTCCCACCCTATAACGCCCCGCAGCTTGTTGACATTCTCGCCCAACGTTCAGATGCCGCATTCATGCCCGGTGCCATTGCAGATGGTGTTATCCCGCTCTGTTCAGCTTTAGCAGCTCAAGAGCATGGGGATGCCCGTCGTGCGCTTGATCTTTTGAGAATTTCCGGAGAGCTTGCCGACCGTGATGAATCAAACCAGGTCAAAGAAGAGCATGTCAAGCAGGCCCAGGCAAAGATAGAGACCGATAGTATGATAGAATGCATCGCGACACTTCCGACCCAGAGTAAATTGATTTTGTTCTCTATGCTTATTCTTGAGCAGCTGGGGCAGAATATTTTTACCAGCGGGGAAGTGTCTCGTATTTATCAGGATATTGCACCAAGGATCGAACTTGATGTGCTTACCCACCGCCGCATCACCGATCTCATTTCTGAGTTAAATATGCTCGGCGTAATAAACACCCGTGTAGTAAGCCGGGGGCGGTATGGGAGGACAAAAGAGATGTGGTTTGATTCGAACACGGGCAAGATCCGCGAGGTTGTACTGAAAGATCCACGACTGAACGGATTAAAGGATTTAGACGTAAAACAAATGGAAGCAAAATGGTTAAAAACATGGTTCCGGTGATGAATTATGGATGATAAAGATCTCGGCCTCCTCCGCATTCTTGAGGAAAACAGCAGACTCTCCGCTGAAGAAATTGCAACGATGACAACACTGACTCCTGCCGAAGTGCAAGTACGGATTCATACACTCGAAGATGCAGGTGTGATCCGCAAATACACTACTGTCATCAACTGGGAGAAGGCAGGGAACGGCGAGGTCTCATCAATCATCGAGCTTAAGGTAAGTCCCGAACGCGATTTTGGGTATGACAGGATAGCAGAAAGGCTTTCCCGGTTCAGGCAGGTCAAAACTCTGCGTCTGATGACCGGTACGTATGATCTCCAGCTCCTTGTGACCGGTAAGAATATGCAGGAAGTGTCCCGCTTTGTTTCCGAACATATTGCGCCTATGGACCGGATCCGTGAAACGGCGACACATATCATCATGAAGTCATTCAAGGAAAATGGCAACGTTCTCTTTGAAGAACAGGAAGCAGAACGTCTCCCCTACTCGTTCTGAGGTGAGGATATGAGGAATTTTATTTCAGAACGTGCAAACGGAATCCCGCCATCCGGGATCAGGAAATTTTTTGATCTGGCCCTTACGATGGAGGATGTCATATCCTTGGGTGTTGGAGAACCCGATTTTCGTACCCCCTGGAATATTTGCGAATCGAGCATTTACTCAATCGAACAAGGTAGGACATCCTACACTCCAAACAAAGGACTGCCAGCACTCCGCGAAACCCTTTCCGGTTATTTAAAACAACATTATAATCTCCACTACAACAGCGATGATGAAATTATCATCACCAGTGGTGTATCAGAAGGGCTCGATATCGCGATCCGCTCAATTGTTGATCCAGGTGATGAAATTCTCATCGCACAGCCAAGTTATGTCTCTTATGCTCCCTGTGTCTCTCTGGCAGGAGGTATTCCGGTCCCTGTTGAATGTACAGAAGCAGACAGCTTCAAACTCAACCCCGACAAACTTCAGGAAAAGATCACCAGAAAGACAAAAGCGCTCATGATCAATTTCCCGAATAATCCGACCGGTGCCGTCATGAAGCAAAAAGATCTTGAAGCGATCGCTGACATCATAATAGACCATGATCTTCTGCTCATAACGGATGAAGTATATGCTGAACTTACTTACGAGGGAAACCATGTTGCTGCTGGTTCGGTAAACGATCTCTGGCAACGGACGATTACCCTCAACGGTTTTTCAAAAGCGTATGCAATGACCGGATGGCGTGTGGGGTATCTCTGCGCTCCAAAAGATCTTTGTGAGGCAGCCCTCAAGATCCACCAGTATGTTATGCTTTGCGCTCCTGTAATGGGACAAATCGGTGCACTTGAAGCGGTAAAGAGTGCTGAAGAGGATAAAAACACTATGGTGAACGAATACCGTTTACGGCGCAATATGTTTGTATCAGGATTGAATCGTATTGGCCTTCCAACCAACATCCCCCAGGGAGCATTCTATGCATTCCCCTCTGTCGAAGGGACCGGGCTTTCGGACACGGAATTTGCAGAAAGGCTGTTGAAAGAGCAAAGGGTAGCAGTAGTGCCGGGCAGTGTCTTTGGTTCCGGTGGCGATTATCACCTGCGCTGCGCATATGCAGTTTCCAGAAAGAAACTTTCTGAAGCCCTCAGCCGGATTGAAACGTTCATCAATGGCTTATGAACCAGACAGGTAAAAATCCAATAACGCTTTTTCATTCAGGATAACCTTATCCTTTGTTGAGGGAATCTGCGAGAAGGATACTTTATTTTGCAACTCGACCAATACTACTTGATAATACAATGAGCTGCACGATCATCGTTGGTGGATTTTTTGGGGATGAGGGAAAGGGTAAGATTGTTGCCCATATTGCATATAAGGACAAACCTGTAATCATCTCCCGCGGCGGTGTGGGGCCAAATGCCGGACACACTGTTCAGGTTGGAGACCGTGAATATGGCGTCCGTATGGTTCCTTCCGGTTTTGTTTATAAGGAGGCAAAACTCTGTATTGGCAGTGGTGTGCTTGTTGATCCCCGTGTTCTTAAGCATGAAGTAGAAATGCTTGATGTGAAGGGCAGAGTATTTGTTGACAAGCGATGCGGCATAATTACCGAAGATCACATTGTTAGGGATAAGGGCAGCGCTCACCTGTCAAAGAAGATTGGAAGTACTGGATCGGGATGCGGACCTGCAAATTCAGACCGGGTGATGCGGCTATCTCCTCAGGCAAAGGATATTCCCGAGCTCGCTGAATACCTGCTTGATGTCCCAAAAGCAATTGATGATGAGCTGAAACAAGGCAGGACAGTCCTCCTTGAGGGCACACAGGGTTTTGGCATCTCCCTATACTATGGGACATATCCCTTTGTTACGAGTAAAGATACATCAGCATCCCAGATTGCTGCCGACAACGGTGTAGGGCCGACAAAAATTGATGATGTGATTGTTGTTTTCAAAGCGTATCCCACCCGGGTTGGAGAAGGCCCGTTCAGTACTGAGATGACGGCAGAAAAATCAGATTCAATGGGAATCCAGGAATTTGGAACCGTGACCCACCGGAAGAGGCGTATTGGAGGCTGGGATGGGGGAATGGCCCGGTATTCAGCGATGGTCAATGGATGTACCCAGGCTGCAATCACCGGTATCGATCGCGTTGATAAAAGTTGTTTCGGAGTGACTGATTATAAGAAACTCACCAAGAAGGCAAAGGACTTTTTAAAGATCGCTGAAGATGATATTGGCAGCCCTATCACACTCATCTCAACAGGACCTGAGATGACCCAGATTATTGATTTGAGGAAAGAACTGGTATGAGACGTCAACTCATGGACATATTATGCTGCCCGGTCTGCAAAGGGGACCTTGCACTCGATGTTAAGAGTGAGGATGAAAAGGAAATTCTTGAGGGAGGCTTACTCTGCACCGTATGCGGGGTAGAATATCCTATCCATGATGGTATTCCAAATTTACTCCCCCAGATTCACGTGACAAAATAATAAAGGAGCAGGAATGAATTTCCCGTTGTCATTCACCGTGTTGACTGCTGCGGGTCAGGTTTTGCATGAAACTTCTTTTGAATTTTATCTTAACCGGCTGGGAATAAATTTTATTGAAGTTCCAAAAGAAAAGATTTGGGCAGAGATTGGAGGTACCTTAAAGATAATTTTTAAAAACCGCGGTGCCCCAACCCACCTTACAATTGCTTCTCAAAATTCAGGAATGTTCACTGATTTTTTCCACGAAAATATGTATGTCGTTGATGAAACGGTATTAACCATTATTCTGCGAAAAGATTGCCAGAAAGGTTTCTTTGATCTTGAGATCACTACAGGGTATGGAGGAATAAAAACCTCTGTCCGGGTCGATGTTGTTCAACCGGCAAATATTCAGAGAAAGGAAGAAAAAGAGGAATTTCCCCTCCAGCCGGTTGCCCATGGACGTCCGCATATCCTGATGATAGTGATGGGAATCGCATTAATCCTCTATAGCGCCTCGCTCTATACAAAAATTGAATTTCTCAATACCGCTTCGTTTATCCTCCTTATTGTAGGTGTTCTCTACACATGGTACCGTCAGCAGTAGGGGCTGGAGTATTTGTATTAATTGCCGCCCTGCTTGTTGATCGGTTGATTGGTGACCCGCATTCGCAATGGCATCCGGTTGCTCTCCTTGGCAGGGGTATCGACTGGTGGGGAAAACCGGAAAAATATTCAACCAGGTACCAGCGTTTATCCGGAGTGGTTTTCTGGTTCGTAACTGCAGGGCTGTTTGCGCTTCCATTTTATTGTTTCGCTCTGGTCGCCCCATGGTTCCTGTATCTGATCATTGGACCGTTTCTGCTCAAATGCTGCTTTGCCTGGCGGTCTCTCGAAGAACATACGCTCGCGGTGGTGGCTGCATTAAAAGAGGGGGTGCAGAATGGGCGGGAACAGGTTAAAATGCTGGTATCGCGGAATACTGCAAATCTTGAACGGGAACATATTCTTTCCGCCGGATATGAGTCAATGACTGAAAATCTTACCGACAGCGTAATCTCCCCGCTGTTTTATTTTTCCTTGTTTGGGCTTGTCGGGGCAGCTATCTTCCGTGCAGCAAACACCATGGATGCAATGCTGGGATATCGGGATGAACGGATACGGTTAGGCTGGTTTTCGGCACGCGTTGATGATATCCTGAATTTCGTTCCCGCCCGGCTCACGGTACTTCTTCTGCTTTTGTACTTTGCTTTTATCGGGAAATTTTCTGATGCTGTGAGAGTGCTGCGTCGTGATGGATATAACCGCCCTGGTTTTAATGGAGGCATTGTGATGGCAGTTATGGCAGGAGGAACCGGAATCAGGTTCGAAAAACCTGGTGTCTATACCATTGGTGATGGGGATATAACACTTGATGAAGCCGGGACTGATATTATCCGTGCTTGTCGCATGGTAATCCTCATGGTCACAATTCTTGCCGTTAGTACTCTGATTTTATTGGGATCATGGATCAATAGTACCGGCATATGAAACTTGAAGAACTGAGATTTGGCACTGAGCTTCTCAAGCGCGGCTTTGCA
>Ga0209048_10001766_pt1 | contig 21884 bp, 18 predicted proteins | sample FrelakmetCRP12CR_FD_187146 | JGI IMG/M metagenome (GOLD analysis project Ga0209048, IMG submission 187146) | Freshwater lake sediment microbial communities from the University of Notre Dame, USA, for methane emissions studies - CRP12 CR (SPAdes)... | ecosystem: Environmental > Aquatic >... | reverse complement strand
TCTTTGGATAAAGTGGACAGGCTATTTTGCAAGTGTCCTCAAGAGGGGCGTGCAATAAGAAGTGGCCTGTCTCTTTTTTATGAAATAGGGCAGTGGCAAATACATAGTGCAAAGGTTTCAAAGGGTTGCAACGATTAGGAACGGAGCATATGCCTCGAAACTCGCGGAGTAAAGACGGTACAGGATGTTATCCGTGAGGTGCTAGAGAAGAGATAACTTTAATGAAATTTCCCTGAGGACATTGCTATTAATAAAGAAGATAAAATAAAATATTTTGATTCATTCGCCAGAAAAAGAGAAAAATGGCTGAAGAAAGGGGATTACTATCACGGGGCCATAGCGAATTATATTAAATTTCTTGTCCCAGCCCATTCATCCATCCTGCAGATCGGTTGCGGTATCGGCAACCTGATTGCATCATTAGAGGCTTCACGTAAAGTCGGAATTGATTTCAGCCCGAAGATGATTGAAGTGGCAAGAGAAAAATTTCCCGGTGTTGAATTTCGTGTAGATGACTTAGAGGCTTTACAAACGGACGAGAAATTCGATTATATCCTTCTCGTGAACGTTATCGGTTATGTAGATGACATTCAAGCGTCTCTTAACGGCTTGAAGAAGATCTGCAAACCGGATACGCGGATAATCGTCGTCTATTTTAATTACCTCTGGCAGCCAATTTTGAAAATTGCCGAGTGGCTGGGCATGCGGATGAAAAGGCCCATAATGCACTGGCTGCCGCCGCAAGACATCCGAAATATCCTGAAGCTCAGCGACTTCGAAACTGTCAAGGCAGATTATCAGATTCTCATGCCTGTATATATTCCTGTTATCTCAACCCTGCTGAACAGGATAATGGTGAAAATGCCTTTCTTCCGTAAGCTGGCTTTGAATGAAATTGTTATTTCCAGGACGTGCGAGGAAAGAGGGGATGCGAACGACACAACATGTTCCGTTGTAGTTCCCTGCCGCAATGAAAAAGGAAATATTGAGAATGTTGTCAAACGCATGCCGGGCATGGGAAAACACACGGAACTTATATTCGTTGAGGGACATTCCAAAGATGAGACCCTGGCCGAGTGCTACAAGGTTCAGAAGGCCTATCCCAATAAGGACATTAAGGTAATGGTCCAGGATGGGAAAGGCAAAGCCGATGCCGTTCGCAAGGGATTTCTCGAAGCAAAGGGTGATATTCTCATGATTCTCGATGCCGATCTGACCATTCCTCCGGAATCTCTCCCGAAATTCTTTGAAGCGATTGTCTCCGGTAAGGGAGAGCTTGTGATTGGCAGTCGCCTTGTGTATCAAATGGAAAAACAGGCCATGAGAACGCTGAATCTTCTGGGGAATAAATTTTTCAGCACCATGTTCACCTACCTTCTAGATCAACGGATAAGGGACACGTTGTGTGGAACCAAAGTCCTCAGGCGCAGGGATTACGAGAAAATCGTCGCAGGACGGAGCTACTTTGGTGATTTTGATCCTTTCGGTGATTTTGATCTTCTTTTTGGAGCCGCTAAATTGAATCTTCAGATAGTCGAGATTCCGATAAGGTACCGGGAGCGGAAGTATGGATCAACGCAGATCGACCGCTTCCGGCACGGCTGGTTACTGTTAAAGATGACGGCTTTTGCAATGAAGAAAATCAAATTTATATAGAGGAAGGCAATCCGTGCATGGAATGCCATCCAGGAGCTGATAACAGTGGTATTCCAATCGTCATCGAAAAGATATTTGATATTTTGCATCAGCGCATGCTAAATTATTTGCTCTTGAATGGATAGATATCCTATATGCAAAGCACCGGATATCCCGTGTCACGAATCTGAGCTTACTTTAAATGCAAACTAAGAGCTCAAGATGATAATGCAGAATTGTTTAGAGCTATTGAAAGGAAAACGATGAAGACAGCACTCATTACAGGCATAACAGGGCAGGACGGTTCATATCTGGCAGAGTTCCTGCTCGATAAGGGCTATGCGGTGCATGGCCTAATCAGACGCTCCAGCACATTCAACACCGACCGGATCGACCATCTCTACAAGGACCTGCACGATCCATCGGCCCGCTTGTATCTTCACTACGGGGACTTATCTGTTTCAGGACAATTGACGGACCTGCTCCATAGCATCAGGCCTGACGAGATATATCATCTGGGGGCCCAGAGCCATGTGAGGGTGAGCTTCGACATGCCTGAGTATACGGGGGATGTGACTGGTCTGGGGACGCTCCGTCTCCTTGAGGCTATTCGTAAGACAGAGATCAAAACCCGGTTCTACCAGGCTTCATCCAGTGAGATGTTCGGAGCCGCGCCTCCGCCGCAAAAGGAGGATACACCGTTCCAGCCACAGAGTCCCTATGCAGCTGCGAAAGTATATGCCTACTACGTCGTAAGAAATTACCGCGATGCCTATAAACTCTTTGCATGCAATGGGATACTATTCAACCACGAGTCACCCCGGCGGGGCGAGACATTCGTGACAAGGAAAATTACCAGGGCGGCAACGAGAATTAAGCTGGGACTCCAGCAGAAGCTGTATCTGGGCAACCTGGACGCAAAGCGCGACTGGGGATATGCAGGGGACTACGTAGAGGCTATGTGGCTTATGCTCCAGCATGACCAGCCTGATGACTATGTGATTGCCTTAGGAGAGACCTATTCAGTGAGAGAATTCCTGGAAAAGGTGTTTCAAAAGCTGGCATTGGACTATGAGAAGTACGTAGAAATCGATTCGAAATACTTCCGCCCCACGGATGTAAATATTCTCCTCGGTGACGCGACAAAAGCGAGAAAGGTCCTAGGCTGGAGACCGAAGGTGGGTTTTGACGATCTCGTGGACATGATGGTGGCGGCGGACATGGAACTTGCGAAGAAGGAAGAAACTCTGCGCGCAGCAGGCTATGAACGCGCCAATAACGTGCGATAAATAATGAATTGAGGAAGAAGGATTTATCAGGACATTGAAAAACAAGCGCATTACAGTCACGGGTGGCAAGGGGTTCCTAGGGAAACATCTTTTTAAGAAACTCCAGGATGACGGCTATCAGAAAATTGCCGTAGCAGATCTCCCTGAATATAATCTTGTTAATATTGGTGATGTTCAGCGGATGTACGAGGACAAAAAGCCGGACATCGTCATCCATCTCGCAGCCAAGGTGGGCGGTATCGGATTCAATCAAGAAAATCCAGCTCCCCTATTCTACGACAACATTATGATGGGCGTACAGCTGATCCATGAAGGGTATCTCAAGAGGATCGACAAATTTGTTGCCTTGGGCACTATCTGTGCCTACCCGAAATTCACACCGGTGCCCTTTAAAGAGGACGATATATGGAATGGCTATCCAGAAGAGACAAATGCCCCCTACGGTCTGGCAAAGAAGATGATGCTCGTTCAGTCCCAGGCATACCGTAACCAGTATGGTTTCAATTCAATATTTATCCTACCTGTGAACCTCTATGGCCCGGGAGATAATTTCGATCCACGGGCTTCTCATGTCATTCCTGCTCTCATCAAGAAATGTGTCGATGCCATTGCCTCCAAGGAACGGGAGATCGTCGTCTGGGGCACGGGAAAGGCTACGCGGGAATTTTTTTATGTGGAGGACGCAGCGGAAGCCATCATCCTGGCCATGGAGAAATACGACAAGAGTGATCCCGTGAATATCGGGGCGGGCTTTGAAATCTCCATTCGGGACCTCGTCGGTCTGATCATAGAGCTGACGGGATTCAAAGGCAGAGTGATCTGGGATGAAACGAAACCGGATGGACAGCCACGGCGTATGCTTGATACAGCAAGAGCATATCATGAATTCGGTTTCAAGGCGCGGACGGATTTCCGGGTGGGACTGGCGAAGACCATCGAGTGGTATAGGAGCCATCGCGATTGAATATGGGGCTTATGATATGGGAGACTCTTGCAGAACGTGCTTCAAGTTTTCATTAGCGGCTGATTATCGCCGACTGGATAAAGCGAGTTAGGAAAGAATCCGATCACGTCTTGAAATATAGAAATGCCTCTAGTTAAGGCAGTTTCTTTGCCTCATCAATCAGCATAATCGGGATATCGTCTTTGATCTCGTATAGCAGTTTACACTTATCGCAGATCAAGCCATTTCCCGATTCATTCAGGCGGATGTCACCCTTGCACTTGGGGCATACCAAAATATCCAGCAGTTCTTTGCTTATCGCCAAATTCGTCCCTCCCTTATAATTCTGCCCTATCAACCTTCTTATCCCCGTCCGGGGAGAAACTAATCAAAAAAAGACCGACGACAATGAAAATCTTTAACAACGCGGCATCCCGAAGATTCAAAATTCTACTAACCTCACCCCGCTAATTTTTCTCTTACCACATGAAAGACTTCTTCAATGGTGATGTCGGCCATGCATTCCATAGATTCGCACTTTTTGAGGAAACAGGGGCTGCAGGATAAATCCTTCCGTATGACAACATGCCCTTTTCCGTATGGTCCCGTTCGGGATGGATCGGTAGGACCGAAGAGGGCGATAACTGGTGTCCCCACGGCTGCTGCAAGGTGCATGGGACCTGAGTCTGTGGTGATCAGGAGCGCGGAGCGCTGATAAAGATAAGCCAGGTCCCGCAGCGTCGTTTGTCCCCCCAGGTTAACAGAGGGAGACTTCATCCGGGACTGTATATGCTCCAGTTGCCTGCGGTCACTTCCTGTAAATACAATCCTGACCGCTAACTCTTCTATTATCCGGTCACACAAGCTGGCGAATTTTCCATCCGCCCAGAGTTTAGTGTCCCATAGCGCGAAAGGGCTTACTGCCACAAACGGCCCCTTCGTGTCAATGTCGTTTCTTTGTAAAAGCTCTTCCACCCTGTTCTTGTTTTCTTCACCGATGGGAATCAAAAATTCCGGATCCTTTATATCAGCACCGAGATACCGCAGGAAATCGAGGTATCGGTCAACGGCGTGTTTATTCATGTCTTCGGGAATTTTTTCATTGAGGAACAGCCCGCTGAGTTCCTGCATGCTATCGTAGCCCAGTTTTCTCTTGCCGGAACTTAGAAGAACGAGAACAGCGCTCTTGATAAGCCCGTGCAAGTCAATTACCAGATCGTAAGGCTGCTTTCTCAGATCATTGACAAATTTTCTTATTTCTCTTATGGGTTTTGAGATGTGGCCCATTCTCAGGTCATTTATCCATTGTTTCCTGTGAGAGACTATGACTCTGTCCAAATATGGGTGGTCAGAAATGAGGTCTGAAGAGGTATCTTCAATAGCCCATGTAATATTTGCATCAGGGTAGAGTTTTCTAAGGGCGGCTAAAGAGGGGAGGGTATGGATAACGTCGCCGATAGCGCTCAATTTTACAATAAGAATATTCATACCAATTTTTTGCAATTGCTTCACATTGTTGGCAAGGACAGTTTAAAACTTCTTCAAAAGTTTCTTTTTCCGATCCTTCATGATCCACTTAACAGCATCGAGAATATCTTCTGCGATATAGCTTGGCTGACAGATTTCGGAAGACTCGGATGCTAGGTCTTTCTCGATGGTATTTATACCATAGCCTGTCTTGACAAGGATTCCTTTCGCCCCCACCGTATGTGCCACCTGGATGTCCTTGAGCATGTCTCCCACCGTGTAAGAACGCCGGAGGTCGATGTCGAGATCTTTCGATGCCTGGACAAGCATCCCTGCCTCGGGCTTCCTGCATGCGCAGGACTGCAGATAAATACCGACACCTTCTGTCTGATGATGGGGGCAGTAGTAGAAAGCATCAATGAATGCGCCTCTCTCCCGCAGCATTTCCTGGATGCGTTTGTGTACCGTCCGGACAAACTCCTCGGTGAAATACCCCTTTGCTACCCCTGACTGATTGGTCATCACCACGGCTTTCATGCCACTTTCGTTGATCAGTCTGATTGCTTCTGACGTATAGGCGAAGAGATTCAGTTTATCGATGCTGTCCAGGTATCCCACTTCTTCATTGATCGTTCCATCCCTGTCCAGGAAAACTGCTGCATTCTTTTTCATATAATCATTCGATTTCTTGTCAAAATGTCATTGCGAGCGAAGCGAAGCAATCTTATAAATGACTGATGATTAACGAGATCGCCACGCGTTACACACTTCGCGATGACCAGAAAATCAGTCTTTCAACCTCGCGCTTTCATAACTCTTCATATAAATCCGCCCAGTGTCTGTTAGTACTGTTTATCAGATCTATCTTCTTTTGTCTCGATCCTCCCTTTAGCTGTTTCTCTCTGGAAATGGCACTAATGGGATCTTTATGGACTTCGTAATAAACTAATTTAGTTATATTGTACTTCTTTGTAAATCCATCAGCCATTTTTTGCCTGTGTTCGTAAACTCTTCTTTTTAGTTCGTTGGTTACACCTGTACATAAAGCAGTATGATGTTTATTAGTCATAATGTAGACGTAATATTGCTTATCCATTGTCTTGAGATTGCTTTGTCAGCCTCCGGCTTCCTCGCAATGACGACGTGCGCTATATTCCGCACAATGCCGTTAATCTGGCAACAGCCTTTTTGCCACATCACAAACTTCCTCAACGCTAATCGCGTCCATGCATCTGAAATCTGTCGGGCACGTCTCCTTGAGACATGGGCTGCATGAAGCGCCTTTGTAGATAACTATACTTCTGTCTCCAACAGGGGAGGTCGTGACAGGATTCGTCGATCCGAAAATGGCGATCGTGGGAATGTTTAAAGCCCCGGCAACATGCATCAAACCGGAATCATTTGATATGAAAAGGGTACACGTGGAGATAACCGCTATGGCTTCCTTCAGATTTGTTTTTCCGGCGAGGTTGATCAGTGGATGATGGGCATGCTGCGCTACAAGATCCGTGGTTAGCCTGTCTTCACGACTTCCAAAAAGAACCACCTGTGCGGACAGGTCTTCAACCAGTCTGTCACTGACGGCGGCAAACCTTTCCGGAAACCACCTCTTCGCGGGTCCGTAAGCAGCTCCTGGTGCGAGACCGATCATATGCCCCTGCCTCACAATACCATGTTCGCTGAATATCTTCTCCGATAAAATCTGATATTCATTTCCCGGATGAAGATGAACGTTCGCTTCTGCGGAATGGCATCCGAGGGATTTTACCATCTGCAGGTAGTACTGGATCTGGTGCACTTTCCTGACGTCCTCTGTCCTCTGGACGGAGTGTGTGAGCAGCAATCCTCTTCCATCGGAATTGTATCCTGCCCGGATGGGAATTCCCGCCCGCCAGGTTATGATGGCCGCCTCTATGGCATTCTGCAGGAGGATAGCCGTATCAAAGCTCCGGGCCTTCAGTTCTTTTGCCAGTCTCAGTTTTCCGGCAATGCCTGAATGAGGACCGGGGCTTTGAAACACGATAACCTCATCAATGTCTTTGCAAATATTGAATATCTCTGCAACCCACGGCTTTGCAAGAACAGATAGCCGCGCGCCGGGAAAGGTATTTCTGATAGCACGCACAGCGGGGAGCGTCATAACGGCATCTCCGATCCAGTTCGTTCCGCGTATCAGAATATTTCTTGCCCTGTCAAAGGGGATGCGTGTTGAAATTCTGACTTTCATTTGGTGGCAGCCCCTTTTTCCACATGCATCTTCGCTACCTGCCAGGGTTTGGTCTTCCACCTTTGATGAATCCAGAACCATTGATCTGGGTACTCCCTGACCGTATCTTCTATGAACCTGGTGAAATTCTGGGTATTGATCAGAATATCCGCATCTTTGTTGCCTGTGCGGATGACCGCCATCTCCTCTTTGATAACCATCCTGTACTTGCCGTTTTCCAGCCTGCGTATGTAGCCAGGGACCACCGGCGCATCTGTGTGCAACGCAAGGAGTGCCAGCCCATTGGTTGTACAGGCGGGCCTGCCCAAAAAATCCACAAACACCCCTTCCTCCCAAGCCATGTTCTGGTCAATCATGGTTGCAACAATCTCGTTATTTGCAAGACCCCTGAGCATTTTTCTCATGGCGCGTTTCTTATCTATAAGGATGTTACCACTGGAGGACCTTACCCATAATACCAGATTATCAAGGGTGGTACTGTCCAGAGGACGATAGGTAATAACCGCAGGTTTTAACACCAGTGAAACCGCTACCGCAGCAAGCTCCCAGTTGCCGAAGTGAGCGCCAAGCATGAGAATCCCCCTGTTCTTTTCCAGGGCCTTTGTGAAGTGTTCGAGTCCTTCAACCTCCACTAAATTGCCGATGTTGTCCTTTGTTAGGGAAGGGATTTCAAAAAAATCCGCTGCTGTTATGCCCAGGGTCCTGTATGCGCCTCTGGCGATGTCCCTGATTTCATTTATGCTTTTTTCCGGAAAGGCACGCGTAAGGTTGTGAATAGTAATCAGTCTTTGCTTCGGGGATAGATGGTAAAAAAGGCGAAACATCCCTGCAAAGAAGCCTATCCTCAGCTTTCGGGGAATAGCACTTAGACATCTAAGAATAATATCTACCGTCGCTGGTTTTTTCATTTTAGCTTCTCGAACATCAACGCCTCAAATTCCTCTCGGGAAGGAAGCATTTCCATCTCCACCCGCAAGAGAAAGACATTTTTCAAGAAATCTGGGAAGTTTGTCAAGCGGATGCCGTCCTTTTCGGTCGTGATAATAATATCAGAAGAGGAATCGATGTATCTTCTCTGAATATATGAAATGTCTGCTTGTTCGTAATGGTAATGATCGGGAAAGTCAATGAAACTCGTTACGGCCCAACCTAAAGATTCGATGGTTCTGCTGAATGATTCAGGCGACGCGATTCCGGCAAAAGCACAGACTTTTTTTCCTTTAACGAATTCTAATGGATAGACATCTCCCGTATCGGCGCGTATTACATCCTTCGGTCGAAGGTACACAGAGAAGACGGGAAGAAACCAGCCTATGCCATGCTCCTGGTATTTTGGATAACGGCCATCTCTATCGCTGTCTCTCCATATGATGAAATGCGCCCGATTCAGAGCTGCCGTCGGTTCCCGAAGTGGTCCTCTGGGTAGCAGGAAACCGTTTCCGAGGGGCCGTTCCCGATTAAGGATGACGATATCCACATCCCTGAAGATACGTCTATGCTGGAATGCATCATCAAGGATCAGGACATTGGCTTTTAGGTTTTCTATGGCGAACCTGCCTGTATGAATCCTCTCTGGTCCTGTAAGTACCGGTATCCCTTCCGCAGCTTTCGCAATTAGGATCGGCTCATCTCCGGCCTCAATTTGTCCCATCAGGATTTTTGAACCGTCTGATACAACGTTCACAGCGGATTTGGCCTTTCCTCCATATCCCCTGCTTAATACGGCAGGTCTGTATCCCCTTTCTTTCAGCGATTTTGCCAACATTATCACTGCTGGAGTCTTTCCGGTGCCGCCAACGGTTATGTTTCCGATGCTGATGACCTTACAGGGTAGCTTAGTCTGCTTAAAGATGCCGCGATCATACATGCGGTTTTTCAAGTTCACGACAGAACGGTAGAACAGGGATAGGAAGGATAGAATCAGTGTCAGGGGGTTCAGAAGGGATGCATCAGTGTCGGAGTACCAGATTGTCCTCAGCTTACTGGAAAGTTTTTTCAATGCTGTTCCTGTTTTCATCTTTAAACTGCATGCTGTAAAACTTAAAGTACTCTCCCCTTTTTTCCAGAAGAGATTCGTGGGTTCCCTCTTCAACAATCTCGCCGTTTGCAAGCACCAATATCCGATGGGCGTTACGGATTGTCGAAAGCCGGTGCGCAATGATAAGTGTCGTTCTTCCTTTCATCAGATATTCAAGGGCATCCTGAACTTCTATTTCTGCTTCCGTGTCAAGGGACGATGTCGCTTCGTCAAGAATTAGAATGGGTGCATCTTTGAGCAGGGCTCTTGCAATAGATATTCTCTGCCTTTCCCCTCCGGATAGTTTTGCCCCCTGCTCACCGATAACAGTATCGTACCCCTTTGGCAAGCTCGTAATGAAGTCATGGGCGTTGGCTGCCTTCGCCGCCTGGATGATATCCTCGTTGGTCTTTTCGATGTTGCCATAGGCGATATTATTTCGCACCGTGTCATTAAAGAGGATGGTCTGCTGTGTGACGATACCTATCTGTCCGCGCAGGGACTCGATGGTAACATGGCGGATGTCATGACCGTCTATCATAATTTGTCCCTGCGAGACATCGTAAAAGCGCGGAATCAGATTGACAAGGGTCGTCTTGCCTCCACCGCTCATGCCGACAAAGGCAACAACTTCACCGGTCCTGATTGAGAGATTGATGTTCTTCAAAACCGGTGTGTCTTCGTAACAGAAGGTAACGTCCTGGATATCAATGCCCCGCGAGATTCTCGGCAGCACGATGGCGTCGGCGTCATTTTTTATATCCGGTACGATATCGATGATGCTGAAAACCCGCACTGCGCCAGCGATTCCCTGCTGAATTGTGTTGTTCACATTTGTTAGCCGTTTGACCGGCTCGTAGAGCATGATTAGGGCTGTCAGGAAAGAAAAAAAGGTGCCTGGCGTAGAGACGCCTTTTATCACCTGATAGCCTCCGTAGAAGATAATCGTGGCGATGCCTATACCTCCCAAGAATTCCATGAACGGGCTGGAAATGGCGCTTATGGATACGGATTTCAAAGCCAGTTTGAAGAGGTGCTCGTTTTCTTTTGCAAACCTGCTGTTTTCATATTCTTCCATGCTGAAGGCCTTGACGATCCTTGTGCCGGAAATTGTTTCCTGGAGAAGCGCGGTAAGACTGCCCATGGTGGCCTGGGCGCGTGTGGCGATGCCTCTCATTTTCCCACCGAACTTGGCTATAGGATAGATGGTGAGAGGAAATACAAACATGGCAATTATTGCCAATTGCCAGTCACGGTAAAAGATGACAAATACGAGACAGACAAGAGTGAAGGAGTCTTTAAATAGACTTGTGACGGCTTCCGATACAGCTCCCTGGACATATCCCACATCACTTGTAATCCGCGACATGAGAATACCCGTTGGATTCTTGGTGAAAAATGAAAGGGATTGCATCTGTATCCGTCTGTAGAGATTATTCCGCAAATCCGCTACAACCCGCTGGCCGATGAAACTCATCAGTATCGTTTGCGTGTAGTTACAAGCCCCTTTTACCAGGTATATGACAATAACTGCGACAGGAATCAACATGAGCATGTCGGAGTTTCTATTGAGGAATATCTCATCTAAGGCCGGCTTAACAAGAAAAGCCAGGGCAGACGTCATAGCGCCGACAACAAGCATGCAGAACATCGCTAGGATGAACTTCGATGCATGTGGTTTTGCAAGTTGTAAGAGGCGTCTAAAAATATTCACTGTAAATAAAATCCCAATTTCAGGAATCTAAACCTTAAAGAAACAGCATCTGGATTCGTTTCGCATTCAGTGCTTAGGATTTATCATATCGTATGCCAGGCGGGCAACCTTTTCTGTCGCACCGTGGCTTCCCAGCATATTCCTGATTTTTTTCAATTCCGCTTTAATATATTCCCTATGTCCTTTGGATGTAAGAATGTCGATGACCCCTGCCGCTATCTTCTCCGGACTTGCCTCAAACTGGATTAACTCGGGGACAATTTCCTTTCCGGCAATGATGTTGACAAGACCGATGTGGTCAACATCGATGACCATCTTACCTACATAATAGGAAAGTGCAGACACCTTATAAATGATAATCATGGGTGTCTCCATGAGAGCCGTTTCGAGTGTGGCCGTTCCCGACGCAACCATGGCTATGTCCGTACAACCTATGACATCGTAGACTTCATTGGAGATAAGTCTCACAGCTACAGGATATTTTGCAATTATCTGTGAGACGAAAGCCCTATCAAGTGTATCGGCAAGAGGCAGCACAAATTGCACAGGTTTGATTTTTTCCTCGATGATCAGTGCTGCTCCGAGCATTACAGGAAGGAGTCTGGTCACCTCTGATTGCCTGCTTCCGGGCAGAATTCCCACCGTTGTCACCCCTTCACGGAGACCGAACCTGCGCAGCGCCTCCTTGCGGGGATATTTCGTACGGACTACATCCAGGAGCGGATGACCGACAAAGGTTACATCAACACCGGCTTTCTTGTAGAGATCGGCCTCAAAAGGGAGAATCACGGCCATTCTGTCGACTATCTTTCTGATTTGTCCGATTCTTCCTCTTCGCCACGCCCATACCTGGGGGCTTATATAGTAAAAAACCTTTATGCCATATTTCTTTGCCGCCCTGGCGAGAGGAAGGTTGAAATCCGGGTAATCAATGAGGATAAGAAGATCAGGCCTGTCTTTTTTCAGCGATGCCTTCAGTTGAGCCATGACTTTCAGTATGAATCCCAGTTTGCAGACAACCTCAGTGAGTCCGACTACAGCCATTTCTGCGGCGTCTGCTTTCAGCTCTACGCCGGCCGCCTTCAATTTCCCGCCGCCGACGCCATAGAATCTTATTTCCGGATCAATTCTATGCATTGCCTGCACGAGGTTTCCCCCATGGAGGTCACCCGAGGCTTCCCCCGCCACAATCATTATTTGTTTCTTACTTTCGCTTTCTTTATCTTTTCTGTCTCTGAAAGGGGATATTTCAGGGTGCATGGTTGATCACATTGCTTACGCGCTCTATCTCTTCTTTTTCCAGCTCGGGGAACATAGGCAGGGACAGTACTTCTCTCGCACATGTCTCACTGCTTGTCAGGTTCTCTGTGCGAATATTATGGTGGGTGAATACCTCCTGCCTATGGAGAGGCACGGGGTAGTAGATCGCTGAGGAGACATTCTCATTTTGCAAGGCCTTCATGATGCCATCCCTGTTTTTTGAGCGGATAGTAAACTGATGATATACATGCTTGCAAAGAGGCAGCTCAATGGGGAGAGTGATATCATCTCTCTTGATGAGCGTTCTGTATAGGTCCGCATTAATGCGTCGCCCATCATTGAATTCTTCGATCTTTTTCATTTTGACGCGGATTATGGCCGCCTGGATTTCATCAAGACGGCTGTTATAACCTAGAGTCGAGTGATGGTATTTAACGACGCTCCCATGGTTACGGAGGAGCCGCAAATTCTTTGCCATATCCTCATTGCCGGTGATAATCATGCCCCCGTCTCCGTAGCCGGCCAGGTTCTTGCTCGGAAAGAAACTAAAGCACCCGCAGTCACCCAGGGTCCCCACTTTTTTCCCTTTGTATGTCGCACCGAAGGCCTGGGCGCAGTCTTCAATAACTCTGATATTATATTTCCCGGCCAGAGCGCAGATCGGATCCATATCCGCAGGATGGCCAAAGAGATGTACAGGGATGATCGCCTTGGTTTTTCTCGTAATCTTCTCTTCTATCTTGCCGGGGTCGATATTGAATGTGTCTTTGGCTATGTCTGCGAAGACGGGTGTTGCGGAAAGAAGTGATATGACGTCTGCTGTGGCAATGAAGGTGAAGGGAGTTGTAATAACCTCGTCTCCCGCTCCGATTCCGCAGGCACGCAGAGACAGCAGGAGGGCATCGGTTCCGCTTGCTACACCGATGGCATGGGAGACACCGTGATATGCGGCTATTTCTTTTTCCAGTTCCGCGACATTTGGCCCCAAGATGAACTGACAGTCGTCAAGCACATTCTGTATAGCTGAATCGATGTCCGCTTTTAGACTCTTATACTGTCTCTTCAGGTCAACCATGGGTATCATGGAAGTAACTCCTGCGATAGCTTCACCTTTTCAGCAATGAGAAGAGCTAATTCTAAGGCGTCTCTGCCTTCCTTACCCGTTACAGGCGGCGGATTCCGGCTTATAACCGATTCAATGAACGAGCGGATCTCTTCCTCCAAAGGATCAAGTATTTTCACTTCCACAGGGTTGCCGCTAATTTCTACTCTCCCTTCCGCACCGTTTTTCTTACTGAGGGAGACCAATTCGCGTTTCCCATAATCCACTGCGTGATACCCTTCAAACCCGAAGAATCTAATCTTCTGCATTGTTTTTCCCGTTACCCTGCTGGCGGTGACATTGGCCACGCAACCTGAAGAAAAGGTTATCCTCGCGTTGGCAATATCCACCTTATCCGACAGGATCGATACACCCACGGCTTCCACATTTTTTATGGGTGACTTGACGAAGTGTAGGATTATGTCGAGATCATGTATCATGAGATCCAGAATGACATCTACATCCGTGCCGCGTTCGAAGAATGGGTGAAGACGGTGAGTCTCAATGAAAAGTGGTTTCCCTATAACCGTTCTCAGCGCGACGATTGCCGGATTAAATCGTTCAAGCAATCCTATTTGAAATATCAATCTTTTTGCTTCGGCAATGGCTATGAGTTCGTCAGCCTCCTCGATAGTCGTTGTAATGGGTTTTTCCAGCAGTACATCTATGCCTGCATCCAAGAAGTCCTTTGCGATCCGGTAATGGGATATGGTTGGAACAGCAATGCTGACTGCATCGACTGAACTTATCAGCTTACGGTGATCGGAAATAGCAAGGCAGTCATACATTTCGGCTGCCTTATCGGCACGCTCCTTCTTGACATCTACCACGCCGACAATTTGGCAATTGGACAACTCTCGGTATTTTTGCAGGTGGTAATTACCTAAATGACCGATACCCACCACGCCGATTCTGATTTTATTCATATGGTAGATGAGATAATAAATTCTAATACATCATTTCATAGATGCAAATGTACAACTGTCATTTTGAACTCAGATGGGAACCTTTCAAAACCGCCTAACCTTAGAGTTATCTTGTGATCCCCCGGGCCGTTCTGGTTTCGATGAAATCAACTAACTGCCTTACTTCCGGAATATCATCAACCTCGGCTTTGACCTTTGCTATTGCCATGGTGAGAAGGAGGGATGATCTAAATACAATTCTGTAAGCTTTTTTCAGCGCTTGTATAGTTTCCTCTTTGAAACCTCGCCGCTTTAGCCCTATTATATTGAGACCGTATAGCTTTGCATAGTTGCCGGAGGCCATGACGAAAGGGGGAACATCCTTGGAAACGGCGGAAGCGCCGCCGATAATGCAGTGCGCGCCGATGCGTGTGAACTGATGGATGCCCGTTAATCCGCCGATGATGGCGTAATCTTCTACATGTATATGGCCGGCCAAATTGGCGGCATTGGCCATAACGATATTATTTCCCAGTTTACAATTGTGTGCTACATGGCAGTAAGCCATGAGGAGGTTATTATTTCCTATGATGGTTACACCTATATCGGCAGATGTGGCCCTGTTGATGGTCACATATTCCCTGATTGTATTATTGTTCCCGATAATAACCCGAGTCTTTTCCCCTTTGAATTTCAGGTCCTGAGGCGTTGCGCCGATGGAACTAAATTGAAAGATGCGGCACCCTTCTCCGATGTCAGTATGGGCGTCAACTACCACATGAGGTCCGATAACGGTGTTCTTTCCGATATGCACATCAGGCCCTATGACCGTATAAGGGCCGATCTTGACTCCCTCCTCAATGTGGGTATCCATAGATAAAACTGCTGTAGGGTGAATATTCATATTAATTCCTTGAAATCCCAAATCCTGATATTTCCATTCCGAACAAATTCAAAATACAAAATATCCCGTACATTTGGATTCTGACATCGTCCAGCACTCAGGATTTGGTGCTTTTATTTTTTATGTCCTTTTCCAGTTTCTCCAGTCTTTTCAACATTGACGCTACGTTTTTTCGCATTTCCGGAAGTTGTGAAACACATGCCTCCACTCGTAGCCACTGTCTGTGGGGCAAATGCGGTGAACCGGACACAACCTGGTTTGAGGGGACGTCGTCATGAACACCTGACTGGGCGCCAACCATGACATGATCACCTATATCGATGTGACCAACGAGACCTGCCTGACCTCCCAGAATGACGCCCTTTCCAAGTCTTGTACTTCCTGAAATGCCGACCTGGGATACAATCACGGAGTATTCGCCAATAACTACATTGTGAGCTACTTGTACCAGATTATCGATTTTTACACCCCTTTGTATCCAGGTTTTGTCAATGGTACCTCTGTCTATGGTAGTGTTGGCTCCCACTTCAACGTCATCGTCTATTTGCACAAAGCCTACCTGGGGAATCTTTATATTTTCCCGTGCCGGCCTGGCAAAACCAAAACCGTCACCGCCGATAATGACACCGGCATGCAGGATGACCCTCTTTCCGATAATGCACCTTTTTAATACAACGACGTTGGGATAAAGAATGGAATCTTCACCGATGACAACGCGACGACCGATGTAGACGCCTGGATAAATGATAACGCCCCGGTCAACTCTTGCTTCCCGCCCGATATATGCACCGGGATAGATAGTCGCATCTTCTGAGACGATGGCGCCTTCCTCGATGAAGGTTTCCGTACTAATCTTGGGCGGATCATGATCTTCCGGATAAAAAAGACCGAGGACCCGGCCAAGGGCGATATAGGGATCATCAACGACGATCAGGTTCCTGTCGTCCCTCGCTATTTGTGGCGGGACCAGGATGGCAGAGGCCTCTGTCGTCTCAAGTGACTTCAAATACTTCGGGTTTGCGATGAATGTCAGATCGCCCTTTCCGGCCTCATGGATTCCACGAATATCTTTAATGACTACTTCAGGGTCGCCCTTGATCTTGCCACTTAGAAAGGATGCGATTTCGCCCAGCGTCTTTTTCAATTTGGTATCTCTATTTTCTTAGTTTTTCGGCTTGAAGCTCTTGTTGAATTCTTCAATAACCTTCTGGGTAAAGTTATTTTCTTTCGCAAAGTACGCAACGGGCGTGCTGCCGAGATCGATGATCAGCGTATATTTTTCCTTATCACCGATGACATTTATTACCTTCAAAATTTCGGGGACCAGCTTTTTCGAAAGCTCCTGATCTCTTGCCTGAAGCTCTTCATTGGCATCCTTGACCATCAACTGGTAATCCCTGAATTTTTTCTGGTATGCCGCCTCTTTTTCCTTCATGGCGTTCTCTTTAAGAACGGTTCGCTGCTTTTCCAGCTCCTCCTTAAGTTTCCTCATTTCCGCCTCTTTTTGCTGTATAATAGCCCTGTCTTTTTCATAGAGCTTGCCGAAATCTTCGGCGGCCTTCTTTCCGGCATCGGATTTGAGCATAATTTCTCGCATGTCTATAAAGCCTATCTTTTCAGCGGCAAATGCACATGTGCCACATAGGAAGAATGACAGGATGACAAATACCATTGAAATCAGCAGACCACTTTTTTTCATAACCTTTTCCCCCTTATTAATTAGAATGAAATGGCATGTCTACATAAACATACCAATTGTGAATTCAATTCGGTTGGAACCTTCATTTTCCTTTTGGTCAAGGACATAGCCCCATTCGAGCCTCAGGGGACCGATAGGCGAGTACCATCGTACACCGACTCCTGCCGTTTTTCTCATGTCATCGGGATGATAGCCGCTCTCCCATGCATTGCCCGTGTCGAAGAATACAACCCCCTTCATCCCGGCGTTCTTAATCAAGGGAAAGATGTATTCGAAATTGAAACATAACATTGTGTAGCCGCCCATTGGATCATTTGTGACAGGGTCCCTTGGTCCCACGTCACGAAGGCCCCGGAGAGTATTAATCCCGCCCAGATAGTAGCGCTCATATATAGGGACATCCGTATCCGCGGTACGTTGTATAAGACCGCCTTGCCCGCGCACATTGAATACAGTATCCAGTGGCAGGGGATGGAACCATGAAAACTTTGCCCCATATCTGATATAGTCTACACCGCCCCCTAGGGGCCCTCCCGCGTAATCAATGGTGCCGCTGTTTCTGTAGCCCATCGTCGGAAACATGAAGTCATCAGTTGTATCTTTCGTGAGGCCGAAGGAAATCACGCTCTCTGTAGTTTTTCCTTCTTCTTGCTTGACAGCATATGAAGCGGTGGGCTTGACATCTGTGACGTCGTTTGTAAACAGTCTGTATCCCACGTTACCCGAAACGTGTGGCCAGAGAGGATAACCAAAACCCATTCCGAAACCTCTGGTACGCAAATTGTAAGTGTCCCATTCCCGCTCTGAGTTCCATAAATCAAATTTACTCCACAGGGGAATATCAAACAGCCATGGCTCTATGAATGAGAGTTGATACAAGTTTGAATATCCCCCAAGGCTTCCTTTGAGGCTTAATATCTGTCCCCTGCCGAAGAGGTTTTGCTGGGAGATCTGAGCGGTACCGATGGCACCGTCCTGGGCGGAGTATCCTGCACCGATGCTGAACATACCTGTCGGTTTTTCCTTGATGTTGATATTGACGTCCGTAAGTGCTTCGTCAGGGCCCTTTTCTGTCTGAAAGTTGATTTCTTCAAAGTATCGCAGGCGATTGAGAGCCATGTAGCTATTCTTGAGCTTGCTGCTGCTATAAAGATCCCCTTCGTTAAAAGCGAGCTGCCTTCTGATTACCTTATCTCTGGTTTTTGTGTTACCCGTGATAGTTATCCTGTTGAAGAAAACCTCATGACCTTTCTTAATATTGAAAGTTACATCCACCGTCTGCGTTTTATCCTGAGGAACAGTACGCGGGGCAATGTCTGCATATGCGTAACCATCATCATTACAGGCCTGGGTAAGGTACTCCATATCTTTCATGATCGCTTCCCTTTCATAAAACTCTTTCTTTCTGATACGCAAATTATTCAGCAGTTCTGAGCGGGAAACCGTCAATGAATCGCCTGTAATATCTATCTTGCCTACTTTGAATTGTTTTCCCTCCACTATGGGTATCTTTACATAGATCCCCTTCTTGTCGTGTGTAATTTCAGGTTCTCCGACCTGGGCATTGATAAAGCCGTGATTCAGGTAAAATGCGTTTATTTTTTCCGTATCCTGTTTTAATTGGTCTTTCTTCAGTATCCCTGAGTCGGTTAGAAAATAGAAAATGCCCTTTTCCGTGAGGCTCATCAAATTTTTCAGTTCTTTGCTCGTGAATGCCCGGTTTCCGTCAAAAGAGATGGTCTTGACATACAGCCTCTCATTTTCGGTTATATTAAAGGTGACAATGACATTCTTATCGCCTTCTTTGTCAATGGCATACTTGATCTCTGCATTGTGGTATCCCTTGTTATCGTATAAGGCTTTGATCTTTTCTGTACTGGTGACAATTTTTTCCGGGTTGAGGACCTGCTGGACTTTGAATGTCAGACCTCCTTCAATCTCACTCCTCTCGATGGCTTTATTCCCCTTTATTCTTATCTCTGAGATGAGGGCTTTTTCTTTCAAGATGAATGCGATGATCTTTCCCTCAGGACTACCGGTTACGTCTACGGCAACATCATCGAAATATCCCATTTTATAAATAGCTTTTATATCGGTGGTGAGTTCTGCCTCCGAAAATAGATTGCCCTTGGCGCTTTTTATAACCTGGCCCAGCGCGGTGCTTTCAATTTTCCGGTTACCCGTAAACTCAATCTTTGCTATTCTCATATCTGCGGCTATCTTGAGGAGGATATTTGTCCGTAATTGGGCAGAGATGGAGCTGATGGCCGCTGTGCCTTTACCCTGCGCAAATACTGCATGCAGAGCTTTTCCTTCCTTTACATCAATAACCCTGGCGTCTACGCTGATTTGCTCTCCGAATGCGGAAAGACTCCCCATGATTACGTAATTGGCACCCGATTCCTTCCCCACATTGAGGGCAAGCTTTTCATCAATCTGCTTGCCTTCCATAGCTTTGGCCAGTGAAACTCCTCTTTCAATTAGCTGGATGCTTTTTGACTTGGCAAACTCCGCTGAGAGCCCTTTGTAAATTGCTTCCCGAAGATTGGCTGCATTTGCCTGGGCATGAACTTCAAAGGGCAGGATGGCAATTTTCTTTAAGCCTTCTGCAAAAGCATTATGATGATGTACCAGCAGGAGAGAAGCCAAGAGAATGATGATTCTTATGAGAAGACTATTCTTATTCATACTTGTGAATTTTTCCGTCTCTTAAACCTATGTTCTTTGACATTCTGTCGGCCAGCGTTCTGTTGTGGGTAACGACGACAAGGGTGATTCTTTTTGTTCTATTGAGGTCCAGCAGGATATTTTCTATCTTCTTGCCCGTTTCGCTATCAAGATTCCCCGTAGGCTCATCAGCCAAAATGATTTCCGGTTCCATGACAAGTGCCCGCGCCACGGCAACCCTCTGCTGTTCGCCTCCGGAAAGCTCGCCGGGTTTGTGGTTTAATCTGTCGCCGAGTCCCACTTCATGCAATATAGCTGCGGCCCGCTCTCTTGCTTTTCTGTATGGCATACCGTGAATCAAAGCCGGCATCATCGTATTTTCCAGACTGTTAAACTCGGGCAGCAGATTATGGAATTGGAAAACAAAACCAATTGTTTTGTTTCTGAACTCTGCCAGTTTTTTCTTGTCCCATTGGAAGACATCAATGTCGTCAAAAAGCACAGTGCCCGATGTGGGGTGATCCAGCGTTCCCAGAATATGAATTAGGGTACTCTTTCCCGCACCGGAAACACCCAGAATAGCAAGAGACTCACCTCTGGTTATGGTGAAGTCCAGGCTTTTCAAAACTTCAATCCTGTTACCGTCCTTGATAAAGGTTTTACTTAAATTATTTAGCTGTATCATCAAATAAAATACTAAATTCTAGAATCTAAATCCTAACATTTCGGATATTTGTAATTCTGTATTCTCCGGCGTTTGGGCTTCAGCCCCTGGGGTCTCTTCTCCAGCAATCAATCATATCTCAGGGCTTCCGCCGGGTCCAGTTTAGAAGCCCTCCGGGAGGGATAAATAGTCGACAGGAAACATATCAGCATGGTCCCTATTATTATGATGACTACATCACTGTAATTGACCTGGGAAGGTAACTGGCTTAGGTAATATACATCTCCGGGAAGTATTTTGAAACCGAAAAGATTTTCGATGGATACAGATAGCTTCTCAAGGTTTAAGGCGACTGCAAGCCCTCCGATACAGCCCATAAGTGTGCCGATGGCGCCGATCGTCACCCCCTGATAAATGAATATCTTCATGATGCTTGCTGAAGTGGCTCCCATGGATTTCAAAATGGCAATATCCTTGCTTTTTTCCATGACTATCATAATGAGCGTGCATATTATGTTAAACGCTGCAACGAGAACAATGAGACTGAGGATGATAAACATGACCCGCTTCTCCAGCTTGAGGGCGGAGAATAGGTTCTTATTCATTTCCATCCAGTTCCTTGCCCAGAAAGGAAACCCCAGTTTTTTCTCTATGGATTTTGCAATGATATTAGCTTTGTAGATGTCATTAACCTTGATTTCAAGGCCCGTTACCCGTTCTCCCAGATTTAGGAAATCTTGACAGTCTCTGAGGGAAACATATGCGAGGGTTGAATCATATTCATAGAATCCGGAATCGAAGATACCCACAACAACAAACCTTTTCATTTTGGGAACCATTCCCATAGGCGTGGAAATACCCATGGGAGAGATTATACTCACGGGGTCGAAAAGTAGAAGCCCCATATTTTTTGCCAGTTCTTTGCCTATTACAATACCCGGAAGCACGGATTTATCCTTGCCGAGTCCTATGGTACTGCGTTGTCTTTCAGAAAGATAATCAATGTTTCCTTCGTGCATCTTTCCCAGATTAATGACTTTAAAGGCACTATCTACTGACATTCCCCGCAGGATTACACCGCTGGTACGACCTTCATTTCTTAGCATGGCCTGACTGAATATGAATGGTGTGGAGGCGACGACACCTTCGACTTGTTCAACCTCGGTCAAGACCTTCTGGTAGTCATTCATCGCTCCTGTGTACTGCATGAGAACGACGTGAGAATTGATTCCCAGTATTTTATTCCGGAGATCGTTCTCGAAACCGTTCATTACAGCAAGGACAATGATGAGTGCGGCAACACCTAAGAATATCCCGGCAATGGATATGAATGTGATAATGGAGACAAAGATCTGCTTTCGCTTGGCCCGGAGGTATCGGAGACTGATAAA
>Ga0209048_10001765_pt1 | contig 21886 bp, 21 predicted proteins | sample FrelakmetCRP12CR_FD_187146 | JGI IMG/M metagenome (GOLD analysis project Ga0209048, IMG submission 187146) | Freshwater lake sediment microbial communities from the University of Notre Dame, USA, for methane emissions studies - CRP12 CR (SPAdes)... | ecosystem: Environmental > Aquatic >... | reverse complement strand
TTCCCGCTGGGGCTCGTCGGTGCTCATCCGACCATTATCGGGCCTGGCTGCCGACGGGGCCGGGAAGGCCTCGCCGGTGGACCGCTCCGAGCCCGCCGCCCGGCGGCCCGGCGGGCTCGCAGCTGGGTCCGGTTCAAGGCGGCCCGGCAGCGGGGCCGGCCTAGCCGACGCGCTCGGGAGCGCGGGCCGGCAGGCCGGCGCGCGTGGCCGACGCGGTCACGAGCTGGGCCGGCGAAGCCGGGCGGTTGCGCTCCTCGCGAACGATGTAGAGCGGCCTGTGCTTGACCTCGTCATAGATGCGCCCGACGTACTCGCCGATCACCCCCAGCGCGATCAGCTGGATGCCGCCGAGCAACAGGATGGCGATCGTGATCGAGCTGAAGCCGGGGAGGTAGGAGTCGGCGATGCGCAGGCCGATGACGACCGGGATGGCGATGAAGGCCACACCGGCCGAGAGCAGTCCCGCGTAGGTGGCGAGCTGCAGGGGAAGGTGCGAGAACGAGGCGACCGCGTCGAGCGAGAAGCGCAGCATCTTGCTCAGCGTGTACTTCGTCTCGCCGGCGTGGCGCGCGTCGCGCTGGTAGGGGACGGCGGTCTGGGTGAATCCCACCCAGACCGTCATCCCGCGCAGGAAGCGCGAGCGCTCGGTCATCGCGAGCAGCGCGTCCAGGGCGCGGCGGTCGAGCAGGCGGAAGTCACCGGAGTTGGGCTCGAGGTCGACCTGGGCGAGCTTGTCGAACAGCTTGTAGAACCAGGATGCGGTCGCGAGCTTGAAAGCCGTCTCGCCCTTGCGCTGTTCGCGCACGGCGTAGACGACGTCCGAGCCCTGGCGCCACTGGGCGATCATCTGCTCGATCAGCTCCGGCGGGTCCTGCAGGTCGGCATCGAGCATCACCACGACGTCGCCCGATGCGTGCTCGAGGCCGGCGGTGAGCGCGGCCTGATGGCCGAAGTTGCGCGACAGATGGATCACGCGGACCCGCGGGTCCGAGGCGGCGATGCGGTCGAGAAGCTCCGGGGTGCCGTCGGAGCTGCCGTCGTTGACGATCACCAGCTCGTAGACGTACCCCGCCGCGGCCGCGCAGGCGCGGCGGATGAACTCCTCGACCAGCTCCTCCTCGTTGTAGACGGGGGCCACCACGCTCAACAGCTTGGGGGTGCGAAGCGCTGTGTCCGCCATGGTCCTCGCCTTCCCGAGATCGTCTACTGAGATTCCCATCGCCTGTCCATTCTCGACGATCGCCTTAAGCCGCCGATGAATTTATCGTTCATCCTGTCTCTGCAATGCCCGCCCAGCGAACCGATCCGCAGAGACCGCCCACCAGCCTACCGGGACCGGCACGCCGGCTGAGTGCGCCGGTCGTCGTTCAGTTCGTCAAGTTCGGGATCGTCGGCGTATCCAACACGCTGCTCACCTTGATCGTGTACACCCTGCTGCTGAAGGTCTTCGGCGTTTGGTACCTGGCGGCGTCGGCGATCGGGTTCATCGTGGGCGCCGTGAACGGCTTCATGTGGAACCGGCGCTGGACCTTCCGTGGACACATCGGGGATGCGCTGACCCCCGTGCGCTGGATCGTCGTGCAGGGCTGCGGCCTGCTGGTCAACCTGGGCCTGATCTACCTCTTCGTGACCGGCGCCGGCCTGGACAAGCTCCTGGGGCAGGCCTGCGCGACGGCGTTCGTGACCGTGCTCACGTTCCTGGCCAACCGAGCCTGGACGTTCCGCATGCACACGCCCCTACCCGCTGCGCCCGGACCTTCCGTCGGCGGCGAGGACTGACCAGGCCGTCCGGCAGGGCGACGGAAGGCCCCCGGCGGCTCGACGGAAGGCCCCCGGCGGCTCAACGGAAGACCGCGAGCAGCGACAAGCCCGCGGGGATACGTCCGCCGCGTCGGATCAGTGCCGCCTCCAGGGCCAGCGGTCGCTCCAGCAGCCAGTTCAAGGGTTCCGGGGGCACCCACAGGTCGAGACTCGACTCGGTCGTCCTCGTGTTCAGCCGCTCGAGCATGCGCAGGACGATCGCGACGGGCAGCAGCAGCGAGTTGAAGTGGGTCGTGCGGACCGGCTCCCATCCCGCCAGCTGGGCCACGCTCTGCAGCGAGCGGCGCGTGTAGCGGCGGTAGTGGTGGTTGATCTCGTCGTGGGCGCTCCACAACCACTGGTATGCGGGCACGGTCACGAGCAGCGATCCGCCGGGTGCGACCACCCGGCGCAGCTCGCGCAGGGCGCCGAGGTCGTCGGCGAGGTGCTCGATCACATCGAGAGATGCAGCCAGGTCGAAGCTGTCGCCGTCGAACGGCAGCTCCATCACCGACCCTTCGATGACCTCGCCGGATTCGCGACGGCGAGCGATCTCCACGCTCGCCTGCGAGAGCTCCACGCCGGTGACCGTGCCGTGCCGGGCGAGCTCCACCATGTTGCGCCCGCTGCCGCACCCCGCGTCGAGGATGCGCGCGCGGGCTGGAAGCGCCAGATCGGCGATCACGCCCTCGAGCACGCTGCGCCGGCCCCGGTACCACCAGTGGCGGTCCTCGGCGCGGTGCGTCTGCAGCTCGTAGTCCCTGTCCATCCGGTCAGGCTCTCAGGAGCCGGGTCGCCCGAGCGCAGTACGCAGGAAGCCCACGGTGCGCTCCCAGGAGCTCTGGGCGGCGTTCGCGTCGTAGGTTCCGAGGCGGTTGGTGTCGTTGAAGAACGCGTGTCCCGCGCCCTCGTAGTAGTGGAAGGTCACCTCGGCGCCGGCGGCTCGCAGCTCCGACTCGAGCGCCTTTGCGTCCTCGAGCGGGATGAACGCGTCGGCGGTCCCGAAGTGCCCGAGGACCGGCCCCTTGATCCTGGCGAAGTCCGGCTTGCCGTGCGGCATCACGTAGTAGTAGGTGACCGCCGCGGTGATCTCCGGGCACGTGGCTGCCGCCCACAGGGAGAGCCCGCCGCCCAGGCAGAAGCCCACCGATCCCACGCCGGGGCCCTCGAAGCCCGGCTGGGAGGCCAGGAACCTCGCGGCGCCGCACATGTCCTGCTCGGCCTGGTCCATCGAGAGCGCCATCATCTTCTGTTCGGCCTCGCTGGGCTGGGTGGCCGTCTCACCCCGGTAAAGATCGGGGGCCAGGGCGAAGAACCCCTCGGCTGCCAGGCGGTCGCATATCGAGCGGACGTGCTCGTCGACGCCCCACCACTCCTGCATGACGATCGTGGCCGGACCGTGCCCGCCGGCGGGCGTGGCCAGATAGCCCGGCACGTCGCCGGCGCTGGTGGGGAACTCGAGATCAGGCATGTTTGGCTCCTTTGCTGTGGATGGCGCCCGGGATTCGCGCGCGGGCGGCGCGGGGATACTCTCACGCCAGGCGCTGGCGCTAGCTCGACATCGAGAGCACGTGCGCCTTTGCCGGGTCGATGCGACCGTCGAGGAGGTCGAGGTAGGTCCTCTCCACGGCCTCGCCTCCGTGCCGGTGGATCACCTCCAGCCAGCCCTGCGTCCACTCGACGTAGGGGTACCAGGCGTCGGCGATCCGGCTCTGCAGGGCCTCCCCTCCCCAGTCCTTCGTGCGCTTCCTGGCCTGGTCGGGCGCGAAGAAGAACAACGGCCGGGGACCGGGAAGCGGGGCGGGCGGCCGCTTCATCGCATCGTGGTGCGTGGCGCCGACGACCGCCGAGTGGACCAGGCTGTCGCCGTAGTGGTGATGCACTGCGCTGCGCACCTCGGTGTCGCCGGCCATGTCGACGTAGACCGTGCGCGCCACCGGCAGCGACCCGAGGTCCTCGTAGGCCACGGCGCGGTCGTATACGCCGAGTCCCTTGGTGAACTCGGTGCTCCGGGGCGAGGTCAGCCCGACGACCTCGGTCGTGCCGCGGCGGGACAGGAGGAAGGCCAGCGCACCGGCGGTCTTGCTGGAGGCGCTCGACAGCAGCACCGTGTCCGCGTCGAGGAGCCCTGCGTCGTCCAGGAAGTCGTCGATCAGGTAGGACGTGAAGAACAGCGGCCGCAGCAGCATCTGCTCGTCCTCGTAGCGCGCGTCGTAGGCGGGGTCGGCGTCGATCGTCAGGTAGTCGTTGTAGGCGCGTGGAAGCTCCGATCGATGCGCGGACGTGTCCACGAACCCATGCCTGCCCACGCGCCCGGGAGCGACCACGAGATGCGTCGAGGGGGGCAGGTAGCCGAACACCCGCGTTCCCACCTGCAGCGCGTCGTGCCGGCTGGCCGTCACCTCGGCGAATCCCCAGACCGGCACGCGCCCCCAGCCCTCCTCGGCCGGGAAGAAGCGCCAGTAGGACATTGTCTCTCCGAAGACCGCGTAGGTGATGTTGTTGGAGGTGAGCCCGAACGCGTCTACTGCGAGCAGCGACTGGCCGGCCTCGAGCTCGGGCTCGCCTGCGTCGAGCAGGCGGCAGCGGTGAAGGTCGTCCTTGGCAACGAGGAAGTCCACGTCTGCGCAGCCTACGCCCCAGCCGAGCGGCGCGACTTCGGGCCAAGGCCGCCACCGCGCCGCGCTCGGCCCGTCGTGCCTGCCCGACCCGTCGTCTCTCCGCGGGCCCTCGTGTCCTTCGGGCCAGTCACGTCTGCGGCCCGTCGTGTCTCCCCGGGCCCGTCATGTCCCTCCGGCCGGTCCGCTCGCCATTCGGGCCGGCTCACCGGCGCCTAGGCGGGTTCGTTCCGCAACGAACGCCACAGGTACCTGCAGGCGAGCGTCCGGTGCGGTCGCCACGGCTCGGCGATCCTCTCGATCGCCTCGGCCTCGGGGAGCGCGTCGAGCGCGTAGGCGCGTTCGATCGCGCGGCGGATGCCGAGGTCGCCGACGGGCAGCACGTCGGGGCGCTCCAGGTGGGACATCAGGAACATCTGGGCGGTCCATGTGCCAAGGCCCTTGACCGCGACCAACTCTGCGATCACCTCGTCGTCGTGCAGGTCGTCCAGGCGCTCGAGCTCGAGCTCGCCCGAGATCACGTGCTCGGCGAGCGACCTCAAGAAGGTCACCTTCGCACGCGAGAGCCCCGCCGCCGCGCGCAGCTCTTCGGGCTCGGCGGCCAGCACCTCCCGGGGTGTCGGCGGACGGCCGTCGAAGCGATCTGTCAGCCGCCCGTAGATCGCCCGGGCCGCGTGCACCGACAGCTGCTGGCCCACGATCGCGCGCACCAGCGCGCCGTAGTGGTCCTCGCGGCCCGGGCGTCCCTCACGGCCGTCCGGGAGTGGCCCGGCCGCGGCGATGACCTGCGACAGCACGGGGTCGCCGCGCAGGTGGTCGAGGGCTCGCTCAGACAGCGGAGATCGCCTCGAACGCGACCGCCTCTCCGTCGAGCGCGTTCAATGCGCGTCCGAGGGACATCGCGATGCACGTGAAGCTGGGCGTGTCGCGCACGGTGTACCGCGAGGCCTCGGTAGTGCGCAGGCGCTGAACGAGGTCGAGAAAGGTGCCGACGTCGTCGGTGTCGAAGGCGACCACGAACTCCTGATCGTCCAGGCCGAAGGAATAGGTCGTGTGGTTGTCGACGCCCGGGTATTCGCGACCGACCTCTATGTGGCCCTGCATGATGCGCCAGCGCTCGTCGGCCGGCAGCGCGTACCACGCGCGTGACTTCACGAACGGGTAGACGAACACGTACTTCCCCCTGAACCCGCGCGGCACGGTGCGCTCGTCATCGGAGTATTCCGAGGTCTTCCTCATGCCCAGGAACGAGTAGGGCGTGTGCGCCCACTTCATCAGCCCGCTTTGACCCAGGACGACGTGGAACTCGTGGATGCGGTCCAGGTTCTCGGCCTCCGCGACGAGCAGCAGCTCGGCGTCCCCGCGGGTGCCGATCAGCGAGAACGACTGCAGCAGGTGGCCGTCTGCGAAGTTCTCGCACGCCGCTGCGAACTCGCGCTTGTCGAGCTCGCGCCGCTCGCTGCCGAGCCGGCGCCAGGACGGGTCGAGCTTCAGGAACGTGTACTTGACGAAATGACGCGCGGCCACCGCGCTGATTATCGCAGCCGGCGGCCCGGCGGGCCTCGCAGCCGCCGCTCCGGGCGACCTCGCGGGGGGATACAGTTCTGTGGGTGCGGATCGCGCTCCTGTCGCCGTACTCCTGGACCTACCCCGGCGGTGTCACGCGCCATATCGAGTCGCTGGCAACGGAGTTGGCGGCGGCCGGTCACGAGCCGCGGATCCTCGCGCCGTTCGACCCCGACGACGCGCTCTCGGTTCGCATGCACCGCGGCGCCCGCCCGCAGAGTCGCACGCTGCCGGAGGAGTTCGTGCCACTGGGGCGGACCGTGGGCGTGCCGGCGAACGGCGCGGTCTCGAACATGGCTCTCACGACGCGGTCGGTGTTCGCCCTGCGCCGGGAGCTGCGCGAGGGTGGCTACGACGTGGCGCACGTCCACGAGCCGGTGGTGCCGCTTTTGTCCTGGGACGCGCTGTGCTCGGCGGGCGATCTGCCGCTCGTGGGGACCTTCCACACCTACTCGGAGAACGCCCTGACCAACGGGATCGCGGCGGTCCCGCTCGGCGGGCGCCGGCGGATGAACCACCTGCACGCGCGGATCGCGGTCTCCGAGGCCGCCGCCTGGACCGCCCGGCGCTTCTACGGCGGGCGCTACCGCATCGTTCCCAACGGCGTGCATCTGCCGGACGCCGATCGGCCGGCGCAGGCGCCGGCGCGCGAGCGGCACCCGGGCGCGGAGGAGGATGCCCCGCAGCGCCCGTTGCGGATCCTGTTCATCGGCCAGGCCGTCGAGCGCAAGGGCCTGCCCGTGCTGCTGCGCGCGTTCGAGGCGCTCCGCGACCACGTGCCCGCCACGCTCACGCTCGTCGGTGCCTGCACCGAGGAGGTGTCGCACATGATGCTCGACGGCCGCGGCGTACGCGCACTCGGCAAGGTCTCAGACAGGCGCAAGCTCGCCGAGCTCGAGTGCGCCGATGTGTTGTGCGCGCCGTCGCTGCACGGCGAGAGCTTCGGAATGGTCCTCACGGAGGCCTTTGCCGCCGCCACGCCCGTGGTCGCCTCGGACATCCCCGGCTATCGCGATGTCGCCCGCGACGGTCTCGACGGCCTGCTCGTGCCCCCGGGTGACGCGCTCGCGCTGGCCGAGGCCCTGCGCCGGCTGGCGCTCGACCCTGCCGGCCGCGCGCGCATGGCCGCTGCCGCGCGCGAGCGCGCCGAGCGCTTCGCCTGGCCGCACGTCGCCGCCGAAGTGGTCGACTGCTACGAGCAGGCGATCGCAGTGCGCGCGCTGGCCCGCCGCCGCACGGGGGGACGCCTGGAGCGGGTCGCACTGCGACACGGCTTCATGCCCGCCGACATGCAGCCCCGCGTTCCCGCCCAGCGGCTGCCCTCGCTCCAGGGCGATCGCCGATCCCCTTCCGCCGGTGCCCCCGCCCGGGAGCGGCGTGGCCGCGCGCTGCGGCGCGGGGCGCTCGCCATGAGCTCGCTCGTGGGCGCCGGGCTCGCGGCTCTGGCCCTGCAGCGGGTCGGGGTGACGCGTGTCGCCGCTTCGCTGCTGGCGTCGAAGCCCGGCCTGATCGCCGCCGGCCTCGGCCTGATGTGCGCCGCCATGTTCGTCCGTGCGCTCGCCTGGCATGCGATCCTCGTAGCCGCCCCGACCTGGCGGGCCGCCAAACGTCGCGACGCGATGCAGGGCACGTTCATCGGCGTGCTGATGTCCGCCACCCTGCCCGCACGCCTGGGCGAGCCCTCGCGTGCGCTGATCGTCGCCCGCCGGCTGGGCCGGGCGCGCGAGACGCTGCCGATCGTGCTCGGGACGATGGTGTCCCAGACGCTCCTGAACCTGGTTGCGCTTGGCCTGCTCGGGCTGGCCATGTTCTCCAGCGTCGATGTCTTCGACGGTCGCCATTCGGCGCTGATCGCCGCGACGCTCGCCCCGCTGCTCGCACTCCTGGCGGTGCTGTTCGCACCCCTGCTGGTGCCCCGGGCGGCGGTCTCCCGCTCGCTGCGCCTGCAGGCGCTGATGCACACCCTGCGCGGCTCGCTCGCCCGCATGCGCGACGGGTTGCGCGTGTTTCGCAACCCGCGCCAGGCCGCGCACGCGACGACCGTCCAGCTGATCGCGTGGGGCCTTCAGTGGATGAGCTGCTGGCTGCTGTTGATGGCCCTCGGCCTGGACGCCCGCGCCGGGGTCGCGGGTGCAGCGGCGGTGCTGTTCGCGGTCAACGTCACCGCGGTCGTGCCCGCCACCCCGGCCAACGTGGGGGTCTTCCAGGCCGCGTGCGTGGCCGCGCTGGCCGGCGTCTACCACGTCCCGACGCCCGACGCCATCGCCTACGGCATCGTCCTGCAGGGCGTCGAGGTCGCCGCGGCGCTGATCATGGGCATGCCCGCGCTCGTCAACGAGGGCCTCTCCTGGAAGGACGTGCGGCTGCGCACGATGCACGCGTCGCCGGTCAAGCTCGGCCCGCTGCCGAGCTCCGGTGTGGGCATGGGCGCCGGCGCCGACGGCTAACCCCTAGCCGGGCACCGAACGAGCCGCAGCCGCGCGTGGACGGGCCTTGGCCCCTCGCGCAGGTATGCGCTCATGAGCGGCGTATCGGTCGGGAGGATGCCGCCCGCCTGGGTCTACATGCTGCGCTGCGGCGACGGATCGATCTACACAGGCTGGAGCACGGACGTGGACCGTCGCCTGGAGCGGCACAGGGCGCGGAAGGCGAGCAGGTACACCGCCAGTCGCCTGCCGGTCGAGCTCGTGTACGCGGCGCCGATGGCCGACCGCGGAGCGGCCAGGCGCGAGGAGGCGAGGATCAAGCGCCTCGATCGGGCCGGGAAGCTCGCGCTGATCGCCGCCGGTGGTGCGCACGAGGGCTGATGTGCGACCCGCGGCCGGTGCCCGCCCCCCGGTTAGGGCATTATGGGAGCATGGCTACACGACCTCCCGCGCGCAGCGTGAAGATCTCCAAGGACGAGCGGACCGGATGGTCCTCGGATCGTCCTCGCTCCGACGGGGCGCCGCCGCGCCCGCCGGACCTGACCGTGCACTGTCGCGTGCTCAGGCCGGCGGACCGCCTGCGCTATTCGCCGGGGAGCCTGCTCGTGATCGTCTCGGCCTCCGTGGCCGAGCGCGACCGCTTCCTCGAGCGGCTGGTCGAGGACCGCGCCTCGCTGCTGTCGCTCGACAAGGTCCGGGGCCTGTTGGCCGGGCGGGTGCCCGAGGAGGAGGTCGAGTGGCGCGCGCAGGAGCTGCTTCAGGCGGCCGTGCTCAGGCGGCTTGAGAACAGGGAGACCGTGGTGCTCGCCACCGACGGCCTGACGGCCGCCGAGCGCGAGCCACCGCTGCGCGAGGCCTCGCGCCTGAAGCGCCCGCGCCACCTGATCCTGCTCGAGACCTCACGCGACCAGGTCCGCGATGAGGACCTCGCCACGCTCAACGAGCTGCGCCGGCGCCTGGACGCGGGTGAGCTGGGCGCCGAGGGCTTCCAGACCGTCCTTCGCCTGGGGGGCGGATCGGCCTCGGAGGTCAAGCAGATCCTGTTCCGCGTGGCGCCTCGCGAGGACTAGCCCGGCCGCGCGCAGCGGCCGCCTCTCCGTCAACGCTTGCCCGCGCTTGCGCATTCTGAGGGGGTGGCGGCCCGGTGGAGCCTGCGTAGTCCTCCGCGGGACCCGCGCGAGGAAGTGCGGATGGCTCCGCCAGCGGACGCTCGTAGGCTCACAGCATGATGTACCGGATGGGATCGCGGTGTGAGCAATGGCCATGACCGCCAAGGCCCGCCGCGTCGGCCAGACGCTCAAGCACGAGATCGACGTTAACGGCCGCCACATGATCGTCACCGACGAGCCCGAGGGCCTCGGTGGCAGCGACCAGGGGCCCGCGCCGCACGAGCTGCTCGCCGCGATGGTCGCCTCGTGCGTCGCGACGATGATCTCGATGTATGCGCAGAACAGAGACTGGGATATCGGTGAGATCGCCGTCGATGTCGACTACGACACCGACAGCGTCCCCCGTCGCGTCGCGGTCGAGGTGCACCTCCCCGACGATCTCACGCCCGATCAGCGGCGGCGGCTTGAGCGCGTAGCCGAAACCTGCCCGGCGCGCCGCGCGCTCGAAGCGGGCTTCGTCTTCGAGGAGCGCGTCGTTCAGGAACCGCGGGCCAGTAGCGCCGCATAGCTCGCAACCCTGCGGGAGCCCAGCAACGAGCGGGCGCTCTCCGGGACGCCAACCGCAGGCCGAGCCACGGATGGTGGGAGTGCGCGGGATACTGGGCAGACGGCGACAACCCACCAGCACAGGGAGGAACCACGATCATGGACACGGCGCAGCTCGTCACGGGGGTCGACTTCGTCGGCCTCTCCACGCAGGACCTCGAGGCAGCCGTCGAGTTCTACGGCTCGACCGTAGGACTGCGCCGATCGGTGTACATGAAGGAGAGACACTTCGCCGAGTTCGAGACCGGCAACCTCACCCTCAACATCCACGACGCGGCGGCGATGGGCCTCGAGCACCACGTCAGCTCGAGCGGGATCGCGCTGCACGTCGAGGATGTCGCGGCGGCGCGCAAGGCGCTCGAGGAGCGCGGGGTCAGGTTCGCCGGCGAGACATTCGACACGGGCGTGTGCCACATGGCCTTCTTCGCCGACCCGGACGGAAACGCGCTCATGCTCCACCACCGCTACGCCCCGCGCGTGACGGATGCATGACGCCTAAGCGACAGCTTGGGCCTCGATGTGGACCTCGATCATGCGCTCGATGTAGTCCGCCGCCGGAGGCCAGGGGAACGCCCCGAGTACCAGCTTGAACGCGACGTATCCGTGGAGCCCCGCCCACAGGTAGGTGGCCTGGGTGAAGGGGTCTTGCGAGCGTGGCAGGCAGCGGGTCACGATCGCGAGCAGGTCGTTGAAGGCGTCGACGCCTTCGTCAAGGCCGGTGGGGGCATCGGGCGCCGCCATCGGGACGCCCTCCCGGACCCGGGTCATGAACAGCATGCGGTAGATCCCGGGCCGCCGCGCCGCGAACTCGAGGTAGGCGCTGGCGAGGGCGCGAAGCTGATCGAGCGGCTCTGCGTGGTGCGAGACCGCATCGTTCAGGCAGGCCCGCAGTTCTTCGTAGCCGGCGATCATGACGGCGCTGAGCAGGGCCTCCCTGTCGGCGAAGTGCAGGTAGAGAGCATTGGGGCTCACGCCGGCGCGGGCCGTGACAGCGCGCACCGTGAGCTTGTCCTGGTCGCCGAGCTCGACCAGCAGGTCGCGGGCCGCGTCCATCAGGGCGCCGCGCAGGCGCTCTCCCTGGCCGCGTGGGTTGCGTTTGCGGGTCGCGGGGGTCGTCATCGGAGGCCAACATACTACGGACTTGACAGCCGTACATGTACTATTGTACATTGACAGCTGTACAGTCTATCGAGAGGAGACGGCGTGTTCGTCTGTGCCTGCAAACTCCAGCCTCCGGCCACGAACCCGTGAGCGAGCACCCCCTGCACGTCGTCTTCGGCGCCGGACAGGTCGGACTGTCCCTCGCTGCGCGGCTCACCGAGCTGGGCATCGCCGTCCGGGCAGTTTCCCGGCACCGGCCCGCGACCCTCGCCGACGGCGTCGACTGGCGGGCCGCCGACGCCACCGACCCCGAGGCCGCCACCGACGCCGCCAAGGGCGCCGAGGTCGTCTACCAGTGCCTCAACGCCCCGTACACGAAGTGGCCGCAGCTGTTCCCGCCACTTCAGCGGGGCGTGCTGAGCGCAGCCGAAGGCAACGATGCGCTGCTCGTGACCCTGGAGAACGTCTACGGCTACGGCCCCACCGGCGGCAGGCCGATGACCGAGGAGATGCCGCTCGCCGCCACCACCTCCAAAGGCCGCACGCGGGCGGCGATGACCGCGGAGCTTTTCAGCGCCGCAGAGGCCGGACGGGTCCGCATCGCCATTGGGCGTGCGTCGGACTTCTTCGGCGCGGGCGTCACCGAATCCACGCTCGGCGCGCGCTTCTTCGGCAACGCCGTCGCCGGCAGGCGCGCCGACTTCATCGGCGACCCCGACCTGCCCCACACCTACAGCTACGTTCCCGACATCGCCGCCGGCCTCGCCACCCTCGGCACCGACGAGCGGTCGGTCGGCCAGGCATGGCACCTGCCGGGTCCGGAGACCGTCACCACCCGGGCTGTCCTGGACCTCGTCGCCGGCGAGGTCGGCCACCGTGTCGGCGTCCGCAACCTCCCCAAGATCGCCGTGCGCGGCCTCGGGCTGGTCAGCCCGTTGATGCGCGAGCTGGCCGCGATGTCCTACGAGTTCGAGGAACCCTTCGTGCTCGACACTTCCAAGTACGAGTCCACGTTCGCAGGCGCCGCCACGCCGCTCGCGATCGCCGTCGCCGACACGATCGCCTGGTACCGAACGAAGGCGAGCGCAGGGTGACCAACCCACAACCACCTGCGAGCGGGCTGGGCCCGGCCGCCGCGTGGTCACTGCGCGTCCGCCGTGTCGGTGGCTTCATCCAGCTCGCCTTCGCAGCCTTCTGGCTGGCCCGCGGCGCGCTCAGCGTCGGCGGCGTGGCCGGGGCGGTGCTGACGGGCATTGCCTTGGTCTCGGTCGTCGCGGTCCTGGCATACGGCATCCGCGCCACAGCGGGGACCGGCCACAGGCCAACCGGCCCCGAGGCGGAGCGGATCGAGCGATCCATCACCGTCGCCACCGTAGTCGAGATCGTCGCGTCGCTCCTCCTGCCCGTCATCGTCATCGCCGCGGGCCACAGCGACTGGGTGCTGCCGTCGATCGCCATCACCATCGGACCCCTGCTGCTCTGGCTCGACCGCGAGCTAGACATCCCCCGCTACCGTCCCGTCGGCTGGGCGCTGACCGTCGGGCCGTTTATCCTCGTTGCCAGCATGTCGGGCCCGGCGCTCGTCGCTGTCACGGGTCTCGGCGCCGGCACGCTCCTGCTCGGCACGGCCGCGGCGGGATTTCGCGACCTCGCCGGCCTGCGACCCACGCGAACGCCGATGACCGGCCGCTCGGCTCACACGTCGCCGGACCGCTCCGACGGCACACGCCCGGCGGCGTCCTCCGCGGCCGTGACGCGATCCTTCGGCGCTTCGCGCGGATCGCGTCGCACGGGAGCAGGCGCGTGAGCTAGTAGCGTCGCGAGTAGCATCACGGCGGCCATGTCGGCGCCCGTTCTGTGGCAGTACAACTTCTCGAACTTCAACGAGAAGGCGCGCTGGGCGCTCGACTTCAAGCAGATTTCGCACGTTCGGCGCTCGCTGCTGCCCGGCGGTCCGCGGGCGATGGCGTTCTCGCTGCGTGGGACGCTGCCGGTGCTCGACCTCGAAGGCGAGCGGATCGTCGACTCGACCCGCATCATCTCAGAGCTCGAGCGCCGCTTTCCGCAGCCCGCGCTGTATCCGGACGATCCGCGCGAACGAACCGCTGCGCTCGAGCTCGAGGACTTCTTCGACGAGCAGGCCGGGCATGAGCTTCGACGTGCGGGCTTCTATCAGTGGCAGGCGAGCCCCAGGTTCCTGAGCGGCCTGCTCACCACCGGCCGCGGCCCGGCGACCCGTGCCTTCATGCAGGTGCTGCTGCCCGGGGCACTGATCTACGCGCGACGGCGCTACCGGATCTACCCGGCCGAGGCCGAGCAGGCGCGGGTCAAGCTCTGGGCGGCGCTCGATCGCATCATCGCCGAGCTGAAGCCCAGCGGCTACCTCGTCGGCGAGAGGTTCAGCGTCGCCGACCTCGCCGCCGCCGCGCTGCTCTTCCCGCTCGCCATGCCGCCAGAGCTCCAGTACTCCTACCCGGAGCTGCCGGACTGGGGCCCCCTGAGGCCGCACGCGGAGCATCCGGCGGTCGAATGGATCCGCGACATGTACCGCCGCCACCGCGGACAGGCCCTGGCAGTTCGCGCGTGAGACCGCCTGCGGCTGTCCGCGAGTGCTTCAGCGGCGTCGCGCTCGGGCCGTTTTGGGCACGCGCTTGGCGAGTAGGACCCGCTCGATCTCTCGAAGCGCTTCGCCCATGCATATCGCGAGGTGCTGGAGGTGGGGGAGGGTGTCGCGGGCACCGGTGAAGCCGAAGTTGAGCGTGCCGGCGTAGCTCACGCAAGTGATGTTGAGGGCGTTGCCGTGCAGCAACAGCGAGAGCGGGAATAGGGCATCCAGGCGCGAGCCGTTGTAGTAGAGCTGGTTGGTCGGGCCCGGGACGTTGGATACGCCCACGTTGAACGGGATCGGTGCGTGGCCTGCCAGTCCGGCCATCAGCCCTGCGATGTAGGGGCCGTTGATGAGCATCGTGTAGGACGTCCGCGCCTCGAGTGGGAGCTCGCGCAGGTGGCGCTTGGCCTCCGCGGTCGATCGCATGACGGTCTCGAGGCGCTCCATCGGGTTTGCGACGTTGGTGCCGAGCTCGGCGACCATCATGCCGACCGCCGTGCCCATCGACTGATCGTCGGGCTCGCGCAGGTTGACGGGGATTCCGGCTGTGAGCGGACGATCGGGGACGCGGGCGTGCTCGAGGAGATAGCGGCGCAGGGCGCTGCCGCTCAGGTAGAGGACGATGTCGTTGAGCGTGCAGTCCGCCGCCCGGGCCAGGGCCTTGATGCGTTTCAGCTTGTACTGCTGCGTGGCGAAGCGCCGCTGGCCGCCGAGGTGCCCTCCCAGCGCCGAGCCGGGCGCGCGGTAGGGGGCCTGGAGCGCTCGCTCGTCGACCGCCGCGCGCGCCAGGTCGAGCGCTGCGCGCGAGAGCCCGGCGAGCGCTGCGGCGCCGTCGCGCACGATCCCGAGGGGACGAGCGGGCGGCGCCGGGGCGCCGTCCTGCTCCACGGCGGCCCGCGGACGCTCGCCCGCGCCGACCGTCCAGAAGGCGGGCATCCCGCGCTCGTCGGGGTCCGTGGAGAGCGCGCGCATGATCAGACGCATCCCGCTGACGCCGTCGATCAGCGAGTGGTGCATCTTGCTGTAGATGGCGAAGCGGTTGCGTTCCAGGCCCTCGATCAGGTGCACCTCCCAGAGCGGGCGGTGCAGATCGAGCTGGTTGCTGTGCAGCCGGGAGACGAGGATCCCCAGCTCGCGCTGGCCGCCGGGGCGGGGCAGCGCCGAGTGGCGGACGTGGTAGTCGAGGTCGATGTCGCGAATCTCGCGCATGAGCGGCACGCGCGGGCCCAGGAGCGGTCCCTCGACGAGTTTCAGGTTCCAGGGCGCCGGGATCGTGCGCGCCTCGCGCATCCGCTCGAACTCCTGCTTGAGGTAGTCGGCCGGCGCGTCCTGCGGGAGCGTGAACTCGAACAGCCCGCCGACGTGCATCGGCGTGTCGCGCGACTCGAGCGCGAGCCAAATGGCATCGAGTGGGCGAACCTGTCTCATCGCCCGCCGCTCCTCCCGGTCAGGTTGATGGAGAGGGAAGCCTAGCCGTTCCTCCGGTTCCTCGCGCGCACGAGCCGAGCGGCCGCGACGACGGCCACCGCGCAGGAGTGCCTCGCTCGCGCGTTTGGGTATGGTCGGCGAAACTCAACCGGAGAGGAACATCGTGGCTTATCTCATAACGCACTTCTGGCCGGGCGGAACCGAGCAGCAGTACCGCGCGACCATCGCGGGGGCGCACCCGGCCGAAGGGCTGCCGGATGGGCAGAAATACCACGCGGCTGGGCCGACCGAGGGCGGCATCCTGGTCGCGGCCGTGTGGGACTCGAAGGCGGATTTCGATCGCTTCGTCAGCGAGAAGCTGATGGGGGGCCCGCCGATCGAGGGTGGCCTTGAGGGTCCGCCCGAGGAGCGGGCCGCCGAGATCGTGAACCTCGAGCAGGCATGAACCACTGAGCGAGGCGCGGGGGGCGGCGGTAGCTAATGCCGCCTCCCCCGCGATCCGATCGTCGGGCGCCCGGCCCCTCGACCCGTGCGTCTGCGCAGCGCCCGGGCACACCCTCAAAGCTCGGCTACAGTCGCCCTGGCGAGAATCCTCGCCGCCATGAGACCCAAGACGGACAGGAGCGACGCAATGGACATCGGAATCGGATTGCCCAACTCGGTTCGCGGAGTGGATCGCGCCGGCATCGTCGATTGGGCGCGACGCGCCGAGCAGGCGGGGTTCTCCTCGGTGGGGACGATCGACCGGATCGTCTACCCGAGCTACGAGTCGTTGATCTCGCTCGCAGCGGCCGCGGCGGTCACCGAGCGGGTGCGGCTCGTCACGGACATCTTGATCGCCCCGCTGCGCACGAACACGGCCCTCCTGGCCAAGCAGGCCGCGACGATCGACAGCCTCTCCGGCGGGCGGCTCGTGCTCGGCCTGGCGGTGGGCGGCAGGCCCGACGACTTCGAGGCCTCGGGCGCCGACTTCGCGAAGCGAGGCCGGACGTTCGAAGGGCAGCTGCAAGAGCTCAAGAGCATCTGGTCCGGCGACGCCGTGGGCCCGGCGCCCGCTAACGGCAGGCGGCCGACGATGCTGATCGGGGGAGGGTCGGACGTCGCATTCCGCAGAGCCGCCGAGCACGCCGACGGCTGGACGATGGGCGGCGGTACACCCGAGATGTTCGCCGAGGCGATGACCAAGCTGCAGTCGGCCTGGGGCGCTGCAGGCCGCGATGATCAACCGCGCACGATGGCGCTCTTCTACTTCGCGCTCGGGGATGATGCCGAGCGCGCGGCCCAGGCGAGCCTCGGCGACTACTACGCCTTTCTCGGTGACTATGCCCAGCAGATCGCGCAGTCGGCTGCCAAGGACGAGCAGACGCTCAAGGGCTACCTGTCGGCGTTCGAGCAGGCCGGCGCGGACGAGGTGATCTGCTTCCCGGCGTCCCCCGACCCCGGCCAGGTCGAGCTCCTGGCAGGAGCGGTGGGCCTGTAGGCCAGCCGCGCGGCCCTCGGCCGCGCGCCGGCCGCCGAAGGTGATCGGGCTGCCGGGGTAGCGGGCGGGGCCGACTACCCCCCGACCTCGACCGCGTAGCGCTCGAGTCCTCGGCGAACCCAGTCGGGAAGATCGATCTTGCTCCAGGTGTCGGTGGCGACGCAGACGTGGCGGAGCGTTCCGGCGACCAGCAGCTGCTGGTCGCGCAGGACGTCGATCTCGGTCGTGATGGCCGTGGTTCCGAGGCGTGTGATCCGCGCCTGCAGCCGCAGCTCGTCGTCGAAGCGGGCCGGCGCGCGGAAGGCGAGGTTGGCCTCGGCGACGACGGCGTCGACTCCGCGCTTCACCATCTCCTGCCACGGCCCGACCGCCGCCCGCCACAGCTCGGTGAAGGCGACGTCGAAGTAGAGCAGGTAGTTCGCGTTGAAGACGATGCCCTGCGGGTCGCACTCCCCGTAGCGCACGCGGAGCTCGTGGACGAAGGGGGCCGGCAACGCGCGAACGCCTAGGGGGACGGCTCGCCCGCCATCGCGGGCTCGTCCTCCTGTTCGACGGCGCCGTCCGGCGGGTCGGCGTCGTCGAGCTCGCCGAACAGCGACGGGTCGCGCTTGGAGCCCCGGATGAGGTCGTCGGGCGATCCGTCCGGCAGCAGGCGGCCTTGGCGCGTGCCGAAGTAGATCGCCTGCGGGTGGTGCGCTACGAGCGCCAGGGTCGACTGCTCGGGCTCGGGCGCGTAGCCGTCGCTGATGGTCATGCCGATCTGCGACAGATCGAGCAGCTTCTCGACCTTCAGATGCTCGGCCTGCTCGGGCACGGCCGGGTAGCCCCAGGAGTAGCGGCGCCCTTGGGATGCCTCGATGCCGAGCATCTCGCGCGCGACGAAGTGGAGCCACTCGGCGAGGGCCTCGGCGGTCTGCACGCCGACACCGTGGACGAACAGCTGCTCGGAGAACTCCCCTTCGGCCTCGAGCTTCGCCATCAGCTCGGTGACCTGCGAGCCGACCGTGACCGCCTGCACCGCGATCACGTCGAGCTCGGGCGGCGGGGCGCCGTCGAGCGCCGGGCGGAAGAAGTCCGCCAGGCAGATGCGGTCGCCCTTCGGCTGGCGCGGGCAGACGAAGCGCGTGAGCTCGCTCTTGCGGTCCTCGGGGTCCAGGACGATGATGTCGTTGCCGAGCGAGTAGCAGGGGAAGAAGCCGAGCAGCGCGCGCGGGTGCAGGTAGTCCTGCTCGCCCCACATGCGCTCGAGGCGAGGGCGGAAGTCCTCGCGCAGGAGCGTCTGCCACGCCTCGCCTTTCACGCCCCGCCCGCCCCAGTGGAGCTTGAACAACACGTGCGTGTCGAGGTGGCGGTAGACCTCGTCGAGGTCGACGGGAATCTCTCGCACCCCCCAATACGGGGGCGTCGGCACGGGTGCGTCGGTGCGGGCGGGGGAGCGGGCCGAGTCGTCGCTGAGATCGAGCTTCTCGACGTCCTGATCCCCCTTCTCGCGAAAGGCGCTCGCGCCGTCACGCAGCTTGGCCACCAGCGCGGCGTGCGCGTCCGGGTCGATCAGCTGGTCCATCACGGCGAGTCCCTCGAAGGCGTCCTTGCAGTAGAAGACGCCGGGCTGGTAGACCTCCTCGGAGTCCTTCCCTCCGGGGTACAGGGCACGGTAGGAGAACGCGCGGTTGATCGCTGCGCCCCCGATCAGGACCGGGAAGTCGAGCTTCTTGGCGTGCAGCTCCTGGATGCAGGCGGGCATCTGCTTGGAGGTGCTCACGAGCAGGGCGGACAGGCCGATCGCGGTCGCATCGTGCTCGACGGCGGCGTCGAGGATGGTCTGGATGGGGACCTGCTTGCCGAGGTCGATGACCGTGTAGCCGTTGTTGGACAGGATCGTGTTCACGAGCGACTTGCCGATGTCGTGCACGTCGCCGAAGACGGTCGCCAGCACGACCACGCCCTTCGTGTAGCCCTCGATCTTGTCCAGGTATTTCTCGAGCTGTGCGACCGCTCGCTTCATCACCTCGGCCGACTGGAGCACGAACGGGAGGATCAGTTCGCCGGCGCCGAACTTGTCGCCGACCTCCTTCATCGCCGGCAGCAGCACTTCATTGAGGGTCGGCACCGCACCGATCTGCTCGACGCTCCGATCGATCCAGGCCTCGACACCCTCCTTGCGCCGGCGCAGGATGTGGAAGTGGAGCGCCTCCTGCGGGCTCATCCCCTCCGTCGGGTCGGCGGGTCCCTGCGCGGCGTCCTCCTCGCCCTTCGACTCGAAGTGGGCGATGAACCGCTCCAGGGCGTCCTCGCGGCGGTTGAGCACGAGGTCGTCGGCCAGCTCGCGCTCGGCGTCGGAGATCTCCGAGTAGGGGGTGATGTGGTTGGGGTTGACCATCGCGAGGTCGAGGCCCGCGTCGACGCAGTGATGCAGGAACACCGAGTTGAGCACCGCGCGCGCTCCGGGGGAGACGCCGAAGGAGACGTTGGAGATCCCGAGCGAGGTCTTCACCGCTGGGATCTCCGCCTTGATCGCGCGGATCCCGGCGATCGTCTGGACTGCGGAGGGCCGCCACTCCTCATCACCCGTCGTGAGCGTGAACGTCAGGCAGTCGAAGATCAAGAGCTCCGGGTCGAGTCCGTGCTCCTCGCAACAGAGGTCGCGGATGCGCTTGGCGATCTCGACCTTGCGCTCGGCGGTCTTGGCCATGCCGGTCTCGTCGATCGTGAGCGCGATCAGCGCGGCGCCGTGGGCGAGCACGACGGGCAGCACGCGGTCGAGCTTGGCGCGCCCGGCCTCGAGGTTCACCGAGTTGACGATCGCCCGGCCGGGGATCTGCTCGAGCGCCGTCTGGAGCACCTCGGGCTCGGTCGAGTCGACCTGGATGGGCGCCGGCTGGGTCAGCGAAACCTTCTTGGCGACCAGCCGCATCTGCTCGTCCTCGTCGGTTCGCTCGGTAAGCGCCACGCACAGGTCGAGCACGTGCGCCCCGCCAGAGACCTGGTCCTCGGCGATCTGAACCAGCCCGTCGTAGTCCTCGGCGAGCAGCAGCTCCTTGGCCTTGCGCGAGCCCTGGGAGTTCACGCGCTCGCCCACCATCGTCGGCCGCGGCTCCTGAACGAGCGGGGTGGAGGCGATCATCGATGAGAGGTGGGGCGGGCGCTTGGCCGGCCGAGGCCCGGTGATGCGCCCGGAAGCCCTGTCCACGATCGCCGCGATGTGAGCAGGGGTGGTGCCACAGCAGCCGCCGACCACAGAGACGCCGTACCGCTCCACGAACTCCTTGAGCGCATCGGCGAGCGGCTCGGGCTGCTCCGGGAAGATCGTCTCGCCGTCGGGTCCCTGCAGGGGCAGGCCGGCGTTCGGGATGCACGCGACCGGTACCGGGCAGTGCTCGCCGAGGAAGCGAATCGCGTCGCGCATGTCCTCCGGGCCCGTGGAGCAGTTCAGGCCGATCACGTCGACCCCTAGGGCCTCGAGCGTGCACAGGACCGCCGAGATGTCCGTGCCCAGCAGCATCTTGCCGCCGTTCGGCAGCAGCGACACCGAGGCGTGGATCGGCAGCGCGCGCCCGGTGCTCTTGAATGCGGCGCGCGCGCCGAAGATGGCCGCCTTGACCTCGAGGATGTCCTGGGCGGTCTCCACGATCAGGAGGTCCGCGCCGCCGTCGATCAGTCCCCGGGCCTGCTCCTCGAAGACCTCCACGAGCTCGCCGAAGCGGATCTGGCCGAGCGACGCATCCTCTGAGGCCGGCAGGTATCCGGTCGGGCCGATCGAGCCCGCGACGAAGCGATCCTCCCCGGCGGCCCTGCGCGCTATCTGCGCGGCCTTCGTGTTGATCTCGAGCGTGTGCTCGGCCAGACCCCACTCTGCGAGCTTGATCCTCGAGGCCTGGAACGTGTCGGTCTCGACCACCTCGGCGCCGGCCTCGAGCATCGAGGCGTGGACGCCCTCGATCACGTCCGGGCGGTTGAGCACGAGCGCCTCGTGGCACTTGCCGGCCAGGCCGCCGTAGTCCTCCTGGGTGAGGTCGAACTGCTCGAGCGTGGCACCCATCCCGCCGTCGTATACGACGACGCGCTCGGATACGGCCCCCAGGTAGTCCCTTGGCATACCCGGATCATGCTAGCCGTCCTCTTCCGATCGGCGCCCGCGAGCCTGTGGCCCAGGGTCCGTGGCGATGCCCGCCTGCGGGGGACACAAGGGACCGCCAGGGGGCGCGTTGTCCTCAACGTACGACGGCCTTTGCCCGCTTCGGGCGGGCCGATCGGCGCCCGGACGGACACGCCCGTATGACCCTTCGTGACCGCACCTAGGCCGTTCGTCCAACACCCCTGGACAGCACCGGTTGAGCGGGCATGCTCCCGCCTTGACCGCAGTGCCGGGGCAATCGGATTGCGACCGCATGAGCGCCCAACACGGGCGCACTTGCGACATCGGAGCCGGTCGCCTCACAACTGACCAAGCAGGGACGACTAAGTCAGGAGACTGTCACATGCGACTTGGACACTTACTGCAGCACGTCTCACCACATCATGCGACTCCGCCGGAACGCAGCGTCGCACCATCCTCCGCACAGGCCGCGACGTTGGCTGGACGCACTAGGCCGGCGTCCGCGGTCCTGGTGGGGATACTTGCCGCTCTCGCAACGCTGCTGATCGCCATGGCCTCGCTGGGCGCTATGCAGGCCTACGCGAAGGGCGCCCACAAGCTCATCATCGGCTTGACCGGGCCGACCGGGCCGACCGGACCCGCAGGGGTCACCGGCGCGACCGGTGCCACGGGCGCAACCGGCGCCACCGGCGCGACTGGCGCGAAAGGCGCTCCGGGCGTCAATGGCGTCAACGGCGTGAACGGCGTGAACGGCGTGAACGGCGTCAATGGCGTGAACGGCGTCAACGGCGTCAACGGCGAAAACGGGGCCACCGGCGAAACCGGAGCGACAGGTGCAACGGGAGCCACCGGCGAAGCCGGCGCCGCCGGTGTAACCGGAGCTACGGGTGCCACCGGAGCGACCGGAGCAACGGGTGAAGCCGGAGCCAAAGGGGAAACCGGAGCCACCGGCGCAACCGGTGAAGCCGGCAAGAACGGCGAAAACGGAGCGACCGGAGCCACCGGCGCAACGGGCGAAGCCGGCAAAAACGGCGAAAACGGAGCGACC
>Ga0209048_10001764_pt1 | contig 21890 bp, 14 predicted proteins | sample FrelakmetCRP12CR_FD_187146 | JGI IMG/M metagenome (GOLD analysis project Ga0209048, IMG submission 187146) | Freshwater lake sediment microbial communities from the University of Notre Dame, USA, for methane emissions studies - CRP12 CR (SPAdes)... | ecosystem: Environmental > Aquatic >... | reverse complement strand
TGTCCTGACCGCTCCAGGTGCAGAACTCGGAGCCCGCCGCCCCCTCGCAGCCCTGGAAGTTGTACGGGTCCGTCGGGCCGGCGTTCGTCTGGAGCGGCTGATAGGCGAACTGGAACAGCTGGTCGACGGCCTCGGGGGACGCGACGGTCGCGGCTGCACTGCGGTCGGCCGCCCGCCAGTCGCCATAGAGCGCCTTGGCGAACTGCTCGGGCGTCGTGGGGGCGGTCGCCTTCGTCGTCGTGGTGGTCCGCGGCGAGCCACCCCCGCCTCCCTTGTCGTCACGCAGGATCAGCACGAGCGCGAGCGCGGCGACGGCGATGAGCACGAGGACGACGACGAAGATCAGCCAGAGGTTGAGGCTGCGCTCGCGCTCCTCGGGCGTCTCGTGGTGCTCGTGAGCCATGGGCCGAGACGGTAGCGGTCGGGTACGCCGGCGACTCGGATACGAGCGGCTACGAGCGACGCGTCACGTCAGCGAGACCCCGCCCACCCAGGAGCCGTGGAAGCCGAACGGCACACGGCGAGGCAGGTGCACCGTCGCGACCGACGGCGCGGTGAAATCGGTGGCGTCGACGATCACAAGGTCGCTGCTGTCGCGGCCGGCGTCGTAGACGACGCTCAGGATCCAGCCCTCGTCCTCGCCTGCGTCAGGTGACGCGGGAACGAACACGGGCTCGCTCGCCTGACGCCCGTCGCCGGGCTCGTGGCGCTCGACGGTTCCCGCGACGAGGTCGTGCTTGCGCAACCCACCGAGGCCGTTCCAGTGCTCACCCACCGCCACCTCGACCGTGTACCCGTAGCGGTGCACGCGACCGGTGAGGCGCTCGTCGATTCGGGGGAACTCCTGGCCGACGTCGTCGATGTGCTCGGTGGCGACGCTGCGCTTCGCGGGGTCGATGGTCCAGCGGTCGAGTGTGGGCGACGCCGTCGCGCCGGGACCGAAGACCTCCGCCCGGAACATGTCCGGGTAGCGGACGACGTCCATCACGACGTTGCCGTCGGCATCGTCGTATGCGTTGAGCGGGTGGTACACGAAGCACGGCTCGATCTCGCACCACGCGACGTCGTCGCTCGCACCCGTGCGCGGCATCACGCCGACACGAGCGCCGCGCTCCGGACGCCAGGTGAACGGGAACGGTTGCTTCCCGACCAGCGCCATGTCGAAGACGACGGGGAGATCGAGGAACACGACCGATCGGTTCGTGATCGCGAAGTCGTGCATCATCACCGGACCCGGGATCGCGATCGGTTCCGTCCTCACCAACGCACCGCGCGCGTCGAGCACGTGGTAGCGCAGGAACGGTGGTCCGAAGTAGTCGTACCCGAAGAAATGGAGCTCACCGGTCATCGGATCGAGCTTGGGGTGCGCGGTGAACGGCGTCGTGAGCGTGCCGTCGAAGTCGGTCGCGCCGACCGTGCTCAGGTCGGCCCTGACCTCGGTGGGCAGGCTCGACTCGACCAGGGCGAAGATCCGGCCGGCGTGGGTGACGACGTGCGTGTTGGCCTTCGCCCCGAGGCCGTTGACGGGGGGAAGCGCGTCGACCGGCGGCGACTCACCGAGAGCCGCACACGCCTCACTGGTGCGCACCCACCGGTTTCGATAGTGCGCTTTCCCGCCGGTGAGCTCGATCCCGTGGAGCATCCCGTCGCCGAGGAACCAGTGGTAGCTCGCCGGATCCGGATCGACAACGGGGTTGGGGCCGTTGCGAAGCAGGAGTCCGTCCAACCCGGCCGGGATCGAGCCGGTCACCTCGAGATCGGGATCGTCGCGTTCGTCACGCACCGGCGCGAAGTTCCCGGTCAAGTACGGATTCTCGATACCGGGGTGATGGACGCTGGTCATCGGTGCTCCTGTTCGGGCGCTCGCTCGTCGGCGAGGTCGATCACGACGGGGGTGTGGTCGGAAGGCTGCTGACCCTTGCGGGCGTTGCGGTCGATGATCGCCCAGGTGATGCGCTCGGCGATGGGCTTCGTCACGAGCACGAGGTCGATGCGCATCCCGCGATGCTGATGGAAGTCGCCGCGGCGGTAGTCCCAATACGAGTAGAGGCGCTCGTCCTCGTACACCGTTCGGAACGCGTCGACCATGCCCCAGTCCTCGAGCGCGGTGATCGCGGCGCGCTCGGACGGGGTGACGTGCGTCGAGCCCTCGAAGGCCTTCGTCGACCACACGTCGCGGTCCTCGGGCGCGACGTTGAAGTCGCCCAGCACCGCGACGGGATCCGAGGGCTTCGCGGTGGCGGCGAGCCACTCCCGAAGCCGGTCCAGCCAGACGAGCTTGCGCTCGTAGAACTCACTGCCGACTTCACGGCCGTTCGGCACGTAGACGCTCACGACCCGGATGCCACCACACGTCGCGGCGAGCAGTCGCGCTTCTCCCTCGTAGGGGTCGTCGAGGTCGCCGAAGCCCGACGTCACGTTGTCGAGGCCGACCTTGGACAGGATCGCCACGCCGTTCCATCGGCCCTGGCCGTGGTGCGCGGCCTGGTAGCCGAGCGCCTCGAACGTGAGCTGGGGGAACGCGTCGTCGGCGAGCTTGGTCTCCTGGAGACACAGCACATCGGGCTCGGCGTAGGCGAGCCACTCCTCGACGCGGGGGAGCCGCGCCTTGAGCGAGTTCACGTTCCACGTCGCGATGCGCATCAGTGCCGGTCTCCGGTGCTCGTGGTCGGCGTTCCCGAAGTCGACGTGCTGGCGCCGGCGGGCTGCTGCGACGCGAGCTGACGGCGCAGGACGACGAACGCAAGCGTCGCGACGCCCAGTCCGACCACCACCGACACGGCGATCGTGAGGGCGGTGCCGCCGCCGCCCGACTCGTTGTCCACCGGGCCGCGGCAGCGCTCACCGGGTGGGGGCGGCTTGCCGTTCTGACACGGTGCGACGTTGTCGCTGCCGAGAGTGCGCGAGGTCACCGCGAGCGCAGGAATGGCTCCGACCGTCGCCAGGGCGGCGGCGACCACGAGTGCAAGCGCGAACGCCTTCATCGCGGGCACGTTACCGGTAGCGGGGGTTCGCGACGGCGAGCTTGGCCCGAACGAGATCGCGAACGGCATCCAGGACCTCATCCCGGCGCCCGTCGAGCGAACCGTCGCGGATGTGCGCCGCGAGGTCGGCGACGAGTTCTCTCGGCGTTCCCGAATGGTCCAGCACGTGCGCGAGCCGTTCGACCACCGGCGCGTCGACCGACCGACCCAGCACGAGCTCACGCTCGACGATCCCGAGGGCGTTGACGGCGACGCGGGCATGAAACGCCGTGCGCCCCTCGGCCGATGTCGCGACATCGTGCTCGAGGAACTCGCGGACCGCCTCCAGCAGCTCGGCGGCCGTCGGCCGGTCCTGGAGCGAGGGCCGGTCCTCGAGCACGGCGCCCGGGGTCGGGGCGGGGAGCTCGGACTCGTCCGCAGGGCCGCCGGCGATCAGGCGCAGGAGATCCCATTCGGTCTCGGCGATGCGACGTCCGAGGGTGGCCAGCTCGACGGAGCGCACCGCTCCGCTGAGGTGCGTGAAGGCCTGGATCCCGCAGATTGCTCCCCACTTGAGGGTACCGAACGTCTCCCAGTAGGCGAGCCGGGCGGGGTCGACGGCCTCGCCGCCCGCCGTGACGTACGCCGCCACGAAGTCGTCGACGTCACCGAACCCGCCGACGGGATGCTCGACGACGCCGAAGCGCCACGACCGCACGCAGCACCAGCCAAGGTCCTCGACCGGATCGCCCAGGTGGGCGAGTTCCCAGTCGAGCACCGAGCGCAGACCCTCGGGCCCCACGATGAGGTTGCCATTGCGAAAGTCGCCGTGGACGAGGTGGGGCTCGACCGGTGCCGGCTCGTGCTCGGCCAGCCAGCGGAGTCCGAGCTCGAACGCCGGATGTGGCTCGCCGAGCGAGTCGAGCACGCCCCGGTACTGCTCGATCTGCTCGGCGGCGCCCAGTACGGGCAGCGTCGGGAGATCGGAGACGGGCAGGGCGTGGATCAACGCCGCCTGCTCGCCGCACTGGGCCGCGAGCTTCGTGCGCGCCTTCGCGTACTCGTCGTCGCGCAGGATGCGGCGCGGGATGGTCTCGCCCTCGATGCGGTCCATGACGAAGCCCGAGCCCATGGCATCGTCGGGCTCGAGCAGGAACCGTGTGGTCGGGACCGCGACACCGCCGTTCGTCGCGGCGCGCAGCAGCTCGAACTCGGTCGCACGCTGGGTCTGGCCGACCCACTCCCCGGGGTCCCGACGGACCACGAGCGCGTACCGGGTGCCGTCGGCGTCGAGCGCGTCGAAGGACCACGTCTCGCGCGACGCCCCGCCCGACAGGCGGCGCAGGCCTTCGACCTGGACCGGTCCGGGGAGGTGGCGCGCGAGTGCCGCTGCCACCGTCGACGCGTCGAGCCCGATCATCGGGTCCGACGCTAACCGGGGATCGCTCCGGGCCTCTTCCCTCCGGTGATCCTGGCTCAGCTCCTCGAGGGCGGCGCAGCCCACCTGTCGGCGCGCGCCACGACGTCGGCCGCGCCGTCGAGGAGGCGTACGACACCCTCGCGCACGGGTGTTTGTCCTCGGTGATCACGATCCGAACTGGTGCGACGTCGAAGGCGAGTAGCGTGACGGCGTGCAACGACGTCGATTCTTCGGTCGTGCTGCCGCGGTCTTCGTCCTCGCGCTTGCTCCTGCCCTCCTCCTTGGCGCCGCGGCCGGCGCGCAGGGCGGCACCGAGGAGATCAGCCGCTACGAGGTCTCGATCCGCATCGAGAAGAACGGCGATCTCCACGTCCAGGAGACGATCCGCTACGACTTCGGGAGCGCTCAGCGTCACGGCATCTACCGCGACATCCCGGTCCGGTTCAACTATGAGAAGAAGGCCGACACCGACCGGGTGCTTCCCGTTGACGTGCTCTCGGTGCGCGCGTCCAACGGAACCCCGGCCGACTACTCGATCGAGGATGTCGACAACAACGGGGTCGGGTTCGAACGCATCAAGATCGGCAACCCGGATCGGACCATCACGGGAGCGCACACGTACGAGATCACCTACAACGTGCGCGGGGTGTTGAACGGGTTTCCCGACCATGACGAGCTCAACTGGAACGCGATCGGCACCGAGTGGGCCACCATCATCCGTCAGGCCGTCGTGACGGTCGAGGCGCCGGCCGACATCACGAAGGTCGCGTGCTTCCAGGGGAGCTACGGTTCCCGGCTTCCGTGCGACGGTGCATCGGCGAGCGGCACGACTGCGAGCTTCTCCCAGTCCGAGCTGTTCCCGTTCAACGGCATGACGGTCGTCTTGGCGATCCCGAAGGGCGCGGTGGTACCGCCGCCCAAGCCGGTCCTCGAGGACCGTTGGACGGTCGGTCGCGCGTTCGCGATCACCCCGCTCACCGGCGGTGTCGCCGGGGCGTTGCTCCTCGGCGGTGTCGTCGCCTACGCGGCTGTCTTCAGCCGCAGAGCACGCGACCGTCGCTACAAGGGTGGTGCCGTCGACCAGACCTTCGGTGCTGCGGGAGGCGCGGATGAGGTCACGCCACTCCTCGCGGGGCACACCGAGACCCCGGTCGAGTTCGTGCCGCCCGACAATCTGCGTCCCGGGCAGGTCGGAACGCTCGTCGACTTCAACGCGAACACGCTCGATGTCACCGCGACGATCGTCGACCTCGCGGTCCGCAAGTACCTGGTCATCGAGGAGGTCGACACCGACTCGCGGTGGCTGCGCAACGACTGGAAGCTCACCAAGCTCGAGGCGCCGGCGGGCGAGCTCAAGGCCTACGAGCAGGAGCTGATGGACGGCCTGTTCAAGGACGGCGACACCGTGCAGCTGTCCGATCTCAAGCAGCACTTCGCGGCGCGCATGGCGAAGGTGCAGAAGGCGCTCATGGACGACGCGATGGCCGAGGGGTGGTTCACCCGGCGCCCGGAACGCGCGCGCACGGGCGCCGGGTGCCTGGGCCTGCTCCTCCTGCTCGCGGGGATCGGTCTCACGGTCGTGCTCGCGACCTGGACCTCGCTCGCGCTGCTGGGCCTCCCCCTTCTGATCCTCGGAGTCGTCGTGATGGTCAGCGCATATTGGGCAGCGGCGCGCACCGCGAAGGGATCGGGGGTCCTGCGTCGGGTGAACGGCTTCCGGCGCTTCATCGAGGAGTCCGAGAAGGACCGCGCCCAGTTCGCCGAGAAGAAGAATCTCTTCTCGGAGTACCTGCCCTACGCCGTCGTGTTCGGCGCCACCGACAAGTGGGCGCGGACGTTCGCGGGCCTCGAGGGTGAGCCGCCCGACACGAGCGGGTGGTACCGCTCCACGATGCCGTTCGAGTACATGGCGTTCTCGAGCGCGATCCAGGGCTTCACGGTGACGACGTCGGGCACCCTCAGCTCCACACCGCCCTCTGCCTCCGGTTCGAGCGGTTTCTCGGGTGGAGGTGGCTTCTCCGGCGGTGGACTTGGAGGAGGCGGCGGCGGCTCCTGGTGAGCCATCGCGCCTCGCATCGTCCCGCTTCAGGCCCATCCGGCTTCAAACCATCCGGGCCGGTGCGCGGCGCCGTAATCACAGCATGACCGGCCTCATCGCGCGTCTCCAGGTCACCCGTCTCCAGAGGAATCGACTCCACGGGCCTGCGGCCTGGCTGCCCACGGTCGTGCGGGTCGTGACCGGCCTGTTCTTCGTGAGCACCGGGATCGGGAAGTTCGCGGACCATGCCAAGGAGGTCGCCGACTTCCGGGGTTTCGAGGTGCCGTGGCCCGAGGTCGCGGTGCCCGTGGTCGGAACCGTCGAGCTCGTCGGCGGGCTGCTGCTCGTGGTGGGACTGCTCACCCGGCCCGCCGCGCTCGTGCTGGCATGCAACATGATCGGCGCGCTTGGGACGGCGGGACGCGTCGAGGGTGGGTCGTTCCACCTCGTCTACGCGCCCGTGCTCCTGGCGCTCATGGTGTTCCTCGTCTGGGCCGGTGCCGGTCGGCTCTCGCTCGACGAGCGGATGACAGCTGTGAGGCGCGACCAGGCGGTCGCACCCGGTTAAGTCATCGCGCCGACCGGTTGCCCGTCGACGATCTGGTCGAGGTACTCCGACAGCCCGTACCCCACGCGACCGTCATCGCTGCGCCACTCGGTCATCCCTTCGGAGATGCGCGTGACGAGTTGCTCACCGTCGGGTGTGGTGCGTCGGTTGCGCAGCGGGATCAACGACAGCACGGTCCCGTCGATGACGTGCTCAGCCTCTCTGGTGCGAGCAACCGCGTGGATGCGGTCGTGGTAGGTGTCGTCGGTGCGCCACTCCGTGTCGATCTGCACGTCGACGAGCGGCTCGTACACGCCGTCGGCCAACCAGACGCCGCCGACATGGCGGGCACCATCGCGCCGGGTGACGATCGAGAGGACGAACCCGCCGTCATCGCCGAAGTTGCCGGTGAGCCAGCGGTACCACCACGGTGACTGCCAGAACCGGGGACCCCACGAGTGGTCGCGCAGCCCGACACCGTCGAGGACCCATTCGTCGTCGCCGACGCGCACCGTGCCCCGCGCGCCGACGTGCTGCTCGTAGTGACCGCGGGCGAAACCCTCGTCGGCCTTCTCCGTGATCGGGGTGCCGTCGTCGTTCACCGGCTCGCCACCGAGCATCGGGGAGAGCCCGCGGTAGTCGAGCTCGACCGCGCAGTCGACCCAGGGGTTCTCGGTGAACGCGCGTCGGGGGTCGGCCATCTCGAGCGGCCGCTCCAGGATGCAGATCTTGCCGTGGTAGGAGGCGCGCAGCCGCTCGAACGGCTCGAGGACCTCGAAGCGCATGCCGCCCGCGTCGAACGCGTCGTTGGTGGTGATCTCGGGACGGTGGTAGGTGAAGGCGACGCGTCCGTCGGGGAGGTAGAGGCACGTCGTCATCTCGGCATAGCCCTCGTTCGCCCGGTTGCCGAGGCGCAGGAACCCTCCGATCCGCTCGCTCGGGTCGTAGACGTTGAAGTACATGCTCTCGTTGAAGTTGGTGGCCTCCTCCAGCGGGTGCATGAGCTCATCGGACGGGTCCAGGCGTAGTCGCATGCGCCGACACTAGGTTCTCTGGCTGTTCGCGAGAAGAGGTGGGTACGTGTCCGGACCATTGTCAGGAGTGAAGGTCATCGAGCTCGTGGGGATCGGGCCGGGCCCGTTCGCTGCGATGCTGCTGGCCGACCTGGGTGCCGATGTGGTGCGGGTGCACCGGGCCCAGTCGGTCGAACGGGGCTTCGACCCCGGCGGTGTGCCGATCATGGACCGCAACCGCAGGTCGATCGGCGTCGACCTGAAGAACCCCGAGGGCGTCGAGACCGTGCTGCGCCTCGTGGAGAGCGCCGACGCCCTCCTCGAGGGGTACCGCCCGGGCGTCACCGAGCGGCTCGGCGTCGGCCCCGACGCGTGCCTCGCTCGCAACCCGAAGCTCGTCTATGGCCGCATGACCGGCTGGGGTCAGGACGGCCCGCTGGCCAGTGCGGCAGGCCACGACATCAACTACATCGCACTTGCCGGCGCCCTGGCCCACTTCGGGCGGGCCGGTGAGAAGCCCACGCCGCCCCTCAACCTCATCGGCGACTTCGGTGGCGGCGGGTTGATGCTCGCTTTCGGCATCGTGTGCGCGGTCCTGGAGGCGCGCACATCGGGCCAGGGTCAGGTGGTCGACGCGGCGATGGTCGACGGCGCAGCGACGTTGATGTCCTTCGTCTGGGGCATGAAGGCCGTCGGCGCGTTCCGAGAGGAGCAGGGCACCAACCTGCTCGACAGCGGTGCGCCCCACTACGACACCTACGAGACATCCGACGGCAAGTTCATCGCCCTCGGTGCCCTGGAGGAGCAGTTCTACGCCGAGTTCCTCGAGAAGACGGGCCTTGCCAGCGAGGGTCTTCCCGCGGTCACCGACCAGAGCGCGTGGCCGGCGCTGCGGCAGCGCTTCACCGAGCTGTTCACGTCGAAGACGCGCGACGAGTGGTGCGACCTGCTCGAGGGCAGCGACGCATGCTTCGCGCCCGTGCTCCCGATGAGCGAAGCTGCGAACCATCCGCACATCAAGGAGCGGGGCACGATCGTGGAGTTCGAAGGCCTCCTCCAACCGGCGCCCGCCCCACGCTTCTCGCGCACGCCCGCCGAGATCCGCTCGGCCGCTCCCAAGCCGGGGCAGCACACCGACGAGGTGCTGATGGAGTGGGGCTTTGGCGCCGACGATGTCGCGAAGCTGCGCGAAGTCGGAGCGATTCGCTAGATGACCCAGTTCGGGAAGAGCACCACCACGGACGAAGTCCTCGAAGGTGTCGACCTGAAGGGTCGGCGCGTGGTCATCACCGGCGCCGCGAGCGGGTTGGGCCGCGAGAGCGCCCGAACTCTTGCCGCCCACGGCGCTTCGGTCACGGTGCTGGCCCGCAGCGCGGAGCGTGCCGATGGTGCTGCGACGGAGATCGAGGCGCTCGTCCCCGGCGCCGAGGTGGAGCCCGGGGTGGTCGACCTGGCGGACCTCGCCACAGTGCGTTCGTTCGCCGAGGACTATCGGGCGACCCATGATGCGGTGGACGTGCTCATCAACAACGCCGGGGTCATGGCCTGCCCGTTCGGTCGAACTGTGGACGGATTCGAAACCCAGTTCGGGACGAACCACCTCGGCCACTTCCTGCTCACCGCCCTGTTGTCGCCGGCACTGTTGCGCGCCACGGCACCGCGGGTCGTGACGCTGTCGTCGGCAGGCCACTCGCGCAGCGACGTTGATCTCGCAGATCCGAACTTCGACGTGACCGAGTACTCGCCGTGGGTCGCCTATGGGCGGTCGAAGACGGCCAATGCCCTGTTCGCCCGTGAGCTTGCTCGGCGTGGCGGGTCGCGTGGGCTGCTGTCGTTCTCGGTGCATCCGGGTGGCATCCTCACCGACCTCGGACGCCATCTCACTGAGGAGCTGATGAACGAGATGGCCACGTTCGCCAAGGCGCGCGCGGCTGCGGCAGCCGACGGAGGCGACCAGCCGACGGTTGACGATGAGGTCGGATTCGGATTCGAGTGGAAGTCGGTCGAAGCGGGCGCGGCCACGCAGGTGTGGGCGGCGACCGCTCCCGAGCTGGCCGCACACAACGGCGCGTATCTGGCGGACTGCGGGCTGGGAGTGCTCGGCGGGGACCCCGGGGTGAACGGATTCCTTCCCTACTTGCTCGACGACAGCCGCGCGGCCGCCCTGTGGGACCTCAGCGAGCACCTGGTTGGCACGACCTTCGCGCTGTAGCCAACCCGTCTCGTGACGCAGCGTCAGTTGCCTCGCTCGACCCCGGTGAACAGCTCCGGTGCCGCGTCGCGGAGCCGGTCGAGTCGCAGCTCGAGGGTTGGCGTATCGGGCGCCGTGACCGTGATGTGTCCGACCTTGCGACCCGGGCGCGGCGCCTTGGCGTAGTTGTGGAGATGCACGCCGGGGGTCGCGAGCAGCCGGGCCGGTTCGGGCACGGTGCCGAGGCAGTTCAGCATCGCGGTTGGCCCTCGTGGTTGGGTCGATCCGAGTGGCATCCCCAGAACGGCGCGGAGATGGTTCTCGAACTGGCTGCACTCCGCGCCTTCGATGGTCCAGTGGCCCGAGTTGTGGACCCGTGGCGCGAGCTCGTTCGCGAGCAGTCGGCCGTCGTGCTCGAACAGCTCGACCGCGAGTACGCCGACGTACCCGAGCTCGTCGAGCAGTCGGTGCACGATCGTCTCGGCCTCGGACTGCAACGCGGACGTGAGACCGGGCGCGGGGGCCCGGCTCACCCGGAGGATCCCGTCGACGTGGGTGTTCTCCACGAGCGGATAGCAGGCGGTCGCGCCGTCGAGTCCTCGTACCGCCAGCACCGAGACCTCGCGGGTGAAGGGCACCAGCGACTCCAGGATGAGGGGCGCCCGGCCGAGGACTTCCCAGGCGTCGTCGACGTCGCGCGGTGAGCGCAGCACGCGCTGGCCCTTGCCGTCGTAGCCACCGCGCCGGGTCTTGAGCATTGCGGGCAGTCCGATCGACGCGACTGCGCCGTCGAGCTCGGCGCGATCGTCGGCCGCGGCGAACGGCGGGACGTCGATCCCGAGCGCCAGGAACAGGGCCTTCTCCAGAAGTCGGTCTTGGGAGACCTCGAGGGCGCGCGCTCCCGGACGCATCGGATGATGCTGCTCCACGAAGCGCGCTGCGTCAGCGGGCACGCCTTCCCACTCGATGGTGACGACCGCGGCATCGCGGATGGTCTCGTCGAGTGCGTGCTCGTCGCCGAGCGCACCAACGACGAGCGGCCCCACCGCCTGTGCCGGCGCCTCCGGAGTGGGGTCGAGGAAGCGAAATCGCAACCCGAGGGGGAGTCCGGCCAGCCCGAGCATGCGGCCCAGCTGACCGCCCCCGAGCACCGCCACCAGCGGAGGGGGCACCAGCGGAGGGGGCACCAGCGGAGGGGGCACCAGGGGAGGGGGCACCAGGGGCGGGGGCGCCTGGGGCGGGGCAGACCCAGGCGTGCGGTCCGACGCGTTGCTCACGCCCGCAGGTCTAGTGCACCGCGGCCACGTGCCCGCAGACCGCGACCGAGATCTCCTGCTCCGCGGCTCGTGCAGGCGCCCGGCGTGGGGAACCCGCCCGAGCATGGGTCGAGAACCTGGCGAAACGATGTCGCTCGAAAGGCCAGAGACCGGTACTCTGAGCGGCGCGACAGCGTCGTCGCCCCACGTCGAGTCCAACCAGCCGCCACCCGGTTCCAGCGTTCGCCGGTTCCAGTAGTGGTCGGTGCTCCGGGTCGCAGGCGACGCCCATGGCGCTCTCGTCTCGCTCGCGGGGCACGACCGCGCAAACGAGGAGCGTCAGTGTCCCAGCAGCACGTCGAACGTCGCCAGCGCCTCGAGCTCGACGCCTGCGGGATCGGCTTCGTCGCTGACGAGGGCGGGCGCCCCGCGCGCGAGATCGTCGAGCTCGCGCTGACGGGCCTTGCCTGCGTGCGCCATCGCGGCGCGGTCGCCGCCGACGGCTTGTCCGGCGACGGGGCCGGTCTACTGGTTCCCCTCCCGCGGGAGTTCTTCGCCCGGGTGGGCGCCGCCGAGTTCGGTCGCCCGATCGACGCCGACCGGCTCGGCGTCGTGTTCGCATATTTCGACCTCGACGATGCCCCAGCTCGCGCCGCAGCGCAGGACGCTGTCGCGACGTCCTGTCGAGTCGAGGGTCTCGAGCTCGTTGGGTGGCGCACGGTGCCGATCGACGAAGCGGAGATCGGGGGAGCAGCGCGCGATGACCTTCCCGCGATGCTGCAGGCGCTCGTGCTGCGCCCGGCCGACGTCGCTGTCGAAGACGCGGAGCGTCGCGCGCTGCGCGTTCGCCGTCGGGCGGAAGCCATCTGTCGTGCGGCCGGGGTACGTCACTACTTCCCCAGCTGCTCCTTCACGTTGATCACGTACAAGGCGCTCGTCATCAGCGATCGCCTCGCAGGCTTCTTCCCCGATCTCGCCGCCGACGACTTCGTTGCACCGCACGCCGTGTTCCACAGCCGGTTCTCCACCAACACGGCCCCTGCGTGGGAACGGGCACAACCGTTTCGGCACCTGTGCCACAACGGTGAGATCAACACGATCCAGGGCAACGAGCACCGGATGCGCGCCCGGGGCGTGCTCGGCACCGACGCGGTCGGGCTCGGATCCGAAGAGCTGTTCCGCCCCGTTCTCGACGAGCACGACTCCGATTCGGGCAAGCTCGACGCCGCGTTCGAGCTGCTGCTCCGGGGCGGGCGCGACGTGCGCCATGTCGCCTCGATGCTGGTGCCCGAAGCCTGGGAAGGCAGCCGAGACCTCGACCCCGACGTTCGCGACTACTTCCGCTACCACGCGTCTCTCTCGGAGCCCTGGGACGGACCGGCCGGTGTCGTCTTCAGTGACGGTCGACGCGTCGGCGCGTCGCTCGATCGCAACGGTCTGCGGCCGCTGCGGTGGCAGCGCACCAGCGACGGACTCGTCGTGTGCTGCTCCGAGGCCGGTGCCGTGCCGGTGACCGGTCACGGTCAGGTGAAGCGAGGACGCCTCGGACCGGGCGAGATGTTGTGCGTCGATCCCGACTCCGATGTCAGATGGCAGGACGACACCCACGCCAAGTGCTGGCTCGCGAGTCGGGCCCCGTACGGCGACTGGGCGCGCGACGGGCTGCTGCCCTACTCGACCGGAACCGCGATCGGCATGCCTCCGGAACCCGAGGTTCTCGTGAGCGAGCAAGCCGCGTTCGGGTGCAACCGCGAGGAGGTCGCCATGGTGCTCAAGCCGATGGCGACGGACGCCAAGGAGCCGACGTTCTCGATGGGTGACGACACGCCGTTCGCGGCGGTCGCGACCAAGGCGCGTCCGGTGTACGGCTTCCTCAAGCAGCGATTCGCCCAGGTGAGCAACCCGCCGATCGACCACCTCCGTGAGCGGCTCGTGATGTCGTTGCGCACCTGCATCGGCCCGAAGCAGCCACTGCTGTCCGAAGACCCGGCGGCCGCCCGCCTCCTCGAGCTCCGGACCTTCTTCCTGTACCCCGACGCGGTCAGCGGCCTGCTCGACGCAACCCGCTCTCCGTTCCGCGCTCAGCGGCTCGACGCAACGTTCGCGGTCGAAGGCGGCGACAACGGTCTCGAGGCCGGTATCGACGCTCTGGTGAGCGCAGGTCTCGCTGCGGTGCGCGACGGCGTCGCCGTCCTGATCGTGTCGGACGCGTCCATCAGCGCCGAGCGGGCTCCGATCCCATCGCTGCTCGCGCTCGGCGCGCTCCACCACGCGCTGGTCGACGCGCGCCTGAGACAGGCCGCGTCCCTCGTGGTCGACAGCGGCGACGCGCGCGACACGCATTCGGTCGCGTGCCTCCTCGGCTACGGCGCCGACGCGATCTGCCCACGGGTCGCGTTGGCGACGGTCGCCGCGATGGCCGACGACGGTCAGCTCGGCCAGCTCCACTCCGCCGACGCGCAGGACAAGTTGCAGGCAGCAATCGAGGACGGTGTGCTCAAGATCCTGTCGAAGATGGGTATCTCGACGGTCGACGGCTACCGCGGCGCCCAGATCTTCGAGGCTCTCGGTCTTGGTCCCGAGGTCGTCGACACCTGCCTGCGGGGCACGACGTCCACGGTGGGAGGGTTGGCGTTTGCCGCGCTCGGCGCCGACGTGCTCGCGCGCCACTCGGTGGCGTTCTCGCAGGACCCGGTGCTCGACGAGCCCGGCATCATCCGCTTCCGCAAGCGTGGTGGTGAGTATCACGGGAACAACCCCGACATGATCAAGGCGCTGCAGGCGTCGATCGGGCTCGTCATCGAAGATCCCGACGCCGACACAGCCGCAGTCTCCGGACGGACGGGCGCCCGCCGCGCCACGGGCACCAACGACGGCGGGAAGTTCGCGTCCATTCCCGCGGCCCCGGCCGAAGAGCAAGGCCGCGTGATCTTCCTCGAGGGAGATCACGCGGACCCGTTGCCGGCGCCGGATCCGGTCGACGTGCGCGCGGCGCACCTGCTCAAGCAGGCAGTCGATCTCGGTCGTGTCGACCTCTACGACCGCTTCCGCCAGATCGTCGAGGCGCGACCGGTCACCGAGCTCCACGACCTGCTCGACCTGGAGCCGTCAGGTGATGCGGTCCCGCTCGACGAGGTCGAGCCGGTCGAGGCGATCACGCGCCGCTTCTCGACCGGTGCGATGTCACACGGGGCCCTCTCGGCCGAGGCCCACGAGACCCTCGCGATCGCAATGAACATGATCGGAGGCAAGAGCAACTGCGGAGAAGGTGGCGAAGACCCGGCCCGGTTCCGGAGTCGCGGTACTGCGCGCGACCGCAACTCGCGTATCAAGCAGATCGCGTCGGGTCGCTTCGGGGTGACGCCCGAGTACTGCGCGTACGCAGACGAGCTCAACATCAAGATTGCTCAGGGTTCGAAGCCCGGTGAGGGTGGGCAGCTCCCCGGTCACAAGGTGAGCCAGGAGATCGCGCGCTTGCGCTTCACCCAGCCCGGCGTCGGGTTGATCTCGCCGCCACCGCACCACGACATCTACTCGATCGAGGACCTCGCGCAGCTGATCTATGACCTCAAGCAGGTGAACCCGTCGGCCGAGGTGTCGGTGAAGCTCGTGGCCGAGGACAACGTCGGCACCATTGCGGCGGGGGTCGTCAAGGCACTCGCCGAGGTCGTGCAGATCTCGGGCGCGAACGGTGGAACCGGGGCGTCGCCCCTCTCATCGATCAAGCACGCGGGGCTCCCCTGGGAGCTCGGCCTTGCCGACGCCCAGGCGACGCTGATCGAGAACGACCTGCGCGACCGGGTCCGCGTGCGCGTCGACGGCGGCTTCAAGACCGGTCGCGACGTGATGATCGCCGCTCTGCTGGGTGCCGATGAGTACTCGTTCGGAACTGCGGCGATGCTGGCCGAGGGCTGCATCATGGTGCGCGCGTGTCATCGCGACACCTGCCCCACGGGCATCGCCACCCAACGTCCCGGTCTGCGGGCAAAGTTCGCCGGAACGCCCGAGGGGGTGGCCACCTACATGCTGTACGTCGCGGACGAGGTGCGCTCGCTGCTCGCATCACTGGGGTTCCGCACCCTCGACGAGGCGATCGGACGCGTCGAGCGGCTCACCCAGCGGGTCACCGGTGACCCCCGGGCCGACGCGCTCGACCTTGCCCCGCTCCTGAGCGTTCCGGCCGATCCGGAAGCGCCGCGACGCTTCGTCGCGCACGTGCCGATCCAACGGCCGCGCTCTGCTCTCGACGCGCAGCTGCTCGAAGATGCTTTCTGGACCCTCTGGGGTGGTGGCGACGAGACGTTGGAGTACGCGATCACCAACGCCGATCGCACGATCGGTGCATCCCTGGGGGGCGCGATCGGGCTCGAGTTCGGCCAGCTCCTCCCGCCCGGGTCGGTGACCGCACGCTTTGCGGGTTCGGCGGGCCAGAGCTTCGGCGCGTTCCTCCCCGGGGGCGTGACGCTGGAGCTCGTCGGCGAGGCCCAGGACTACGTGGGCAAGGGCCTCGGTGGCGGTCAGATCGTCGTACGCCCACCGGCCGACGACGCCGGGGACCCCGTGCTCGCCGGGAACACCCTGCTCTACGGCGCCACCGGTGGCCGGCTCTTCGTGGCCGGCCGGGTGGGGGAGCGTTTCTGCGTTCGCAACAGCGGTGCGACCGCGGTCGTGGAGGGCTCCGGTGACCACGCGTGCGAGTACATGACCGGGGGAACCGTCGTGATTCTCGGTCCGTTTGGCTACAACCTCGGGGCCGGGATGACGGGCGGCCAAGCCTACGTGTACGACCCCGACCAGACGCTCGCGACGCGCTTGAACCGTCAGCTTGTCGACGCGGCGACCGTCGACGACGCTCAGGCGGCCGAGCTCGAGTTCCTCGTCGCCGCGCATCGTGAGCTGACCGGGTCGCCGTTGGCCGGTGTGATGCTGGCCGAATGGAGCGCAACGCTCCGCTCGTTCTGGCGCGTGGCTCCGGTCGGCGAGGTCGCGCGGATCGAGCGGGCCAACGAGGGAGTGCTCGGCAATGCCCGTTGACGTCGTGTCGCCGCGTGCGCCGGGCCACGTGGGGTGGGGGCCGGAGCAGCGCTTCGAGCGCGTCAGGTACCGAGCAAGAGCAGCGGTCGGGCCTCGTAGCCCAACCCCCGGGCGACGAGCGCCTTGATGGTGCCCGAGCGTGCGTCCTCGTACGCGTGCACGGCCCGGTTGTAGGCTTTCACGGCGGTGGGTGCGACGATGGCCTGGTCGAAGGCTGCGAACGCCGCGGCAACAGCCGGGTCGCCCGAGAGCCGCGCCGATGCGGCGACGTTGGCTCGGGCTCTCCGGGCGAGCGCCTCGAGCTCGTTGGCGGTCGCCGCCTCGGCACCCGGGTCGGTGTGCTTCGGACCCCGCAACGCAAACGCCTGCCAGCGCTTGAGTTCGGTGCCCAGGTCCATGGTGACGGCCCGCTTGCCCGCGCCGGCGGTCGTGAGTGCGGTGGCGACGCCCCCGAGTGCCTCATAGCGCGTGGCCAGTGGTGCTCGGACGCCCGTCCAGGTCGCGTCGACACGATCGCGGGTGTCGACGAGGTCGGGCCGCACCAGGAGCGCAGCGGCCACGACGCCGCCGACCACGAGCGCCACGAGCACGACGAGGATCCAGCGGAGGCGACGCATGAGCACCGGCGAACCTAGCGGGCCTCCGAGCCAAAGCCGCGGAGCACACGCGGTCACGGCGAAGCGATGCCACGCGCCCAGCCGCCCCCAGCTGGCGGTCGGGTGGACCGCTCCCGGAGTACCCGCCGAGAGGTAACGCTCGCCGCAACGGCGTGGTCGCGGCGTCGCTGGCTGGTTGGTGGCTCGGTGATGCCATCGGGTGGCTGACGCACCGTGGCTCCGCCCCGGCGTCACCGACGGTGAAACGATCGAGGTTGCTCGTGGCTCCGAGACCGCCGCGATCCGGCTGCTGTGCGTTCTTGCTCCCGAGACGCAGCACCCGACCAAGCCGGTGCAGTGCACCGGTCCCGAGGCCTCGGCGTTCACCACCCGGGCACCTGACCGGGCGGCTCGCCCGGCTCATGGGCGAGCCGAGGAGCGCGACCTCTACGGCCCCCGACTCGCCGATGTGCTCGACCTCGAGCTCGCGGCCCGACACCGTCAGCGCGGCCTCCCGAACGCGTGCGAGGACACGGCGGCGCGAGCGTGGAGCCGCCCGCCGCGATAGGCACGTCAGACCATCGCTTCAGACCATCGCTTCAGACCATCGCTTCAGACCATCGCTTCAGACCATGGCGGCGATCACCTCGTCGAACACCTCGACCGTGGTGTCCGGGTTCAGGAACACCGCTCGTCCGACGGTTTCGCCGCGCCACTTCGTCGGGAGCACGAACGCGATCTGGTCGCGCAGGAGTTGCCGCGACCACGTTGCGTAGTCCTCGTCCCTCCAACCGGGTCGGCGGAACAGCACTACCGAGAGCTCGGGCTCGCGCACGAGCGCAACGTGTGAGGCCTGGCGCGCTCGGTCGGCCGCGGCCCGGGCAGTTTCGAGGACTGCTTCGATGGCATCGGCGTACGCGTCGGTGCCATGGACCGCCAGCGAATACCACAAGGGAAGGCCGCGAGCGCGTCGGCTCAGGTGGTACGCGTAGTCGGCGGGGTTCCATGCGCTGTCACCCTCGGCCGGGTCGCGCATCGGGTCGAGGTACGACGCCTGCTGTGCGTGCGCTGCCCGAGCGAGCGCGGGTTCCCGATAGAGCAGGGCGCACGAGTCGAATGGTGCGAAGAGCCACTTGTGCGGGTCGATGATGAGTGAGTCGGCTCGCTCGATCCCGGCGAAGCGAGGGCGTGCGCTCGGCGCGCACAGTGCCGCCCCGCCGTAGGCCGCGTCGACGTGCAGCCAGATTCCGTACGCCTGAGCAACGGATCCGATGCCCGTGAGGTCGTCGACGATCCCGGCGTTCGTCGTGCCCGCCGTCGCCGCGATCGCGCAGATCGATGTGGGATCGGGGTCGTTGCTGAGGACCGCTTCCAGGGCGTCGCCGGTGAGCCGGTCGTCTGCGCCCGACGGAACGATGAGGGGGTCGCAGTCGAGGATGCGCAGCGTGCTGACGATCGAGGAATGGCACTCCTCGCCCACGGCGACCCGCCACCGAGCGGGCCGGTCTGCTCGTCGGGCGGCGGCCGACTCCCGGGCTGCGAAGAGGGCCGAGAGGTTCCCAGCCGATCCTCCCGAGACGAAGCATCCGCCGGACTCGACCGGCAATCCGGCGAGCGTCGCGAGGTATGCGAGCACCTCGTTCTCGGCGTAGACCGCGCCGGAAGCCTCGAGCCAGGAGGTCGCGCAGATCGATGACACGGCGACGACGGTGTCGAACACCAAGGACGCCTTGGTGGGCGCGGCGGGGATGAAGGCCAGGTAGCGCGGGCTGTCCGTCGACAAGCACGCCGGGGCGAGCACGTCGGCGAACACGCGCAGGACGTCTTCGGGCGGGCGCCCGGCCCGGGTGATCGTGTCACCGGCGCGCGCGTGGAGCTCCGCGAACGGCACGGGGTGGTCGAGCGGGGCGGGATCGAGGCGGAGCCGCTCGAGCGCGTAGTCGAGGCACGCCCGGGCCGCGCGTTCCGCGGTGTCGTCGAAGTGGTGCACGGTGCCGACCGTAGCGACTCGCGGGGGCGCGTACCTGATGCTCGAGGCGCAGCTGGCTACACGGGAGCGACGGCCGGGCCGTGCGTGTGCGTACGTACGAGTTCGAGCACGGCGTCGCCGTAGCGTTCGACCTTCACGGGGCCGATGCCGGCCACGTCGAGCAACGCGGGTCGAGTTGTGGGCTGCACTGTGGCGACCGTGCGCAAGGTGGAGTCGTGGAAGATGACGTACGCGGGCACGCTCGACGCTCGGGCGAGGTTGCGGCGCCATTCCACGAGCGCCGCGAGCAGCGCTGGGTCGGGCTCTGGCCCCGCGTCTGGCGACGCATCCGGGCCACGCCTGCCGTGGGCGAGACGGTCGCGTGCGCCGTCGAGCTCGGATCGGGCGCGACTCGTGCCCCGTCGCCGCCCGGCCTCGGTGCGGACGGCTCGGGAGGCGGGGGAGGCGGGGGAGCACGTGGCTTCGATCGGCGCGAGCCACGGGCTCGGCGCGCGCCCCACGACACGGGTTCCGAGCGCGCGTCGTCGGGACCACGAGAGGTGGAGTCCCTCCTCGGCGCGGGTCAGCGCGACGTAGAGGAGCCGGCGTTCCTCCGCTCGTTCGGGGGGCGTGTCGGCGTGGAAGATCGGGACCAGACCTCGCTCGAGCCCGGTCACGAACACCGTGTGGAACTCCAACCCTTTGGACCGATGGAAGGTGAGCAGCTCGACCGCGTCGCCGCCCGTGACCGGGACGTCGCCGTGCAGAGCCGTGGCCACCCACGCGACGAATCCGTCGATCGATCCGGTGCCGCCCTCCGCTGCGAGGTACTCGCGGCCGAGGCGGGCCACCGCGGCTGCATGCTCTCGTCGAGCCTCGTCGGCCGCGTCGTGGTGACCTTCGGCATCGTTGAAGTCATCGGGATCACCTGCCCCGGGATCACCTGCCCCGGGATCGCCGGCGAGGTCGCCGAGATGATCCGCGAACGTCGCGCCCGGCGCCGACTCGGCGGCGGCGCGCAGCTGATCGAATGCCGCGCGGACCTCGGGACGGTCCAGGAAGCGCGCGTCCCCGCGCACACGGGTCGGGATCCCGGCCGCTCCGAGCGCCGCTTCGAACGCGGCCGACTGTGCATTGGTCCTATACAGCACGGCGAACGCCGACCAGCCGATCGTCGGCGTGCGCAGCTCGCGCAGGCGGGCCGCGACGTTTTGTGCTTCGATCGTGTCATCGTCGTATGCGGTGATCGTGGGCGCCGGCCCGGTCGCGCGGGTGGCGGTGCGCACGGGTCGAGGTCGTCCGGCATCGGCGAGCAGGGCTTCGGCCGCGGCGACGACCTGAGGGGTGGAACGGTAGTTGCGGTCGAGCCGGACGACTCGCGCGCCGCGGAAGACGCCGGTGAACCCGGTGAGGGCGCCGGGGTCGGCGCCGGTGAAGGCGAAGATCGCCTGATCGGGGTCGCCGACCACGGTCAGGTCGGTGCGGTCGCCGAGCCAACCGCGGACCAGCCGGAGTTGGGCCGGGCTGACGTCCTGGAACTCGTCGACGAACAGGTGTCGGAACCGCCACCGTTGCGTCGACGCGAACTCGTCGTCGGTCTCGAGAGCGTCGCCGCACCACCAGAGCAGGTCGTCGAAGTCGACGACGCGCTTCTTGCGCTTCGTGGCCTCGTAGCGCGCGTACAGCTCGGCGATCTCGGCAGCCGGACGCGACGGCTCTCGTCCCGCCCGCGCCGCGGCGGGCACGTACGCCTCCGCGGTGACGAGGCGAGCCTTGGCCCATTCGATCTCACTGGCAAGGTCGGCCGCGGCCACCAGCGCCGACGGGCCGCGGCCGCCGACGAGCGGGAGCAGGAGGCGGACCTTGCGCTCGAGCAGCACCGGCATCGGGCGATCGCGGTCGGCGGCCCGGCGGCGGAGCTGCGCGAGGGCGACGGCATGGAGCGTGCCCGCGGTGACGCCGCGTCCGCCGTCCCGCCCGACGCCGAGCGAGCGGAGCCGGGTGGTGAGCTCGCCGGCGGCCTTGCGGGTGAACGTGACCGCCAGCACCTTGGTGGCGTCGGCTTTCCCGGTGGCCACCCGCCAGGCGATCCGCCGGGTGAGCACCCTGGTCTTGCCCGCGCCCGGTCCCGCGAGGATGGCGAGCGGCGTCTGCTCACTCGTGACCGCCGCCCGCTGGGCCTCGTCGAGCCCCTCGAGTAGCTCCGGGCCTGGGTCGTCGACCATCCAGGGACCGTACCGACGGGGTACGACACGTACGCGGATCCCCGGGGAGATCGGACCGCGCCGTCGATCGTGGCGCAGGAAGAGGGTGGGCCCCGAGTAGCCGTCACGCCGAAGCGCTCCGGACTTCTCGGGGCCCGTCTCTTCGTCTCGCGCCTCCCGCACCGACCGCCGCGCCCTCGCAGGCGCGACCGCCGCCGCATCCGAGGTCCGGGCGAGAAAGCCCCGGCCCTCGTCGGCCACGATCCCGGTGACCGGAACTCCGAGGAGTCCGCCCACCGACCGGCGCTGCTCTGGCTCCGTCATCCGAAGGCGCCTCGCCGGATCCTTCCCTTGCGGGAAGAACGCGAGCGTGTCGCTCTCGGTCCCGTCGCCGTCGCATCGCCAGCACGTGTGAATCTACTGCGCTCCCGTCCGCGGTCAAGCAGAGTTTTCGGAACGCGTTACCGTCACGCGGTGGACGTGTCACGAGATCACTTCGAGCAGCTGGTCGCAGACGCGCTCGACGAGATCCCGCCCGCGCTGGCGTCCGAGATGGAGAACGTCGCGGTCGTCGTGGAGGAGTGGCCCACACGCACGCAGCTGGCGGGGCGCGACGGCACCCTGCTCGGGCTCTATGAGGGCATCCCACTCACCAAGCG